>Ga0315275_10001444_pt1 | contig 20946 bp, 24 predicted proteins | sample YL17G03_0_MG_FD_205557 | JGI IMG/M metagenome (GOLD analysis project Ga0315275, IMG submission 205557) | Sediment microbial communities from Yellowstone Lake, YNP, Wyoming, USA - YL17G03_0 | ecosystem: Environmental > Aquatic > Freshwater > Lake > Sediment | place: USA: Wyoming | collected...
ATGACGGTTTCTACGGGCGGGTAGTCCCGCGGTTTATCATGCAGGCACTTCATAATGAACCAATCACACTATTCGGTGATGGATCGCAGACCCGAAGTTTCTGTTATGTAACCGACCAGATTGAAGGGTTGCTCCGGTTTGTTGCTAATGATGGATTAAAAGGAGAGGTAATCAATATCGGTAACCCGCATGAATTGTCTGTCATGGACCTTGCTTTGTTGATCAAAAAAATTACCGGTTCAGAGTCGATATTCGAGCATTTCCCTCTTCCGAAGGACGACCCCCCCCGCAGGTGTCCGATTATAACGAGAGCACATGATTTGCTGAACTGGTCACCGCATGTAGACTTGGAAACCGGATTGAAAAAGACTATTTACTATATGGATTCTATGATGAGATAATTCAATTCAAAGAATGATGGAACCTTGGACTATATTGCTGAAAAAGCAATAGATTCATGAAATATTAAGGTTTCCAAAGATCTTCCAAAGGAAATGATTTTTATCGAGGTAATTCTTGGAATCCAGATATTTTTGGATCAATAAGTCTGTTTGGCACATCCCGAAATCATTAACAATTTTCTCAACCATTTTATTATGTGATCTTCGATTCCCTTTTTATCTCTCGTTTAATGAGTATCAGTTCAATACAGCGGCAGAGTTTAATCACACTTTCTTCGACAATTGCTTTGACAGGGTTAGGATTTCTCTCAACAATATATTTCGCCCATACATTGGGACCAGCTCCACTCGGGGCTTACTTCCTGTTCCTCGCATATTTTGGGATTTTCAATCTTGTGGGTGATGGGGGATTCGGCACAGCAACAGTAAAGCGGATATCTGAGGGAAAAGAACCGGATGAATATTTTTCAGCATTTGTTTTTATCAGGATATTACTTCTTGCAGTAACGGTAACTGCACTCCTTTTTGTACAACCTTATCTTAAGGATATCACGTCATCAGGAGTTTTTTTTTGGCTACTTTTAGTGCTTATTGTTTCATTCTTTTCAGGTAGTATTGGAATTGGGGTATATGGCACAGGAAAGGTAGGGGTATTTCAGATTAGTGGCTTAATAGATGTAATTTTACGAATTCTTTTTCAAATAACTGCAGTTTTTCTTGGTTTTGGTGTCGCAGGACTTGCCGGGGGATTTGTTGGAGGATTTATTGCTGGCGGTATTGTAAATTCCCGGTATCTTGATCTTAAATTAGTCCGGTTCAAGATATCACATCTGAAAAACCTGTCTGGTTTTTCTTTCTGGATTTTCCTTACCACAAGTGGTTCACTTGTATTTAGTTATGCTGATACAATTCTCATTGGATTTTTCTTGAGTAATGCTGATGTCGGAGTTTATCGCACCGCTTTTCAGCTTACTTCTGTTGCTACGTTTACAACATTGGCTTTCCACACCGTTCTTTATCCAAAAATCAGCAATTGGGGGGCGCAGGGACAGATTACAGAAATTGAAAATTCCCTGGCGCGGGCTTGTACCTATTCCCTTCTTCTTGCAATACCTACCTGTATCGGCGGCTGGATATTAGGAGAGCGTCTCCTGTATTACCTTTATGGATCCCCTTTTGTTGAGGGTACATCTGCCCTTTTTCTCCTCTTACTTGTGCAGATTGTTAATGTCTTCATGTACCTTGGAACGATGAGTCTGTCCGCCCTCAACCGACCGAAAGATGCCTTCTGGATAACCGCTTTTGCATCCCTCGTAAACATCCTTCTTGACTTCGCCCTTATCCCAGTTATTGGAATCACCGGAGCTGCTGTGGCAACACTCATCGCGATGACACTCAATGCACTTGGTGCCCTGATTCTTCTTTCCCGTGTCATTTCAGTAAAATTCGAATATAATTCAGTGAAAAATATTGTCTATGCTTCAGGGATTATGGGTATTTTTCTTATGGTTATCCATTTCCTCCTTCCCCTTACTCATGTAGTATCCGTGTTAGCTTTGGTTATTGCCGGAGCAGTAATTTACATACTCGTCTTATTTTACCTGGACCGCAAAATTTTTAATGAGATTAAAGGACTAAGTATCAAACTCGGGATTCCATGGCCTAAGGGATCAGTATAAATGATTCTCCCCATTTTACTCCAAAAATCTATTGAAAGTTAAAAATGGGATTAAAACAAAAAAGTTGATCTCAGTGTTTTCAAAAACGGGTGAATTTTGATGGAATTTGAAGAATTTGTTTCAAGAATATCATTCCGATATATACAACCGGATTCAGCTCTCCCTTTGGGATATAAACATATTTCCAATTTTCTTGATAAATGGTTTAATTATTCAATAGAATCCGCTAATACAATTTTCCCCGAGGACGATCGTGAAATTAAAAGCAATATGCTTAACTTACGAAATATTCCAAGGTTGTCGACATTTACTATTGGTGCGATTATTAATTGCGGTGTCAGCCATCTCCCAAAAAATCAATCCTTCCTAAATGTTGGAGTATGGAATGGCTTCACATTTCTTGCAGGAATGGTAAACAATCCGGAAAAAATTTGTGTGGGTATAGATAATTTTTTCAGAATTTGGTGGGCCAAGGCAACAATTTTTTGATAGATTTAATAAAATGAAAAGCCAAAACCATTTTTTTTATGATATGGATTATGAAAAATATTTTTTAGAGATTCAAAAAGGGAAGATTGGTTTTTATATGTATGACGGTGAACACAGTTATAAAAACCAATTCAAAGGTCTTCAGGTTGCTGAACCCTTTCTCGCAGACGATGCACTAGTGCTCATTGATGATACAAATTGGGATGACCCTCGCCAAGCAACATTAGATTTCATGCAACAAAGTGAATATAATTATCAAATAATTTTTGATCAAAGAACGTATTGTAACATGCATCCAACATTCTGGAATGGATTAATACTATTGAGGAAAGGATAGGCAAATTGAGGTGTACTTTACACGGAATAAATTTAATAATTGCATCAGGATAGTATATAGATAATTTATAAGAGTGAAAATCTTTTATCATGACTCTCTTGAATACCCCAATCTTATTCCTCATCTTCAATCGCCCCGATACTACCCAGAAGGTTTTTAATGAAATCCGCAAAGCGCAACCTGCACAACTATTTGTTGCAGCTGACGGCCCACGCAAAGATCGATCTGCCGATTTTGAACTCTGTAATAAAACCCGGAATATCATTCAGCGGGTAGATTGGGACTGTAGGGTATTCACTCGTTTTCAGGATGAAAATCTTGGATGCAAACGAGCCGTAAGTTCTGCGATTGACTGGTTCTTTTCAAATGTAGAAGAGGGTATTATACTGGAAGATGATTGCGTACCGGACCAGAGTTTTTTCCCATTCTGTAAGCAACTTCTTGAGAAATATCGCGATGATGAGCGGGTTATGATGATCTCAGGAATGAATTATCTCTTTAATAAAATAGAAATAAATGAAAGCTATTTTTTCTCTCGATATTACCCCATATGGGGATGGGCTACGTGGAAACGGGCTTGGTCTCAGTATGATCTTACAATGTCAGATTGGCCAGATTATAACTCTCAAAATTTTTTGAACCATATTTATTGTCATACTAAAATTGCCAGTTTTTTACATGACATGTTCCAGAAAGCATATTTCAACAAGATAGATACGTGGGATATTCAATGGGTATTCGCATGTGTGATCAATAATGGTCTTGCAATCTGTCCAAAATATAACCTGATCTCAAATATAGGTGTAATTGGTTCACATGCCGATAATATTGGTCGGTCTCATTTTATGCCGGTTAAGGCAATTAATGTTACAAATTTTTGTCACCCCCTTCATGTAATACCGAATATCGCTCTCGATAAAATATCCTTTGATGCGATAACACAAAGTGGATCGATCCCTGCAAAAATTCGCGAATTATTTTATCACATTAGAAAATCTATTTAATATCCTAAAACAAGATTTGGCACCGCTTTGATTATTGATCCAGTTCAATTGAAAACTAATAGTTGAATATACCTATGAGAATAAGTTTTACTACATTATGGGAATGGGGGTACTCACGATTCAGAATATTACGACCGGATCCTAAAAAATATTCAACAATTGTTGGTATTGGATCAGTTGTCCCAGTCCAGATTGAAGCATATTTTCTTGCATTGAATAAATATGTTGATGAAAATGCAAAAATTTTAGATGTGGGATTCGGATTAGGATATGGTCTGAATATTTTATCAATAAAATCTAGGGAAGTAAATGGTATCGATGTTGATGTAAAAGTGTTAGATTACTGCGCCAATACATTAGTTGGAAAAAATCCCCGATTAAAAATTTTAAAAATATTTGATGGATATAATTTACCTTTTTCTGATGATACATTCGATGTAGTTACTTGTGTTGATGTGATAGAGCATGTTGAGGATTATAACCGCTTAATCAAAGAAATGTTACGTGTGTCAAGAAAAGGGGTATTTTTGAGCACTCCCAATCGGAGACCGGAATATACAAATAAAGATGGCAGTCCAAAAAATTATTGGCATTTAAGAGAGTGGAGTTATGAAGAATTCGATGAAATAATAAAAAAATTCGGACAGGTTGAATGGAATTTTATCAATGGTTCTTATGAGGGTCCGTTTTCAATTTCTGATAGAATCAATGAGAATACTCAGGCCCTATCACCATTTATTTTTAAAATACATTAAATAATAATGGTAATCCAAGCATTTTTAATGCAAAGAGAATTATGTAAAACGAAAGAAGATATGATTGAGAGAAATGGGATATAATTCGATCAAAGAATGGGCAGTCAAATCCAAAACTGTCTTTGATACGTTAATAACAAAAGAAGTAATTACGTTAACTCCGAAAAAAAAATCTCGAGGAGTCGTGCTCTTATCTTATTTGACAAATCCCTTCAGATTTCATGTAAGTCAATCGTACCTTTATAGTCATACTAATCAATGGGAATGTGCTCAGATTGCACAGACCTGGAGGGATAAAGGGTATTCAGTTGATATAATAGATTGGAATAACAATCGTTTTATCCCGAAAAAAGACTATGCGGTTTTTATCGATATTCACAGTAATATGGAACGATTGACACCTTTAATGAAAGAAGGTTGCCTGAAAATCCTCCATATTACTGGTGCTCACTGGTTATTTCAAAATACTGCTGAATATTCAAGATTACTTTCTTTGCAGAAAAGAAAAAATATTACGTTGATTCCACGCAGAACGGTTCAACCAAGCAGAGGAATAGAATATGCGGACTGCGCAACGATTCTGGGAAACTCATTTACCCAGGGAACATTTGAGTACGCAAAAAAACCACTATATCCAATTCACCTTTCTACAAATATACAATTCCCATTTTTGGATAGTAAAGAGTTTAGTAAAGTCCGGAAGAACTATTTGTGGTTTGGCGGGGGGGGGTTGGTTCATAAAGGTCTTGATCTGGTTTTAGAGACCTTCGCAAAAATGCCGGAGTACCAACTTACTGTCTGTGGATCAATAAATCATGAGCCTGATTTCGAAAAGGCCTATTTCAAAGAATTATACGAAACTCCGAACATTAAGACGATCGGATGGATTGATGTCTATAGTTCACAATTTTTAGAGGTCATCGGGAATAATATTGCATTAATATATCCTTCTTGTTCAGAAGGAGGGGGGGGCGGTGTTATCACTTGCCTTCATGCAGGACTCATTCCAATAATCAGCTACGAGGCAAGTGTTGATATTTCCGGGTTCGGAATTGTGCTAAGAGACTCAACTATTGAAGAGATGATAACTGCAATTAAAAAAATTTCCAGTCTGTCCGATACTGATCTAAAAATAAATTCAAAAAAATCTTGGGATTACGCCCGAGAGAATCACACACAGGAGCGTTTTACAAAAGATTATGAAAATTTTGTCTCCTTTATGGTTTCCACAATGAGGATTTAAGATGAAAATTCTTTATGATCACCAGACATTCACTCAACAAAATTACGGGGGGATTTCACGATATTTTTGTGAACTAATGAATCAGTATTCAAAAGATCCCTCGCTCGATTTTACCCTTGCACTTTGTTACTCACAAAACGAAAATTTACGCATGTTTCCACAATTGAATACATTTTGGTCGAGAAGGTACGATTTTTTTTCAGATACTACTTATTTTTCATCTTTTCAGAAAAAATTTCACTTTAATCCTTTGAACTGTATTTTCAACAATCAACGGGAGTCAGAACGACTTTTAAAAAAACAGGATTTTGATGTATTCCACCCAACCTATTACGATCCTTATTTTCTAACCCATCTCCAAAAAAAACCCTACATAGTAACAATTTATGACATGATACATGAGATTTTTCCGGACTATTTCTCCTCTAACGATCTAATAAGAGTCTGGAAAAAGGAACTTGTTGAAAATGCAGACTTTATTATCGCTATTTCAGAAAACACCAAAAAAGACATTATAAAATTTGCCAATATTGATCGGGATCGAATTAAGATTATTTATCTTGGAAATCCTTTTGAAAGTATAAACGAAAAAATGAAGATTAATAATTATTTAAATCCCCTTATCGTTGAAAAATCTTATCTCCTATTTGTAGGAACTAGATCAGGTTACAAAAATTTCATATTTTTTATTGAGTCTGTAGTAGAATTGTTGCGGAAATATGGTGAGCTTCACATATATTGCGCAGGTTGGGGACCGTTTACAAGATATGAAAAAAAGATCCTGCAAAAATTGAATGTTATTGATAAAGTGCATTATGTTCAAACAAACAATTACCGAATGAAATATTTATATCACAATGCCAGGGCATTTGTTTTTCCCTCGCTTTATGAAGGTTTCGGATTACCCATATTGGAAGCTTTTTCCTGTGGGTGTCCTGCAATTTTAAGTAATAGAAGTTCACTTCCAGAAGTTGGAGGAGATGCCGCAGTCTATTTTGATCCCCAGGATTCTGCATCTATAGCGGATGCTGTGGAACACCTTCTTTCTGATGATAACCTTCGTACACAGTTAATCAGAAAAGGATATGAACGTTTGAAATTGTTTTCTTGGGATAATACAGCCAAAACTACGAAAAATGTCTATAATAATGTGTTAAACCAATAATGATATTATCAATAGTTTCTTTGATAATCTCGGTATTGGTCAGGAGTATAAAATTATGCTAAGTATAATCACCCCCGTGTTTAATGGGGAAGCTCATATTGAAACGTGCATTTCCAACGTCATTGAGCAAAATTGTCCAAATGTTGAACATATTATTGTCGATGGTGGATCTAAAGATCGGACAGTAGAGGTCATTAAAACTTTCTCAAACCAATATCCCCACATCAGATGGATCTCAGAAAAGGACACCGGCCAATCTGATGCGATGAATAAAGGAATCCAGATGGCAAAAGGAGAGATTGTAGGATTTTTAAATGTGGATGATTTTTATGAACCGGATACTCTCAACCGGATTTCTGAACTATTCAAGTCATTGCCAGAACCAAGTCTTCTTGTGGGGAATTGCAATATATGGAATGAAAAACATGAATTACTCTACGTGAATAAACCCTCAAACCTGCGTCTCGAAGAGATCTTGTCAGGAAGCCCGTTTCCTGTGAATCCTTCTGCTTATTTCTATCATAAATCTCTGCATTCAAAAATTGGGAATTTTGAAACGCAGGAAGAATATGCTATGGATGTTGATTTCTTCCTCCGAGCATTACAGGTTGCACATACCATGTATGTGGATGAAGTCTGGGGGAATTTTTTCTTCTGTGAGGGAACAAAAACGTATGATGATATGCACTCTAATCTTGCCTTTAAACGCCTCAAAAAATTGTTTCAAAAGTATAGAGAAAATTTAGATCCTGTTTCAAAATTCCAGTCACAGATCAAATTCCTGATATTCGAACTGGGAAGGTTAGGTATAAGATTATTAAGGTTATTGCATATTTACCCCGAAAAGTTTTCTCAGTATATTCGGCACTAATGTGGTGATTCCATTTATGTCAGAGATCTCAGTAATAATCCCACTCCTGAATAAGGGACCCTACATCAAAAGGGCAATTGATTCAATTTTAGCACAGGAATATCAAAACTTCGAAATTATTATCGTGGATGGATATTCAACCGACAATAGCCTTGATATTGTTAGATCGATACAAGATTCCCGTCTGACGCTGATTACACAACCAACGAAAGGGGTTTCAGAAGCAAGAAATTTTGGAGTTGAAAAGTCTCACGGGAAGCTGATCGCTTTTCTGGATGCAGATGATGAATGGTTACCTAATCATCTTACGACAATAACCAGGTTGGTGGAAAAATTCCCCGAAGCTGGAGCATATACAACTGCATATAAAATCTGTAATAAAAAAGGAATACTGAGATGGCCGAAATATCGTACAATTCCCCCGTCCCCGTGGGAGGGATTATTGCCAAATTATTTTTCTTCCGGTGTACGCGGGGAATATCCTGTATGGACATCGGCAGTATGCATTCCTAAAAAAATTTTCATTGCGATGGGCGGCTTCCCTGTTGACACCTGGTGGGGTGAAGATGCCGATTTATGGGGCAAGATTGCACTTAAATATCCCATAGCTTTCAGTTGGGAATTTGGAGCGATATATCACTGGGATGCTTTGGACAGGGTGTGTTGCAGGCCTTCTCTTGAGCAGGAGCCTTTTGTGAAAACGGGTAGACAGGCAATCGCTGAAAATATGATCCCAAAAGAGATCTTCCCCGATTTTATCGAGTACATTAATAGAAAAGAGATTTACCGGGCTGCATGTAATATTATTGAAGGAAATCCTGAATTATCAAGACGGATCCTGGCAGGTACTGATACCCACCGGTTTTATCTCCAGAAAATTGTGTTGAACTTGGTTTCATTTTTACCACAAAAAATTGCAAAACCACTGGTCAGATCTTTTTTAAATCGCTGACTTTTTTAAAAAGATTGTCTCCGAGTAAAGAAGAATTGCCAGAAAATACATCCAATACATCTCTGAATAAAAACATCACTCGTCAATCAGAGATACGTTTCTCATTTTTAGTCCGTTTAGTTCGACATATTGTCATAGACAATAAACAATTTCTTCAAAATTACAAGTAACTACCATGATTATGGAAAAATTATGGAAAAATTTCAAAGATAAATAAATTCTGTGAGAAAATTCAAAAAATTATCGATATCCTTTCAGTTACACTTCGATAGAGATTTAATTCTCTAGGAGATATTAAGTTAAAATGACAAACGAAGCCTTAAAAGACCTATTTAACGCGGCGCTCGTTGGATATGCACAGGATAATCAAGGGAATATTATTAATAAAAAAAATTTGATCTTGAATTCTATTAAACATCCTTTACGGATGGCAAAACTAACAGGTCTGGTTGTAGATAACAGATTACACTGTAAATTTTCAAAAGAAAAAATAACCACATTTTGGTCTGATGAAATGACTGTTGTAATTCCAGAAGAAGTATCATTAAAATTATACGCTTATAGGTATTTTGAACCTGGATTAACTAGGATAATGCTTGAATATCTTAATAAAAATGATACGTTAATTGATATTGGTGCGCATTTTGGGTATTTTACGCTTTTAGGTTCGTATATTGTAGGGGAACATGGTAAAGTTCACTCATTTGAACCAATTCCAACAACATATGAAATCCTCGAATCGAATATTATCAATAAATCAAATATTAAAATAAATAATTTGGCATTATTTTCAAAAAATTGTCAGATTCCCATGATAAATTTGGGAACTGAGAGATCAGCGTATAATTCTATTATAACTGATGATTCAAAAAATAATTCTGAAGATCTTTTCTATGTCAATACAATATGCATGGACGATTATGTAAATTCTAATGCAATTCGTCCCAATTTTATTAAATTAGACGCAGAAAACGCCGAATATGAGGTATTAACAGGAGCAAAAACAACTCTTGAAACATTTTTTCCAATAGTGTCTCTTGAAGTAGGAGGAAGTAATAGTGAGAAATGTATTGATTACTTAAAAAATATTGGGTATTCTGTCTATAAATGCCGAAAAGGAAAATTAACAACCCTCGATTTCCAACAAAAATACGATTACGATAATCTGCTGTTCTTACCCCATTAAATCATTCTTCAACTTGTATTCCAACAGCGCATTATCAATAATCATTCCAAAAAAGCTTTTAAAAGAATATATCTCCCATTTTCTACTGAACATTACATCGAGAATATTCTTCGTAACAATATCTGCAATATTTTCCCGTTCAAGGAGGTTTTTTTCATTACATTGAAGATAGGCGCCCGTAAGTTCAGGTAATTCCAGTTCAGGATCCGAAAGATACAACGTTACACAACCGCTTCGGATACTGTTGAATAATTTTTCTGAATGATAGAGATTTTTCAAACTATTTTCAAATACGATACGGTACTTGTATTTCTGCGATGTTTCTATCTCATCCGCCGTATAACCCATCCATGTCTTCAAAGGCCATGGTTCTTTGCTGAAAATATCGATATCAATACCCATCGATACAATTTTTTTTGCCAGACGGATTCTTTCCGGCAACGGCCGGCCAATCCAGCAGATTCTATCCAGCCGCTGATCCCAAGTATCAATCTTGGGGTCAGACCATACGCTGGGGAAAAACAATCTTTTAAACCGTTTCCCGGGAGCAACAGAGAAGGTCTTATCGGGATTGGTAAGAAAATATGTTATTCTGGAATTTTCCTGTGCTTCACCATTAAGGTTAATATAAGGTTTTTTTTCAATTCTCTTCTGATATTCATTTTTTAATCGACGGATAGAGAGTAATCCGTTGCGAAGATTCTCTTCTTTATAGACCCGTACATCCGCCCTTGGATCATCACCAAATTTCCAGCAAATATTGCGCTGGCTTAGATATTCCTCAACGGTGAGGCTGGATCGATCGACCGGCATTCTGAAATACGGGGTGAAATTCCAAATCCCCGATGGGATTTCAGCTATGACAAGAGAATTCATTGCTGGTCCTTGATACGTGTTAATATTTTTATGAATGCCTACGGTCACTAATTTTTCCCATTGTATCCTTGTATTCTCTGAATGGTAGAGATATACTTCTTCCAATATTCCTCATATAATCCCCATCTCGCTCAGGCGCGCCGGTAAATACTTCTTCGTGACAAAGTCCAGCCCGCGGGCAGCAAATGCCTGCTGTTCTGACTTCAGGTTCATCTCGAGCTGCAGGTTAATCTCCTTCTTCCAGTAATCGGTGGCAAACCGGGGGTCCGTGAGTTCCGCCTTGAGCGCCTCAACGTCCTTTTCCGTCAGCTTGTCCGAGGGGAGGTTGTAGTCACGTATATCCCGGGGCTGCAGGCCAAGGAACTGGGACTTTGGCGTTGCGAGGATCTCGGACATGTGAGCGCTCTTGATCGCTCCGTACGCGACCGAAGCATAGATGCGGTACGACCACGGGTCACCATCGGTAAAGACAAGGACGGGCAGGTCCCATGCCGTACTGATCTTGTTCAGCATCCGCCGTGTCGACCGCGCCGGCTGGCCTTTCAGGTGGACAAGGATCGCGTTGTGTTCCTCATCGAACCCGTTCTCGATCAACCGGTCGTACATACCACCGGTCTCAATCGCAATGACGAATTTTGCATCGTGGTCGACGAACTCTATATTCTCTACGTTGTTGGGAATGGTATACCCCGCCTGCCCGACATCGTCCTGGCAATGGATCGTCTTCATTCCCCTGCGGGTCTCTTCCCGGATCCGCATCGGGCCATAAATGGATGCTCCGTTCTCCTCGGGATGGAGGTGGAACCCTTCACGGGGGACATCAGAAAGGATTTCGAGATCCTCAATCAGGAAATTACTCTCGTCCTGTGCGCCGAACTTCGCCCGTTTCCAGCCCTCCGAGATGTAGTACATCTCTCTCAGCGTTGAAGAGCGGTTCTCGATCAGCTGCTGCTTGATAAACCCGATTACATACGCCATCTTCAGGAGGTGCGTTGCACTCTTTGCTGAGGCGGCCGTCCGCATGCTCTCCTTATCGCCGTACTTCCAGACTTCGCTTGCATCGTCAAACTCGATATTGTATTTCGTCCGCGTGGGGAGGGAGATAGAGGGGATCTCACCAGCCTTCATCTGGTCGTACCAGGCGCCTGCTATAGTGAGCAGTGCAAGCATCGATTTCTTCTCCAGTTCTTCTTTAGACATCGAGATCCACCACCATCTTTTTATTGTCCTCTATTCCCCGGATTTCAAGTAAACCACCGCCTTTTCCTGCATAGGAGACACGCCATGTCTTCTGGGGGGGGACGTGAACCTTCCAGACTTTTGTAAACTGGCCGTCCGTGTCGGTTACAAAGTCAGCTTCCGGGAGGGCATCCGCGGCGTTATCACCAGAGATATCATAGAGGGATAGTTCACCTTCATGCCCGGTATAGTTATTTAACTCGATAGTCACTTTTCCACCGCGTGTCCATTTTTTCGCAATCAGCTTATGCATCAGCTTACCCTCAATAGGGCTGGTGTCGACGAGAGGCTTTTCTACAATTTCACTTACTTTTGCTGCAATCTCCGGAATGATCGCACAGACCGCACGCGCCCGGTCTTCTGCCACTTTGTTCTTATCCCTGCGGGACACAAAGAGTTTGAGATCACGTCCAAGATCCTGCAGGGCAAGGGTGATCTCCTTTTCTATCTCCGGGATACCGGCTATGGCGTCCTTGCTCTCGCTCGTGAACGGAACATTGGTCGAAGCCACGTGGACAAGGATGAGTACCGGCCCTGTCGGGAAGCCCCCCTGCTGGGGAATATTATACGACTTCCAGTTTATGCCGGTGACAGATGTGGTGATGGCGCAGGCACCCTGCTGGTACATCAGGGGGACGCGGTTGGCAAAACGCAGGAGGATCGCGTTGCCTTCCGCCGGTAGTTTTCCCCCGTAGCCGATCGCCGCCTCCACCACGAATGAATGCCCGGAGAAGACCGAACTCGGCCGCGTGCGGGCAGCAACAAAGTCCATCTGGAACTCTTTTTCAAGGCCCCGTCGGATCAGTTCCTCTCCGATGGGGGAGAGGCACTGGGTGGCAGGCGGGGCCGGTACCGCGACTTCCTGCATGGCGGCGAGGAGTTTTTTCAGGTCATCGGAAGAGAGCCCCCTGGCCTTCAGGGTGCCTTTGAGCCCGGACCGCTCGCACATCTCCTGGGCGCTCTTCTTTCCCACGCGGCTGAACGATTCCACGAGAAAATCGGCAAGGTTTAAGTCACTTGCCGCTGCCATCCGTTTCAGCTGGCCGAACTCGATACCGTGCGGGTGCGGCTGGATCGCCACCGGGCAGGCTATCACTTCCTGGCTCACCCGTTCGAAGGTGAAAGATTCGTCATCGAGTTCCACCCGGAAACGGGCATGCGGGTTGACCACGGACGTGTACCGCAGATATTCCAGCAGCTTCTTCTTAGCCGACATCGTGCTCTTAAACTCGATCTGGACCCGCGTACCGTGGATCCGGTCCCATTCGAACGGTTCCTGAGAAATAATATCGGGCTCGTTCGTCTCGATCCTGATCTGGATCCCAAACCGGTGGGCAGACTCCTTTGCCCCGGTCCGGGAGATTACAACAGTCGGAACGCCACTTGTCAGCTGGGCGTAGAGAACGGCCGCCGAGATCCCGATACCCTGCTGGCCCCGGGTCTGGCGTATCTGGTGGAACCGCGAACCATACAGGAGCTTGCCGAAAACAAACGGGACCTGGGCGGGGACGATACCGGGACCGTTGTCCTCAACGATGATCCGGAAGATCTCGTTCGTCACTTTTTTAATGCTGATAAAAATGTCCGGGAGTACCTGCGCTTCCTCGCACGCGTCCAGCGCGTTGTCTACAGCTTCCTTGATGGTGGTGATTACCCCGCGGGTAGGAGAATCAAAGCCAAGAAGGTGCTTGTTCTTCTCAAAGAATTCTGCGACACTGATGCTGCGCTGCTGCTTGGCCAGCTCATCAGCGAGCACCATGCAATGACACCTCGGCGATCGCTGATGGAAGGTCCAGAATCTTCTGCTCCCCGCTCTGCAGGTTCCTGAGCGTTACATTTCCGGATTCTGCCTCACGCCGCCCGATGACGACAGCAAAGTCTGCCGATCTGGATGCATGGGCAAGCTGGGCACCCAGCCCCCGTTCCATGAGATCCATCTCTGAGCGGATGCCGGCTGCACGAAACATTCCGGCGACCTTCAGTGCGTGCCGGCGACCTTCGTCCGTGCAGACTATGGCGACAACCGTATCTTTTTTCTGCTGTATCGCACCGAGCGAAACCATAACACGATCGAATCCTATGGCAAAACCGCAGGACGCCACATCATCGCCTCCGAAAAGATGGGCGAGCCGGTATGCCCCGCCGCCAAGGATCTGGTTCTCTGCTCCCAGGTTCTGTGCAAAACATTCAAAGACCGTACCTGTGTAATAATCCAGTCCGCGGGCAATTCCAAAATTCAGGGAATAGTTCACACCCGCTGCATCGAGGCACTCTGTTGTCCGGATAATGCGCTCTTTCTCCGGGACAGTTCCGCCAATTTCGAAGGCTTCTGCGAGATCGCGGCACCCGGCCAGTGAAATAAGGGACGCCCCGAGATCGGGTTTATTCATGGATTCAAGCGTATTTTTCAAACCATCGAAATCTTTCTTATCCAGGTAGGCCATCATCCTGCGCTGTGCAGAATATTCGAGATCCTTGAGCAGGTTTCTCATGAACGAGAGGTGCCCGACGTTGAGATCGTAGGTAACTCCTGTGGCGTTGAGCATGTCCGCTGCGAGCATGATCACTTCCGCATCGGCCTGTGCAGTATCTGCCCCGATAAGCTCCACACCAAACTGCCAGAACTGGCGATATCGTCCTTTCTGGGGGCGCTCGTACCGGAAGCAGTCAGCAAAGTAACACCAGCGCAGGGGTTTTGGTGCGACCTTTGCCTCGTTTATGTACATCCGTATTACCGCAGCAGTAATCTCAGGTCGCAGCGCAAGCCTGCGCCCCCCTTTATCCTCAAAGACATACATCTCCTCAACGATCCCCTCACCTGAACGCATGGTGAAGAGCTCAAGATCTTCAAACTCCGGAGTACAGACTTCCCGGTAGCCCCAGCGGCGCGCTGATTCCCGCATGCTCCATTCGATTACGCGCCGCGCTTCCATTTCATCGGGTAAAAAATCCCGTGTTCCTCTCGGTTTTTGCAGCATGTGAATAGTCCTTTGTCCAATATTGTTTGCGTTCGTGTTATTTCTTATTCGCCCTGTTGATTGGTACACTTCCCAGAAAACGCTGGAGCGTCCCTTCACGTTCCCACACCTTCTCGCGAACTATCCTTCCCTGCAGATACAACGCACCAAGGATCAGGCCCAGGCCCAGCAGCTCCAGTGTGGACACCGTCAGCACAACTCCAAGTGTCGCAAGGGCACCATATATTACCCCATGGTATGCTGCTTTCCGGTACCCGGGTAATCCGGTCCGAAAAAATATCCGCGCATCACGCAGCCAGAGAAATACCGTGGCTGCAGCACCGAACAGTGCAATATAGGTAAGATAGGTCATATCTATGAACTAACTTATTATACGCTGTCCCATATCTGTATTATTACAACCATGCCTCCGAATCAGACGTTAAAGGAAGTCCTTGCCCGCTATAAAAACGGTGAAATAACCCTGGATTCTGCCGCAGAAGAGATAGAAGGGGTGCGACTCGACCATATCGGTACGATAGCATGTATGGATACAGGGAGATCCGTCCGGTGTGGTATGCCGGAAGTGGTACTTGCCGAAGGAAAAGATACGACACACCTTGCCAGTATTGTTGTACAGCATGCAGAAACTACGGGGAGGTGCATTATCACGCGCATAATTCCGGACCAGGTTACCACTATAGAGAATTTAGCACGGAACCGGGGACTCCATACTCATTATCATGAAATTGGGCGCGTACTTGTGCTTTCGAAAGAGAGTCCGCCGAAAAACACCGGGGGTATTATCGGGATAATCACCGCCGGAACATCGGATATCGGGGTCGCCGAGGAGGCAAAGATCATTGCCGAGGAGATGGGATGCGAAGTGCGCACCGCCTATGACGTCGGGGCAGCCGGGATTCACCGCCTCTTCCCGGCCCTGAAACCTTTAATCGGTGCCCATGTTTTAATAGTCTGTGCAGGTCGCGAGGGAACGCTGCCCTCAGTTGTCGCCGGTCTTGTCGACAAACCGGTGATTGGGGTTCCGGTCAGCACAGGATATGGGTACATGGGAAAGGGAAAAGCAGCGCTTGCAAGCATGCTCCAGTCCTGTTCGGTAATCGCTGTAGTCAACATCGATGCCGGTTTTACTGCCGGCGCATTTGCCGCGCGTATCGCGAATCTGGGGGTAAAACCATGAAACGCGGATTTTATATCGGGCGGTTCCAGCCGTACCATAACGGGCACCAGTCGGTTCTCGAGCACATTGCACGTGAGGTGGATGAGATTATTATCGGGATCGGGAGCGCACAACTCTCCCATCTTCCGGATAACCCGTTTACTGCCGGAGAGCGTGTCCTGATGATCACCCGGGCTCTTTCATCCCTTGGCCGCCCGTTTTATGTCCTCCCTATTGAAGATATCCAGCGCAACGCGCTCTGGGTTGCTCATATCCGTTCGATGACTCCCCCTTTCGACCTCTGCTACTCATCAAACCCGCTTGTGATGCAACTCTTTAAAGAGGCAGGTATCAGGGTCCAGTCCCCTGAAATGTATGAACGCGAAATCCTGAGCGGCACCGAGATCCGGAGACGAATGCTCAAAGGGGAACCCTGGAAAAGCCTTGTGCCTCCTGAAGTAATCCAGGTGCTTAAAGAGATCGATGGCGTGGAACGGCTTCGCCAGATTTCTCTCGGCGATCAGTAAGATACGATTCGGTGCATTGACGGTAATTATCCTGACCGGTGAAACCCATGTATAAATTTTTCAAAGATTTCCTGAAAAAAAAAGAGCCGGAGAATATCACCCTTACGTTTGACGCTATCCCGGCATGGCTCGATGAACATGAAAAGACCTTACGGACTTCACTCCGGACAAAAACAGATGCACCAGTACAGAATATCAGGAATGCAACGGCACATCTCCAGCATATTGTCAACGGGATTGCAGATGCTGAACACGATCCGGCAATCCACCCGAAGCTCAAAGCCATCGCCAAAAATTCACTCCCCCTGTTTGTGAAGGCGATGAAGGCCTCATTATCAAAAGACCTTCCGGAAGATATTGAAGAATTTTATTCTGCTGCCGTGGAATGCGTGAAAGGCTGCCTCAACAGTACCCGTGGGCAGGGACGCTACCTCCAGGTAGTATTTCCCGAAGAGATGAAAGCAGTTAAAACCGGGATCGATGCCATGGGACGGGAGATTAATGCAATAACCACGTCCCTCACTGCTTACCGAAAACAAAAAACACAGTCAGATGAAGTGCGGGTGCTCTATAATGCCCTGCTTGACATCAGGACTGATTCAGAAAAAGCTCTTGAAAAAGATCATCGGATACAAACTCGCATTGCCGAGATCACCAACCGGACTGAGTACCTGAAAAAAGAGCTGGAGAACCTGTCAACCGATGCGGGAATGGATGAAATCAAAAAAGCAAAATTCACCCTTGATGACAGGGAAAAGAAACTGGATGGGTTGACCCGTGCGTATACGACACTTTCAATGACGGCTTCCCATGTTTTCCGCAAGGCAGAGAAAATTGCCACGAAACAGCGCCATCCCGCGGAGATTTCAACTCTCCGACATGTAATCGACCTTCTTTCAGATCATACCGTTCCTGGTCCGGATGATCTGGCTTCTGCCCTTACCATGGCTTGTCCTATAGCAGAACGGATGATCGGCACAGGGGAGATTATATTAAAAAACAAAGAAGAACGGGGAATTTTTTCTGATACCGCACAATTCTGTACGGAAATGCGCACTGCCTGCACAGATGTGAAAAAACAGGAGACGGAATGCAGGAATATTCAGGACTCTCTCTCCTCGCATCCTGTCCTTGTGAAGATGAATACCCTGGAACGGGAAAAAACCAACCTTGAACACACGCTGGAAAAAGAACAACAGGAACAAAAAGAACTCACGGAGTGGAGACAGAGGATAGGAGAGAAGATCCCGTTCCTGGAAAAAGAACTGGGTAATAAAATTGAAGGGATTATTGGAAAGGGCGTGCAACTTCGGGTTGATGACCAGACGAAGGTATGAGGGTAAATACCGGCATCGTGATCTGTTCAGCGGGTTTCAATTTCATATTTTATCACAATCCGGAACCATTTCATCAGATTCCGGATGAGCTGCAAAGTATTTCATCCTGTTCGATACTTCCCTTGCTGGATTCAGGAGATCCATAAGGGTATTTTTGTACTTTACTGAATATTTATCTCCACAAAATCCCCTAAATCGCTCTGGTGGGTGGAAAACTCATCAGACCAGCCATAGCAATCGTGGAGCATCTGGGCAATGACATCTGAAAACGTCATGTTCCGGCGTTTGAGTGTCAGGAGCGCCTCATACACCTCGGGATCAATTCGTATCGAACGTCCCTCGCCAGCACGAGGCATAATTACCATTTTGTGGTTACTAAATATAAATCTATCTCAAAAATCCCTACTTAATTTATAAACAATGCACAAAATAATCGCAAACTGGAGAGATCCGGTTCATTTACCAGTCCCCTGAACTGATGCGGACGAACGAAAATGTAGAAAAATCGGTGTATGCAAACTCGGGTTCATCTCCATGACAACCACCGACACGCAGGAGAGTGGGGAGATCGAGCGGGATTCTCATCACCTCAATGGTGGGTTCCCCACTATTCATTTCTGCATCAAGAGGGCTGAACTCAATTTCCTTTCGGACAATCCCCCCGGTCGTTTTACGGCAACAGATATTCTGATGCTGATGCCCGCAGCACATATGGCTGAGCCCCCGTGCCTCAAGTGCCTCAAACGCCATTGATGCAGTATAGTTGTACCCGGCAAAGGAATCCCCCGATTCATGGGAAAGCCGCTGCCAGCACTTGAGGCGAAGCGTCTGGTTTCCCAGATCAAGCGGTCCCCCATGGACAAAGAGCATGCCATGATCCGCCCACTCCATGGGCATGTTGTCAAAGATGGAGAGAAGGGGAGAGTTCCGTATCTGTTCATGACGGTACATGCTTGCCGGATCACTTCCACTTACCAGAATCCCGTTCAGGAAGGCGTGATCGTGGTTGCCGAGCACCGACACGAGCCGGTATTCATGCGAGAGGGCATGGATCATCTCCAGAGTCTCACGGGGCCGATCTCCACGGTGGATGAGATCTCCGAGATTAACGAGGATATCAACCGCCCCGAACGCTTGTCGGAACTGCCGGGACCGGATACATGATGAAAGTGCGCCGATCGCCACCGAATCGGCATGTACATCAGAAAAGATAACTACGCCCATGTTGCCGGCAGAATATTAGATCTTCTTTGTCATATAAACTGATGATACGCACGGTTACACTATTGATCTCAGTCTTATTGAGATATGTTCATGTCCGAAAGATTCCAGGTACTTAAAGATCGTCTGATGAAAATGAAACTGGCAGTTGGATTACGATACCTGACCCTCGGGTCCGGCTTAAACCGAACCATTATGAAATGGCATAGTTTTAATCCTCTCCTGGGCCAGAACTATGGTTATGCTTCCCTGGCTTCAGCATTCTTGTTGCATGACTGAATATAAAATTTGATTCGTAAGAAAAACAAAAGGAGAATCAGAGAGAATGGAACACTTCCTTGCCGACTATATCAATCGCATAAGACCTCACTTTAACGGCTTTCCTGCAGAAGCCGCACATGAGATTGCATCAGCATTCCTTGCCTTCAAGTTCGGACTTTACCCCAATGCCATCCGTGAATGTACTCATGCCATCTCCCTTATCCCTGGTAACGGGGTCAATGATGCGTTAAAAAAAGCACTTTCTATAGTCCGTGCAGATGCCACGGATCTCGAAAATGCGCAGTTTACTGCAGACCTGACACTGGCATTCTCAGAAGAAGAGCGCCCGTATATCCCGGTAAACCTGCCCCCGGACCGGATAGAAGATCCTGACACCTTCCAGCTGGACAACGCGCTCGTCTTCATATACTCGGTCGCAGTCATTACCTCTCCTGATGATGAGGAGGCGTTGGCCGAGCACCGCAAATTTATCGTACGGCTGCTGACTGGCTACAAGAAAGCACTGGGTCTGGGTTAAGTATCGGGATTGAACGGATCACAGGATACATGTCTCCGCGTTATCTTCGATAATGTACAGACAGAAAAAGTATCATGCTTCAGGTAAAATTATAGAGAGAAAATTCGATATACCTGGAAAAAATTAAAGGCTGTCGAGGCTCACACCGCTGAAGTCCTGGGCAACCTGCTGGATATCCCTGACACCAAACGCAGTCTGGACCATATTCAGTTCGAGTGAGTTTGCCGCGTCACACATGTAATCGAGGATGTCAACGGATAATTCCTTCTGGATTTTGCTCTTTCTGAGCTGGTCAACCAGGGCGGCCATCTTCTCCGGAGGTTCCATGCGGAGTTTTGCAAGGCTCATAACGCACATGTAAATCCGTGTCAGGTTCCGGTCGGTGCCGGTGATGGTATCAAAGAAATTCTTTATAATCTGTGCCTGATAGATGTCCCCACCCATGACTTCACCTCCTTTTTCATCCTGTAGGTAATTTTTCTGTTCACCTTATCCTTTTATAAACTTTGTGGCGGAAATCGCTTTTTCCTGATAAAAAAACCAATAAAAAACGATTATCTCTTCAAAGTGCGGCGGGATTGTCTGACAGTAAGACGCCAAACGTCTTACTTCACCGCATGGCACCGCACTTACTTCGCCGCACTGACAATCTTTAGGAACTAATTTAATTCATATTTGGCAGATAATGAGGGATGCGTACCATTGGTAACCTCGCGATGAAGTAATGT
>Ga0315275_10001446_pt1 | contig 20937 bp, 10 predicted proteins | sample YL17G03_0_MG_FD_205557 | JGI IMG/M metagenome (GOLD analysis project Ga0315275, IMG submission 205557) | Sediment microbial communities from Yellowstone Lake, YNP, Wyoming, USA - YL17G03_0 | ecosystem: Environmental > Aquatic > Freshwater > Lake > Sediment | place: USA: Wyoming | collected...
CAGGGGGGTTCTTCCAGGTACCGCACTCCACCGGTATTACGCTCTGGCCGGGTGGCCAAAACGCGCTTGAGCCGCACCACAGCGCCCGAGAACCACAGTAGGCCCTCTGGCTGGTCTTGTAGCTGTCGACGTGCCAGTAGTTGATACCGGTCTGCGAAGGCAGACTACGAATATCCAAATACTTGAAGCAGTTGGTGGTCCACGGCGCTACGGTTCCACACGTATCGCCGACTCCCTGCTCGAAGCAATAGGTCTGAAGACCGGTAGGCCCGCCTGTGATCTCGCCACCGTGTCCGTCTAGCGGGTCACCCTGGCAGCGCAGGGGTGGTGTATTGGAATACCACTGCACCCACGTGGTGTTTCCCGCCGAGACGATCACAAATGGCATGGCCCCAGGCATTCCTCCAACCGCATTGTCCGGCGGCTGAAGCGGCCTTGCCTGTTCTTTCATACCCAGTGCAACGGAGGCGAGCCCTAATACCAGGACCCCCACTGCCACGACAAATACTGCTCTAAATCTCATCATGGTCCAAACCCTCCGATGCGAAACTCGTTGTTGGCCAGCCGGTTGACTGACCACTTACCCAAAGGGAAATCACTTGTTGTCGGACAGGTTATTTCCCCATGCGGCAAACGGAAAATCGGAGGTACAATAGCGTAGTTGTCTCTCACCCCCTTCCCTCAGCGAGGAATGCTGCAATCGTCAAGCCACAATTAACGCAATCACCCCACCTACCCACTAGATTATACCAAACGATTGGCCGGACTGTCAAGGCGCTTTGTTTCGGTCGCTCAAGGCGCCCGCTGAGGGAAACTGCACACGAGGGATATCTGGCGCAAGGCTAGGATGCTTACCCAGACTGGGACCAGGAGTACTTCCAAGACCTGATAATACAGGAGGCCGGCCACGGATGTGTCGCTTCAGGCACATGCCGGATAACGCACAAACTGCATTATGGCGTGAAGCGGGACAGGTCTGCGATCCAGACTTCATAGTCATTGCGGGCTCCGCCCCGGCAGACCGAGAACGACGCCACGATCCTGCGGCCGTCGGTCCCGGGGAGCCAGGTCACCCGCTCAGGAATCCGCCAGCACTCGATGTCCTCCAGGGAGCCCGGCATGCCGATGGCAATGGCCTGGGGCTCGCTGCCACCGGCGAGAAGTCCGGACACATCGCTCACTATGATCTCCCGCAGACTGCCTTGCCCCCTGATATAGGCCACGTACTTGCCGTCAGGGCTAATCGCGGGTTTGGTGATCACCTGGCCGCTTGATGCCGCGAGATAGACGCTTGCCTCCGTCATCGGGCCCGCTTCCGGCAGCTCCAACAGCCATAAGCCGTTAGGACCGGAGGTGACTGAAGGTGCAATGGCCCTCAGGGCCGGCGCAGGCCTCACGGCTACCGGGGCCTCAAGCAGGCCGCCCGTGCAATCCAGGTCCACGAAAGTCGTCTCGCCCGCCGCGACCGTGATTTGGTATGTCGGGCTGCACCGCTGTTGGGTAGTGATGCCGGCTGCATAAGCCGTATGGGCACCGGGCTCGACACACTTGAGATAGACATACTCACTCGAGAAGCCCGGAGTGCGCACGCCTTCCAACAGGCTGCCGTCGAAGTAGACCAGCTTCACGCCGGGATTGGAACTGAAACCCACCGTCCCTTCCTGGTAGACGAAGTCAAGCACCAGCGTGTTCTCGATCCCGGGCTGCGGCATGATGCTATCAAAGGGATCGGTGCAGTACCTGACGTTCTTGCCTCTGATCTCAATCGTGTCGGTACCGGCCTTTCTATACCTGAAGACGTAAGGGGTCTGCTTCCCGGAATCCTTCCCGTTTATCCAGATGGCAGCTACCTCAGTCGTATCGGGCTTCTCGACAGAACGGGCTCGAACGCCGATATCGCCCACCCTTACCCTGTCGGGCGATGCAAACACAACCAGGTTGCCCCCGCTGCCGGAAGTCTGCTGGTCCTTGAAGATGGCGCTCAAGACGCCGTTCTCACTCTTGGCAAAATCTGCGGGATCGACGGTGACCGGGATCAATCCGGCACCTCCCGGAAACCGCTTGAGGAGGACATCGAAATCGGCGCTGCCCTCGGTGGCACCGGAGAACACGATGAAGGTATCCTGGCCTATTACGGTCCAGCCAGGGCTTTCAAAGGAATCGAAGTCGGTGGTGCGGGCCGTGAACAGAACCGGGGCCCCTGGGGACTCTAGATCGGATACGTCGAGGGTGTATATTTCGGTGATGGCACCGGTCTGTCTCTCAAATGCCAGCGTCCGGCCGTCGGGCGACCATGCGGGCTTCGCATCGTACACGTCACCAGCGGTGACATGGTAGAATCGAGTAGTGTCAGCCTCTCCTTCGGCCAGCTCGGCAACCCAAACATGGCTGTAATTGCCGCCGAGAGAATCCCTCGTAGGCGTTGAGGTGAATGCCACCAGCCGGCTCTCAGCCACCGGCGAGGCTTGAGGATCGTGGCCGATGCCTCCGAAGGCCTTCGTCCAGAAATCGCAATTGGGGCACCTGGGACCGCCGCCCGTGTCGTTTCCACACGATGAAAGGAGCAACGCCCCAAGCCCGACCGCGAGCAGAAGGAGTACCATCCTACGATTGCCCGACAAGATATAAACCTCCCGTGCTATTGACCTAATATGGAAGATCCACTTCAATCGTCCAAAACCGACTCACTATAAGCAAGGTGAGGTGGCGTGTCAAGCCATTTTTGGCCTTGTAAACCGGCGCCGCAAGGTCGTAAGATATGCTCAATCCTCCTTAAGGGAGATCAAGCCGGATGAAGCTAAGACTTGAGCTGACGGCAACCTTGGCATGGTTCGCCGCGTTGACTTCAGCCTTCGCCTATTACCAGTTTGGCGGTCTCCAGAAGGCCAGCCCGTTTGGCGATTACCTGCTTTCGGCTCTCACGGTGCTCGTAGCCGTCGTGGTTGCAGCCGCGCTGGGACTGCGCCTCATCGCCCCAGGGAAATTGCGGCTGAGTGAAGTCGTTGCCGGCCTCGCCGTCGGGCTAGCGGTCCTCGGCATCGCCGCGCTGGCCCTGGCAGCTGTCAAGATGCTAAGGCCATACGTGGTGTGGCCCGCTCTGGCAATCACCGGGGCGCTCGCCCGCCGGCAGGTCTTAGCCCTTCTGGCATGGGTGCGCCGGCCCAACCTGCCCGCCTTGACCCCTCTCGAGGCCGCCCTGTCCGGCCTCATGGCTTTTGCTGCGCTCCTCACCCTGGCTAATTGCCTCGCGCCGATAACAGCCAATGACGCGCTGGTCTATCATCTCAACATCCCCAAGATCTACGCGGCCGCCTCCGGTCTGGTGAGGATGCCTTACAGCGTGTATGCCAACATGCCGCACTACGGCGAGATGCTGTACACGCTCTTCTACGTGATGGCAGGTGAGACCGGGGCCAAACTGGCTTACTTCATCGTTGTAATGGGAGCTACGCTGGCAGTCTACGTGCTAGCCCGGAGGTTTGCCCCGCGGAACCTGGCCCTGGGTGCGGCCGCCGTCTTCCTGGTCGAGCCCCTGGTTCTCGACGGCAGGGTCGTCTGCAACGTCGACATCCTGCTCGCCTACTTCTATATCTCGGCGATCGTGCTGCTCCTTGACGGCCTGGGCGACGGGGCCCCTCTCAGGCGAGTCCTGCCTGTCGGCGTGCTCGCGGGTTTCATGCTCGGAGTGAAATACACGGCCCTTGCTCCGGTGGTCTCGCTGGTGGCCCTGCCGCTCGTGGCGGGAGCGAGGCGCCCGAGCTTCAAGCCACTGCTGCTGGCAAGCCTCGTCGCGCTGGCCGTCGTTGCGCCCTGGCTAATCAAGAACCAGGCCTACGTCGGCAGCCCGTTCTACCCCGTGTTCGAGCGGACCTTCGACGGCACCCACTGGGACCCCGTCCAGGAGGCCGAACTCGTGAAGTGGCAGCACGACATGGGCATGGGCCGGGACTTCTCGAAGTACCTGGCGCTTCCCTTCAATGCGAGCACCAGGGGCAGACCGGCAATGAACTATATGTTCTTTGATGGCACGATGACACCTCTGGTCCTCATCCTCTTCCCACTTGCCTTGCTCAGGCGATCCAGGAAGGTGCTGACCCTGGCGGCGATGGCAGCTGCCGTTTTCATCTTCTGGTCGGTGACCTCGCAGCAGCTGCGCTTCCTAGTCCCGGCGGTTGCGCTTGGGGCCGCTCTCGGAGCAGCAGGCCTGGCTCACCTGGCGTCCCGCGCCGGACCTCGGGCGGCGACAGCGGTACTGGGCCTAGCGGTTGTCGTCATGGCCGGCTCGCTCGTGGTGCCCGACCAGTACGGAGCACCCTTCGCGGCAGGGACCATCGCCGGCAAACTCCAGGTGGATCTCGGCCTCGAATCGCGGCAGCAGTATCTGGGGAGAAACCTTCAGTCCTTCAGCATGTTCGATCACATCCGCAGGACCCTCCCAGCGAGGGAGCCGATCTTCCTGGTGTGGGAAAACCGCACCTACTTCCTGGACAATCCTCACTTCGCCGACAGCTTCTTCGAGGCTTCAGCGGTCATGCGCATCGTGGCGGCATCGCGGGATGCTGACGATCTGGCGCGTGCGGTGAGGAGGATGGGCTTCAAGTACGTCGTCGTCAACGATATGCTGGGCGAGTTCTTCTCAAGGTACTATCCGCCGGCGGAGACCGCCAAACTGAAGGATTTCGTAACCAACCACCTCGAGGCGGTCACCACTTCGAACAGGATGACGCTTTACACCCTGCGCCCCTGATCTACTCGATGTAGCCCAGGGCCTTGAGTTTCTTCTTGATCTTGTCATCCACGGGCGAACGCATGGGCTGGCCCCCCCGCCGCTCGCCCGTCTCGTAGGTTGGGACGAACTCCAGCCGGTTTGATTTGAGAAAGCCGGTCTGGAAGGCGTCAATGAGGACAGCGCCGTCCATGTCCCTGGCGACGGGAAGCCCCAGGGCATAGAGGATGGTCGGTGTGATGTCGAGCACGTCGGCGTCCGGTATGCGCGCCCCGCCACGCACCCCCTTGCCCAGGAGGCCCACGATGCCGGACTCCCGGTGCATCTCCACTCCCAGGAGCAGCGCGCCGTCGTCCGTATGCCAGGGACCGCGGAAACCATGATCGGACACCACGACCAGCAGCGTGCGGTCATCAACCAGGTTGATGTACTCCCCGAGTACCTTGTCCATCCAGACGTAGTAGTTGTCTATTACTCCCTCCAGAGGAGATCCGGCCTGGCCTCTAAAGCCCCAGCAAGAGTGGCACAGCGAGTCTATGCCCTGGAAATAGACCGTCAAGAACTGGACATCCCTGCCGGCAAGAGCCAGGCCGATCCGCTTGAAGGTCTCATCGATCGCATAGACCATCTTCACGTAGCCCTTCACCCACTCTAATCCGGCGACCGCGTCGGCAGGGACACTGATCGGGTATATGCCGGCGATCGCCTGGTCGCTGACATCGGCCTCAGTGAGCCTGAGCGGATCTAGCTCCTTAAAGAGGCTCTCGGGGTAGGTCTGATGCTCAAGCTTGATGCCCTTCTCGTTCTCGTACTGGATGTAATCGCTGACCAGGTAGCCGTTGACGGGCTCGGCGGGCCAGGTGACCCACCAGCCCACAACCGCGACCTTCAGGCCCTTCTCCCCAAGGATGTTCCAGATGGCTTTGACTCGCCGGACGTTGCCGGTGTAAGGCACCGAGTCGCCCGCCGCGGCAGGGGCTGTGAACCCCCCGATTCCATGCTTGCCGGGATACATGCCCGTTGCTATCGAGGTCCAGATGATGGGTGACTTCTGCAGGGGAAGCAGGGTCGCCAGCTTGCCCGTCGCACCTCGGGAGACGAGTTTCGCGAAATTGGGCAACTTGCCCCGGCTGAGCAAGGGGTCAATCAAGGTCCAGTCGGCGGCGTCGATACCGACCAGGATCACCCTGGTAGGATGCCTGGCCTCAGGAGCGCACCCCGGCCCGAGAGCTGCACTCAAGGCGACGGCCAGCGCCGCAAGGGCGCTCGCCAGCGCCGCGCCACGCTTGAGTCCCCGAGCCTTCATGCTACCGGCCTCCCCCACCGACCTTGGCCTCCAACTCCTTCAGATGGTCACGTAACTCAGCGGTTCCGCCAGTCAACTGAATATAGGTCATCAGGTGGCTGGCCGCCAGCCGGTAGTCCTTCAGGTGCTGCTCGTAGAGCATCGCCAGGTTGATGTGGGCCACGCTAGATCCGGGATCGATCTTGAGCTCGGCCTCGAACTCGCTCACGGCCAGGCCCGTGTTGCCTTTGCGGTAGGCAATGACGCCGCGGGCGAAATGAGCGCCCGGGTAATCGGGAGCCACCCCCAGCAGCCGATCGAACGTGGCGGCGGCACGGTCAAGATCTCCGGTCGTGAAGTAGGCGGTCCCGGCCTGGAAAAAGGCCGGCGTGTTGAGGCTGTCCGCCTCGGTCGCCCGCAGATAGGCCGCCAGGCCCCTGGCCGTGAGCCCAAGCGACATGAGATTGTCGCCCCTCAGCAGGTACTTGTCGGAAAGCCTCTCGTGGTCAAGCGCGCGCGAGGCGATCCACTTCTGCCGCTCCGGCACCAGGTTGAGCAGAAAATCAGTTTGGGACTTGGACTGCTCGCTGAGCGAGGCATCGCTCCTGGCGGCAGTGAGCAGCCGGCCGGCCTCGGCCAAATGTCCCAGCTCGTAATAGGCGGCCGCCTTGGCAAGCTTGGCGAGGCCGTAACCGGGGTTGACCTCCAGCGCCCGGTCCATGAGGACAAGGGCCGAATCATTCCTGCCCATGTCGGCGTAGACCAGACCCAGGTTGTAGAGCGCCTTGTCGTAGCCCGGGTCGCGGGTGACCGCATCCCTCAGTTCCCTTTCGGCTTCCCCGTACTTCTCTTGCCTCGAGAGGAGAATGCCGAGGTTCACGTGAGCCGGGACTATGGAAGGGTCGAGGTCCAGCGCCTTCCGGTAGTTGGTCAGAGCCGCCGCGGGGTTGCCCTTGGCTTCGTAGATTATGCCGAGCCTGTAGTGAGACTGGGCAAACCCGTTGAGGGGATGTATGCGGTAGAAGTTGATGTGAACCAGGACGAAGAGCAGGATAAAGCCCCCGAGCGAGTAGGCAATCGGGCGCCAGGTTCCCGCCCTGGCGGCGGCAGCGAGCCATATGATGTAGTAGGCCGCGAAGACCATCAAGGCCGGCACCATGGGCAGCCTGTAGCGCGCCACGACGAAGAAGGTGATGATGCTTGCGGAGTAGGCCAGGCTGAACATGAGTAGGAGCCAGGCTTCCTTCCTGCGGCGGAGCGCCAGCACCATCCCGATCGCGCCGAGCGGGCCCACTATCCCGAAGGACGGCGTAGGAAGCCTCAGGATCCAGGAGTACTGCCGCTCGAAAGGCAGGTGCTCGATCTGAGGGATTTCGTAGACCGACCAGAAGAAGAATACCTTGCGCACCATGTTATGGATGAAGGCGCCGGGATGGGTCTTGATGAAATCCACCGCACGGGCACTCCACCAGGCTGAGACCTGGGAGGGTTTGAGGGGACGGCCCGCCGCACGTTCAGCGAGTGCCGTGCCTTCGGGATCGGTGTAAATGTCGAGGCCGTCGGGCTTGACGTATGCACCTGTGGCCTTGGCGCTGTTGCCTATGAAGAAGTTGATGCCGGCGTTGGAGGTGAGCGGCACAAAATCCTGGCCGACTGCAAAGTTGCGGATAGTTATGGGAAGGACGACGACGGCGATGCCGGCCGCGAGGGTGAGCGCCCTCCTGGCCCGCTCGCCGAGCGGCGACTTACCGTAGACCATGATGAAGCCGAGGGCCAGGGGAGCGAAGGCCAGGATGCTGGCGTTGCCGGTGGCAGAAAGCCCGCCGAAGATGCCTGCCAGCAGGAAGTCTCCTCGCGTCTTCCGGACCAGGCCCCGGTAGAGGAAGTAGAGCATCAGCGCATTAAGCAGGGTGGCCAGCACCGGAAACAAGATCAGGGTATCCGTGAAGATGAACGGTATGTAGAGCGCGGCCAAGAGGCCCGCGACCACCCCAACGGCGGCCCCGAAAACCTCCCGCCCAAGGAGATACACAACACCCGCGCTCAGAGCTCCAACGAGGCTTTGCACCAGCTTGGCGGCAAGCAGGCTTGGCCCGAAGATCTTGTATACCAGCCCCAGGAAATAGGGATAGAGCGGCCCCATGAAGAACACGTCGTGGCCCACCCAGTCGCCGGCCGCGATGCGCCTCGCCCAGGAATCATAGAACTTGGTGTCCAGATCGAGGTGGTCGAAGAAGGGGCTCGTGCGGGAGCTTAAAGTATAGGCCAGCCGCAAGGCAGCCGCCAACCCGACTATGAAGACGAAATAGAAGGTGACCTGGGACGCCGCCCGGGGCGTGGATCCGGCCTGAGCTTGCTTACTTGCTGGCCGCGCGTCTTGGCGTGACGGCATATAGCACACCTGCGAGGAGGCCCAGCGCGGTGAGAAGCCCACCTAGCTTCAAGCTCCCCGGCTTGAATTCCATGACGACCCTGTGATTGCCCTTGGCGATCTCGACTGCTCGCGTGCCGATGTCGGTCATTAGAATCGCCCGTTCGTTCCCGTCCACAAACGCCTTCCACCCGGGGTAGAATGCATCCTGAACGACGAGCCACGCATCCTTGCCGGCCTCCGCCTCCATCTCGATCCTTTCGGGCTCGTAGGAAACTATCCGCACTTTGCCGCACCTCAAATCGGGACGCCCGAAGCCCGGGTGCCTCACTCCGGCCCAGCCGGCCTCGGCCAAGGCACGGACCCCTTTGCCCGGAACGATGAAGGCCTTCTCGATCGCCGTCGGGTTCTCGAAGATGTACATATCCCCCGCATACACGAGATCACCCCAGGCACCGCCTGAGCTCTTCCGGCCCAGATGACTCCCGACCAGTGTGAAAGCCGAGTCCGACGTTACGCTGAAAGACCCTCCCGGCACCTCCGTCATGTCGACCTGGATAGTCCTACGCGTTAGATAAGGCGGGAAGGATATCCAGCGCAAGATCTTGCCTGAGTTCGTCCCGATCTCCAGGGGCACATCCCGGGCACTACTTGCAAGGGTGAGGCTCACTATGCCCGTGCTGTCGGTCTCGACAACGTAACCGCGCTCCACCGGCCGCGTGCGGCAGTCGGCCAGCACCAACTCGAAGCCGCCCCAGGCACCCATCAGAGCGCCTCCGCGGGCCTGCCCCCTGTCATTGTCCGATCCGCCGGCCGCGATGGTGGTGAACGTGAGTTTGGGATACTGGCCTCCCAGGGACGATAGTTCAAGACTCTCATCGTACCAGCGCCCTGTCCCGGATGGGGCCAGGTCCTTCCTGAAGTGGACTCTGCCGGCGGGGCTCTCGCAATTGAGTTCCAAGGTGACCCAGCCGTCGCTCGCCGGAGCGCCGGCGAAGAAGTCAAGCCTCGCGCCCGGAGGAACGTAGATATCCAGGCTCAGGGTGTCGCCGGCATCCTGACACAGGGCGACTCTCGGCTCGCCACCCAGGGCGGGCATCCTTATGGCAGAGATCGCTCCGGGCTGGCGGGCGATTCCCCCGAAGATCCCGGAGGCGAAAGCCGGGTCAAAGCTGCTCCTTACGAGATAGCGTGCCGACATGAGCCCCACGACCTCGGGACCAGGCTCGGGCCGCTTGACGCTGCCAAGACCTTCGGCGCTTGCCTGGGTGCCGCCTCCAAGGAAGTAAGGGTAGGTCCGGGGCACCAGGGTCGAGCGGCCACGCAGTGCCTCAATTCCGAAGAGTTCGTTAGCATTGGGCGGGAAGACCCAGGTGGCCCCCTCCCGGTTGAAGGTCCGCCACTCACCCTTGGCGCCTGCCAATCTCGCGAGGGTCTTGATGCCCTCGGTGGCACGGACACAGCCGCCAGGTTGACTCACGTAGTAGGATCGGCTGGATGTCAAGCCGTCGGCGCCGACCAGCACCACCAGGAGAAGACACACCACCGCCGCCGAACGTGTCATCCGGCCATGGCTGCGGGCGAGCGCCAGGAGCAATCCGAAGGCCGCCACCGCAAGCACCAGGGCGCGAACGATCTGGCCCCGTTCGTAGGCAGCCCAGAGGTCCAGCCGGCCGGCCGACCAGGCAGCGGCGCGCTCCGCACCGGCGTCCACGTAAGGCCCGCCCGAAAGCGCGAGGGGCTTGAGCGAGGAGAGCCAACCCTCACCGCGGACGGCGAAGACCGCCAGGCCGGCGATGAGCGCCCCCACCACCGCACCCGCTATCGCCAGGAAAGCCAAGCGGGACCGGCGAGTCGGGGAGGCCGCAAAGAGGGAAAGACCCTTGCCGCCGAGAGCGGCAAGCGCAAAGCAGGCGAGGACGCCTATCCGGTCTATTTGCGAGTATCTGAAAAGCGGTATCGCCCGGTAGACCAGTCCCAAGATGGCGCCGCTCGTTCCAATCGCTACACTGAGGATAAGAATAGCCAGGAGCGCCCGCAGGCGGCTTGACTGCCCGAGAAAAACAAGCCCGCCCAGCGCGATCATGACTGTGCCTACGCCGCAGTAAACCAGGAGACCCAGGTTGTAAGGGTGGATGCCGTGCTGAACCAACGGAACCCAGTTGGTGCCCTCGACCGGGTTGCCGAAAAGGCCGGGGACCAGCGCACGCACGAGAAGGACGGGCTTGGACAGGTAGAGCGACTTCATCTGGTCCAGGCTGATGCCGAGTCCCTCCGAGTTCCTGAGGAACTCCCAGAAGGGAACCAGTTGGACCGCGACCACAAGCAGGGCAAGGCCTCCCGATACCCCGATTATCCTCGCAGACGCTGCCGCTTGTGCCAGGCCCGCGCGGCGAGGACCGCGCACAGCCTCATCGACAGCGAGCACCACGGCGTAAAGGACCAGGGCAGCAACGCCGAACACCAGGATCTGCGGGAAACCCGCAAGGTAGCCCATTACCAGGAACGCAGCCAACAGGAGCGTGCCCACCCTCTCGCTGCGCCGCGCGAGCTCGAAGCCGTAGAAGAAGAATGGAATCCAAGCCGCCGAGGCGACAAAAGTCGGGTGGCCCATGCGCGTTGCGAAAAAGGACGAGAAGCCGTAGGCGAAGGCGCCCAGAGTTGCACCGGCGCGCGAGGCGTCGATGACCCTCAAGAAAAGGTACATCCCGATGAGCGCAAGCAGGAAGTGAAGAGCGACGTCATAGCCCAGCGCCTTCTCGGGGCTCGAAGGCACCAGCAGCAGAGCCAGCGGATAGAGCACCTGCGACTGGGGATCGGCGAAGAAGGGCATCCCGCTGAGGATGTAAGGGTTCCAGAGGGGTAGCCTGCCCGAGGCGATGCCCCGCGACAGCTCGGCACGCCGGGGCAGGTAAGTGAGCATCGAATCCGTCCTGTAGGTCTTACCGGTGAGTTCCTGCTCACTGGCGTAGGTGCGCCAGGGTTCAAACAAAGAGGGCCTGGCGGTCACCAGGACCTTGCCTCCAAGCAGCACGTCGAAAAAGAACCCGACGACCACAAGGGCGAAGATGGCTAGGATGAGCGCAGTTTTCATCATTGCGGCTGCTTGGGCACGGACTCCCGGGGCCTCCCCAGGCTCCGCGCACCGTAGAGAACCCCTCCGATTACAGCGTACAGGAAGAAGACAAGGTAGACCATTGCGCCGAAGGAGAAGGCGAGGCTGTCCTCGATTCCAAACTGCCTCAGCATGGCGACAAAGGCGGCCTCCCTGACACCGACGCCGCTTACCGAGACGGGTATCATCCTCACCAGCTCGACGATGGGAACCACCACCAACAGGACGGCTATGCCCAACTTGATCGAGAAGGCCTTACAAATGAAGTAACAGGCTGCGACCCACAGGAGTCTTGAGAAGACCGACAGGGCGATCCCGGCAGCGATGGCCCCCTTCGCGTCCCTGTAAATCAGGATCGACGCGTAGACCCGCTCCAGCCTGTCCCTCGCCTGGAACCGCTTGAGGAGACCGAAGACCGGCTCAAGGACTCGCGAGAAGGTCCTGGCCACCGGCCTCACCAAGAGCACCAAGAAGCCCACGACCACGAGGACCCCCAGAGCCTCGGCCGTGAGCACCAGGTTCCACTCCTTGAGGCGGCCGGCCACGAAAGGCAGCGCCAGCAAACTCACGGGGAGGAGAACGAAGAAACCCATTATGCGCTCGACCACGATGGAGGCAACTGCATCTGCTCTCTGGGTCGTCGCCGTGGAGACGGCGACGATCCTCGCGAAGTCCCCTCCCACACTGGTGGGCAGGAAGGCGCTGAAGAAGATGCTTACGAGATAATAGTAGACCAGCTTGGCGAACCCGATCGTCACGTTCCGGGCGCGAAGCAAGATGCTCCATCGCCAAGCCTGGACCAGGATCATGGCCAGGTCCAGCCCCGCGGCTATGAGGAGCGGCACGAGCGCCAGCCCCTTGAGATGGGAGACGATCTTGGCGACGTCGAGCCTCGCCAGGAGAAACACGATAAGCCCGACGCTTACAACGAGCCTGAGGGATTTGAAGATGGTCTTAGGCTTCATGGGCGCTTCCGTAGGATCTTGACCCAGCCGATGCGGTCGACCAAGACATAGTTAGCCAGTATCCAGTCCCTGACGGGCCGAGCATACTCGGAGAAACTCTCGGACGTCTCTCCGATCCGCGCGCCTTCAAACGGTTCCGTCAGCAGGATATAGGCGGTGCCGTGCGATTTTATGTCATCGACGTACCTCCTCTCCTCCACCGGAGAGAGGCTCCGCCGGTAATGGGCATAGCGCGTCGGGTTTTTCCGGTCAAACAGAAAATAGAGCGTCTGAAGCTGCGGGACGGCCAGGACGTACTCGCCCGGCGAGGTGTTGGCATCGAGGAAACCCTTGATCTCCATGAAGAAGCGGGCTTCACCCGGCGTCACGTAGATCGGCGCTCGCGCCAGGCCGAGCTTGGTGGTGTTACCGGCTCTCAAGACCATCGACCCGATATACTCGGTGTCGCCTACGCTCACGCCTTCCCGCTGGAAGCGTGCCGCCAGCGGGCGGCTGGCCGCCAGGGTGCAAGCAAGCGTGACCCAGGCAAGGGCAACTACGGGTAGGGCGGTAAGCCCGTACCTGAGAGCGAGCAGGCTGCGGCCGGCGGGCGCAAGTCTGCGGCTCGGCCATGTCAGGCCCGAGGCCAAGAGAGCGGGCACCAGCAGGAAGACATACTGCATCGTCTGGAGCAGGTGGCCGATGTCGGAGCGAAAAGCGCTCTGGTTAAAGGCCATTACCGACGCAACCAGGATCACGCTGAGCGCCGTGTGCCCGTCAGTCCAGGCCCTTCTCGCGAGCGCCCTTACAACCAGCGCCAGGGAAAGCCCATAGACTGCAAACGGCAGATAGAAGAAGAGTTTGACCGGCAGGATATACAGGGCGAAGCGCCAGTCGACGCCGGTCTTGGCGCCGAGACCCGGGTAAGGTATACGGTTGGTCATATTGTCGAGCATACCGTCCACCGCGATCTTGTGCAGCATGGCGCCGAGGGCACCCTGCCGGGCGAAGTAGATGCAGACAGGGCCGACGGCAAGTGCAAGACCAAGGCCAAGCCAGGCGACCTTGCCGAGTGCCGCCGTGAGCCCCTGGCGCCGCCTCAGGGTCTCGATCCCAAGGGCAAGCAGGGCACCGGCCACGGCGAACAAGGCGACATCCTGTCTGAAGATCGCCGAAATCCCGATCACCGCCCCGGTCGCCAGGAACCACCTCGGGCTACGCTTGATCGTCGCAAGCACCGCATAAAGGGCCGCGAAACCGAAGGCCGGAAAGAACACCTTGTGCCACGGGCCGGGAGCAAGCACGAGCAAGACCGGCGCGAGGTAGGCGATACGGCTTCGGGTCACTGTGCGTACGATCAGGAACGCCAAGCCGCACTTGAGCGCCTCTAGCACCACAAACACCCAGCGCTCAACCAGGATGCTCTGACCGAAGACTTTGAAGAGAGCGGCAACGAGGTAGAAGCTGCCTGGAGCATAGGTATGATGGAAGTCCCGGTAGATCACCTGCCCGTCCAGGATCCGCTCCACGCTGTCGAGGAGGTAGCCTTCGTCGTAGGCCAGGCCATACCTCATGAAGGAAGCGAAATAGACGAGACTCGCGAGGACAATCACGAGCGTGATCACACCCGGCGACAACCCACGCACGTTCAATTCTGGCCCCCGCCGGCTGAGGCCTCGCCGTGCCTCGACGATATCATCACTGCAAGCAGGGCGAGGCCGGCCGCAGAAAACAGAAGGCCCAGGGTGAAGTAGAAGGGCTTATAGGTCATCTTGACCGTGTGGCCGCCGGGCTCAACCGGAACTGCCCTGAAAGCATAGTCGGCCCGCAGTAGTTCTGTCTCGAGGCCGTCAACAGTGGCACGCCAGCCGGGATAGAAGACGTCGGAGACCACCAGGTAACCCTTATCTCGCGCCCGAACGCTTATTGTCACGCTTGACTCGTCGGCCCCGACTATCTCTGCCGAGCCCGGCGCAGTCTCGCCGGGATCGCTCTTCTGGATGCCCGCAGCCGGCTCGGCGCCCACGAGCAGCACCTCGCGCCGCGGGTCGAACTCGGCGGTCTTCACGTAGGCGAGCATCTCCTCGTAGGTCGCGAAGAGGTGCTGCGCGCCGACCAGGAACGCCCGGGGAAGGTAGTTCTCGTTCCTGAAGGCCATGGACTTGGGGCGATCCGAGCCTCCCCACACCTCGGTCAGCACGTACTTGACGTTGAGCAGATCCAGAATCGGCGACGCGAGAGCATCCTGATTGCTTATGGGTCCTATCCTTCGCCGGAGAGCCGCCGTCGCGACCGAGGTCATGCTCGTGTCCATCGCGCCCAGGACCTCGATGTAGTGCCTGATGTTGAGGGCATCGTAGCCGTGGATGTCGTCCAGGCCTATTATGGTCGCGGTGTTGGCCGGCAGGATATCGGGCCCGTACTTGGCCAGCCTCCAGGTACCCCGATCCTGAACAAGCTCGTCTACGAAGGAGCTCGCGGGCAGGACGCGATCCGCGGGCTGCGAGACTTTGAACTTGACGGCATTCGGCAGGAGATCGGCCAAGATTATGATGAGAGCAAGTAGGAAGAACGTTCTGCCGGACAGCCACTTGAGACCCTTGAGCACCAGCAGCGTACCGCCAGCTGCCGCAAGCACTATGAACCAGACAATCTTGGCGGAAGCATAGGAGAGATACTCAGGCATTGAAATGCTAGCTCCGGCATGCCTCAAGATAGCGGCCAGCCCGGAGTTCCTCAGCCAGAGCGCCAGGATCGCCGCAATCACCATGAAGCCCGCGCCGCACCCCAGGAGCCGCCCTTTGCCGTTGCTCGCTCGAGCAAGGTCGAAGCCGTAGCCCGCGAGCACCGAGAAACCCAGCATGAAGACCACGACCACGCGGTCGATTCGCGAGAAGTTGAAGCCCGGCAGCACTGCGTAGAAAACTCGAAGCAGCGGCGTGCCGAAAACCGTAAGCAGGGCCAGGCCGGAAAGCGCCGCGAAGGGAATGAGCGGACGCCTGGGCCGCGTCAGGGCCACAATCGCCAGCAGGAAGGGCAGAATCCCGATATACCCGGTAGTGCTCACGTAGTTCTGCCCGAACGCGGGCCCATGCTCGGTCGAGGTCAGGGTCTTGGCTATAGCACTCATTTCAAGCGGGTCGCCGAGGATGTCGGGTATCAGGTACTTGAGAGCGGCGAACCCGTGATGAGCGCTCGACAGCACCATGTTGTAGGGCAGGACCCTGCGATACGAGAAGGTGCTCAATTCGTAGGTCGGAAGCAGTTGGAACGCGCACACGAGGCAGGCAACTACGACGGCCGCTGCCGCCAGAGCGAGCGTGTGGACCTTCCGTCGCGGCGCGAGCGAGCCGGCCGTCATCACCCTTAGAACAACGTAGAGGAAGCCCGTGTAGAAGGCGAACAGCACAAGCTGCGGGAATCCCGCAAGCACGCAAAGCGAGAAGGCTAACCCGAGGAGGCCTGAACGCCTGAGGCTGGGAGCTTCGACGAGGTGCTCACCGAAGTAGATGATCGCAGGCAGCCAGCTGGCGGTGGACACCAGCGTGGGCTGGCCGTACCGGGTCACCATGAAGCCGCAGAAGGTGAACGTCAGGGATGTCACAAGCGACGCTCCCACCGACAGCTTAAGCTTCCGCCCCAAGAGGTAGCCGAAGACGGCTGCGACGATGAAATGGACCCAAAGGAAGACATCCATCTGGGTAGTAGGCTTCATCCAGTAGATGGCGAGATTGACCGGATAGAAAACCCCCGACTGGAAGTTGGCTAAGAAAGGGGTGCCACAGAACTGATGGGGGTTCCAGAAAGGTATCTTGCCCTGCCTAATCATCTCGGTGGCAAAGACCCGCCTGGGATAGTAGGAGAAAGTGCAGTCGGAGGTCACCGAGGGCTTGTCGAGATCCCCCCGAGTTGCCTCGGAGAGCCAGGGGAACACGTTGGTCAACCTGTAGGTGACCAGAGTGGCGCCGGTGAAGAGCTCTTTGGCGAAGAAGACGGTGAGAAGGATTAGGAGGAAGGCAATGGCCAGCCTGTCTTCTCTGGGTTTGGTCATATCGGGGCTATTTCGAAGCCGCTCCTTTTCTGCCCACTCCCAAGTAGATCTCGAGCCACATCTTGGTCAGCTCCTTCAAGGTGCTCGCGACGTGGCTTGCCCGCACCGTGCTTCGCCCGCCCAGCCTCGGATAGTGCCTGACCCCGATTTCGGTCATCCTGAAGCCGTGATGGCGTGCCTTGGCGAGGATCTCGGTGTCGACGAAGAACTTCTTGGACCTGATCTCTATCACGTCAAAGACCTCGCGTCTGAAGAGTTTGAAGGCGCAGTCAATGTCCCTGACGCGAAGCCTAAAGATGGTCCTGGCAACCAGGTTATAACCCCAGGCCAGGAAAAGCCTCGTCAACGGATCATAGCGATAGATGCGGAAGCCGCACACGATGTCGTAGTCCTCGCTCGCCGGGATGAGGTTCTTCACCTCCCTCACGTCGAACTGAAGATCGGAGTCGGTGTAGAAGACCAGCGGCAGCCTGGCGCTCGTGAAGCCCGCCTTCAGCGCGTCGGCATAGCCGAGGTTCCGGGGCTGCCGGATCGGCCGCACGTGGGGATTCTCGAGGCGCAGGCGTTCGAGGATCTCCGGCGTCCGGTCCCGGCTGCCATCGTCCACCACGATCACTTCGTAGTCGGCAAGATCCAGGCCTTCGGCAGCCGCGATCACCGCCCGCACGGCCTTTTCGATGTTCTCTTCTTCGTTGTACGCGGGAAGCACAAACGAAATGGATTTAGGTTTCACGGCTCGCCTCACCCGATGTAGCCTATGCCCTCAAGACGCCTCTTTATGTCTTCGCTATCCTGGCTGGTGAGCGCACTTCCACCGGCTCTTCCCAGCAACTCGGCGTCGGTGTAGTCAACAGGGTATTCTATCAGGTGCTCCTCCTTGATGGCCTCGGTGAGCACCCTCCCGTCCATCTGGCGCGGCACCGGAAGCCCAAGAAGGTACAGCACCGTCGGCGCGATGTCCACCAGAGAAGGCCCGTCCAACCTGGCTCCCCGCCGGAAGACATTTCCCGCCCCCAGGAAGATGCCGTTCATCCTGTGATCCCCCGAGTTCCCGTAAACCGGGAAGCTGAAGCGGCTGCTCGTGAAGTCCAGGGTCCCGAGAGCTTTGTATCTCATGTCCCTGGGCAAGAAGACTATGTCGGCCGCTTCCTCGACGTAGGGCCCGCTGTAGATCTCCTCCCGGAAAAGTACCTTCTCGAACAGCGGCTTGCCCGAGAGTGGCTCGCGGCACTCCAGGAGATCCCGCCTGATCGAGGTCCTCACGCGCTCATACTCCTCGCCGGGACTTACCTCACCCCAGGGTTCACGCCCCTTGAGGTTGACGTAGATCTGGCCGTAGTTGCCTCTAGAATAGGCTCTGGTACGTTTCCAGTCAACGTTGTCGAACGACAGGAAGAACCGGTTAAGCAGCATCTGCATCCTTTGCCGGGAATGGAAGCCTCCCGACAACCTGAGCCTGGCGAGCCCCAGCGCCATCGAGAGCCTGTAAAAGAGCACCGGCGTGAGGCCCAGGGAGTATGCCACCCGTTTCGCAAGCGTAGCCGGGTCGCGCTTGAGCCTGAGATAGCCTTTGTCCCGCAGCCAGATGTTGAAAGCCAGGAACGTGTGGATGGGGCCGAAGCCGTGGTCCGAGGCGACGACAACTTCCGCATCGCCGGCCTCCTTCAAGATCTCACCAAGACCCTTATCGAGCAGGGAATAGAACTGCTTGAGCCTCGGGGCGTGGACGCGGGCTTCCTTGGCGTTGTGCCTGGGATGACGGTCATCGAGGATGTGCCACAATTCATGTTGAGCTCTGTCGGTTCCCCAGAAATGGGATATGAAGAGGTCCCAGTCGACGCTCGTGACCAGGTGCCGCGTGACCGCGATGTTGAACTTGAGCACATCGAACAGCTCATCGATCACGCGGCCGACACCGCGCCTGGAATAGACCTCGCGGTGGTAGAGCTTGTAAGGCCCGAAGCGGGCCTCCAGATCGTCCAGGAGCGAGGGCGGCCATGTGAAATCGCGCTTGCCGTAAGGTGTGAGGAAATCGCCTATCATAAAGCCGTTGATCTGGCGTGGCGGGTAGGTTATCGGAACTCCGATCACAACCGACCTGAGGCCGGCCCGGGAGGCAAGTTCCCACACCGGAATGCCGTCCGTGAGGGTCGAATTGACCGGGATCTCGCCGAAGGGGTTCCGCCCCGTCACCAGCTTCTCCGAGATGCCCTTGCGCCTCAGCAAGAACTCGAAGACCCCGTGCTTGCCGGGGTTCAGGCCGGTCACGAAACTGGTCCAGGATGTCGCCGTGACCGGGGGGATCTGGCTCATCAAGTCCGAGGCGACGCCCCGCTCGACGATCCCTGCCAGGTTGGGCATCGTGCCGTCACGCATCATCGGCCCCAGGACGTCCCAGGTCGCCCCGTCGAGACCGATAATCAGAACCTTGCGCCTGGCCGAGGATGTCATGAGGACGATTCCATTTTGGATAAATTGGCAATCTCGAGGAAACGGCGGGTTATGGCACCCAGGAGATTGAGGCGATTCCGCTTCAGGCTCTCGTCTTCCACCATCACCATCACGCTCGTGAAGAAGGTGTCGATCGGTATGGCGAGCTCCAGGAGCAGGTTCATGGCTTCCTCGAACCGCTTCGCGGCGACCAGGGAATTGAACTCCGGCAGGATGGACTCGTACACACCATGCAGGTCCCCTTCCGCCTTGTCTTGGAAGAGGCGGGGCGCCACCTCTCCGCCGACTTCACCTTTGGTTATGTTGTATGCCCGCTTGAAGGCCGTGACAAGCACCGGGAATCGCCTGTCGGCTTCGAACTTCTTGAGTGCCTCGAGCCTTGCGGTCACCAGGGCCAGGTCATCCACACCGACGTCCAGGACGCTCTCGACCATATCCGCGCGGCTACCAGCATCCACGAGCAGGGTCTGGAGCCGCTGCTTGATGAAACTTGCCAGGCTCTCCCTTAGTTCCTGTTCACCGACCGAGAGCTTGCCGCCATAGAGCTTCGTCGAGACCGCCACCAACTCCGAGACCGACAGATGTATTCCCTTTTCGAGGAGGATCCTCACCAGGCCCGTTGCCTGTCTCCTCAAGGCGTAGGGATCTTCCGAGCCGGTCGGCACAAGCCCGATGCCGAAGCAACCCACCAGGCTGTCAACCTTGTCCGCCAGTGCAAGCACGGTGCCGCCGGCGGTCTCCGGCAGGGCGTCCCCGGCAAACTTCGGAAGATAGTGCTCGAATATGGCTCGCGCCACTTCGGCCTTTTCGCCTCCCACCCTGGCGTATTCGCAGCCCATGAGGCCCTGAAGGCTCGAGAACTCCTTCTCGCGCACCATAAGCGAGGTCAGGTCGGCCTTGGAGAGGTAGGCAGCGCGCCGCACGCCCTCGGCATCGCCGAGGCTCGTCGCCTGGGCGATCCAGGCCGCGAGCTCGACCATCCGGCCGGTCTTCTCCGCAAGCGTGCCCAGCTGTTCCTGCCAGACAACATGGGAGAGCCTTCCAGCCATGGCGCCTAGGCCGTCTTTGATGTCCTGCTCCCAGTAAAAGTGGGCATCGTCGAGCCTGGCCTTGAGCACCCGCTCGTTTCCCTGCTTTATCTTGCCTGAGCGATCCTGGTCCATGTTGGCGACCGCGACGAAGTGGGGCATCAACTTGCCCTGGGCGTCCGACACCGAGAAGAACTCCTGGTGCTCCTTGAGGGCCGTGACGATCACTTCCCGGGGCATCTCGAGGAACCTCGGCGAATACGCCCCGGCAACTGCCAGGGGGTACTCAACGGTGAAAGCGACTCGTTCGAGCAAGTCCCCATCGGCGACCACCTGGCCGCCCACCGAGGCCGCGGCCTTTGCGACCTCTTGCTCGATAAGCCGCTTGCGCTCCTCATGGTCGACAATGACGAAGTTGCGCCGCAGCGTATCGACGTACTGCTTCGCCGACTGAACGGCTATCTCCTGGCTGCCCAGGAACCGATGCCCGCAGGTAGTGTTTGAAGCCTGGATGCCGGCCCAGCAAAACCGGTTACCCTTGGTGTCGCTCGCCGGCTTGCCGTCAATCACCAGGACCAGCCACCTGACGGGCCGGGCGAACCGGGTGTTCCCCGGTTCCCAGTGCATGGTCTTCGGGAAAGCGATCCCTTCAACCACTGTCTTCAAGATCGCCGGCAGGAGATCAACCAGGAGCCCGCCTTGCTGGACCTTCTCGACGGAGACGTACTCGCCCTTGCCCTTCTTGCCTCGGGCCAGGTCGGCCACGTCAACACCCTGGGACTTGGCAAAACCTAACGCCGCCTGGGTGGGCTTGCCCGAAGCGTCAAATGCCGCCGCAACGGGAGGACCAAAGATCATCTGCTTCGAGTCCTCGGCCTTGTCCGCAATTCCCTCGCCCAGGGCGACCAGACGCCTCGGCGTGCCCAGGACGCGTAACGACTGGAAGGCAATGCCGGCCTTCTCGAG
>Ga0315275_10001447_pt1 | contig 20936 bp, 15 predicted proteins | sample YL17G03_0_MG_FD_205557 | JGI IMG/M metagenome (GOLD analysis project Ga0315275, IMG submission 205557) | Sediment microbial communities from Yellowstone Lake, YNP, Wyoming, USA - YL17G03_0 | ecosystem: Environmental > Aquatic > Freshwater > Lake > Sediment | place: USA: Wyoming | collected...
CCCGGGCCGGCCAGCCTCGCCCCGGCCCCGATGCCCAGCTTCACGGCCTCTTCCATGACCACCGGGCTGCCGTGGCAGCTCAGCTCGACGACATCTTCGCTGGTATAGGACTTGGGCGCGGCAAAAAAAGTCAGGAAGACCTCGTCCAGAGGCTCGCCCTTTTCGGAATCGATAATATCTCCGTAAACTGCAGTGCGGGGGCGGATGGGGCCCTCTTTAGCGCTCCGGGGACGGAAGATTTTCCGGGCGATGGGCAGAGCTTCTCTGCCGCTTAGCCGGATTATGCCGAGGCCGCCCCAGCCCGGGGGCGTGGAAATCGCGATGATCGTGTCGTCCAGCGGATTCATGGCTATCCCACATTCTAGAGAATGCCGCCCGATTAGTAAACCGGAAGGAAACCTCTGCTGAGCAGACCCGGACTCCGGCCCGGTCAGTCCGCGGGCGTCTGGACGCGGAAAATCTTGACCCGCTTCAGGAATCCGTCTCCCAGGCTTTCGCTCGTGATCCCGGGCACCTGGTTGACGGCGATGTGGACGATCCGGCGCTCATAGGGGTTCATCGGGTCGAGCACCTCGTCGCGGCGGGTCTGGCTGACCTGCTGCGCGACCTGCTGGGCGTATTCCCGGAGCTGCTTCTCTTTCCGCTGGCGGTAAAATTCGCAGTCCACCTGCACCTTATAGGGAGAGACCTTATTCAGAATGTGCTGCAAGGCAAGGAGCAGGGAGCCTTCCTTCCGGAGCAACAGGCTCCTGTCCTCGCCGTCGAAAATGATACAGAGCGTCTCGTTCCGCATTTTGATCTGATATGTCAGCTCCAGGGGAAAGTGGGGGAGGAACCTGTCCAAGAAGTCCCGCACAGGGTTGGCATCGACGTCAACCTTCGGCCAGGCGTGGATGACGATCTCCTTACCCCTGATGCCGAAAAGCTTGGTCTTCTCGGTGACGATCTCGTAGTTTAGTTTCTCCCGGAGTATCTTGAGGACGTGCTCGGCGTGCCCCAGGGCCTCGTCAAGGTTCTTGCCCTTGAATTCCTGAAGCTCCTCACTTTTTTCGTTGTCCATGTGTCTCTCTCTTTTTCTTGGCCATCATGCGGTTGATAAGATATTGCTGGCCGATCTGGAGGACGTTGTTGGTCAGCCAGTAAAGGACCAGCCCGCTCTGGAAGTTCATGAAAAAGACCGTCATGACGACCGGCATGATGAGCATCATCTTTGCCTGGGCAGGGTCGGCGGTCGTGGGGGTCATCTTCTGACTGATGAATTGCGTCGCTCCCATCAGAAGCGGGGTGACGTAATAGGGGTCCTTGATCGAGAGGTCTTTGATCCAGAGGATGAAGGGGCTCTGGCGGAACTCGATGGCCACTACGAGCAGCCTGAAAAAGCCCCAGAAGACGGGGATCTGGATCAGCATGGGCAGGCAGCCGCCGGCCGGATTGATGCCGTGCTCTTTATAGAGCTTCATCATCTCCTCGTTCATCTGCCGGCGCTGGTTGATGTCCTGTTTGGCCTTCTTGTATTTCGCGCGGAGAGCTTTGACTTTCGGCTGGAGTTCCTGCATTTTCGCCATCGACTTCGTGCTGCTGTAGGTTAGAGGGAAGAAGATGACCTTGACCAGGAAGGTGATGATGATGATGGCGATTCCCCAGTTCGGTATATACCGGTGAATCCACTTCATGGCGATCAGCAACACCTCGGCGATGGCCCCGAAGAACCCGAAATTGATGAGCTTTTTCGCCCCGTGGCCGAGGGTCCTGAGCCGGTCGAAATCTTTCGGGCCGAGGTAGACCTTCTGGGGCGGGCTGACCGAGAGAAAGTAGGCGGCGTCCGTATCGCTGACGGGCTGACGCTCAAAGATGGCGCTCCCCGGCCCGCCCGTGAACAAGAACAGGGCGGTCATATAGTTATCTTCATAGGCGGCCCAGGCCGCGAAATTATAGGCGCTTGTCTCGGGACTATACTTTCTTTCGGCGATACGAAAAACCTTTTCGGCCGTCAAAACGGCGATCCCGTTCCCGCCGCCGAACTGCTGTTTCTTATCCACGGGCCCGGGCACGCTCAACCCGGGACCCCAGATGAGGCGAGGCTCGACCTTCTTACCGTCCACCCAGAGGTCGATCCGGATGTCAAAATCGTACCTTCCCCCATAGAAGACGAAGCTCTTCTCGGCTTTTATACTATTCCCATCGGAATACTCAAATTTAAGCTCGCCCTTCTCTCCGTCCTTGAGGTCGAGATGTGTTGAAGACGGCCGGAACAGCCGGTCATTGACAGCCGCGACGGCGTCGATATCCTTAGCTTCCATGGAAAACGGGTAACGTCCGAGCTCGGCGGCGCGGGGAGAAACGAGCTCGAGCGGCTCGCGTTTTTCGCTTAGATGCTTAAGGAGCGTCCAGCTCTTCAGCGTGCCGCCTTTATTGCTCCAAACGGCCCGGTAAAGCGTCGTCCCGACGGAGACTGTCTCCTCCGCGGCGGCGCTCACTCCCTCAAACGCTTGGGGCACCGCCGGGGCCGGCCCCTGTTTGGTTTCGCCGGGAACGGCCGCCGGCATCTCGACAGGGGCGGGTGCAGCCGCGGTGGGCGCCTGGACCGGCGGCTGGGCGGCGGGAGGGTTCTTCATAAAAATCATCTGGTAGAGCGCCAGGACCACAAAGCAGAGCACAATGGCCAGGATGTATCGTTTTGTTTCCATTAGGTTTACCTTCTAGGGAACATAGTCGATGCCGCCCGGATGAAACGGATGGCATTTCAGGAGGCGTTTTCCGCCCAGGCCGATCCCCTTCAAGACGCCGCGCCTCTCGATCGCTTCCCGGGTGTAATCCGAGCAGCTCGGGAAGAACCGGCACTGCCCCCCCAAGATCGGGGAGAGGGTGAGTTGATATAAGCGTATCGCCAGCAACGCGGCTTTTTTCATCATCGTCGGCGCATCCTTCTTCCGACCTCCCGGACAGCCTGGAGGTACTCCTCCCGGACCTCGGCCCAGGTCACGCGGGCCATATCCGGCATGGCCACGATCAACATATCAACGGGAGATTCAAGCAAATCCCTGTTCCTTCGGAAGAGCTCCCTCATCCATCGCTTGGCCTTGTTCCGGACGACGGCCCCGCCGACCTTGCGGCTGGCGACCACGCCCAGCCGGGAATAGGGCAGTGCGCTGAGTGAATAGATGAGGCTGAAATACCTGCTCTTGTATCTGCGGCCCTTTTTATAAAGAACCAAAAAATCTTTCTTTTTTCTGATCCTCTGGCGAGCAGCGAGGCCTTCGGTCATTCAACGGCAAGCCGTCGTCTATCCTTCTGGCGCCGGTGCTTGAGGACCTTCCGGCCTCCCGCGGTCTTCATCCGTACGCGGAAGCCATGAGTCTTTTTTCGTCTGCGGACGTTGGGCTGAAATGTGCGCTTCATGTTCTGATCTCGCGTAAGAGCCCATATGTTAATCGACAGCGCCTCGCATGTCAAGGCAACGGCGGGAGCGGTATCGGAAAACGCGGGTCCCCGGCGCGTATTGACTCCCGTGGCCCCCAGGGAGTATAATCGATTCGATGAATTCGTTCAAGATTGGGGATAGGATCATCTATCCCAATCAGGGCCTGGCCGTCATCGAAGACATCCACGAAGAAAATCTCTACGGCGAAAAGTTCCAGATCTACTACATCCGCATCATTGCCAACAAGACCCTTGTCCTCGTTCCCTGCGCCAACACCGATGAGATGGGCCTCCGCCGGCCGCTCCCGGAAGACTCGGTGGAAGAGATCTTCAGGTTCCTGAAGAAAGGGCATGTGGATGTCTCCACGGATTGGAAGGGGCGCTACAAGGAGCACGTCAACCTGATGCGCTCCGGGACAATCCTCGACATGGCTTCGGTGCTGAAGAGCCTCTACTATCTCAGCCTCACCAAGCCCCTCTCCTTCAGGGAAAAAAAGATGCTGGAGAAGGCCAGGGAGCTCTTGGTTGCCGAGATCTCCGAGGTATCGGACCTTCCCCTGTCGAAGATCGAGCGCCGCATCACCGAGACGCTGGCCGGGTGCGTCAAGAGCGTCAAGGCGAATATCGGGCTCTGATTCCTGACGATGGCCTTGACCTATTTCCTGATTTTTTTCCTTTTTCTGCTCCTGAGCGCCTTCTTTTCCGCCTCGGAGACGGCCTTCATCTCTACAAACCCGTACACGCTCGATTCCCTCGACCAAAAGGGCTCCCATCGCGCCCGGTTGATCAAGAACCTCCTGGCAAAGCTCGACCAGTTCCTGGCCACGATCCTCATCGGCAATACCCTTGCCAACATCGCCGCGGCCTCGACCGCCACCATTTTTTTTCTCTCGATCATCCCCGACCGGCGTGAGGCGGCCATTTACGCCACCCTGGCGACGACCCTCCTCATCCTGTTTTTCGGCGAGATCAACCCGAAAACCTTCGCCGCCTACCACCCGGTCAAGGTTTCCATGTGGCTCGTCCAGCCCCTCCGGCTGTTCGTTATTCTGTTCTATCCCTTTGTGAAGGCGTTCACCTTTGCCTCGCGGATCTTCGTCCCCGAGTCGGTCAGGGCGGACCGGGAGAGCCGGCAGGCGCTCAACGAAGAGGAGATCCGCATCCTCCTGGCCAGAGGCGTCAAGGGCATGTCCGCTCTCCGCAGGCGCATGATCGGCGGCGTCCTGGATATCGGGTTGCGGCCCGTGCGCGAGATCATCGTCCCCAGGAGTGAAGTCCGCGCGGTCGAAATCAGCGCGCCGTTCGACCAGCTCATGGAGACCGTCCTGTCGACCGAGTATTCTCGCCTGCCGGTCTTCAAGGGGCGGATGGACAACATCGAGGGGCTCTTGCACACCAAAGACTTGATCCCATATCTTGTTAATAATAAAGAGTTTAACATCACAGCGGTCCTCCGGCGGCCGTTCTTCGTGCCCGAATCCGCCTCGATCGAGAAGGTCATGATCCAGATGCAGGAGAGCGCGGTTCATTTGGCCTTCGTGGTCGACGAGTTCGGTACCGTGGAGGGCATCGTCACGCTCGAGGACATCATCGAGGAGATCGTGGGCGACATCCGGGACGAATACGATGAGAAGGCCGAGGACTGGTTCCAGACGCTCGAAGAGAATGTCCACCTCGTCAAGGGCAATGCCTCTCTCAAAGAGCTCTGCCAGCGCCTGCCGCTCTGCCTGCCTCAAAAAGCAAGCTTCTCGACCCTGGCCGGATTCCTTCTGCACGAGTTCGGCCGGATCCCCCGCGAAAAAGACACGCTGGAATTCCAGGGCCACCGGTTCATCGTGGAGCGGCTGACACGCCGGCACATCAGCCTCGTCCGCGTCATCTTCAAGAAGCCCGGCCCGGAGGACCCCGTTGCGAACCGTCGCCTCGAATAAGTCCGCCTTTTTCAATTACGAGATCATCGAGAGTCTCGAAGCGGGGATCTCCCTCCTGGGGAGCGAAGTCAAGTCCGTCCGTGACGGCCGCGTCAGCCTTAAGGAAAGCTACGCCGAGATCAGGAACGGCGAGGTCTTCCTGGTTCACGCGAACATCAGCCCCTACGAGCCGGCCAACCGCTTCAATCACGAGCCGCTGCGCAATCGCAAGCTCCTGCTTCACCGCCGGGAGATCAAGCGCCTGATCGGCAAGATCAGGGAGAAAGGGTGGACCCTGATTCCGACCAAGGTGGTGCTCACCGACAAGGGCAAGGTCAAAGTGGAGCTCGCCCTGGGCAAGGGCAAGCGCACCTATGAGAAAAGGCGGGCCATCAAGGAGCGGGAGGTCGCCCGGGAAATCAGGGCGGAGCTCAAGAAAAGGATGCGCTAGTGAATTCCAGGGAGCTCATCGAGCGGACGTTGGCGGGAGACGCCGTTCCCCGTTTCCCTGCGGGTCCGCTGGCAGTCCATTTTTGCGCGAAGTATGCCGGAGTCTCCGTCCACCGGTATACAAGCGATGCCGGTGTCCTGGCAGACAGCGTGATCCGGTACTGCGAGAGGTTCAGGCCGGACGCAGTCTGGGTTTCGGCCGACACTTGGGTCAACGCCCAGGCCATGGGCGCGCGGGTGGGCGCCGCGTCCGATGACCTGCCCTGGGGCGGGATCGGCCCGCCGCTGATTCGCACGGCCGGCGACATCGACCGAATTCCGCGACCCGACACGGCAACGCAGGGACGATACCCCTTGATGCTCGAAGCCCTGCGGCGGGTCTCCCGGGCGGTCGGCAATGAAGTTTTTGTCGTCGGCTGCTTCGACCTGTACCCCTTTTCGCTCGCCGCCACGCTTCTCGGGCTCAACGAAGCCATGCTCAAGCTGACGGATGACCGGCCGCTCTTCCAGGCACTCATGGAACGGTGCCTGGAGTATGCCCTTGCCTACGGAACGGCGATGGGCAAAGCCGGAGCGCATATGCTGAGCGGGGGAGACTCGACGGCGGGACTGATCGGGCCCCGGCTCTACCATGAGCTCGCGCTGCCTCTCGAGCGGCGGCTGATCGCCGGCCTCAAGGCGGCCACCGGCAAGCCCGTCTCGCTCCACATCTGCGGCGACGCGACGCCGATCCTAACGGACATGGCCGGATCCGGCGCCGACGTTCTGGAAATCGACTACCAGGCGGATATCGGCACGGCCTGCGATATCGTCGGGCCGGACATCACTCTCTGGGGAAATATCGACCCGGTGGCGGTCCTCTCCCGCGGCACTCCGGCCGCAGTCGAGGCCGCCTGCCGAAGAGCGGCGGACGCGGTCCGCGCCCGCGGCCACCGCCGGTTCATCCTCAGCTCCGGCTGCACCCTGGCGCCCGAAACCCCTCCCGAAAATCTCGAGGCGCTGTTTAAAGCCGTTTAATATCAGTACTTTCCGAATTCCAGTCCGGCGTCGATAAAGGCCATGATGTTGGCTTCGGTCCGGGGCGAGAGGAGGGCGCCCGCCGGCGAGGCCGTTGGGATCAGCACAAACCCCCCGCCGTCCTTGGCCTGTTCCATGATCCGCTTGACTTCCTGGCGCACGCCGTCGGGTGTCCCGTTCTCGAACAGCTTGAGCTCCAGGTTGCCCCACACGGAAACGCCGGCGGCCAGGCATCTCCTCTTGACCTCAGCGAGGTCGATGTCGCCGTCGGGCGGCGGCTCGCACGGGTCGAGGCCGTCGCCGCCGGTTTCGAGGATCATGTCGAGCACCCGCCCGATTCTCCCGTGGCAGTGAACCCGCGCTTTAGCCCCCGCACCGTGGATGATGTCGACCATCCTCCGGACGTGCGGCAGCATGAACCGCCGGAACATCGCGGGCGGGAGAAACGGCGGAGTCATGTATTCGGGGCCGCAGATGCGGTAGAGGTCCACCAGGCAGGCCCGGAGGTGCCGCCTGAGGTTTTCCATAATCCGCTCGGAGACGATGTCGACCGTTCGGGCGAAATGCTCGAGGTCGTCATGGACCCAGATGAGGTAATCCTCGAATGTCATCAAGTCGGCGACAAGGCAAGCCGGGTCGGCGAGCGAGGCCATGATGATCCCGTGCTCGCCGAGCTCGGAGGCGACTCGGGCGTGATCCGAGTCATCAAAGACGGCCGGCTCGTAGGGCACGCTGAGCGCTTTGTCCACGTCCCCCGGATTCTTGCAGTAATGCTCGACCACCCAGGTGGTATTGACCGACGGATCCTTCTGGGTCACCTGGCGGAGGTCGCCCTTCGGGGTGTGCAGCACGCTTGTTGTCCGGACGAAGTCGCCCGAATGGTCGGTATGCGTCTCCTTCCGGACGGGGTAGGAGGAGCCGAGGAAACCGTCCGAGCCGACGTAGAGGTCGTTCGGGGGCTGGGGGTTCCAGTTGGTGATGCAGTCGGTCTTGTCCCGGATATAGTCCATCAGCCGGCTGTAGCTGGGCTGTTGGTTGTACCAGTCGTGGCTGTCACGGCCGGCCATTTCGTAGGTGTTCACCGGGACACGGTCGGGAACGCCACAGGCGAGCGCCGTCAGCAGCCGCCGCCGTCCGGTCCAGGCTTCGTGCATCGTCGCCATATCCCCGCACTATATACAAGAAAAGAGGACCTTGCAAATTGCAGATTACAAATTGGGGCCTGGCCCCAATTTGGGGCCAGGCCCCGGTTTTGTTTACTAAAGATGGGGACGTTCCCCGGGCCCGGGACGCTTCTGGGTGGGGGGAACGTCCCCGGTTTTGGTTAGGTGGAGAGGGGAAGGGGTTTCACCAGGGACAAATAATCTCTTCCTTTGTCGTGGGGGTTCAGCGTTTCGGCGATGAAGAGATGCTGGTGCTCGAGCAGGTTGACGCTCTCGCCGCCGTTTTGGGGCGAGATGATTTCCACGAGCGGCCGGCAAATGTCCTGTTCGTGGATCGCCCGGACGACGCCCACCCGGCCGTCGCTCAGGGCGACGATCGACCCGACCGGCCAGACTCCCATGTGCTTGAAAAAATTATCCAGGAGCTCGGGCTCGAACATCTTGCCCTTTTCCAGAATCATCAGCTCATAGATTTTTTCGGGCGGATAGTCTTTCTTATAGGATCGCTTGAGGGCGAGGGCGTCATAGACGTCGCAAATTGAGATCATCATCGGCGCCAGATGGGGCTTCCGGGCATAGGAAACCTTCGGATATCCCGTCCGGTCATGCCTCATGTGATGCTCGAAGGCTGCGACGATGGGGAGGATTCCCAAGGTGTCTTGGTAGGCATCCAGAATCCTCGCACCCAGCACGGGATGGTCCCGCATCTGGATGAATTCCCGCTCCGCGAGCCGTGTTTTCTTTTGGATGATCTTCAGGCTGATATAGAGTTTTCCCACGTCATGGTAGAGGGCGGCGATACCCAAGTCCAGAACATCGTCCTTCGAGAAATCGAGCCTCGATGCGAAGGACATCGACAGAAGCGAAACGTTGAGCAGATGCACAAAAGTGGCCAGGTCCCGGTCTTTCACCGACATAAGGTTTAATAGCTCCTGGTGGCGGCCCATGAAGTCTTCCATGATGCCCAGGATGTTGAACCGGAGGTCGAGATAATCGATTTCCTCCTCCTCGAGCACCATGTTGAGGCTGTGGGCCACGCCCTGCAGGGAGCTGTCGTACTTCGTTTTGATCTGCGCCGCGACGTCGACGTTCTCGGCCTTGACCTGGGCGCGGAGCCGGCCAGCCCGGATGTTCTGGATACCGTGCAGGGTAAAATATTCTTTCTCATCGACCCTGTCGAGGTTCTTGGTCTTTGCCAGGAAGATGATGAAATGGCTCAGCTCGTCGAGACGCAGGCCCTGCTGAAAGACGATCCGGGCGATCCGGCTCTCCTCGAGGAAGGTGATCAGCGGCGCGAGCCTCTTGCTGAGGTTGAAGTAGATCTCGTCCTCCCAGGCCAGCTCGCCGCTCACGATCCCGATGGTCAATTCCTTACGCTCCTCGAGGATCTCCAGGATCTTCGCGTAGAGGCCCTCGACGAACTCTTGGAACTTGGGGTGCTCGTCCCGGTAGAGCTTGGCCGCCTGGATGGTGTTCATCAGGTGGATCAGGCAGGTCTTGACCTTATCCTTCATGCCACTTCTCCAACACCCGGAGTGCCTCGCGCCGGACTTTCCGGTTCCAGAAGTCTCTCCGCTGGCCCAGGGTCTCCAGAAATTCCCGGGCGTCGCGCACGTCCTTGCCCTCGATCATCCGGATGTTCCGGATGATCTTCCTGTTCCGCGTCCCGTAGGGCGACTGGATGTAGAGGAGCTTCGACAGGGCCACATGCCGCGCCCGCGGATGCTTCGTCAGGAGGACCAGGGCCTCGGCCTTGAGCCGCATGTCCCTTGCGTCCAGGACGCCGAACAGGAACGGCTCATCGTGCTCGGTGAGCCCCTGCATCGCCTGGAGAGCGCGCACCTTGACGGACGTGTCCCCCGCCGCATAGATATCTTTGAGCACCACGAGCGAGAGCGGCGTATCGATCGACTTCAGGGCCCCGGCGATTTCTTCGAGCAGGTCGCTCGCCGAGGCAGACCGTTCGATGCGGGCCTTGAACTCGCCCAAACCGGACCCGAAGAAGGTCAAATAGGCCAGCATAATGGTCGAGGTCACGGTCCTCGCCCTGAAGACCGCATCGAGATAGACCACGGGCTCGAAGATGCTCCCCCTCAGCCCCGCCACCAACCCATCGAGACCCGCTCCGCCGTCCCCCTGGAGCACCCAATTCTCAGCGAGGTACGAGAGCTGTCGCTTGACTTCCTCATAGGCCGGCTCGGCGGCCAATTCCACGCTCTGCTCCTGTAGAACCTCCAGGAGACACGTCAGATAATCGACGTCCTTGTCCTGGGCGATGCGCTCCCATTCTTCCGATATTCTCGCCAGGTTCTTGCCGGCCGGCCCACCCGCGGCCCCCTTCGCCAGCAGGTTGAGCACCAGGTAGCGGTAGTTCCTCTCGAGCTGGTGCCGGTCAAACTCCGTCTTTTTCTCGAAGTTGATCTCGGAAAGCAGGTTCGTGAGCGTCTGCCTGTAGATTTCGGAGATCATCTGGCCCGAGGTGCCCTTGAGCAGGGCCCTGAGCTTCTTTTCGACGTCCGCCTTGCGGTTGGCCGGGTCGTCGGCCTGAAAGAGGTCGCGGAGCGATGTCGAGATCTTCTTTTGCCGTTCCTTGGAGATAAGCTTCGAGAAGATGCTGAAGCTCAGGGAATCGAATCTCTCGTTCCCGATGATCTCCTCCCAGAGCGTCGAGGCCATATCCTCCTCGGTCAGGTCGGAGATGAGGAGCTTCAGGTTCTCGAATTTGCTCTCGGGCGTCGTTTTCTTGCCGTTCAGCACGGACTTGAGGAGGTCCCTGGCGCAGGCGCGGTGCTTCTCCTCGGACGTCTCCCGCAGATACTTAAAGAACTTGACGAAGTTTTTCTGGAGCTCCTCGTTCTGGACGAGTTCTTCTGTGTTGAACTTGCCGATGACCCTCTCGAAGCTCTCGGCCACGAGGTCGAGCTTCTGGGGGTCGTTTTCCTCGACCGCCTCCATCAGAAGATAAGGCCAGATGTCCTTGATCTCCTCGCCCTCCCCGCGCAGGAGCTGGGAATAATCGAGGATGTCGAGCTCGATGTGCCCGATCTGCTCCTTTTTCAGCATGCCGAGGGCTCCGCCCTCCTTGATGAACCGGGGGAGGGGGAGGGTGATCCGGGCGGCAAACCGGGTCAGCTCGGAGAGTGATATGCCGTGATGGATCACCAGGCCCTTGATCTTCCGGAGATGAAAGAGCTGGCCCAGGTCGAGGTAAGTCCTTTCGTTCTCCCAGAACCGGCCGTCCAGGAACACGGAAGTGGGGGAGAACCCGATGGAGAGCGGGCTGATCAAGGCGAACAGGGATTCGAGCTTCTCCATGAGGTCGGTGACGGTCTGGTGGAAAGCCGGATGGTCCGGGCTGTAGATCGAGGCCATCTTGAAGGTGACCTTGAGGCTCTTGAGGAAGCTCCGGATGAGCTTGTCCTTATCCGGGGAGCCGGACTCGATTTGGTTCGAGGAGGCGGTGCTCTCCAAGGAAATCGCCGACGGCCCTTGTGAGTGCTCAGCAGCCATATTTTTGTCCGAAGGAAAAGTTTGCCGGCGCCATAGCCGAACCCCTTCGGGAGAAATCCCCGCCGCCTGGTAGGTGTTCTTGCAGGAAAGACCTCCGAGCCTCCCATCCTGCGGGCGACGGCTCCGAAAGGGAATGCCCCGGGCCGATGAATCGGGGGGTGAAAAACCCCCACCCAGATGGGGACGTTCCCCATACCCAGAAACGTCCCCATACCCACAATCCTGCTCGGTACCGGATCGTCATTGCGAGCGACCGAAGGGAGCGCGGCAATCTCAAGGCGCTTGCCCCAGGCCACTTGAACCCCGCAGGGGATTTGTCATCTAATACGCATTGTAGAAAAGGACACTCCGATGACCCTGCATAAGCTATCCTTCCTTTTGGCGGCCGGCGGCACCGCTCTGGCCCTCCTGGGAGTTTTCCCGGCCTGCAAGAGCAGGGGAGGGGCGCTCGTTTTTTGCTGTCATCCCGGCAATGACCTCTACGCCGCGCTGGCGGCTGGCGGCCGGACCTATCCGCGTTTCGAAACGCCGGAGAAGGCCATCGCTCAGGCGTCCAAGGGCTCGGCCGTTCTTATCATGGCCGACGGCTATCCGGACGCGCGCGTCGATGTCGGCCCCGCCGTCCTGAAGTCGGCGGCCAAAAAGCGCCTTGAACTCTACATCGAATATCCGGCTGCCCTCGAGGGACTGGACATCGGCGCGCCCCGCACCGCCGTCTGGGAGCGCGCCGTGGTCACGACGGACGGGATGGGCGAGAAGCTCCCCCGGATGCGCCTGCTGGCCGTTCACGGCTGCCGGTATCTTCCCGTCCAAGCCCCCTCGCCGCTCCTCGTCCTGGCCCGGGTGGCCGGCTACGACACCGCTGTCTACGGGCTTCCGAAGGAGTGCTCGCCCCTCCTCTTCGAGTGGCAGGACGGGACGGCCCTGGTCGCCATGACGAAGCTCAGCAGTTTTGTCACCGGGAGGTATGCTCCTGAAGCGGAATGGCGGGCGCTCTGGCAATACATCCTGCGGAGACTCGACCCGGCCCACTCCCCGCACCCCCTCAAGTGGACTCCGGTCGCGGCGGCCGCGTACGGTCCGGAGACGGAACTGCCGCCGGATGTCGAGACCCGGGCCTTTTCCTCGGCTGTCAACTGGCTCTCGATCGCCGGCTTGCTCCTTCCCGCCTCCCGAAAGGCCGAGCTAGAAGCCGCCCTGCGCCTCAATCAGGAAACGGCGCCGCTCCCCGCCCCTGCCTCCCCCCAGGCGGCCGCGGGCGACGGCTCGCTCGGAATTCTCGAGGGATTCGCCTCGGGCATCCAGCCCGACGGCGCCCAGCTCCAGCGCCTGCCGGTCCGCGACGACTGCCAGGGGGAAACGGCCATGCTCTTCGCCTTGGACTCGGTCATGAACTCGGAGCGCCCAAGCGGCCAGATCGCCCGGCGCCTCCTCGACTTTGTCTATTTCGACTCGGACCTCTGCAAGGGCCCGCGCGGCGACCCGCGGCATCCCGCCTTCGGCCTGGTCGCTTGGGGCTCGACCGCCCCTCTCTGGCTTATCGCCAACTACGGCGACGACAACGCCCGTTCGATGCTGGGCACGCTCATGGCCGCCGCCTGTCTCAAGACCGACCGCTGGGACGAACCCCTGGCCAAAGCCACCCTGGCCAACTTCCGCACGACCGGCCGGCTCGGGTTCCGCGGCGACCGGATCGACATCCCCGACCTCGAGAAAAACGGCTGGCGGCACTATTACGACGCGGAGACCGTCAATTACGCCCCGCATTTCGAATCCTATCTCTGGGCCTTCAACCTCCTGGCGTACCGCCTCACAGGATTCCGTCCGCTCCTCGACCGCGCCGCAAACGCCATCGGCCTGACCATGAAAGCCTATCCTCACGGCTGGCGGTGGAAGGACAACATCGAACGCGCCCGGATGCTCCTGTGCCTGGCGTGGCTTGTGCGGGTCGAGGACACGCCCGAACACCGCGGGTGGCTCGAGCGCGTCGCCCGAGACCTCCTCGAGCGCCAGGGCCCGACCGGGTCCATTCACGAGTGGTTCGGGGCCGAGGCCAGCGGCTTCTTCCAGATCCCCACCTCAAACGAAGCCTACGGCACGACCGAGACTCCCCTCATCCAGCAGAACGGCGACCCGGCCACCGACCAGCTCTACACGACCGGGTTTGCCCTGTTCGCCCTCCACGAAGCCGCCGCGGCGACCGGCGACGCGGGCCTACGCCGCGCCGAGGACCGCCTGGCCGGGTTCCTCTGCCGCATCCAGATCCGCTCGGCTAAATTCCCCTGGCTCGACGGCTGGTGGTTCCGCGCTTTCGACGACAAGCGCTGGGAAGCCTGGGCCAGCTCGGCCGACGCCGGCTGGGGGGCCTGGTCACTCGAGGCCGGCTGGGCCGCCGCCTGGACCGCGGCGACCCTTGCCCTGCGCGTCAAGAACACGACTTTCTGGAATCTTACCTCGGCACATGGCGGCCTGCAGAAGGCCTTGGCCAAGTGGAAGCCGGCCATGCTTCCGGATTGAGTCTATTCCCCGCCGATCTGGAGCACCTTGATGCGGAAGGTCGGCGCCGCGAGCGTCCTGTTCATGTCCGGGTCGTTAGCGACCATGTCGATCCCGTTGAGCATCTCGTCGGCGGTCCCGGCGATCGTCAGGCCTTTGACCGGGAAGGCGATTTTGCCGCCCTCGATCCAGAACCCGGAAGCCCCGCCGCTGAAGTTCCCGTTGACGGCGTTGATGCCGTAGCCCGTGACTTCCTTGACGAGAAAACCGGCCCTGGTGTCCTTGATGACGTCCTCGGGCTTGGCCGCGCCCGCTTCGATATAGATATTGTGCGGCCCGATGCCGGGGAGGCTCGAGAACCCGTCCCGGCTGCCGTTCCCCGTGCTCTTGACCCCGGCCCGCTTGGCGACGATCGTGTTGTACATGAAACCCTTGAGGACGCCCTTGTCGATGATCACCCGCTTCCGGGTCGGCACCCCCTCGCCGTCAAACGGCTCGCTGGCCAGCCCCTTGGGGCGCGTGCCGTCATCGACGAGCGTGATGAGCTCGGAGGCGATCTTCTGCCCGAGCCTCTTTCCGAGAAAGCTCGCGCCCTGGAGGACGCTCTCGCCGTTGACCGCGTCCAGGATGCCCCCCAGGAGGGCGTAGGCGACGTCCGGCGTGAAGATGACGGCGGCCCGCTGGGTCTTGACCGGCCGCGGGTCGAGCGTCTCGTAGGCGTCGCGCGCGGCCTTGGCGGCGACTTCCTCGGCGGGCTTCAGGTCTTTGTAGAACCGCCGCTGGCACGCCTCCCCGCCCGAGGATTTCTGCTCGCCCTTCTCGGCCACGACCGAAACGCTGAACCCGCATGCCCCCGATTTATAGCTCTTGAGGAGGCCGTTCGTGTTGGCGATGATGACCTCCTCTTCCGCTTCCCTGTAGGACGCGCCGTCGCTCTTGGTGATCCGCGGGTCCTTCATGGCCAGCTTCTCCGTCTTCCTGGCCAGCTCGATCTTCTCCTCCATCGGGACCCGGGCGATCTCCGGGTCGTAAAGGCCCGCCACCTCGGTCACGCCCGTGTCGTCGGGGAGCACGTTGTCCGGGTCGGCCGTCGTCACCTTGGCGAAGGTAATGGCCCGGTCCACGGTGTCGTTCAGGGCTTTATCGCCCAGGTCGTTCGAGCTGGCGAACGCCAGCCGGCCCTTGACGAAAACCCGGAGGCCGGCGCCGTAGCTTGAGGCCTCCTTGATCGTCTCGATCTCGCCCTTCCTCACCTCGAGGCTCAGGTTCCGGCCGATCTCGAGATAGACCTCGGCGGCGTCCGCGCCTTTGTCCAGGCATCTCCGGGCCAACTGCGAGGCCAATGTCTTGTAGTCCATGCTATTTCTCCGTATCTCTCCGCATCCAGCCGCGGGCCTTATCTCGCCCGCGTCCCGCCGACGTTGATGCCCCGGATCCTGACGGTGGGCTGGCCGGCCATGACCTCGGCCGCCTGCCCCTTGCCGCAGGTTCCCGGGCCGAACCCCAGGTCCCCCGCGACGGCGTCGATCGACTGGATGACATCGAGGCAGTTCCCGATCAGGGTCGCGCCCTTGACCGGGGCCGTCTTCTTCCCGTCCTCGATGACGTAGGCTTCCCGGCAGGTGAAGTTGAAGACGCCCGTGGTCGGGTTGACGCTCCCGCCGCTCAGGCTCTGGACGTAGAGGCCGCTCTTGGTCGAGGCCAGGATCTCGGCCGGGTTGTCCCGGCCGTCAGCGATGAAGGTGTTCGTCATGCGCACGATCGGGATGTGCCGGAAGCTCTCCCGCCGTCCGTTCCCGGTCCTCTCCGTCTTGAGCTGCTTCGCCGACAGGATATCGGTCATGTATTTGAGCAGGACGCCGTCCTTGATCAGGTCGTTGCGCTTCATCTGGGTCCCCTCGTCGTCGTAGTCGGTGGTGCCGCGGAAGCAGGGCAGTGTGCCGTCGTCCACCATCGTGAATTTATCGCTGGCCACTTTCTTCCCCAGCTTGCCGACAAAAACTCCGGTTTCGCGGGTGATGTTGTCGGCCTCGAGCGGATGCCCGACGGCCTCGTGGACGAGGACGCCGCCCCAGCCGTTCTGCAGGACCACGTCCATCTTCCCGGCCGGCGCGTCCTTGGCTTCGAGCATGACGACCGACTCCCGGGCAGCCTCGCGGGCCGCGTCCTCGGGCTTGAGTTCGTCGAACATCTCGATGCCCTGGTGGCGGCTCAGGCGCTCCCGGCCCATGTGCGAGGTGCCGTTGCCGGCGGCCAGTGTCTGGATGATAAAAAAGATGAGCGGCAGCTCGTCCCGGAGGTACAGGCCCTCGCTGTTGGCGATGTCGCGGGCCCGGACCTCGTCGTAGTAGTCGATCGAGGCCATCTTGATCCGCGGGTCGTAGCTCATGGCGGCGTCGTGGGCGCGCTGCATGATCTTGAGCCGGGTTTCGTCGGCCACCGCCTGGAGCGGCGCCTTGACCGTGATGTACGTCGGCCGCTTCTCTTCCTTGATGTCGATCGGCTTGGCCGCCTTGGCGCCGCGGGCGACGTAGGAGGCCACGTCCGCGGCCCGCAGGAGCTTCTCCAGGCTGACCTCGTCGGTGTAGGCGTAGCCGGTTTTGTCGCCCGAGATGACGCGGACGCCCGCGCCCTGGCTGATCCCGAAGACGGCGGTTTTGAATTTCCCTTCCTCGAGCAGGATGCTCCGCGAGATGCGGTGCTCGATGTACACCTCCCCGAAATCACCGCCCTTGGCCAGCGCCCGGCGGATGACAGTGTTTAGGTCCTCCGCCGCGAGCTGCGGCCTCGGCGGTGTGTCCTGAGCCAGCAGCCGCCGGATGAGCGCCGGCGAGGCCGCGAGCGCGGCCCCGCCCTTGAGGCCGAGCTCGAGGAACCTGCGGCGCGGCATGTCCTCGACAAAGTAGCGTCCGGAATTCATCGTTCAACCTTCCTTGAGGGGAATAGATGCGGTCGCACCATGGGTTAGGAATTATAGCGCGGCCGGGGGCAGAATGCCAAAGATAAGGAACGCATCTCCATTTATGTGATCATTTGATTCGGAATTGGGGTCCTGTCACGGCGATCCCCCGGCAGTCCTCCCTCCTTCCCAAGAAAATCCAGTCAGTCCGGTCTGGCGGGGGGCCCCCACGCCGCGCCACCCCTCAGTTTGACCATCTCCTTCACATAATTGGAGATGCGTCCGGGAAGATTTGACTTAAGCCTGAGCGGGATATATTTTCACGGTATAGACATGCGAAAATGGACCTCACTCTTCGCGGCCCTGACGATGGCCTTGACCATAGCCGGCCCGGCGGGCGGGCTCCAAAATCCGGATCGGCCGGAGACCATCGCGGTCAGGGGGCTTGAGCAACCCGTCGAGATCATCCGGGACAAATGGGGGATCGCCCACATCACAGCCCAAAGCGAGAGCGACCTCTTCTTTGCCCAGGGTTTCAACGTCGCTTCTGACAGGCTGTTTCAGCTGGAATTATGGAGGCGGCAGGCCACAGGGACGATGGCCGAATGGCTCGGGCCGAAGGCGATCCGGCGGGACATCGGCGCCCGGCTCTTCAGGTTCCGCGGAGACATGGAAAGAGAGTTGGGTTACTACCACCCCCGGAGCAAGGATATCATCAGTTCCTTTGTCAGGGGCATCAATGCCTATATCGACCTGACCCGGAAAAACCCTCGCCTGCTGCCCCTGGAGCTCCGGCTCCTGGGCGCCGAGCCGGGCTACTGGACGCCGGAGACGGTCATCTCCCGCCATGGCGGGCTCTACCGGAACGCGACCGCGGAAGCGATGCTGGCCCGGGCGGTCCTTGCGGTCGGGCCCAAAAAACTTACGGACCTCCTCGACCTCCATCCTGGAAATCCCGGCCTCGAGCCTGCCTCCGGAATCGACCTGAAATGGATTTCCGGGGCGGTGATCGATCTTTACACGGAAGCCAAGGCGCCGGTGCTGTTCGGCCCCAAGGACCTGGCGACGACGGCCTCGGTCATGCCGAAGGGACTGATGCCCCTGCATCGGACTCCTTTCTCGTACTCCGGCAGCGACGCAGCAGAGACCGGGGGCAGCAACAACTGGGTGGTCAGCGGCCGCCTGAGCCGGAGCGGGGCCCCGCTCCTGGCCAACGACCCGCACCGTGTTCTTCAGGTTCCCTCGCTCCGCTATTGGGTTCACCTCAGCGCGCCCGGCTGGAACGTCATCGGCGCCGGCGAGCCGGCCCTGCCCGGCGTCTCCATCGGCCATAATGAAAACGGCGCCTGGGGACAGACGACATTCTCAGCCGATCAGGAAGATCTTCTTATCTACGACACGAACCCGCGCCGCCGCGACCAATACAGGTACCAGGGCCGGTGGGAAAACATGAAAATTATCCGGGAGCGGATCCCGGTCAAAGGCGGGAAATCTTATGAAGCGACCCTGAAGTTCACTCGGCACGGGCCCGTGCTCTATGAGGACGAAGCTCATCACAAAGCGGTGGCTCTCCGCGCCGCCTGGCTCGAGACCGGGTGCGCCCCCTATCTCGCCAGCCTGCGCCTGGACCAGGCCCGGACCTGGGAGGATTTCCGCCGCGCGGTCTTTACCAGCCGGACGCCCTCCCTGAATTTTGTCTGGGCGGACCGCTCCGGGGACATCGGCTGGCAGATGGCCGGGCTCACGCCGGTTCGCGAAGGCTGGCCGGGCCTGCTGCCCGTGCCCGGCGACGGCCGGTTCGAGTGGCAGGGGTTCATTCCTCCTCCCGAACTTCCCTCGCTCCACAATCCGGACTCCGGGTTTATCGCCACGGCGAACGAGGACAACCTGCCGGCCGGCTATCCTCGCGAAATCGGCTATATCTGGGATGCCCCTTTCCGTTTCCTCAGGATATCTGAGGTCCTGGGTTCCAAGTCCGAGATGGAGATCGCCGACATGACCGCTCTCCAACAGGATTTTCTGTCGATTCCGGCCCGCCGGCTGGTGCCGCTTCTCAAGAACCTGCGCTCGGACGACGCGCTCGTTCAGACCTGCCTGGCGGTTCTCAGGGGTTGGGATTTCGTCTTATCACCGGACTCAGCCGCTGCCGCTATCTACGTCGCCTGGCAGAGGGCGCTCCTGGACGCCCTGAACGCACGCTTGTTTCCGCCCGAGTTCTCGGGGTTTCTTCCGGGCAAATCACTGACGAAACTGATCGGCTGGGTCGAATCCGCCGATCCCAGGCTGACTCCCGACGGCCCGGCCTCAAGAGACAAGCTGCTGTTGGAATCCCTCCGGCAGGCGGCTGTCTCCCTGGAAAAGATATTCGGACCCGCGACGGAGAAATGGCGCTATGGGGATGATAGGGTCCATCACGTTCTGCTCCGGCATCCGCTGAGCGCGGCGGCCGGCGACGAAACCCGGCGCCGTCTCGACATCGGCCCGCTTCCCCGCGGCGGGAGCGGCCAGACGGTCAACATGACCTCGGACAGCGATAATCAGGCGGCCGGGGCGACGTTCCGGTTTGTCGTTGACCTCGCGGACTGGGACCTGGCCCTGGGGACGAATTCTCCCGGCCAGTCGGGAGACCCGGCGAATCCGCACTATTCCGACTTGTTCGGTCCGTGGGCAGAGGGGCGGTATTTCCCGGTTTGTTTCTCCAGGGCCCGAATCCTGGCGGAGGCCGAAGCGACAATTCAACTGAACCCCGTAAGGGACTATAAATAACGCCATAATTCGTGCTACCCCCTCTCCCTCACCCTCCCCCTCGAGAGACTGTGTCGCAATGTCATTGCGAGGGAGCGAAGCGACCGAAGCAATCTCACAAGTCCTTGATAAGAATGAGATTGCTTCGCTCCCAAGGGGCGCTCGCAATGACTTAATGGGCGTTGCGACACAGTCTCTTGGCAGGGAGGGTAGGGTGGGTTAATAACCATAAACATAGTCCGTAAAAGTGTCTCCGAAATGCTCGGACGCTTGGGGACTATCGCCGCGCCACCCGTTCTCTCTGCTCTTAGATCTTGACCAGCTCGTCGATCCTGACCGGACGTTTCTGCTCGATGCTGTGCCGCGCCGCGATGCCCACCAGCGCCGAGAGCGCTCCCTCCCGGCTGCCCGCCGGCCGGCCGAGCGGGTCGGGCTCCTTTTTCCGGAACATCAGCTGCTGCATGACCTGGTCGGCCCCGAAATGCCCCTCCCCGCCGGACGACAGGGCGAAGGTCTGAGTCGCCCCGAAATTCCTGGTGATCCGGAACTCGGCCAGACTGTCGACCTGCCAGGGCTGCTTGTGGTAGACGCGGGCGTCGAGCCTCCCCTTCGTCCCGTTGAAGCCCACCGTGTACCCTTCGTAGGGCATGAACGCGTTGAGCGAATAGCTCATGGCCACGCGGTTGTGGAAGAGGACTTGGACGTTCATCGCATCCCAGATGTTGATCGTCTCCCGGAAGACGCACGCGTCGCGGAGATAGCCGTCGGCGGATTCGGCCTTGACGTACAGCTCCATCGCGCTCGGGCTCTTGGTGATGTCCCAGTAGAACTCGCAGCTTGTTTTGTGGGGGCAGGTCAGGCAGCGCCCGCCCCGGACCTGGCCGTTGTAGCCGTACTTCCGGAGCTCGCCGTAGGCGCTGACCTCGATGGGCTCCGCGGCGAGCCACCAGTTCATGACGTCGAAATGATGCGACGCCTTGTGAACAAGGAGCGAGCCCGAATTCTGCTTGAAGGCGTGCCAGCGGCGGAAATAGTCGGCGCCGTGATAGACGTCGAGGTACCAGTGAAAATCGACCGAGGTCACGTCCCCGATTTCCCGGGACATCAGGATCTCCTTGATCCTCGAGGCGTCGGGACCGAACCGGTAGTTGAAGGTGACGCTGAGCTTTCTTCCGGTCCGGCGCTCGGTGTCGATGATCTCCTGGACCATCTTCTCGTCCGTGCACATCGGCTTCTCGGTGATCACGTCGCAGCCGCCCTGCAGCGCAAGGCAAATGTACTTGGCATGGAAGCAATCCATCGTGGTGACGATCACGAGCTGCGGCT
>Ga0315275_10001451_pt1 | contig 20924 bp, 21 predicted proteins | sample YL17G03_0_MG_FD_205557 | JGI IMG/M metagenome (GOLD analysis project Ga0315275, IMG submission 205557) | Sediment microbial communities from Yellowstone Lake, YNP, Wyoming, USA - YL17G03_0 | ecosystem: Environmental > Aquatic > Freshwater > Lake > Sediment | place: USA: Wyoming | collected...
GGCCAGCGCCAGCGCATCGGCATTGCGCGGGCACTCGCCGTCGAGCCGCGCCTGATCGTGTGCGACGAGGCCGTTTCGGCGCTCGACGTCTCGGTGCAGGCGCAAGTGATCAACCTGCTGCAAGACCTGCAGCAGCGCTTCGGCATCGCCTATCTCTTCATCGCGCACGACCTGGCCGTGGTGCGCCATATTGCGCAGCGGGTCGCGGTGATGTACCTCGGGCGTATTGTCGAAACCGCCGACACGGCGGCGCTCTTTGCCGCGCCGCGCCACCCCTACTCGCAGGCCTTGCTGGCAGCAATACCCCGCGCGCAGCCGAGCCGCGGTGCCGTGCGTGCGGTGCCGCGCGGCGACGTTCCGAACCCGATGGCGGCCCTGCCCGGCTGCCACTTCCACACGCGCTGCCCGCATGCGCGGCCGCTTTGTGCGCAGCAGGTGCCGGCGCTCGAAGACGCCGGCGGGCACGCTGTGGCGTGTCACTTCTGGCGCGAGATTGCGCCGAGCGCACCGGCCAGGATGCGCGACGACGAGACCCCCGACATGGCTGCCCAACGCCGTCGCCTGCGGGCATTGCAGGCCGCATTCCTGCCAAATTACGCCGCGATCCATTCCTGACCACCTTGTCCGCACCACCCGAGGAGATATTCAATGAACCCAAGCTTCAACCCGCTGCGCCAGGCCTTGGCCGCTTTCGCGCTGTTCGGTGCCGCGCTCGCCGCACCGGCGCAAACGCTGCGCATCGGTCTCGCCGAAGACCCCGACGCGCTCGATCCGACGCTGGCGCGTACCTTTGTCGGCCGCGTCGTGTTCGCGGCGCTGTGCGACAAGCTGTTCGACATCGACGAAAAGCTCGCCATCGTCGGCCAGCTCGCGGCCAGCCATGAATGGTCGGCCGACAACAAGGCACTGACGCTGAAACTGCGCAGCGGCGTGCGTTTTCACGACGGCGAGCCGTTCGACGCAGCCGCCGTCAAGTTCAACATCGAGCGCCACAAGACCCTTCCCGGCTCGAACCGCAGCGGCGAATTGCGCCCCGTGGTCAGCGTCGACGTGCTCGATCCGATGACGGTGCGCCTGAACCTCAGTGCGCCGTTTTCACCGCTGCTCGCGGCGCTGGCAGACCGTGCCGGAATGATGGTCTCGCCCAAAGCCGCTACCGCGTTGGGCGCGCAGTTCGCGACCAAACCGGTGTGCTCGGGGCCGTTCCGCTTTGTCGAGCGCGTGCCGCAAGACCGCATGGTGTTCGAGCGCTTCCCGGACTACTGGAACAAGGCCGACGTGCACTTCGACAAGATCGTTTACACGCCGATCACCGACGCCACGGTGCGCCTGGCCAACCTGAAGGCGGGGCAGCTCGACTTTGCGGAGCGCGTGTCGGCGTCCGACATGGAGGCGATTCGCAAAGACAAGCGCCTGCGAAGCGCCAGCATCACGGAAATCGGCTACCAGGGCATCACGATCAATGTCGGCAAGAGCGAGCAGGCGAACAAGAACCCGCTCGGCCGCGACGCCAAAGTGCGCGAGGCGTTCGAGTTGACGCTCGACCGCGCGGGCCTGGCGCAGGTGGTGATGGACAACGAGGCGACGGTGGGCAACCAATGGGTTGCGCCGAACAATCCCTTTTACGCCAAGGGCGTGCCGATCCCGAAACGCAATGTGGAGCGGGCGCGCGCGCTGCTCAAGGAAGCCGGGGTGATCAACCCCAGCTTCACGCTGATGACGACCACGACCTCGGACGCGCAGCGCCTCGCACTCGTGGTGCAGGCGATGAGCAAGGACGCGGGCTTCGACGTGAAGATCCAGACCACCGAGTTCGCGACCTCGCTGAACCTGGCCGACAAAGGTGAGTTCGATGCCTACGTGCTGGCCTGGAGCGGCCGTGCCGACCCCGACGGCAACCTGTACAGCTTCGACGCCTGCAAGCAGCCGCTGAACTACGCCGGCTACTGCGTGCCCGAAGTCGACGCCCTGCTCAACGACTCACGCAGCGAACGCGACCCGGCGGCGCGCAACAAGGTCTACGCGAAGATCGCTGCGCGCGTGCTCGCGGATCGGCCCATCATCTATCTCTACCACCGCAACTGGCTCTGGGCGTTCAACGCCAAACTCTCGGGCGTGCGCAACGTGCCCGACGGGTTGTTGCGGGTCACCGGCCTGAAGCTGAATTGAGGCCGCGCCGCTGCCGCCCCAAGCTTGACAAGGCGTCGGCTCGACGCACCGCGCCATGCTCGAATACCTCGCCAAGCGCATCGCGACACTGATCCCGACGCTGATCTTCGTGTCGATGCTGATCTTCGGGCTGCAGCAACTGCTGCCCGGCGATCCCGCGTTGATTCTTGCGGGCGAAGAGCAAGACCCTGCTGTCGTGGCGCACTTGCGCCAGGTGATGCACCTCGACGCGCCGCTGCCGCTGCGCTACCTGCACTGGGTGGGCGCGGTGTTGCACGGCGACCTGGGCGAATCGGTACGGATGCAGCTTCCGGTGCGCGCGTTGATCGCGCAAAAACTGCCGGTCACGCTGCAACTGGCGTTGATGGCATTCGCAATCGCGCTCTTGATCGGCATTCCCGCGGGAATTGTCGCCGCGGTGTGGCGCGGTACGGCTTGGGACACGCTGGCAAACGCATTTGCGCTGTGGGGTTTGTCGACGCCCAATTTCTGGCTCGGCATCCTGATGATCCTGTTGTTCTCGGTGCAACTGGGCTGGTTGCCCGCGTCGGGCTACGTGAGCCCGTTCGAAGACCTGGGCGCAAACCTGGCGTCGATGGCGATGCCCGCCTTCGTCCTCGGCAACGCCATCGCCGCCGTGCTGATGCGCCACACGCGCAGCGCGATGCTGCAGGTCATGAACACGGACTACGTGCGCACCGCACGCGCCAAAGGCCTGCGCGAATCGGCGGTCGTGCTCAGACACGCGTTGCGCAACGCGCTCACGCCGGTGATCACGCTCGGTGCGCTCGAACTCGGCACGCTGCTGTCGGGCGCGGTGCTGACGGAACAGGTGTTCACGATCCCCGGCTTCGGCAAGTTGATCGTCGACGCCGTGTTCAATCGGGACTACGCGGTGGTGCAGGGCGTCGTGCTCGTGACGGCGACGGCCTACATCGTGCTCAACTTGTTGGCGGACCTGGCCTACTTCCTGGCCAATCCGCGGCTGCGGCGTTGAGGTTCTGCGGCGCGATGAATCTTCACCCTCGAATCAACTTGCGCTTGCCCGCGCACGACACCCGGCTTGGCGGCGATGCCGCCAAGGCCGCTAATGCTGCCATGGGCGGCATGGGCGACATCGGCGACATGGGCGACATCGGCGGCAAGGCCGTCAATGCCGCCATTGGCGCCATTGCCGTCAATTGTGCGTAGGCAGCAAGGTCCGCACGATACCGATACCGATACCGATACCGTTGCCGATACCGATGCCCAGTACCCCACGCTTGCCGCTAGCAGCCGGCGAAAGCGCCAGCGCACCCGCCAGCCCCGGGCGGCGCGCCTGGCGCCGCCTGCTGCGTCGGCGCGCGGCGATGTTGGGCTTGTTCGTGGTGTTGGGCTTTATCGGGCTGGCGCTGTTTGCGCCGTGGATCTCGGGGTACGACCCGGTGGCCACCGACTGGGGCGCGTTGCGCAAAGCGCCCTCGGCCGCGCATTGGTTCGGCACCGATGAAGTCGGCCGCGACGTGTTGTCGCGCGTGATTTTCGGCACCCGTGCGTCGCTGCTGGCCGGTGTCGTGTCGGTGTCGATTTCGCTCAGCGTGGGGGTGCCGATCGGCCTGCTTGCCGGCGTCTTGGGCGGCGCGGTCGATGCGTTCATTTCGCGCATCACCGACGCCTTCCTCGCCTGCCCCTTCCTGATTCTGGCGATTGCACTCGCGGCCTTCCTCGGCCCGAGCCTGAGCAACGCGATGATCGCGATCGGCATTTCCGCGACGCCGATCTTCGTGCGCCTGACGCGCGCGCAGGTGCTGAACGTGAAGGTCGAGGACTACATCGAAGCCGCGCGCGCCATCGGCAATCCGCCGTGGCGCGTGGCGCTGCGCCACATCGCGCCAAACGTGACGGCGCCGCTGATCGTGCAGGCGACGCTGGCGATTGCCGGCGCGGTGATCGCCGAGGCCAGCCTGTCGTTCCTCGGCCTGGGCCAGCAGCCGCCGGCACCGAGCTGGGGCAGCATGCTCAACACGGCGAAGAACTTCGTCGAGAACGCGCCGTGGATGGCGGTCTGGCCCGGGTTGGCCATCTTCTGCCTGGTGATGTCGTTCAACCTGCTGGGCGACGGCCTGCGCGACGCGCTCGACCCGCGCCAAGGCTGAAGCCCACAAGTGGCCGCGACCTTGTCATCGGTGGTAAAGTACGCGCTCTCGTTTGCGGCGTGCGTCTCCGCCCTGGAGCCGTTGCAACGCGCCGCGAGCGTCGTGGTTTTTCCCCTTGTCGATCCTGCCGCGGCCACCACCGCTCTGGCGGCTTCGTTTGTTTGCCGTCTCTCGCAGGAGCCCAGGCCATGGCCAAAGAAGAATTGATCGAAATGAGCGGCGTCGTCAAGGAAGTCCTGCCCGACTCGCGCTTTCGCGTCACGCTGGACAACGGCCACCAGCTCGTGGCCTACACCTCGGGCAAGATGCGCAAGCACCACATCCGAATCCTGGCCGGCGACAACGTCTCGCTCGAGCTTTCCCCCTACGACCTGAGCAAGGGCCGGATCACGTTCCGCCACCTGGAGCGCCGCGGGCCGGCGCAAAGCGCGCCGATGCGGCGCGTTTGAATCGTTGCGGGCGGCTGGGCTGCACGCACAGCGCGCTTGACGCGCCAGGAACTGGGGCGACAGAAGGACGCCCGAGCCGCTACCGCGGGCGCGACCTGGCTCGCAGCCGACACCGCGCAACCCCGCGACTAGACTGCGGCTGCCGGCCAAGACGTTGGGGGTGTCGTTGGATGAGTTGTTGGCCGAAGGCGAGCACGGGCCGCGCAAGCCCGGCCCGGTGTCGCAGATTCAGCGTCAAATGGAGAGCATCAGCCAGTTGCCCAAGCCCAAGCAGCGCATGCTGATGGAGATGATTGATGCGGTGCTCGCGCAGCAAGGGTGTTGACCGCTATATCCGAAGGAGGTTTTGCAGATGAATGCAGCCGCTGAACAAGCCCTGATCTCCAAGATTCGCACGCTGTCGCAGCAGCAACTCGCCGAGGTCGAAGACTTCGTGGAGTTCCTGGCGGCGAAGTCGAAGAAGTACGCCGCACTTGATCGGCTGTTGGCGATCGCGCCTGCGCTGGAAGCGGCCGGTGTCGAGCCGATGAGCGAAGACGAGATTGCTGCCGAGGTCAAGGCCGCACGCGTAGAGCGCCGCGCACGGCAAGCAGCAAAGGACTCAGGTGCGAGTTATCGCTGCACCCGCACTGCCGCAGCCGGTGTGCCGCGACCCGCACGACGATGCGGCGCTCGCGCTGGCCATCTCCGCGGGCGCCGATCTGACTGTCTGGAGTGGCAACGATTTGTTTGTGTTTGAGCAGTTCGAGGGCGTGCCTATCGTCAATGCGGCGCGGGCGTTGGCGCTTCTAGCGCCGGCCAGTTGAAGCGGGCAAAGGATCAAGGCAATGACGATGGGCGCACAGGGTAAGGTGAACGACGCCGATACGCACGACGACGCGCCGGACGAGATTGATTTTGCGCAAGGGGCGCGAGGGCAGTTCTATCGGCCGGACGTATCTTTGCGCTTACCGGCTGATCTCAATGCCCAGGCTCAGACAGCCGTGCCACCAGCCGAGGTGCTCGCCACTACCGACAACCCGGCGTTCGGCATGTGGCGCGACCGCGAGGACATGGCCGACGTGGCAGCCTATATCCGGCGCATTCGGGCGCCGCGCTTCAATCGCAACGGGTCGCGCAAAAAGCCTTGACGTTGAAGTGGCGCGCAGCATTCGACCAAGCGGCCTGTGCGATCACGCTATGCAGGCGTCTCGCCGGGAGGCTGGCGTTTGGTAATCGTGTATCCGCTCACGTAAGTCATGCCGTCCGCCGTCGAGGTGGTTATCCACTCCACGTCTTCATCGGCTTGCAGGTCGACCGAGAAGACACGATTGGCTGGGGGCATCGCCGAGGCGAACGATGGGGCCGGCGCGGCAACGGTTCGCTTGAACTGTTGTGACGAGGTGGGCATGGGATTCTTCTCGTAAGCGATTCGCTCGTGTCTATTTTGATGACGCGGGTCGGGTGGTCTGCCAAGGGGTTCAAACGGGAGTGTCAGGATTTCTGTGTGCAAGGCGCTCGGAGACTTTGCCACCGCGGCGGTCGGCGTTTGCGCCGTACCGACCGACGCGGTGGGAAGGTCGGTCCTCATGTTACGCGACGGCCTTGGTGAAGCGATCCGCGTAGAGGATCGCGAATTGGTTCATCGCGACCTTCCAGTCTTGCGCTGCGTGCCCCCAGACTTCGTGGCGTCCGTTTTTCGGGGACCGGTTCAGCATCATGTCGACCCGGCGCCGGCCGCACCTGTGGCAGGCCGGCGCCACCTCGCCGCTATGATTTGCCCCGCGCGCCGAACCCGGCGTCGAGCACCCCATTGGGCCAGCGGGCTCGAGGGACGAGAACCTGGAGCGCGTTGTGAACAAACTGGATGCCTCTGCCGCCGGCGTGTACCTGATTGCGGTGACCCCGTTTACCAACGACGGCGCGCTCGACCTCCACAGCACCGACCGCATGGTCGACTTCTATCTCGACTGTGGTGTCACCGGGCTCACCGTGCTGGGCATCATGGGCGAGGCGACCAAACTCACGGCCGACGAGTCGCGGGTCTTCGTCGAGCGCGTGCTGGCCCGCGTCCGCGGGCGCGTGCCGGTGGTCGTGGGCGCGTCTTCGGCCGGCTTCGCGCCGATGGCCGAATTGACGCGCAGCGTGATGGCTCTTGGCGCCGCGGGCGTGATGGTGGCGCCACCGTCGAGCGTTCGCACCGACGACCAGATCGTGGCCTATTTCGACATGGTCGGTGAAACCCTGGGCCCGCAGGTGCCCTGGGTCTTGCAGGACCACCCGCTGGCCACCGGGGTGCAGATGTCCACGTCGGTCATTCTGCGCATCCTGAAGGGCTCGCCCACCTGCGTGATGCTCAAGGCCGAGGAGTGCCCGGGCCTGGCCAAGCTCTCGGCAATTCGCGCCGCGAGCCAGAAGGGTGAAGTGCCGCGCGTCTCGATCCTCACCGGAAATGGCGGCGGCCTGTTCCTGCCTGAAGAGCTCAGCCGCGGCGCCGACGGCGCGATGACGGGCTTCGCCTACCCCGAGATGATGGTCGACGTGTGCCGCGCCCACGCCGCCGGCGACGTGGAACGCGCGCACGACCTGTTCGACGCCTACCTGCCCCTGGCGCGCTACGAGCAGCAGGCCGGCATCGGCCTGGCGGTGCGCAAGCACATCATGGCCGAGCGCGGCGTGATCGCCAGCGCCACCTTGCGCAAGCCCGGCCCCAAGCTGTCGGCTGCGGATGTGGCCGACATCGCCCACCTCACGGCGCGCCAGAGCCGCCGCCTGGCGCAGCTCGGCTGAGGCGCGCCTTCGATTTGCATGCCCCCTTTGCCACGTTTGCCACTGCCTCGAGCCGGAGCCCCGAATGAACAGCGCCATCGACATGAGCCTGGACCCGCATGTGGTCGAGGTGCTCTCCCAGGTCACGACCGCGACGCTGACCACGATCCTGCTGAAGAAGGGCTTGCGCAATGTGTGGCTGCGCGGTTCGCGGCCCTTGCGCGCGGGCCAGCCGCGCCTGGTGGGCCGCGCCTTCACGCTGCGCTTCGTGCCGGCGCGCGAGGACCTGGCGACGCCCGAGTCCTGGGCCTCGCCGATCTCGACGCGGGCCGCGATCGAGGACATGCCCGCCGGGTGCATTGCGGTGGCCGATGCCATGGGCGTCAGCGACGCCGGCATTTTCGGCGACATCCTGTGCGCGCGCATGGTCAAGCGCGGCGTGTCGGGCCTGGTCACCGATGGCGTGGTGCGTGACCTGGCGGGCGTGCTGGGCACTGGCCTTCCGGTCTGGTGCAGCGGCGCTGCGGCACCGCCTTCGGTGGCAGGCCTCACGTTCGTCGCCTGGCAGCAGCCCATCGCCTGTGGCGGCGTGGCGGTATTCCCAGGAGACGTGCTGGTGGTCGACGACGACGGCGCGGTGTTGATCCCGGCCGCGCTGCTGGACGAGATGGTGCTGCTCGCGCCCGAGCAGGAGCGCATGGAAGCCTGGATCATGCAAGAGGTGAACCGCGGCGCCAGCCTGCCGGGCCTGTACCCGATGAATGCCCAGACCAAGGCTCGTTACCTGGCGCAGTTCGATCGCAATCTCGGCCAGCCCTGAGTTCGGAGGTGTTCATGGCGGGGTGCCGCGCGAAGGCGGTGCCGAGGGATGCACCACCAGCCGCTTCCGGCCAGGCCCAGGCCGTTCACCAGCGCGCAGAGCGGCCAGATCGCGGTCTTCATGGATTTCTCCGGGGGTGAATGAGGGGGGGTCATTCGGTGCCCAGCCGCAGCCGGCTGGGCTGCCGCTTCTCGATCGCCCACTTCAGCAGCGCGGCGCAGCGGTACACAGCGTGCGCGAACTTGCCGTAGGGCATGGTGGCGAAGAAGGCCAACGTCGCGCCCAGGTGCAGGCATAGCAGTAGCGGCAGCGCAGCGGTATCGCGCGCGAGGGCCAGGGCCAGGCCGCTGGCGCCTGTGAGCGCGAGCAAGGCGATGAAGCCCAGATCCATCGGCGCCTGCTCCGCCAGCACATGCTGCGGGTGGCGCGCCAGCCGCAGCCGCAGCAGCCCCGTCGCGCCCAGCACCAGCAGCACCCCGCCGGCCGTGCCCAGCAGCTTGGGCAGGCTGAGCCAGCCGTAGGGTGCAGTCCAGCCAAAGGCGTAGTGGTAGACCGTCGCCACGGAGGTGGCGGCGAAGCACAGCATGAAGCCGTAGAAGGTGGCGTGATGCGCGCGTCGGCGCGCCAGCGTCCAGCGGTCGTCGGCCTCGTTGCAGCCCTGGCCATGGCCGCCGTCCAGGTACTTGAGCGTCAGCGCGTCCTGCGCCGCCTCTTGCAGCGCCGGCAAGCCGGCCGGCCCGGGTGGCGCCAGGCGCCAGAAGCGGGCGACGCCGATGCCCAGCGCGAGCACGGCGAAGGCGAACACCGGCGTGAACATCCCCACCATCAGACCATGCGGGAACAGCGCATAGAAACCGCCCGCACCCGGCGCACCCCACAGGTTGGAATGTCGCGCCAGCGCCAGCATCAGGAACAGCGCCAGCCCGGCCGCCAGGGCCAGCGCCAGCGTCAGCCCGTTGCGCTGGTACAGCCCCCCCAGCGCCGCGGGCCAGGCGTATTGCGCATAGGTGCGGCCGCGCACCCTGGCCAACGCCTGCGGCAGGCTGACGCCGAACTCGTGCGGCGGCGCATACTGGCAAGCATGCAGGCAGGCGCCGCAGCCGTGGCAGAGGTTGGCGAGATAGTGCACGTCGGCGGCCGCAAACTCCAGCCGCCGCGTCATCGCCGGGAACACGGCGCAGTACGTCTCGCAGTAGCGGCAGGCGTTGCAGATCTGCAATTGGCGCTCGACCTCGCCTTCGATGCTGGCCTGGGCGATCAGTTGCTCAAGCTGCCGCACGGCGATCCTCTGGCATGGATGCTGCGGCCGCTGCCGCCGACGCGCCGGCGATGCGGCCGAACACGGTGCCGATGGTCATGCCGACACCAGCTGTGTAGCCCTGGCCCAGCACGTTGCCAGCCATCAGCTCGCCGGCCGCGAACAGGTTGGCGCTGGGCGCGCCGCCGAAGTGCACGGCCGCCCGCACATCGACCTTGAGCCCGAGGTAGGTGAAGGTCACGCCCGGCCGCAGCGTGTAGCCGTGGAAGGGCGGCGTGTCGATCGGCAGCGCCCAATGCGTCTTGGCCGGCGTCAGGCCTTCGGTGTGGCAATCGTCGAGCACCTCGTGGTCGAAGTGCCCGACGCGGCAGGCCGCGTTGTAGTCGGCCACCGTCTTGCGCAGCGCCGCCTCGGGCAGGCCGAGTTGCCGCGCCAGATCGGCCAGCGTGTCGGCCTTGGCGCCACGGAACACCGGCGGCATGAAGCGTCCCAGGGCCTTGGCGTCGATGATCGAATGCGCCACCTGCCCCGCCTGCAGCGCCACCAGCCGGCCCCAGATCGCGTAGCGCTTGGGCCAGAAGTCTTCGCCCTCGTCGTAGAAGCGCTCGCCGTCGCGGTTGACCATCAGCCCCAAGCTGACGCAGTCCACGCGCGTGACGATGCCGCCGTCGTACAGCGGGGCGCGCGCGTCGATCGCCACCATGTGCGCCTGCGTCGCGTCGCCGACGGCGTCGGCGCCCTGCGCCAGCAGGTCCTTGAGCAGCACGCCCTGGTTGAAGCGCGTGCCGCGGATGAGGAAGTTGTCGGCCAAGCACGCACCGCGCTCGTCGCGGCCCCAGGCTTCGCGCAGCCAGTCGCGGTTGGATTCGAAGCCGCCGCTGGCCAGAACACAGGCGCGCGCCTCGATGCGCGCGCCGCTTTCCAGGCGTGCGGCGACGAAACGGCCAGCTTCGAGTTCGACGCCGCTCACCGGTGTCTCGTAGCGCACCTGCACGCCGAGCGACTGCGCGCTGCGGTAATAGGCGTTGACCAGCGCCTTGCCGCCCCCCATGAAGAAGGCGTTGCTGCGGCTCAGGTGCAGCGTGCCCGACAGCGAGGGCTGGAAGTGCACGCCGTGGCGGCGCATCCAGCCGCGCACGCTGGACGATTCGCGGATCACGCGCCGGGCCAGCGCCTCGTCGGTCTTGCCGGCGGTGACTTTCTTCAAGTCCTGCCAGAACTCCTCTTCGGCATAGGCCTGCGTCAGCACGTCTTGCGGCGCGTCGTGCATGCAGCGCAGGTTGCGCGTGTGCATGCTGTTGCCGCCGCGCCATTCGCGCGGCGCGGCTTCGAGCAGCAGCACGCTCGCGCCGGCCTCGCGCGCCACCAGCGCAGCACAGAGCGCTGCGTTGCCGCCGCCGATCACCAGCACGTCCACCATCGGGGTCATGATAGCCAGAGGATCTTGTTGCGGTACTCGAGATCCTCGAGCAGCGGCTGCGCCGGCCCGGCGTGGAAGACCGCAACGGTGTGCAGGTAGATGCAACAAACCCTGCGCGCCTGATTGCCGTACTGCTTGAGAAGCACCGCCTCTGAGAGTTCTCTCTTATACGACCAATCCGAGCGGATCAACCTGTCCCTTATTCGACCGTGACACTCTTGGCCAGGTTGCGCGGTTTGTCCACATCCGTGCCACGCGCGCAGGCCGTGTGATAGGCCAGCAGCTGCAGTGGCACCACATGCAGGATCGGCGACAGCACACCGTAGTGCTCAGGCATGCGAATCAGATGCAGGCCGACGCCCGGTTCGATGCGCGAGTCGCTATCGGCGAAGACGAACAGTTCACCGCCGCGGGCGCGCACTTCCTGCAGGTTGCTCTTGAGCTTGTCGAGCAGCGCATCGTTGGGTGCAATCGTCACCACCGGCATCGCCGACGTGACGAGCGCCAGCGGCCCGTGTTTGAGTTCACCGGCAGGGTAGGCCTCGGCGTGGATGTAGCTGATTTCCTTGAGCTTGAGGGCCCCTTCCAGGGCGATCGGGTAGTGCAGGCCGCGGCCGAGGAAGAGCGCGTTCTCTTTGCGCGCGAATTCTTCGGACCAGGCGATGACCTGCGGCTCGAGCGCGAGCACGGCTTGCAGTGCCGCAGGCAGGTGGCGCAGGTCCTTCAAGTGTTTCGCCTCGTCGGCCTGGCTCAAGTGGCCGCGCACCTGGGCCAGCGCGAGCGTCAGCAGGAACAGACCGACCAATTGCGTCGTGAAGGCCTTCGTCGATGCCACGCCGATTTCGACGCCGGCGCGCGTGATGTAGGCAAGCTTGCATTCGCGCACCATCGCGCTCGTGGCGACATTGCACACCGTCAGCGTGTGTTTCATGCCGAGGGACCGCGCGTGTTTCAACGCCGCCAGCGTGTCGGCGGTCTCGCCGCTTTGCGTGATCGTCACGACCAGGGTGCGGGGGTTGGGCACGCTGTCGCGGTAACGGTATTCGCTGGCGACCTCCACATTCGTCGGCAGCCTGGCGATGCTCTCGAGCCAGTACTTTGCCGTCGAGCCGCTGTAGTAGCTGGTGCCGCAGGCCAGGATCAGCACCGAGTCGACCTCTTTGAAGATCCTGTAGGCGCCGTCGCCAAACAGTTCGGGCGTGATCGACTCGACTGCGTCGAGCGTGTCGGCGATGGCCTTGGGTTGCTCGAAGATCTCTTTTTGCATGTAGTGGCGGTACGGGCCCAGCTCGGCCGCGCCGCTGTGCGCCTGCACCGTGCGCACGACGCGCTGCACCACTTTGAAGACCCCCTCGGGCGTGGCGTGGGTGACCCAGTACTTGCCCATTTGCAGATCGACGACATCGCCTTCTTCGAGGTAGACGATCTGGTCCGTGACGCCGGCCAGCGCCATCGCGTCCGACGCGAGAAACGTCTCGGCCTGGCCCTTGTGCGAACCCACGCCCAGCACCAGCGGCGAGCCCTCGCGCGCTCCGATCACACGCTGCGGCTCGTCGCGGCAGAACGCCGCGATCGCATACGCGCCGCGCAGCATCGGCACGATGCGCTGCACGGCTTCCAGCAAGTCGCCGCCGTAGTGGTGATCGATCAGGTGGGCGATGACTTCGGTGTCGGTCTGGCTGCTGAAGCGATAGCCCTTGGCCTCCAGTTCGTCGCGCAATTCGTCGTGGTTTTCGATGATGCCGTTGTGCACCAGCGCGATCCTTCCGGCGCCGGCCTTCGCGCCGTTGCCCGCCGATTCCGCCGCGTTCGCGCCTGGCCCATGCGAAAAGTGCGGATGCGCGTTGTGCACCGCCGGGGCACCATGCGTGGCCCAGCGCGTGTGGGCGATGCCGGTGCCGCTCTGGATCTTGTCGGCCGCGACGTTGGCTTCGAGTTCAGCGACGCGTGCGGTGCTGCGCGCGCGCCGCAACTCGCCTTCCTGATGCACGGCCACACCGCAGGAGTCGTACCCTCGGTATTCAAGCCGGCGCAGGCCCTCGATCAGGATCGGAACGATGTTTCTGGTGCTGACCGCGCCGACGATTCCACACATGATGGACGTTCCTTGGTTAGGGGTAAACGTTAGTCGGGTGATAGTAGGCGTGACGCGATGGCGATTGATTGCAAAATGCGGTCGTTTGTGCAACTCTCAGTCTGCCAAAGCAATCGATGGCTTATAAATTCATGAAGAGCATCAACTTGAATCAATCCACCGAAAAAATTGCCATGGATGCGACCGACTTGCGCATCCTGGAGCAACTCCAGCGCGACGCTTCGCTCACGAATCAGGCGCTGGCGGCTGTTGCTCTCACCTCCGCGGCGACTTGCCTGAGGCGCGTCAAGCGGCTCGAAGACGCCGGTGTGATCGAGCGTCGGGTGGCGCTGCTCTGCCCGGCGAAGCTGGGTCCGGGCTTGAGCGCAATCATCGAAGTCACAGTCGACCGGCAAGGTGCCGAACACCTGAGGGCATTCGAGGCGCGCGCCGTGGCCGAAGCGGCGGTGCAGCAGTGCCATCGCGTTGCGCCGGGGCCGGACTTCATTCTCATCGTGCAATTGCCCGACATGGCGGCATATCACGCGCTGGTGCAGCGCCTGTTCACGCAAGACGCGAACGTGCGCAACGTGAAGACCTTTTTCAGCGTGCACCGCGCCAAGTTCGAGCCCGCGTTTCGCCTGCCGAGCCCGACCCAGAACCCGCCTGCGGCCAACGCTCCTAGCTCTTGATGATCGCCAGCCCCTTGAGGTAGTCGCCTTCGGGAAACAGCAGCGTCGTTGCGTGGTCGGGGGCTGCGCCCAAACGCGCGTAGAACATGCCGTCCACGCCCGCGTCGATGGCGGCCCCCGCGACGATCTTGTGGAACAGATCGGGTCCAATTCCGCCCGAGCAAGAAAACGTGAACAGCGCACCGCCGGGTTCGAGCAGCTGCAGCGCCAGGCGGTTGATGTCTTTGTAGGCGCGAGCGGCGCGCTCGGCATGGGCTGCAGTCGGCGCGAATTTCGGCGGGTCGAGCACGATCGCGTCGAAGCGCCGGCCGCTGGCGAGGCATTCGCGCAGCGTCTGGTTGACATCGCCTTCGATGGCCTCGTGCCGCGCCGTGCCCTGATGATTGAGGGCGATGTGCTCGGCCACGCGCGCCAGCGCCGGGCCTGAAGAATCGACGCTGGCCACTTCGCTCGCCCCGCCGCTCAGCGCAGCGATGCTGAAGCCGCCCGTGTAGCAAAAACAGTTCAGGATGCGGCGATAGCCGAAGCGCCGCACCACGTCGGCAAAGAGTTTGCGGTTGTCGCGCTGGTCCAGGTAGAACCCGGTCTTGTGGCCATGCGCGATGTCGACGTTGAAGCGCCAATCGTGTTCCGAGATGGCGACCTCGGTGGCACCGCTTCCGCGCAGCCAACCGACTTGCGGCGCCAGTCCTTCAAGAGCCCGCACGCTCACGTCGCTGCGCTCATAGAGGCGGGCAAACCCGGTCGCGCCGAGCAAGGCTTCGGCGATCTGCGGCTTCCAGCGCTCCACGCCGGCCGACAGGAACTGCGCGCACAGGGTATCGCCATAGGCGTCGACGATCAAGCCCGGCAAGCCGTCGGCTTCGCCGTGAACCAGACGCACGCCGGAGCTTGCCAGCGCCAGGCGCGCGCGCAGCTCGACGGCCTGGCCGATGCGCTGCGCGAAAAACGCTGCGTCGATGCGCTGCGCCTCGACAAAGCTCCACGCACGCAGACGGATCTGCGATTGCGGGCTGTACGCTGCCCACGCCAGGAAGGCCCCGTCCGCACCGACCACGCGCACGGTCTCGCCGCTGTCGGCTCCGCCCCGGGCCACGCTGCCCTCGTAGATCCAGGGGTGGCGGCGCAGCAGCGAGCGCTCTTTGCCTGCACGAAGCTGAATCTCCTTCATCGCCAGAATTGTCGCCGCCGGCGCGGATGCGATCGGCGCAGCGTGGACACGCCCAGATCGGCGCTGGAAAAGAAGGGCGGCAGCGAGGCGAAAGTCGACCCGCCAGGCGCCGGCACGGATGCGCAAGTCCGCAAGCATCGCAAACCTTCGAAGTACGCTGCACCGGTGCCACGCGGCCGCGGCGCAGCCAGCGCATCAGCTGCGTTTCTTCGCGCGCGGGTGGAAGGCGTCGTAGATCTTGCTGAGGTGGCCGAAGTCGAGTTTGGTGTAGACCTGCGTCGTCGTGATGTTGGCGTGTCCAAGCAATTCCTGGACAGCGCGCAAGTCGCCGCTGCTTTGCAACAGGTGCGAAGCGAACGAATGGCGCAGCATGTGCGGGTGCACATGGGTTGGCAATTCGGCCTGCAAGGCGTTGACCTTCAAGCGCGCGCGCAACTGCCCCACACTCAGGCGCGTGCCGAGCCGGCTCACAAACAGCGCCGCCTGATCGCCGCGCGCCCACTGCGCGCGATGCTCCAGCCAGCGCGCGAGCGAATCCAGTGCCGGCCCGCCGACGGGCAGGCTGCGGCGCTTCGAACCCTTGCCCAACACATGGGCAGTGGCGTCGGCAACGTCAATCCAGCCCGCAGCCGCCGCGCCCGCGCGCACGTCCAGTCCCGTCAGTTCCGAGACGCGCAGGCCACAACCGTACAGCAGCTCGATGATGCAGTGGTCACGCGCCGCGAGCACCGCATCCGCGCCCGACCCGACCGAATTCGTGCCGTGTTCGGCCAAGGCCACGGCATGGTCCACTGACAGCGCGTTGGGCAGGGGCCGCGCCACCTTGGGGGCGCGCACTCCGAGCACCGGGTTGTTGGGCACCAGCCCATCGCGCCCGAGCCAACGGTAGAAGCCGCGCCACGCCGACAAGACCAAGGCGATGCTGCGCGGCGCGAGCCTGGCGCCATGCAGATGCGCGGCCCAGCGTCGCACGTGATGCGTGCGGACCTGCGTCAGCGGGGTCTGGGCCGAATCCGCAAATGCCTGCAGCTTTCGCAGCGCGTCGCCATAGATCGCGAGGGTTCGAGCTGCCAATCGGCGCTCGACCTCCAGGTGCACGAGGTGGGCTTGGAGCTGGGGGTTCAGCGGCACGGGCCGCGCCGCAGTGTCGGGCTCGGCGGGGGGTCGCTGCGCTGCAGACATCGCCGCTGCACGACTCAGCAGGCGGCCAGCAAACGCGCCAATGAGGCACCGGCCAACTCGCCGATCCGGCCCAGGAACTCGGTGCCCATGCCGGCGCTGTAGCGCGTCGGGTCGGGTGAGGCCAGGACCAGCAGGCCGAACGCTGAGGTGCTTTGAGGAGCGCGCAACGGCACGAGCGCGGTGGACATCACGCTGGCCGGATCGGCCAGCCATTGCAGCGCCTCGAAACCGGCATTGACACCGCAGTACGGGACCGTGAGGCTGCTCGAGAACTCCTTCACGTCGGCGCTCACGTCGCGCGCAAAGGCTGCGTCCATGTATTGCGGCGCCACGCCCCACAGCCGCAGGCTGGCTTGCGGCACGATGAAATCGTGCATCAGCTGGCGCAGCAACACCTCGGGCAACTCGGCGCTCTGCGGCGTCAGCATCAAGGCGCAGGTCCAGCGGTGCAAGCGGTCGGTAAGGTCCAGGTTTTCCTGGCTGTGGCGGATCATCTCGATGATGCGCTGCTCCATGCCCTTGAGCCTGTCGCGCAGCATCTCCATCTGGCGCTCTTGCAGCGACACGGCGCGCGCGCCATGCGGGCTCGCGAGTTGCACCGAGCCCAGCAGTTCAGCGTGGCGTTGAAAGAACTCCGGCGTGATCGCCAGGTAGTTGGCGATCTCGGCTTCGCTGACGCCGCGAATGCCGCCCTGAGGTGCGGGGGCGTTGTTCACAGCGCTGCTCTCATAGGTTGATCTCTCCTTCAAAAACGGTTTCCGCCGGCCCGGTGAGCAGCACGTGGCTGATGCCGCCGTGCCATTCGATCGTCAGCACGCCACCGCGGGTGTCAACGTCCACTCGCGGATTCAGCCGCCCGATACGGATTCCGGCCACCACCGCCGCGCAGGCGCCGGTGCCGCAGGCCAGCGTCTCGCCGGCGCCGCGCTCGTGCACTCGAAGGCGAATCCGCTCGCGTGACACGACCTGCATGAAGCCGACGTTGACCCTGCGCGCGAAGCGCGGGTGGGTTTCGATGCGAGGGCCGATCTCGGCCACCAGCGCGTTCTCGACATCGTCGACGATTTGCACCGCATGCGGGTTGCCCATCGAGAGCACGGCGACTTCGACCGCCGGCCTTGGCCCGAGATCGGCCAGCGGCCACAACTCGAAACCGTTGATGCGGTGCGGAGTCAGGCCGATCGGATCGAACGGAATTCGCTGCGGTTCGAACACCGGAACATTCATGTCCACCGTGACGCGGCCGTCGTCCTGCAAGCGCAATTCGAGCAGGTTGTTCATGGTCTCGACCCGCAGCACGCGCTTGTCGGTCAGGCCATGGTCGCGCACGAAATGCACGAAGCAGCGCGCGCCATTGCCGCAATGTTCGACCTCGTCGCCGCTGTTGTTGAAGATGCGATAGCGGAAGTCCACACCCGGCGTGACGCTGCTTTCCACGACCAGGATCTGATCCGCACCGACACCGAAGCGCCGGTCGCTGAGCGCGCGCACTTGCGGCTCGCTGAGCGCGACGGGGGTGCGGGTGGCGTCGATGACGACGAAGTCATTGCCCGCGCCCTGCATCTTGGTGAAGCGCAGCTTCATGCGGCGGATTATCGTTGCCCGCCGAATCGCGCCGGTGCGTCTTCTCAAGGAAATGTGGCTTCGCCACTTTCCTTGATCCCCGCGGGGGACGGTCGCCGCGAGGCGGCGGCCTTGGGGTGCTCAGTAGAGTGAGGGCTCGCCCGGGGGGCGGGTCTTGAAACGCTTGTGCACCCAGAGATACTGCGCCGGGTCGGCGCGGACCTGGGCCTCGATCCACAGGTTCATGCGTGCGGCGTCGGCCAAGGGGTCCGCGCTTGGAAAGTCGCGCCAGGGTTCGAGGAAACGCACGCGATAGCCTCGTGTACCCGGCAGCATGTGCGCCAGCACCGGTTGCACGACCATGTTCAACGCTTTCGCCATGCGCGATGGCGCGAGCAGGGTTGCGGCCTGAACGCCGAAGAACGGCACGAACGCGGCATCGCGCGCACCGAAGTCCATGTCGGGCAGGTTGAAGAAGCACAGCCGCCGGTCCCGAATCGCGCGCATCAACGGCCTGGCGCCCTCGCTTCGCGAGAACAACTCGGCGTGCCCGAATCGGAGCCGGCCGCGCCGGATCGCGGCGTCGAACACGGGGCTGCTCTGAGTCTGGTAAATCGTCGCCCCGGGCCGCGCCTGAAACAGCAGGACTGCGGCGGCTGCAACGTCCAGCGCCAGGAAGTGAGGCACGAGCCACATCACGGGCGCTTCGCTTCGTTCAGCCAGTCCGATGTCGCCCTCGACATGGATCAGGCCTCGCAGATGCTGCGCAGGTGCGTACCACAGCAAGCCGCGCTCGACGATGCTGCGCCCAAGCCAGTGGAAGTGTTCGCGCACGAGTTGCGCGCGCTCCGCCGCATCGAGTTCGGGCATGCACAGCTCGACGTTGCGCAGGGCGATGCGCCGGCGCGGCGAGGCCAGGCGATGCAAAAGCGCACCCAGGCCGCCGCCGATCGCCACCTGCGCCCGCAGCGGCAACCAGTGCACCAGCCACAGCAACCCAAGCGCGAGTCGAGCCCCCATGGCGCGGGCCATCGCGTTCAGACCGCGGGCATCGGGCGAGTCGCCCGCGGCGCCTTGTAGCGCTCGTAGCCCCACAGATATTGCGCAGGGCACTGGCGGATCAGGTACTCCATGGTTCGGTTCATCACAGCCGCGCATTCTGTTTGATGCGCGATCTCATCACCGCCGACGTCCGTGGTCACCGGCACCGCCTCGGGCATCTCGAAGACGCGAATTCGGTAGCCTGCAGCGCGCGGCAGGCGCTCGCACAACATCGGCAATGGCACGGCGCCGGTGCTCAGCACGAGCCTGGAGGCGAGTGTCATCGTGTAGGCCGGCCGCCCGAAGAACGGTGCCCATACGCCCATGCCAGCGGGTGGCACCTGGTCCGGCAAGAGCCCGACCGTCTGGCCCTTTTTCAGCGCGCGGATCATCTGGCGCACGCCCGCGAGCGTCGCCTGCGCTGTGAGCAGCCCCGGCCGCTGGCGCGCGGTTTCCTGCAACTCGCGCAGCCAGGCCTGGCGCGCGGGGCGGTACAACGCCGTCATCGGCTGGCGTGCGCCGAAGCGCTCGGCGTAGGCCTGCGCGATCACCTCGAACCCGCCCAGGTGCGGCGTCATCGCGACGATGCCCCGGCCCGCATCGAGCGCGCGCTCGATGAGTTCGGCGCCTTCCCATTCTGGCGCTGGCGCCAATGGCTGGTGCCCCGGGCGCAGCCAGAAATGCGGCAACTCCGCCAGCATGCGTCCGGCCTGGGCGATGGCTTCGCGCCTCGTCGCCGCACTCAGGTGTGCCAGATCGGCATGTGCCTCGAAGTGCCTGCGATACCTTGCCGACAAGGCGTAGCCCAGCCAGCCCAGCATCGCGCCGACGCCGTGCAGCAGCCAAAGCGGCCAGCGCGAGAACCAATGGAACAGTGAGCGCATGACTCTATAATTTCGGCATCGCCGAGTTACTGAACAACTTGCGGGGCGACGCAGAACGCGCGCCAGGGGCGCGACTGCCGGGCATGGGCTCGACAAATTCCGCTAAAGCGTTCGCCACGGCTCCAAGGACCAGGCCGGCAACGCGACCCGAAACCTGCTTGGAGTTTACAGAGTGGCCAGCGATTTTCTTTTCACCTCCGAATCCGTTTCGGAAGGGCACCCCGACAAGGTGGCCGACCAGGTGTCGGACGCGATTCTCGACGCGATCCTGAAACAAGACCCGCGCTCGCGCGTTGCCGCCGAGACGCTGTGCAACACCGGCCTGGTGCTGCTGGCCGGCGAGATCACGACGAACGCGCATGTCGACTACATCCAGGTCGCGCGCGACACGCTCAAACGCATCGGCTACGACAACACCGAATACGGCATCGACTACAAGGGCTGCGCGGTGATGGTCTGCTACGACAAGCAGAGCAACGACATCGCGCAAGGCGTGGACCACGCCAGCGACGACCACCTCAACACCGGCGCCGGCGACCAGGGCCTGATGTTCGGCTACGCCTGCGACGAAACGCCGGAACTGATGCCGGCGCCGATCTACTACGCGCACCGGCTGGTGGAGCGCCAGGCCGCGCTGCGCAAGGACGGGCGTATGCCGTTCCTGCGCCCGGACGCGAAGAGCCAGGTGACGCTGCGCTACGTGGACGGGAAACCGCATTCGATCGACACCGTGGTCTTGTCGAGTCAGCATGCGCCCGAGATGAGCGACGGCAAGAAGATGAAACCGGCGTTCATCGAAGCCGTGATCGAAGAGATCATCAAGCCGGTATTGCCCAAGGCCTGGCTCAAGGACACCAAGTACCTGATCAACCCGACCGGGCGCTTTGTCATCGGCGGGCCGCAGGGCGACTGCGGCCTCACCGGCCGCAAGATCATCGTCGACACCTACGGCGGCGCCTGCCCGCATGGCGGTGGCGCGTTCAGCGGCAAAGACCCGAGCAAGGTCGATCGCTCAGCGGCTTACGCGGCGCGCTACGTGGCGAAAAATATCGTCGCCGCGGGAATCGCCAGACAATGCCAGATCCAGGTGGCGTACGCGATCGGTGTCGCCAGACCGATGAACGTGACGGTGTACACCGAGGGCACGGGCAAGATCAGCGACGACAGGATCGCCGCGCTCGTCAACCAGCACTTCGACCTGCGCCCCAAGGGCATCGTGCAGATGCTCGACCTGCTGCGGCCGATCTATGAAAAGACCGCTGCCTATGGCCACTTCGGGCGCGAAGAGCCGGAGTTCACGTGGGAGCGAACCGATCGC
>Ga0315275_10001452_pt1 | contig 20924 bp, 19 predicted proteins | sample YL17G03_0_MG_FD_205557 | JGI IMG/M metagenome (GOLD analysis project Ga0315275, IMG submission 205557) | Sediment microbial communities from Yellowstone Lake, YNP, Wyoming, USA - YL17G03_0 | ecosystem: Environmental > Aquatic > Freshwater > Lake > Sediment | place: USA: Wyoming | collected...
TCGCATGCGTGCTCTCTCCGAAAGGTCGCCCCCGGTCAGCGCCTGGAGGCGCCAGGCGATGCGTTTCACCAGCAACTGCTTGTGCCGCGACCGGCACTCCTCGCCGAAGACCTCGGCGTAGCGCGCCCGTAGTTCGGGCACGGTCATCCGCTCCATCGCGGCGACCTCTTTAGCAACGTTCAGCCCCATGCCAGGCCTCCTCTCTCGCGCTCTCGGTTTGCGTTAACCACAAGCCAGATCAGGGCGTGAGCACGAGACCACCTCAACTCAATTCCGGGAGAATCCGGCGTGGATTTTGGGCGGGGAATGCGGCAGGTCCTTGGCCTCATCCTGCGGGCTGGAAGGCAGGGGCCGAGGGCGGCGCGCCAGCCGCATGTATCCGGCGGCCAAGATGGCAGCAACCTCGGCACGCCGCTCTTCGGGGGTCATGTCCGACGGGTCGGTCGCGGCAATCATGGACTCTCCTCAATGGCACCCCCACCTCCGCCCGCACGGGCTACGGCGGGCAGGCACAACGACTTGCCCGGCGTAGCCTTGGCGAAGCCGGGCCTTCCCTTCGGGACCAGTCGGTTGTCTGGTGGTTGACGTGGGCCAGGGCGCCATCACACGCGCCCTCTGCTATTACCTATACGCCGGGGAATTCCGAAGTGTCGGAATGGTCACCAGAGAGTCCGAAGTTGTTAACCGCTTGGCCCCTGTTAACCAGAGAGTCCGAGAGTTCTCCACCGTTTCTTTGGGCGCCCTTTGACAACCATTGGGTTGGCTGTGGTGACCAGTCCTCTCGTTTCGGAACAGAGAGCGCAAGGCGAAAGACGAAAAACGCGAGAAAGGCCGTGACTACTGGCCGGAAACACCGAAACCCCGCCGCCTCTCGGCGCGGGGTTTTGTGTTAACCGCTAGGACCGCGGATTCCGCGATTATTTGTCTGGCTCCCCGGGCAGGACTCGAACCTGCAACCAAGCGGTTAACAGCCGCCTACTCTACCATTGAGCTACCGGGGAACTCCATTCAGAGGGTCAGTATAGTCGGCAAGCGAAGCCCCGTCAAGTCGCCGCGCGGCGGTGTCGCCGCGAGGGCCAAGCGCCGCGAGGCCGAAGGGTCCGGCACAATGTCCTCGGCTCCCGAGACCGGGCGCCTCAGGGTGCAAGAGGCCGCGAACCCGGCCAAGAACAAATTCCGGATGCACGTCCGCCAGGCGATCACCGGATTGAAGGTGGCCGCGAACGCGGGCCGCCAGTGCTCCTAACCTGGCCCCAAGACAGGAGTTAAGACGACAAGCGCCACCCTGCCGCGGAGATTCTGCCCGTTCGATCATCACAAAAAAAGAGTTGACCGATTTTACAAAGCCGATTTGACAAAGCAGGAGATTGGATGTATAATGATACCGTGTGTGAAACGATTGGCATCCCTAGTTGTCCTGATGCCGACCGTTTAAGTTCGAGTATTTCATTCTGATCGGTGTGGGACCGCCGCAAGGCGGCAGGGGTTGTGTAGCGTCTGAGTGTGCGCCGCTCGGGGAAAGGCGCACCGTAGTCTCGGGGGAGACTGCACAGGTCGGGGCCGTTCCGGAGGGAATCGACCCCGATCTTTTTTTGCGTCCGTTCGGACCCCACCCCGGCTGGCGGGGGCTCGCGGCTACTTCGGCTGCAACTGCTCTTCGTAGGGTCCCACGACGTCCTCGCCGACGATCTGGACTTTGCCGTCCTTCTCGAGGACCACGGTCAGGGGGGCCCAGGCGTTGCCCGGCCTCAGGTAAGCCACGATCCGGTTCCCGCCGCGACGCCTCTCGTTAACGCCAGGCATCACCTTGGCCAGGGCGAAGGACGGTGGCTCGTCGTTTTCGGGCTTCACGCCAACGGGACCCTGGCGAAAGACATACATCACACTGAAACCGATGTACTTAGGAACAAGTTCATCGAGCGCCATCGGCGCGCGATTGCCGTGATCGGCTTCGTAGGCCTTCAGCGCGGCATCAATCTTCTTCAGTTGCTTCTGAGCCGTCCCCGCCAGTTGGTTTCGCGTGTATACCTCGCGGCGGACCTCGCCGAAGATCACCAGGATGACGGCCGCCACGACGATGACGCCCATGCCGATGACGCGTCGCCGGGCGATCTGGCGGTCGAGGTCGCGCCGTGCGGCTTTCGGCCGCCGCCAGAAGAGCCACACGATGGCCGCGACGGCCACGAGGCCCACGAGCCCTTGCCAGGAATAATGCAGAACGCGGTTGGTCCGCCAACTGGCGTCAACCGGCAGGTTCCAGTGGGCGAGAACCAGGGCCGCTGCGACCACCGCCCCGATCACGGACGCCCAGATCGCCTGCTTTTTCGTCATCGGCAAGTTCCTTCGGAGCGCATCCGGCTTCGCCCGCGCCGGTCACGCAGCACATTATAGCCACGCGCCATGACAAGCCAGTTGAAAAACGAGGCCGCGGCGCACTTGGGTCGGACGCAGGCGGAGCTCGTCCCTCCGAGGGGCGCGGCAAAGCCTTGCGAAAACAGCCGCAGCGCGGCATAGTGCCGCACTGCCCCTCGGATGAAGGCGGGGCCGCGTGGGAGAGGAGTCGGATGAATATCGCGTGGGTGGTCATCGTCACCGTCCCGGTGCTCATCCTGGCCTATTTTTTTTACGGCCGCCTGGTCGGCCGCTGGCTCGGCGAGGACCGCTCGTGTGCGACGCCGTCCGTAATGTTCAAGGACGGGAGGGACTTCGTTCCGACGCGGCCGAGCGTCCTCTTCGCACACCACTTCGCCACGATCGCCGGGGCCGGGCCGATTCTGGGGCCCCTCATGGCCGCCTGTTACGGCTATGGGCCGGTCTGGCTCTGGATTCTCATCGGCGGGATCGCCTTCGGCGCGGTGCACGACTATGCGGCCCTGTCGGTCAGCCTCCGCGAGAACGGGCGGAGCATGGCCGAGATCGCACGCAAGGTCCTCGGCCGGCCCGGGTTCATTGTCTTCATCCTCTTTACGATCATCATGCTGGTGCTGGTGACGGCCGCGTTCCTGAACGCCGCCGCCGCCAGCCTGTCCAGCGAGTACCCGCTGGACAAACTGGGCCTGACGGCCGACCAGACGCTCCTGAAAGTCCGAGATGTGGATGGCGTCCTGAAGGCCCGCATCGGCGGCATCGCGTCCACGAGCGTCATCGTCATCACGTGCCTGGCGCCGGTCATCGGGTTGCTCATCTACCGCAAGAACATCACCACGTGGCTGGCCTACCTGCTAGCGGGCACGATTGCGGTGGGCAGCGTCGTCGTGGGGTTCTACCTCCCGGTCTCGATTGACCCGAAAGTCTGGATGGTGATCCTGACGGCGTACGTCCTGGCGGCCTCGGCCCTGCCGGTATGGGTGGTGCTCCAGCCGCGAGACTTTACGAACGTCCAGATTCTGTACGGCGGCATTGTGCTGCTGGTGGTGGGCATCGTGGCGGCGGGCGCAAGCGGCGCCCGCTTCGAGCAACCCGCCTTCAGCGCCGAGCAGATCGCCGACGGCGATGCCTTGGCCGGAAGCGTGTGGCCGATGCTGTTCGTCTTGATCGCCTGCGGCGCCATCTCGGGGTTCCATTCGCTGGTCTGCGGCGGGACGACCGGCAAACAGTGCTGGGAGATCAAGCATTCCCGACCCATCGCCTTCGGCGGGATGCTCCTGGAATCGCTCCTGGCCACGTGCGTCATGGCGTGCATCGTATGGGGCCTCTCGGCCGCCGATTACCGCGACCTCGTGTATCCCGTCGCCGGCGGCGACAATCCCGCTCTGGCCTTCGCCATCGGATGCGGGAACCTCTTCCAGAAGGGGTTGGGCATCCCGATAGCCGTCGGCAGCGTCTTCGGAATCCTGATGATCGAGGGGTTCGTGGTCACAACGCTGGACTCGGCCATTCGCCTCAACCGATACCTCTTCGAGGAACTCTGGGGCACCCTGCTGGGCGACCGGCTGCCCAAGGCCCTCCGCGGCAATACGGCTTTGGCTGTCGTCCTGAACTCCGGCCTGGCCGCCGCCCTGATGTTCCTGATGTGCTACCTGAACGCCTTCAAGGCCATCTGGCCGATCTTCGGGTCGGCCAACCAGTTGCTCGCGGCGATGGCGCTGCTGGTGATCTCGCTGTGGCTGCTCGCGCGGAAGCGCCAGGCATGGTTCACCCTGCTGCCGGCGATCTTCATGACCCTGACGACCCTTGGAGCGCTGGCGTGGCTTTTCTTCATGAAGTATCAACCCACCGGAAACGTGGCGCTGATGGTCACCGACGTGGTCCTCGTGCTGCTGGCGGCGGCAATGGTGGTCATGGCGATTGTCTCGCTCATCACGCGCCGCTACGCGAAGGGCCGAAGCGGCCTGAAGAACTGTGTCTGAGTGCCCGAGTGAAGGCACATAAAAGACGCGCGGCAGGTTCGGGCCGCGCGATTGTTGTTTCTTCGTCCCTTATCCCTTGTCCCTTATCCCTCGCCGTCAGGCCCACCACATCCCGCCGGTCTTTTCGGTGAGGATGATGCGCTTGAGGAACGCGACGGCCTTCTGGAACCCTTCGTTGACGCTCATCAGGCTATCCTCGTGCTCGATCGAGAGAACGCCGTCGTAGCCAATCACGCGCAGGGTCGAGACGAAGTCGCGCCAGAACGTCTCGCCGTGGCCGTAGCCGACCGTGCGGAAGATCCACGAGCGGTTCATCTCGTCGCCGTAGTGCTTCGTGTCGAGGACGCCCGTCAGGGCCGTGTTCGGCCCGTCCACGCGGCAGTCCTTGGCGTGGACGTGGAAGACGCCCTTGCCGAGGGCCTTCAGGCTCACCAGCGGATCCATCCCCTGCCAGAAGAGGTGCGACGGGTCGAAGTTGGCGCCGATCGTCGGCCCGCACTCCCGGCGGATGCGGAGCATCGTGTCGGTGTTAAAGACGCAGAATCCGGGGTGCATCTCGAAGGCGACCTGGACGCCGCGAGCCTTCGCCTGCGCCGCTTCCTTCGTCCAGAACGGAATGAGTTTCTTCTCCCATTGCCACTTGACGGCGTCCGAGAAGTCGGGCGGCCAGGGACAGGTGACCCAGTTCGGCGTGGTATCCTTCGGCCCGCCGCCGGGACAACCGGAGAACGTGATGACGGTCCTCACGCCCAGCATCTCGGCCAGGCGAAATGCCTTGTGCATCACCTCGATTTCCTTCTTGGCGAAGGCCTCGTCCGGGTGCAGCGGGTTCCCGTGGCACGAGAGGGCCGAGATTTCCAGGCCCCGCCCGGTGATCTTCCGCTTGTACTCGGCGGCCTTGTCCTTGGATGCCAGCAGTTCATCCACCGGACAATGGGCGCTGCCGGGGTAACTGCCGACGCCGATCTCCACGGCCTCCAGGCCGCTCTTCTGGATGTAGTCGAGGGCCTTGTCGAACGGCTGCCCGCCGAACAGCACCGTAAAGACTCCGAGTTTCATCGCGCGTCTCCTTTACTGTTGTCTTGTTTCCACCCTATTCGAGTCCGCCGCGGCTGCGTCGAAAACGGAGGTCACATCTTCACCGGCCGCGAGTTCGCCTGGGCGCTCCTCACGGCCGCCTCGACGAATTTCATGTGCATGACGCCGTCGTGAACATTGGCGTACCGCGAGCCGTCGCACCGGAACGGTTCCCCCTCGCTATAGAGCCGCACGTCGGCCTCGAACGACCGGTGCAGCCGCGCGTAGGCGTCGTGGAACGCCTCGACGTGGCCCGAGGGAAGAGTCGGCTCCGAGCCGACCCAGTCTGGCAGGTCGCCGAGGAAGGAATCCTTGCCCTTCGTCTCGCCGCGCCAGTAGGTGCGGTCGGGTTCGCCGGGCAGACGGATGGTGACGCACTCGGCGTCCTCCTGTCGCCAGACGAGGCTGCCGCCCGAGCCGTTGACCTCGATCCCCAGGTCGTTCTTGTGTCCGATGGCGATCTGGCTGGCGCGGACCATCGCGCGGCCGCCGTTCGAGAGTTCGCAGTAGGTCGTGAAGTGGTCGTCGAGTTGGCGACCCTTGAGGTACGTTTCGATCATGCCGCGCACGCTCGTCACCTCGAGGCCCGTGACGAACCTGAGTTGCATGAATGCGTGTGTGCCGATGTCGCCGCCGCAGCACGAGGCGCCGGCCATCTTGGGGTTCGTGCGCCAGGAGGCCTGCATCTGGCCGCTCGTCTCGAGGCGCGTGGCCAGCCAGCCCTGGAGGTAGTAGGCGTCGGCCCAGCGGACCTCGCCCAGTTTGCCGCTCGTCACGATCCATCGCGCCAGCCAACTCGACCAGTGGCCGATGTAGGTGTGGGCCACGCCGAACGGAACCTTGTACTTGGCGACGGCCTTCTCGAGTTGGACGGCCTGCCTGGCGGTGATCGTCAGCGGCTTCTCGCAGAAGACCGGGATGCCGGCCTGGATGAGTTTCATCGCCGGGTCGAAGTGGACGAAGTTCGGCGTGACGATGACGGCGTAATCAATCCGCTCGCCGATCGCGAGCCGCGACTGGTCCTCGATCATCTCGTCGTACGACGGGTATCCCTTGATCGGATAGGGCCACTTCTCGGCCTCGGCCATGGCGATCTTGGGGTCCTGGTGAAGGGCCGCCGAGACCACCCGCCGCGTGCCGTCCATATGGATCGCCTTCTGGTGCGGGTTCACGATGAACGCGCCAGCGCCGCCGCCGACGAGGCCGACCTTCAGGACTCGCTTGGACATTTCAGGCTCCTCCTTCTTCGACGTTCATCCTCGAACGGTTGTGACGGATCAGGCCCAAGATGCTAGCCCGCCGCCGGGTCCGTGCAAGAAAATAACGGCTTTTTCGGCTCCGCAGCGTGGTCCTCGCTGACCGGGTTATCCCTTCTCCGGCCGGCCCCCGACGACCACCACGTCGTCGCGTTTGTCCAGGTGCCGCCGGTCGAGGCGATAGGCAAGGCCCTCGGGGACAATCACGCGGACCTCGCGGCGCGCTTGTCCGCGGCGGATGGCGACCTCGACAGGCCCCTTCGGCGTCCACAAGCGGCCGGAAATCCTCTTCAGGTCCGCCGGCATCGGGGCCAGCAGGAGCGGCTCGAACCCCGGCCCGGCTGGCCGAACGCCCAGCACCCATCGCGCCACCAGCGCCGCCGGATGGACGCCCCACCCGTGGCACAAGACCTCCGGCGGGAGGCCGCCGTAGGGACTCTCCAGGAGGTCGTCCTGGGGTCGGGTCGCGCCGGCGGCCGGAGGCGGGAACATCTCCGGCACGGTCGCCAGGCCCCGCCGCGCCATCGCGCCCCAGTACGACCGGATCATCGCGAGCGCCCGGCCCGCGAGGCCCCGCTCCATCAGCGTCTCGAGCGCGAAGTACTTGACGAACGGATTCTCGCGCGGGCCCCACTCGGCCGTCTGGGTCTCGTCATCGGCCCAGAGGTTGGAGAGGATGCGCGCGGCCTGCTCCGGCTTCGCCAGGCCTCCGTAGAGGGCGTAGTAGTTGGTCGCGGGCGAGGCGCTGCGGCTGGCGCGCTCGAAGAGCCGGCAATCAACGAACAGGCCCCGGCCCGAGTCCCAGAGCCGGTCGCGCGCGGCCTTGGCGACGGCCCCCGCTTCAGTCCGACCGTGCGCGGCGGCATCCTCCTCGCCGGCGACTTCGGCCACGTCGGCCGCGGCACCGAGCGCCCGGGCATACAGCGCCTGCCACGCCGTCACCTCGCCGTCCTTGCGGACCGGCGAAAGGTCCACGAAGAGCCACCACGGCGACCGGTCCGGCTTGTTCTCGAGGAGCCCCGTCGGGCCGCGGAACGACGCCGTCCAGTCCAGGACCCTCTCGGCCACGGGATAGAGTTCCCTGGCCAGCGCCCGGTTGCCTGTCCAGGCGACGTGGTCGGCCAGCCAGATGATCCAAAGGAGGTTCCAGTCGGGCACGACGTACTGCGTGCCGGCGGGGACGACGGCCCGGAAGAACCCGTCGCCGGCCTGGGCGTCGGCAAACGCGCGGAGGGCTGCTTCGCCGCGGGCGCTTTCGCCGCGAAGGTATCGCTCGGCCTGGTCGAGGAAGAACGCCGCGGGAATGCTTTGTTCCTGGTCGCGGGCGGGACTTCCCTCCAGCGTGTCCAGGACGCAGCAATGGATCGTTCTGGCGACAAGTGTCATCGCGTCGGCCAGGGCGCGGTCCGTGGTCTCGGGCGCGGCGGGAGGCTCGGCGCAACTCGCCGTGCGGCTGACGCCGAGCCGATGGACGCGAAGGGCGTCCTTGCCCTGCTCTGCGAAGCCGCCTACTCCGCCGAAGCAGCCGCTTCGGCTGCGAAGGCTGGACGCTACGCAGGGCGAAGCAGAGCCGGTGCGTGCCACGAGTTCCAGGTACCGGAGGGCGCGGCGGTTAAATAGGCGGACGGCCTGGCGGCCCTTGCGGAGGATCAGCCGGTCAACCTCGCGCAGGCCGCGGTTCACTGGCGCGAGGTCGCCGCCGTCGAGCCCCTCGGCCCGCGCGATGTCGAGGATCGCCCCCGCAGGGCTTTCGACGTCGAGTTCGACGTAGCCGACGACTTCCTCGCCCATGTCATACAGGACGAACTGGCCGTCGCCGAGGACCATCGGGCCGCGACCCTTGCCGCACGCCAGGAGCGCCGCCGCGCCGCGGGCTGCGCCGCGAGCGCCAGCCCGCTTCTCCCAGGCCAACTGGTAGGAGGGGTCAGGGAACGTCCGGGCGTTCGGGCGGGGCGTCTGGGGCAGCGCGCCGTCGCCGCACGGACACAGTTGCTCCCTGACGATCTCCCAATCGGCCACGCGGTCCGCCTTCATGTCCGGAGAGAACTCGAGGTCCAGTAGCCGGCCCGTCCGCGGATCGTCCAGGCGCATGGCGAAACCCCACGACGTGCCGGGATCGTAGATGACGACACCGACGGAGTTCCAGCCCCGCCCCAGTTCGACCGTGGCGGCCTCGGCCCGGTATCCCTGCCCGCGGTGGATGTTGATATATTCGTCCTGCTCGCTCGTATCGAGCCAGCGGAGAAACTCCTCGCGGTAGCCCTGGCGGATGGCTTGGCGGTTGTTGACGTAGACGGCGGAGGCCTCGTCGCAATCGAACCGCAGCCGCGCCCGACGCCGCGCGTCCGAGTACACGAAGGTGCCCGCGTAGAATTCGCCATGCGGCGAGTCGGGGACCGTGAACTCGAAGGGCACCGAGGTCATGCCCCTCCGCCACCGGGACCGTCCCGCCGAGACGACCCGCTCGGGCGCCACGAAGGTCTCTATCAGGCGCGGCGTCGGCCGGTCTTGCGGCCGCGGCGGGCCGGAACCTTCCGGCACGTCCGGGCGGACCTCGTCGGCCTCGGCCCACCCGCGCTCCGAGAACCCCGGCGCCGCCCAGCCCACGGGCTCGCGCCGAAGGTCGCGCACTTCGCAGAAGCCGCTGGTCCAGAAGACGCGCGGCGCGCGGCGGCTGAAGTCTTCGGCCGGCGCCACGCGCCAGCGCCGGTCCGTCACGATCTTCTCGGTTCTGCCGCGCGGGCCCGTTACGTCCAGCCTCAGCCACAGGCCCGCCGAGGTCCGCGGCCTGCGCGGCAGGCCCAGATGGGCGTTATGCGCAAGGACCGCAATGACGTTGCGGCCGCGCACGAGCGACAGTTCCGCGAGACCGTAAACGTCCACCAGCGGTTCGGCGAGGTCCGACGGCGCAGGTCCGCAGCCCACGTAGCGCCCGTTGACGTAGAGGACGTACTCTCCGAGCGCCGCCACGCGGAGGGTGGCCTGAAGGGGCCTCGCCCGAAGCGTAAACGTCCGCCGGGCGCGCAGGTACGCATCTTCGGCATGGGCCTGCCGCGCGATCCAGATCCACTTCGGCTTTCGGGTCGTTCGGGCCATGACGCCTCATCCGCGGCCCGCCCTGCCTTCCCGAGGCAGGCCCGCCTCGGGCGGGGGCGGGCGGCGGTTCTCCGACAAAGCGCCTTTCTCATTCACGAAACAAGAACCTTCAGTTTAAGGCAAATGGGCCCCAGTCTCAAGCGAATTGGAAGAAGTGGAGGAAGTGCGTAAGTTAAAGGGTGGCCTGGTCACCCTGTCGGGTGACCAGGAGCGCCTTTCCGAGAACCTGGTCACGCAAAGGCGCGGCGTGACCAGGCCACCCCCTTGGCGTCTAGGGGCCAATAATTTTGGTATCAGGCAAGGCCTCTTGCAGTTCTTTCAGGCCGGCTGCCGTGATCTTGGTATTGCGGAGGTAGAGCATCTGCAGGCTCTTCATTGCTTTCAGGTCCTTGATTCCGGTATCCGTGATCTGGGTGGAATCAAGGCCGAGCATCTGCAAGTCCTTGAGCCCCTTCAAGTCCTTCAGACCAGCGTCTGTGATCTGTGTGTGGCCGAGGTGGAGTTCCTGCAGGCCCTTGAGTTCCTTCAGTTCATTCAGACCAGCATCCGTGATCTTGGTTACGCTCAGGTTAAGCCGATGCAAACCCTTGAGTTCCGTCACATACTTCAGGGTGGCGTCTGTGAACTGGTTGCCGATAAGGACGACATCAACGACTGGGTGGCTGGGGAGTTTCTCGTCCCTGAATACCCTGCCACCCATCGCCTCAATGGCCTTGACGGCCTTCTCCTCCCGGGCCGCTTGTTCCTGGGCCGATGGCTCCCGTGCCAATTGGTTTTGGTTGCAACCCGAGAGGCACACAACCAGCGGCAACAACAGGGCAAGATGACGTGTCATGGCATGGTCCCCCAACAATCGCGATCCAGATGCCTGCCGCGACGCTCCGGCAGCGCTTTTCCATGTGTGGATGCTACCCACTCCAAGTGGCGTCACGCAAGGGTAGTGCGAAATGCGAAATTCGAAATGCGAAATGACAGCGAAAAAAAACGGCCACAACGCTCCGGCCGACCGCGCGGAAAATTGGTGGCCTGCGGCGGCCCCCGGCGGTACGATACGGCCCGACTCGCAAGGAGCCTGGCGCCTATGGCAAAAGGCCTGACTTATAAAGATTCCGGCGTGGACATGGAGGCCGGCGACCGCATGGTGGACGAGATCCGATCCGCCGTCGAGCGGACCCACGGACCGCGCGTCCTGGACCTCTACGGCCACTTCGCCGGGGCCTTCAGCCTGGATTATAACGAGCGGCTCTTCAAGCGGAACTTCAAGCGGCCCGTCCTGGTGGCCGGGACGGACGGCGTCGGCACGAAACTGCGCCTGGCCATAGACGCCGGGCGCGTCCGGACCGTCGGCCAGGACCTCGTGGCGATGTGCGTCAACGACATCGTCGTCCTGGGCGCCGAGCCGATCTTCTTCCTGGATTACCTGGCGACCGGCCGCGTTGACCCGCGAGTCCATGCCGACGCCGTCATCGGCATCGCCGAAGCGTGCCAGGCGTGCGACTGCGCCCTTTTGGGTGGCGAGACGGCCCAGATGCCGGGCTTCTACGCCGCAGGGGACTTCGACCTGGCGGGCTTCGCTGTGGGCATCGTCGAGAAGAACCGCCTTGTGACCGGACGCCGCGCGCGAGAGGGCGACGCGCTGCTGGGCCTCGCGTCCAGCGGCGTCCACTCGAACGGCTACAGCCTCGTCCGCAAAATCCTCGAAGTTCAGGGCCTGAAGGTCGGCGACGAAATTGCCGAACTCGGCGGCACGGTGGCGGACGTGTTCCTCGCGCCCACGCGCCTCTATCCGCCGCCGGTCCTGAAGGTCCTGCACTATTACGGCACGAAGCAGGTCGTCCACGGGATGGCCCACATCACGGGGGGCGGCATTCCGGGGAACCTGCCGCGAGTCTTCCCCAAGGGCCTCGAAGCGCGCATCCGAAAAAACTCCTGGACCGTGCCGCCGGTCTTCGAGTGGCTCCAGAAGGCCGGCGACGTTCCGGCCAAAGAGATGTGGAGCGTCTTCAATATGGGAATCGGTTTCGTCCTCATCGTCAGCCCCTACTACGCGGACCACGTCGCCGAGATTCTCGAGAAGGCCGGCGAGACGGTCTATCGCCTGGGCCACATGGCCCGCGGCGCGGGCGAAGTCGTCTTCGTCTGATGCCGCGCGGCTGGCGGGCAAGTCGAACATAACGGAGATAACCTTTTTCCCCGGAACTCCCGGACTCCTGAAAGTTGAGATTTGCCGTGAGCCATGTCGTGCAAATCTATGTTGCCCTTCTCGATGAAAGCGTGGACGTGTGGCGGCCGGTTCAGGCGAAACACCTGCACGACAACGTTTACCGCATCCTCAACCAGCCGTATGATCGCGCGGTCGAATCCTGGCAGTTTGAGCCTGGTGATGTGGTTCTATGCGAACTGTTCGAGTCCGGTGACGGGCCCATGCTCACGGCAACCAGGAAGGCAAACCAATGAATTGGTCCCGCGAGAATGGGTTCGCCATTCGAGCACCTTCTCCACGGAGCCTCTTCAATCTGCCTTCGGGTAGAGGATTGACAGCGGCCACGGCGGCGCCTATCATGGTACATACCCATTGGAGGACACGCGATGACCACCGCCAAGGTCTTTAAGACAGGACGCAGCCAGGCCGTGCGGCTGCCCAAGCAGTACCGGTTCAACGCCCGCCAGGTCTGCGTGGCCAAGGTTGACGACATGGTCATCCTCTACCCCGAGAAGAGGGGGTGGGCCTTGCTGGAGCGGGCTATACGACGTTTCTCAGAGGATTTCATGGCTGACCGGGACCAGCCCGCCGTTACCGAGGAGCGGAGGGCCTTGTGATCCGCCACCTGCTGGACACCTGCGCCTGCATCGAGTTGATACGCGGCGGCCGATCATCCGAGTTGCTGATGGCCCGATTGCGGCGAAAGAAGGTCGGCACGGTGGGCATCTCGGCCATCACACTCGCCGAACTTCAGTATGGCGTGGCCCGCTCCAGCGCCCCGGCCCGCAACCGGGTCGCCTTGGTCGAATTCCTGGCGCCACTGGTTGTCGCACCATTCGACGATGCCGCGGCCTCGGCCTACGGGCGCCTCCGCGCCGAACTCCAACGGGCCGGCCGGCCCATCGGGCCCCTGGACATGCTGATCGCCGCCCACGCCCTATCTTTAAGCGCCGTCCTGGTGACCGGCAACGAGCGCGAATTCCGCCGCGTGACCGGCCTGACCATCGAGAACTGGCTGACGAAGTGAACCGCAGCGCTCCGGCGATACGCGGAGCGCTTGTGCCCCCCTCAGGGAAATCCCCGATAACCTCTCAAGGGGATTCACCGATAAATTTCGCTTGGCCCTTGAACCGCCGCGCGGCCCGAGTTAGGCTGAGAGTATGAGATTGGCGTATCCAAACGAAGGATTCCTGAAGGCCGAGACGCTGGCAGGGTGCATTGACCACGCGGTCCTCGCGCCCGACCACAGTGTCGAAGACATCGAGCGGGCCTGCGAAGAGGCGATCGCGTACGGCTTCGCGACGGTCACGGTCGCGCCCTACGACGTGGCGCGGGCAGCCGTCCGGCTGGCCGGCTCAGGGACAGCGGTCGGCGGCACGGTGGGCATCCCGCTGGGCCACTCGGGTCTCCGGGGCAAGACGGCCGAGGCCCTTACCTGCGTTGACGCCGGCGCCGGCGAGGTGGACATGGTGGTCAACCTTATGGCCGCCAAGAGCCACCTGTGGGGTGACGTCCGCAACGAGGTCGCCGCCATCCGCCGCATCACCGACGGCCGCATCCTCAAGGTCATCCTGGAGTGCTGTTACCTGACGGACGAGGAGAAGGTCCGCGTGAGCGAGATCGCCGTCGAGACGGGGGCCGACTTCGTCAAGACCTCCACGGGCTTCGGCCCGGGCGGCGCGACGGTCGCCGACGTGGCGCTCCTGAAGCAGACCGTCGGCCGCAAGGCCCGGGTCAAGGCCGCCGGGGGCATCCGGACGTTCGCCCAGGCCGCTGCGATGCTCCAGGCCGGGGCATCGCGCATCGGCACTTCGACGGGCGCCGCCATCATCCACGATTTCCTTGAGACGAGGACCGCGGCACACCATGGCTGATCCGTCCGCTCGCGCCCTTCCTTCCAAGCCGCGACAGTCCCTCGCATCCATGGCCCGCCAGGTCCGGGCCTTCCTGGAGAGCGAATCGCGCGCCGGCCTTGTGGCCGTGCCGCGCGCCGGCGGCGCGCCGGCGTCCGCGATACCGGACGAGACTCCGGCTCCAAAGGCTACGGCGATCGCGGGCGAGGAGGCCCCCGCCCCGATTCCGGCGAGCCGCATGGCCGAGGCGCTTCGCCAAGAACTCCACGCGCATGTCGCGACGGCGCGGACGCTCGACCTCTTTGACTTCGGGACCGCCCAGCCCGATGAAGGCGTCAGCCGCGAGGACGCCCTGGCGCGCGTCGCTGCCGAGGTCGCGATCTGCGACCGGTGCCCGGAACTCGCCGCCGAACGGACCCACACGGTCCCAGGCCAGGGGAACCCCCGCGCGCGGCTGGTCTTCGTCGGCGAAGGTCCCGGCGAGGAAGAAGACCGGCAGGGCCTCGCGTTCGTCGGACGGGCCGGGGAACTCCTGACGAAGATGATCGAGGCCATCGGCATGACGCGCGAGGAAGTCTTCATCGCGAACATCATCAAGTGCCGCCCCCCGGGCAACCGCCTCCCGACGCCCGACGAGGCCGCCAACTGTATGCCATACCTGATGCGCCAACTGGAAGTCCTGAGGCCCCGCGTCATCTGTGCTCTCGGCGGGACAGCCGCCAAGGCGCTCCTCCAGACGCATGACGGCATCACGCGCCTTCGCGGCCGGTTCTACCCGTATTGCGGCGTCCTCTTGATGCCGACCTTCCACCCCGCCTACGTCCTAAGGAATTACACGCCCGACACGCGCAAGAAGGTCTATGACGACCTGCTGAAGGTCAAGGCCGAACTGGCGAAATAACCTGCGGCGATTTTCGATTTTCGATTTGAGATTTTCGATTTCACAAAAGACAGCAACTGCCTGGTTTTCGAGAGATGTTGCCGTTCAATCGAAAATCGCAAATCGAAAATCGAAAATAAAAATTGGGCGTCGCCACCATGGGGTGATTGGCGACGCCCTAGGGCCAAAGGGCGGTCCGAGAAGGACCGCATCGGCCGGACCGATAAAGGGGCGGTTCGACCCGGCCATCTAATGATAAAACTCGCCTCGACGCCGAATGTTTCGGAAAAATGTTTTTATTTCGGCGCGCGGCGTGTTCTTGCAGCCGTCGCCCCGGTCATGGATACGGCAGAATCGGCATGGGGATGTTGAGGGGCGTGGGCGGGGGGACCTTGGGCAAATCCTTAGGCACGGACCCATCGGGCGGCTTCTTGGGCGACTCGGCGGCCTTGGCCGGCGGGGCCATCTTGGGAGGCTCCGGCTTGGCCGGCGGCTTCGGCTCGTCAAGGCCCAGTTTGGCCATCATCTCCGGCAGTGCCTTCCTGGCGGCCGCCACCTCGGACGCATAGTCGAACTTGGCCCGGAAAGGACCGTTCATCTTCGCCCAGGCCTCGCCCTTGGAGACGAAGAGCCGCTGGCGCACCAGGTCGCTCAGTGTCCGGCTGTTGACGGTTTCTCCGAGGGTGATCATGTCGCGAAGGAATGCGGTGTCGTCAAACAGGGCGTCCATCGCCCGGAGGGTCCTCGGCCCGTCCAGGGAGGCCGTCAAGAGGCCCTGCTCCTCGACAAGGCCGCGCACCTCCGCCGGCGTCCCGGGCGAATCGAAAGCCAGGTCGAACTTGAGGCCCGCGAGCGACGAGGCCAGACTCGGCCGCGCACGGCGGTACTGGTCCCGCGCCTGCTTCAGCGCCTTGACTATCTCGTCGCCGGTCATCGCGCGGGTGATCTTGCTCGGCCCCTCTTCATCGGCGGCCCGCGTCAGGATGAGCATCAGAACGTCGGGCCCGTCGGCGGCGAAACCGGCCCGCGGCCGCGCGTCCGGGTAAATCTTGACCTTCGCCAGGTCCTTGAAATAGGCGGTGCCCTTGAAATGGATCCGGTCGCCGGGGAGCCGCTCGAACGAAACGTCTTTCCACGCGTCCACTCCCGACGACCGCTTCAGGATCGCAGTGACGATAGCCTTCATCTCCTCCTCGGGAGTCTTGAGTTCGTCGCCGGGGGCCTTGCGCGCCGGCACCCACGGCGGCGCGACCGGCAGCGTCACCTCGCCGGCGATCTTGCCCGAACCGTCGGGGTTGAACGTCAGGCGGGCCTTGCCCTCGAAGCAGCCGACCGCCAGGACGGCTGCCAACAGGTTCGCCGACAAGGCCAGAGCGCTGCGCATGCCCTTTCTCGCTTACGGATCCGCACCCAAGGCGCCTCAAGTGTAGCGCCTGCGCCGGCCGGCAGCAAGCCCTTGCCACCCGCCGCCTCCGCCCCCATCCGCCTCCGCCGCCAATGCCTTCGCCGCCATTGACCCCACCCCCGGCGACCGATATACTGCAAAGCGCCGACAGAAGAGCGGCTCGTCGTCCCGGCGCGGCCCCGCGATGGCGGGGCGTCCTCACTTATGGGATTTGCGGCTGTCTCCTGCGGGGTGATCCGGCGGGCGCAATGAACCTTCAGAGCGTGCTCGAAAAACCGCTGGCGGGCGAACTCCTATCGGAGGAGGATGCGGCTGTGCTCCTCGCGCTTCCGAAAGCCGAGCGCGGGCCCGTCTACCGCGCCGCCGACCGCCTGAACCGCCGCTTGAACGGCCTGCGGGTCTCCTACGTCTTCAACCGCAACATCAACTTCACGAACGCCTGCTCGGCCGCCTGCGCGTTCTGCGCCTACCGGGTCGAACCCGACGATGCAGCAGCCTATGTGCTGACACCCGCCCAGGCCGTGGAACTGGCCGGCCGCACCCCCGGCATTGACGAGGTCTGCATGGTCGGCGGCCTGAACCCGCAGATGACGATCGACCACGTCCTGGCGATCTTCGCCGCCGTCCACGAGGCGTTCCCGCACGTTCACATCCACGCCCTTAGCCCAATGGAGATCAAGTGGTACTCCGAGCGCTCCGGCCTCACGCCGCGCGAGACCTTCCGCAGGCTCCTCGACGCGGGCTACGGAAGCCTCTGCGGGACGGCGGCGGAGATCCTCGTGGATGAAGTGCGCCGCGAGATCTGCCCGTCGAAACTCTCGACCGCCCGCTGGGTCGAGATCGTCCGGACCGCCCACGAACTCGGCATCCGGAGCACCTCGACGATCCTCTTCGGCCACATCGAGCGGCCGGAGCACGTCGCGCGGCACATGGCGGTCCTGCGGGATATCCAGGCCGCGACCGGCGGCATCACCGAGTTCATCCCGCTTCCTTTCGTCCCCTACCGGACGCCGCTGGGGCGGGCGCGCGGCATCCGCGAGATGGCGCCCAAAGAGGACGTTTTCCTCCTCTACGCGGTCGCGCGGCTCTTTTTCGGGCGGCTGATCCCGAACCTTCAAGTCTCGTGGTGCAAACTCGGCATCGAGACGGCCGTCGAAAGTTTCGACTATGGCGTGAACGACCTGGGCGGGACGCTCCTGGCGGAGAATATCACGCGGTCGGCCGGCGGCCGGCACGGCGAAGCGATGACCCCCGCCGAGATGGCCGCCGCCATCCGCTCCGCCGGCCGCACGCCCGTCCGCCGCGATACGCTCTACCACTACTTGGAGGCCCCTGCCAAGGTGGGCTGATTTTCGATTTTCGATTTTGGATTTTCGATTGAACAACCCGACCTCACCGCAATTGCCGTTTTTGCCTTTCAATCTAAAACCGAAAATCTAAAATCAAAAATTGAACACCAGCAGACCCTGGGGATTAAAGCGTAATGACCAAGCGCGCAGCCATCATCGGCGATGGGGCTATGGGAACGCTCGCGGCCATGCTCCTTTCCTCCAACGGCGCGGCCTGCCGCATGTGGTCTGCCTTCGACGAGCACGTGGCCGAGATGCGCCGCGCCGGGGAGAACAAGCGGTTCCTGCCGGGGTTCCGCCTGCCCAAGGGCCTGCGAATCTCGACTGACGCCCGCGAAGTGACCGACGGGGCCGACCTGGTGGTCGTCGCCGTGCCGTCGAGACACCTGCGGGGGGTCCTCGAAAAAATCAAGGACGCCCTGCCGCCGGAGCCGGAATATGTTTCGGTCGTCAAGGGGATCGAGGCGGGGAGCCTGCGGCGGCCGAGCGAGATTATCGGCGAGACCGTCGGCCGGCGGCGGACCGTGGTCCTCTCCGGGCCGTGCCTCTCGCGCGAAGTGGCGGCGCGGCTGCCCGCGACCGTGGTGGTCGCGTCGGCCGACGAAGCGGCGGCGCGGGCGGTCCAGGCCGCCTTTGCGACGCCGTGGTTCCGCGTCTATACGAACGATGACGTCATCGGCTCCGAGTTGGGCGGCGCACTGAAGAACGTCATCGCCATTGCGGCCGGCATCTGCGACGGCCTCGAACTCGGGTCGAACGCCAAGGCAGCGCTCGTCACGCGCGGCCTCGTGGAGATGACGCGGCTGGGTGTTGCGCTCGGCGCGCGGCGCGAGACCTTCGCCGGCCTCGCGGGTCTGGGAGACCTCGTGACGACCTGCACGTCGGACCTCAGCCGCAACCACCGCGTCGGTTATGAAATCGGCCGCGGGCGGGCGCTGGACGACGTCCTGGAGGAAATGGGCCGCGTCGAGGCCGAGGGGGTCGAGACGACCCGGAGCGCCGCGGCGCTGGCCCGCCGCCACGGCGTCGAGATGCCCATCGCGCAGGAAGTCTTCGCCGTGCTGTTCGAGGGAAAGCCAGCGCCCGACGCCCTCGCGGACCTGATGAGCCGGGCACCAAAACACGAAACCGACGGTCGCGCAAGATGACTGTTAACCGGTCGCCGCGGCGACCGCGTGTGAAGCCGTTTGGCCGTTGTTGAAGCAGAGGGAGCGCGATGGAAACGCCGGAATCGGTCGGCGGTTTTTCCGTCGATCAGGCGGTGGCTCTGGCCGCCTACGGCGTGCTGGCCCTCCTGGTGCTTTTCATCCTGCTGGGCCTGGCGCGCTGGTGGGGACTTCGGGCGAAGAAACCGGGCCACGAACCAGCGACGGGGCTGAACCTCGCGGAATTGAAACAGCAGCGCGACGCCGGAGAGATTACCCCCGAAGAGTACAAGGCGATCTATGTCCGCTTGAGCGGCATCGCCTATGAAGGCAGCGCCGCCAGGCCGCCGATAAAGGGAACAGGAGACGCCAGCGAAGGACGGAAAGGGAGCACCGATGGCGAAAAGTGACGAGGAATCCGGCGGGCCGCGAAGGGCGAAGGTATGCAGTTTCTGCGGAAGGGGAGGACGCGAGGCGGGGCCTCTCGTTGAAGGGCGGCCCGGCGTCTTCATCTGCGGCGAGTGTATCCAGACGGCCCACACGGTAATCCAAGAGGAGCGCCGGCGGGGGCGGGCCGGGCGCGCGGCCCTCGAACGCATCCCCACGCCGCGCGAGATCAAGGATTTCCTCGACCTTTACGTCATCGGCCAGGAACGACCCAAGAAGGCCGTCTCGGTGGCCGTCCACAACCACTACAAGCGCCTCGCGCTCTCGGACGCGGGCGAGGCCGACGACGTCGAGATCGAAAAGTCGAACCTCCTTCTCATCGGCCCGACGGGCTGCGGCAAGACCCTCATCGCCCGGAGCCTGGCCCACATCTTGAACGTGCCGTTCGCCATCGGCGACGCGACGACCCTGACGGAGGCGGGTTACGTCGGCGAGGACGTCGAGAACCTGCTGCTGAAACTCCTCCAGGCCGCGGACTTCGACATCGAGGCCGCTCAGCGGGGAATCATCTATATTGATGAAATTGACAAGATCGGACGGACCACGCAGAACGTCTCGATCACCCGCGACGTCTCCGGCGAAGGCGTCCAGCAGGCGCTCCTCAAACTGCTCGAGGGGACGATGGCCAACGTCCCGCCCCAGGGCGGACGCAAGCACCCCGAGCAGCAGTACATCCCGATTGATACGACGCACATCCTGTTTATCTGCGGCGGGACGTTCGAGCGCCTGGAGGAGATCGTCGCCCGGCGCATCGGCCGCAGCACGATAGGCTTCGCCGAGGGACGCCACGTCGAGGGCGACCGGTTCGCGCGGACGCGCGACATCCTCGCACAGGTAACGCCGGAAGACCTCATCGCCTTCGGGATGATCCCGGAGTTCGTGGGTCGCATGCCGATCATCACGCCCCTGATGCCGCTGGACGAGGACGCCCTCTGCTGCATCCTCACCGAGCCGAAGAACGCCCTCATCAAGCAGTACCAGAAGTTCTTCGAGATGGAAGGGTCGCGGCTGGTGTTCACGGCCGACGCCCTACGCGAAATGGCCCGCAAGGCAATGGAGCGGAACACCGGCGCGCGGGCCCTGAGGGCCATCGCCGAGAACCTGATGCTCGACCTCATGTTCGAGTTGCCGAACCGGCCCAAGGGGTTCCGGTACACGGTCACGGCCGAGGTCGTCCGCGGCAAGGCGGACCTCTTCGCGCAGGCCGTTGCGATGAAAGAAAGCGCGTAAGGTGAAGCGCGGCGATCAGCCGATGGGCCAGGCGGGAATAGCCGCGTCTATCTCGGCCATGAGGCGGATCGTTTCAGCGAGGGCCACTACCGTTTTTTGATAATGGTTGATGTCATCCAGGTCCAACTTGCGGCCGCGACGGTCCTTCAGCCATTTCTCGCAGACCTGGTATCCGCCGACGTAGAACTGCCAGACCTCCGGCGGCACGCCCTCGAAATACTGCTCCTTGTTGATGTACACGCGACCGGCCTTGGCTTTGCCCTGTGAGAGCGCAACCACCTCCTTGGCCGTCTTGTACTTTGGATATCCCTTCTCCACCAAGCAATCGCCGCGCACGGGGAAGCCAATAATCGGGGCTTCCAATCGGGCCGACTCCAAGAGGTGCAGGGCCACGAGTTCGGCCCCCAGCCCGCACAAGGTCCGAAAGAGTTTCTTGTCGGAGGTGAGGGGCAGTCGTGGAAAATCAATCTTCAGAAACTCCGCGTACCGCTCCCGGTACGCCGGCGAAGGCCGCGTCCCGAAAGCGGGTGGAAATTGGGTGGTGAAAAAACGGCGTTTCCCTATCTTCGGAGCCCAGTTGTTCGCAAGCAAATGGGACCGGGGGGAAGGAGAAACGCCGATGGCCAGACCGTAC
>Ga0315275_10001453_pt1 | contig 20909 bp, 34 predicted proteins | sample YL17G03_0_MG_FD_205557 | JGI IMG/M metagenome (GOLD analysis project Ga0315275, IMG submission 205557) | Sediment microbial communities from Yellowstone Lake, YNP, Wyoming, USA - YL17G03_0 | ecosystem: Environmental > Aquatic > Freshwater > Lake > Sediment | place: USA: Wyoming | collected...
GGATCCGTCCATGTGGTCTACACCCAATGCGGCAGGGATAGCCCATGAGGCGGGCATGCTTGCGCTCATGACTGCCAAGGGGGTGTGCGCAAACGGTGGGCACGACTGGCAGACAAAACGGGACGGAACCGAAAGATGGGGCCGCGTCTGCGAGCGATGCGGCAAGATGGAGCATGAGACGGAACGAACCGGAGGCTAGGACATGGACGCAGATATCAACCGAGTAATTTTGCGTGGCAGGGTGGGCGGAGCGCCCGAGCTGCGGCATACGGACAGCGGGCACCGCGTCTGCCGGGTGTCGGTAGCGACGTCCGAAAAGTGGGAAGACAAAGAGCGCACGGAGTGGCACCGCTGCACCGGGTGGGCCGACGTGGCCGATCGCATGGCGCAACTTCAGGTGGGGCAAGCCGTGCTCGTGGAGGGCTCGATCCGCACGCGCTCGTGGGAGAAGGACGGGACGAAGCGCTACGCGACCGAAGTGCAGATCTTGTCCCTCCTGGCCTTGTCACCGGCGCGCAAGAAGCGACCGGCGCAGGACGAGCACGAGCACGAGCCGACCGGACATGCGTCGGCGGCAGACGAAAACGCGGCGCCGCCGCGTGGTGATGACATCCCGTTTTGAGCAATGGAGGCTAAGCAAATGGATCTGAAAAAAGTACCCGCTTCGGCGCTGGTAATCGACTCCGGGTGGAACTGCCGCGGGTCGCGCGAGCTGGCGCCGGCCAAGCTGAGCCAGGCGAACGCCGACGGCGAGAACCTCTGGCAAAGCATCAAGGCCCTGGGCGTGCGCATGCCCGTCGAGGTGGTCGAACAAGGCGGCAAGCTCCATGTCGTTGCTGGCTTCCGCCGCGCCGCGATCTCGGCCCTTCTCTCCGAGGCTGAGAAGAAGGAAGGCAAGCCGGAAAGGCTCGTTCCTGTCGTGGTGCAGCGCTACGCGACCGAGGCGGAGCGAAGGCGCGCGAACCTCGTGGAAAACATGGCGCGCTCGAGCCTCTACCCGTGCGAGGTAGCGAGGGGCGTGCACGAGCTGCGCCGCGCGCTGGGGCCGACGACCGAGGCGCAAGCCATCGCAGCGGAACTCGGCATGGCGCCGCAGAGCGTGAGCAACTATCTGCGCATCCGCGAGAAGGGATCGCCGGAAATGCTCGCGCACTGGGATCTGTATCCAGAAACGCCACTGCGCGCCGTGCTCAACGTGCTCACGTTGCCGAAGGACGAGCAGCTAGGCGCGCTGCAAGAAAGCCTCGCGAAAAAAGAGCACAACGCGCCGGCGCGGATCGGCATCCATGTCAATGCGACGAACATCCGCGGCACGGCGGAACGCTTTGCCGAAGCTGCCGCCGACAAGCCGCCAGCGTGGGCCGATGGCGTGCGATGGCTCGCCGGGGCATGGGGGGCGGCCTTCGCATTCAAGCCCCCGAAGACCAAGCCCGCGAAGCCAGCGCAAGACGAGGAACATAATCGCGTGGTGCGTTTGCTCATGGGGAAGCCCTCGAAGCCCGCGATCAAGAAGCCCTCGAAGCCCGCGATCAAGAAGAAAAGCCAAAAGCCGTGAACCGGCGCGAGCGACGGAGAAACATGCGCGCCGTGTTCCCGCTCGACAAGTCAAAGTTGCGCGTTCTGGTTCGTCGGGCGATGCGAGGCGAAGGAAGAAAAAGCCGACGTGCGTGGTTGCGTCTAAACCGATTTCCGACGTTCGTCGTATGGGCGCATTGGCAGTCAGAATTAGAGCGACGCAAGGGCAACGCATGAGCGCAAAAAAGGCCCGGATAGCGCCCGCTGTCCGGGCCTTTCTCTTTTCTGCTCCCGGGTGCTAGTCTGCCGCCATGGCAACCGAAGCGATCCAGCACGTCAGAGAACAAAAGGAACGGCTCATGGAGCGCATTCAGCGGATGCGCTCCGAGCACGCTACCGGGGTCCGCGAGACCGTGGGGGCGGGAATCACCGTCGCCACCGCGTTCGGCCTCGGCTGGTTTGAGGGCCGCTACCCCGACAATGCGAAAGTGGCCGGCATTCCGATCACCCTGTTTGCCGGCGGCGTCCTGCTCGGCCTCGCGGCGTTCGAGGTGGGCGGCAAGGAGGACTCCATCTATCTCGGTGACGCCGGGCGCGGAGCGCTCGCCGCATGGGCCGCGAAGAGGGGTGCGGACATCGGTGCCGACCAGTTGAAGGACGCGGCCTAGCGCCGGCCGTCGCGGTTTGCCACGAACAGGAGGCTAGGCGGAAACCCGACGACACGAAGGACTTGACGAACATGACGAATCCCTACCTCGCAGGCTCCGATTTCGACTCCATGGCGGGACCCCGCAACCCGACTAAGACCCGCATGCTTCAGCAGTCCCGCGCCGCGATCTCTCGCGCCATCGGCGCCGGCGTCCGTCCCATGGGTGGCGGTCCCGTGCTGCACCGCCCGCAGTTCGCCCAGCCCTACCACGACCAGGATGGGGCGGAGGCGTTCGAGGCCGCGCGCGGCGACGAAGCGCTCTTCGGCATGGACTCGGGCCCGACGCTCATCGGCGCCGGCCTGGGCGGTACCGTGTTCACGGCGCCGCAAAAGCCCGTCATTCCGACGCGCATGGTGCTTAGCGATGCGATGTCCAACAACTTCACCATGTCGTCCCTCACCGTGGGCGTGGAGCCGATCTTTCTGACGAACGGCGTCAACATCTCGCTGGCCGCCTTCACGCCGCAGTCGACAGCGAGCGAGTTCCGGAGCGTGCTCTGCCACGTCGGCAACACGATCTCCGCCGTGATCACGAACATTTCGGGCGCGCCGCAGCGGTTCATCGCGTCGATCTACGGCGTGCCCTGGCTCTACGGGCCCGCGTACTGACTGAGGCGCCGTGCTGCGACTGACGTGGGAGTTACCGATCGATCGGAGGGTGGAGCGGGTTTGGCTCGCTCATCCTCCGCATGGTCGCGCGCGTCCCACGTTCGTCGGGCAGGACGAGCTAGGGATCGGTCACTGGCGCGCGAGCTACGAGCGGGCGGATTACATCGACGCTCTGAACGCGCTTGTGGCGGCGAATATCGCATGGATGGCGGCGCATGCGGTCCCTCCGCTCTATGAGGCCGGGCTACGATACATGCGGGAGTGCTGCGGCGAGACCTGGCGCCACGCCGTGGCCGTGCTCGCGCGCCAGGGTGGGGATTGCGAAGACCTGGCCGCGTACAGGGTTGCGCAACTACGCCGCGCCGGCGTCCCCGCACGCATCGTTCTGCGTGAGGTGGGCCGCATGGGACCCGACATCGCGTTTCATGTGCTCGTCGGAATCGACAACGCGATCGAGGATCCTTCCGAAATCCTCGGCGCTACCACAGACTCATCCTGCGACCCTGCCGGGCCCTACGGGTTTCCGTGCAGCGCCGTCGCTTCAAGGTGAAACATGCCCGCTCCTGCCGCGATCCTCCTTCTCATCGGTGGCGCTCTGACGCTCGCGCTCGGAAGCGGGAAAAAGAAGCCCGCGACGCCGCCCGGCGCGAGCCCGTTCCCGGGCATGCCGCCCGTGCCGGGCATGCCGCCCGTGCCGGGCATGCCGCCCGTGCCGGGCATGCCGCCCGTGCCGGGCATGCCGCCCGTGCCGGGCGGAACGGTGGGCGCCGGCGCGAAGTCGTCGACCGGGTGCCCGATCGATCCCACGTTCCCTTCCGCGCTGCTCCCTGCGCTGAATGAGACCCTCACGCGCGGCGACCTCGACGCGCTCACCTTGCAGGGCCTGGCCGCAACGGCCACATTCGTCGGCTTCCCGCAGGCTGGACAGTGTCTCAGCGCTCGCGCCGGCGCTGCCGCGCAGACCTCGCCGACCAACCCCAACGCGCCGCGCCCCGCGTGGTTGCCGGCGTTCGTTCCCTGGCCGCTGCCGCTGCCGTGGGCGCCATCGGGCAGCACGCCGCCGAGCGGCACGCCGCCGAGCGGCACGCCGGCGGCGAACAACGGATGGGGCCCCGCGCCGTTCCCGGGCATGCCGTGGCCGCCTCCATTTCCCGCGCCGGCCGGATGGGTGCCGGGTGGCGGAGCCGTTCCGCCAGGTGGCGGAGCCGTGCCGCCGGGTGGCGCCGTGCCGCCCTTTACGCCTGGCGTCGAGCCCGCTCCGCCGGGCCAGCCGCCCGGCCACGGGCCGCATGAATGGGGCAGCCCTCCCGCGACCATTCCCGGTACCAGCATCCCGTGGCCCACGGGCGTTCTGCCGTGGCCGCCGATGGCGCCGGTGGACCCGACCCAAAACCCGCAGGTGGGCGGCAACGTAGAACTGCAAATCCGCCCGGGCGACACGGCGAGCGGCTTCGCGGCGTACTACTCCGGGCCCGGCCCGGGTTGGGACGAGGATGGGAAGATGCTCGAAAACCTCGACATGGGGCCCCTCGCGGCGCGCCTGACCGAGTTTGGGATCGGCAACCCGCAGCTACATCCCGAAGCGAACTGGTCGGGCTTCGCCGTCGGCGCGCCCTTCTACGTGTCGAACGCGGTGGCGTACGCTCGCGGCAAGCCGCCCGTTCCGACGGGTCTCTACCAGCGGTTCGGGGGCTTCGTCCCCCGTCCGGGCATGACCATGGCGCAAATTCTGGCCGCTCTGGGCCAGGCGGGAGGCGGTTGACATGAACGCAGCGACCATGATCGAGATTCTTCCGCCGCATCGCGACAGTACGGGGATGACGTACCGGGCGACGATCTACACCGCGACGAACGACCGCCTCGAGCTGTCGGCGCGGGTGTCGGAGCCGCTGCGCCGCAAAATGGCCGCCTATGCGCAACGTGCCATGGCGTGGATGAAGGGCCACGTCCGCTTGCCCTCGGGGCCGTTGACAGACCTCATGGCGGGCGACGCGCCCGACTGCGGTTGCGATGGCGTCGGCGAAGCGTTCCGCGCGGCGTGCCTGCAAGCGGCGGGCGCGGCGGAAGACTGGGTGGGCGAGGGCTACGCCCTGCCATCCGAAGCCACAGAACTCGTCTGGGATTTCGATGACTGGTCCGGAGTGGAAGATCAGTTTTTGGGCGATATCCAAGCGCTGGCGTACGACGCTTTCGGAGCGACGGTGCGGGCACGCACGTTGCCGATCGGGAAGGCGGGGGGCCGCACGACAGCCGTACGCGGCGGGCGAGTGACCGCGAAGGGCGCGCCGGGCCTCGCGGTGTTGCAGCAAGCGTTCCGCGCCGTGCTCGGTCACTGAGGGGCGCCATGAAGTGGCCAGCGTTTCCCGGCCTCATCAAGCGCGGCAAGCCATTTGCCCGCTTGTTCGAGGCTGTGGCGCTGGCCATCCCGGCCGACCCGTTCGATCTGGCAGTGATCGTCAACTTCGAAAGCGCCACGACGTGGGAGCCCATCGCGCAAAATCCGTCAACCATGGCGACCGGGCTTTTGCAGTGGATCCCTTCAACAGCGGTCAACCTCGGCATGGCGAAGACACGGGCCGAAGCGCCCGACACGCTGCGCGCCATGACGGCCGAAGCACAAGCGGCCTGGATTCCGCCGACGTTCCAGCGATCGATCGGGAGCCGCAACACGGCCGCCTGGCAGGGCTCGACGGCGAGCGGGAAACCCGACATCGGAAATCTCTATTTGCTGATTTTCGCGCCGGCGTTCGCGGGGCGGGATGAGGGAGTGATCGGCGCTCCGGGTTCCGAAGTCGCCGACAAGAACAAGGGCCTACGGGATGACGCCGGCGCGGTGACAGTCGAGAGCGTCAAGTCCATGGTGGACGAACTTTGGGCGCGGGCAGACTCCATGGAGCGATGGGACGACGGCGGGGGCCCTTTGCCCGCCGTCCCTTCGGTCAAGCTGCGCCCGCTAGGGTCGGGACCGGCTACTACGAGCGGCCAGGACAAGCCAAAGCCCGCGGGCGGGGGCGCGTCGGCCGCTGGCGCCCTCGTCGTGTTCGGAGGCCTCGCGGCAGTCGTGGCCATGCGGGCGAGGGTGCGAGCATGATGGGCGTCGATGGCTCGCGGTGGCCGGCGGGTGTGCCCATGTCGCCCGGTGGCGATGCGGTGGGCGGCAAGGGCTGTTCACAGTGGTGGGTGCAAGTCGTCAACGTGGGAGGCTTCCTCGGCCCGTGTCGCGACAAGGACGACCTGCAACGCCTCATCTCGGGATGGACGTCGCTCGCGCTCGACATGCAACCCGTCAAGGCTTCGGCCGTGGCGCAGTTCGCAGCCGAAAAAGTCGAGTTTGACGCATGGGCCGCCGACATGGCGAACGGCGCAGAGTTTACGCTCTGGCAGAATGACATCGCGGGGTTTGACAAGTGGGGGGCGCGCCTCGACGCCTGGCGCCAGTGGTACCGCACCGCGACCGGCGGCGCCGAGCCAAGCGGCCCCGAAGTGGTGGAGCCCACGGAGCCGTCGAGCGGCGACGGCGGCGGGATCGGTAGCATCTTAGACAAGGCGACAAATCTTCTGGTGGTCGCGGGTGTCGTGTTCCTGGGCGTGCAACTGCTGCGAAAGTGAACCATGCACAAAACAGGTAGGGGAGTGCGCGCGCGACTTTTGAAGCCTGCGGCGAAGTCGGTGCGGTTCATCAAGTCGGCGCAGGACCGACACATGGATCGGCTACGCGACCCGGCGCAGTGGAAAAGCTTTGCCTTGTGGTCGCTCGCGATGGAACGGACCTACGGACCCCACCACCGCGACTGGCCAGCGTGGGGCGTCGCTGCGCTCGCGACGCACGTCGGCGCCGACCTGGCGCGCGTCGCAACCGACGTTGCCAAGGGCAAGGCTGCGGCGAAGCCTGCGGCGAAGAAGCCTGCGGCGAAGAAGCCTGCGGCGAAGAAGAAGCCCGCGAGCCAGAAGAAGGGCAAGCGCTGACCATGGACCCCGGCGCGAACTACCAGGAGCAGCAGAGCCTTTGGGGCTCGAAGGACGCGAGCGATAAGGAGCGCGTTCGCGAACTCGTGGCGGCCTTGCGGGAGTGGGTGCAGCGGGGAGGATTTCGCCCGCGTGGCTACATGGGTCCGAAGTGGCGACCGGCTAAGCTATCCCCGCATGACAAGCGTATTTTGAAGCTGCGAACATTTTCGGCGTGGACAAGCCACGCGCGTTGGCTGCTCGCGGTAGAACGAGAATACGGGAAGCGCCCGGACGACTGGCCACGCTGGGCCATCGAGCATTCCGTCGCCCACGTTACGGCGGAACTGTCTCCCGACGACGCGCAGCACTATCGATCGCTTTGGGAAGGTCGAGGGCGGTAGGAAATGCCACGCATCCCGAGCGGCTCGGAAAAGCAGCTACTGCGCCTCGTAGAATCGAAGGTGCAGAAAATCGAGCGCGCGATCGATGCTCTGTTGAACGATACCTATCCGATCGGTGAGGCCCTCGGAGTGCTGAACGAGCGCGGACTCTACGGGCCGGACCTTCTACGCCGATCGATGATGTACCTTGGCAAGGTGCGCGAAGAACTCATCAAGGCACAACACCTGCTAAAGGATGTTTAGCCGTGTCCCGTCTTACGACCTGGCTCAAGCGCGAGCTTCCGAGCGCTTCCGCGCGCTTCGTCGAAGTCCGCGACGGCGACGATTGCATCGCGCGCTTTGCTGTCGGTCGTGGGGATGAGTGCGAGGCCCTCGCGGATGACGTGAGCGAGGCCGCCGCGTCGGTCGAGTCCCGTACGCTCTACGTGGTGGCGGTTGGCAAGGATGGCACCGACGGCGCCTCCATGACCTACAGCAAGGGCAGCGGCAGGCGCGCCGAGCGAAGCGCTTCGGGCCTCGTCGCCACGCTCTTGCGGGACAATGAAATCCTGCGGTCGAAGCTCGTGGAGCAAACCGACCAAGTTTTGAGGGCCGTGCTCGCCGAAAACAAGCGCCTCGCGGAAAGCAACTCCGCCTTGGAGGAACGCCGCTTGGAAACCTTCCGCCTCATGGAGTCGCTTACCTCCATGCAAGCGGAACGCGATCTCGGCCTGCGAGACATGGAGATCCGGGACAAGCGGGCGCAGAGCGCTCTTACGACGCTCAAGGATGAGTGGGGTCCGAAGCTCTTAGACTTCCTCGCGGGCAAGGCTGAGACGCGCGCAGCGGTTGCGCTCGGGCGGCTCGTGCGCTCCGCGTCGGTCCACGCTGGGGACGAACTCGTGGCCATGGTCGCCAAGCTTCCGGCGGAGGATGCGAGCGCCCTCGAGGACATGATGAAAGAGGCCACCGTGATCGAGGCGCGCCAACGGGCCGAAAAGGAAGCCGCCGCGCGCGCGGCGAAAAAGGTCGTGGTGGATGCGGCTCCCGCGAACGGCAGAAAGACCGCCTCATGATGCGCCGCGAGCAACCGTGGTGGGTGTCGGAGTCGAACGGCCGCACGGTCACGCTCGGATTTCCGGGCAACGCCGACCTTTGCCAGCTTTCCGCGCCGCGCCAGGGGATGGCGCCGGCGCTTTTGACCTTCACCACGATCGCCGACGACGGCGCGCCGGGGGACGTGACCGATCGGCGCTGCCTCATCCGAGCGCGATGGGGCAACACGCGCAACACGACGCTGAACGCGATTCTGGACGCTGGCCAGGCAGTCACGGTGCCGGCGACGACGCTCATCCTGTCGGCCGAAACCGTGGGCACGGTCGTGGGGCCGCCGGGCGCTGTGCCTACCCTCCACGTGGGCGTTTTTGTCGGCGAGGCGTCGAGCCACGCGACGCCGGGTGACGTGACGTTTACCGATTTCCTACAGCACGTTGCGGCCGGAGCTACGACGGCGCTCGCCTGGCCAGTGCCCCCGCTCGCGCAAGGTCTCGTGTTGGCGTCGTCCTACGATGCGAGCCTATTCGCCAACCCGTTGCGCGTGCAGTGGTCGCAGGACTCGGGCTCGTTCGCTGGCTACCTCGAACAACTGACGGGGGGCGCCTCAACCTCGAGCCAGCGGATCACGGTCCCTCGCGGCGCTCGAAGCATGCGCGTGATCAACGGTGGGGCCGCGACCAACCTCCAACCGATTTGGATCCTCTCTCTATGAACATCATCCCGACGACGTCAGGCTTTCGCCCCCATCAGCCGCAGCAGAGCGGAAACGCCGGCTTCGAGCCGCACGGCCCGGACGGCATGCCGCCCGGCGCGCCGGTGGGGCAGCAGTTCGCCCCCAACCCGGTGCCGACGGCGCACGCGGGCACGGCTCCCGAGGCCGAGGAAGCGGCGAGCATGATCGCGCGTCTCTCGTCGCTCCTCCTCGCGGCGGGCAAGCTCAACGCCAACGCGCGCCGCACCGACTTGGATCAGTGGATGGCCGCGCTCGAAATGCGCGTGACGACCTTGGAGCGCTGGGCGCACGCGGGCGGCAAGCTCGACGCGGCGCCGGAGGCCCCGGTGAGCGCGCCCGAGGCCCCGGCGGCGTTCCCCCGCGCAGGGCGTGACGAGCCGTGAGCCTGCCACCGACGAGCACCCTCCCCGAGGTGACACAAGCGCTGGCGCATGCCGGCGCGCGGCTCCTCGCAGAAGTGTCGATGCGCTCGCCGCTTGGCCTCGGGGTGTCGGCGGCGTTCACGGCTGACAAAGACGTTCCGCGCCTGCCCGACGGCTCGCGCGACTGGGCCGCCATCCTCGAGCGCGCGGCCGTTCTCGTGAAAGGCAGGCAAACCCCATGAGCACGCGCAACACGCCTACCGCTCTTCTCGCGTTCGGGCGCATCGACACGAGCGCCCCCGCTGCCGTGGTGACGTCGCAGGACGGCGGCATCCTGTCGATCACATCCGCGAGTCAAACCGACTTCACGGTTACGCTTGTCGATGCGTTCGACGGCGCTGCGGTGCAGGTGGTCGCGACCCCCGAGACGACGACCGGCCTACCGCAGCCGCAAACGTGTGCGGTCATCGTCGATGGGCTCGCGGCGACGGTGCGCGTAGTCGCCGACCGCGGCACGGCGGCCGTGCGATTGACGGTTACGCAGATTCCGTTGGCGGGTTGACCATGATCCAGGCGCGCACGCTGCTCGGGCTCCAGGTGCTCACTGCGCCGTACGCGCATGCGCTCTTGTTCTTCGTTCAGCAAGGTCGTTGGAAGCCTCAGACATTTACTGACTGGGGTGGCGGTCTGTCGGTCGTCACAGACTGGCGGGCACCGCAGGCGCGAGAATGCGTCACGGGCAGCGACCTGGCCGGAAACGATTACACGACCGGCCTTTACCTGTCCGACCTCGACGCGGTGACGTGGCCGCAGGTGCTGGCATGTGCGGGAGACGTGCCGCGCGTGCTGCTGACGCGGGGAGACCCTCTTGCGGCTCAGGACGCGGTGAACCCCTACGGGGCATGGGGAAAGACAGCGCAGGCGGCGATCCTCGAGCTGCGCGGCCCGGCGGGCGGCGAGCCGTGGGCGCGACTGTTCGAGCTGTGCAACGCCGCCCGCGCTGCCGCCAAGGCTGAGCCACCCTGGCGCGTCTGGCTCGCGGGCCCGGATTTCTGGCCGCTCTGGGTCATGTCGGAGGTGGCGCGCCTGGCCCCGGCGGCGCCGCCTGCGAACAAGGTTCCATTCGGCGGGTCTAGGCGGAAATGATTCCGCTCCTACTCGTCGGTCTGGTCGTGTTCGCAGCGACGGCGAAGAAGCCAGCGCCAAAGGCGGCACCCGTGGTGCCGTTCTACGCGCCCCCTCGAGCGCCTCGAGCGCCCGCGCCGCCCCCTCGAGCGCCAGCGCCAACGGCCGTGGCCGTGGCCTCGGGGCCGCTGGCGGGCCTGCCGCGCGCCGGTGTGTTGGCGCTCGCGCGCCGCTGACAGAAAAAACCCGCCGACACCTTGCGGTGGCGGCGGGGAACCGGAGGCTAAGCCGGCACTTGCCAGGGTAGCCGGTTGCGCTACAATCGCAAGGCTTCGTCCCTCGCGGCCTGCGGCGCCTGACTAGCGCCACGGGGAACCGGCGGCGGGTAACCCCGACGCAGGCCAGGGGGGACGAAGCGCGCACAAGCGACCATATTCCCCCCTCGAAGGGCCCCGCGGTTTCCCCCCCACCGCGGGGCTTTTTCGTTCCATGCTTCGGGGCATGTCGCAGAGCGGTCTATTGCCCCTCCCGTTCGACCCCTCGCCACCCGAGCAGAACTTGACTCAGGGGCCCCCCGGGCCCGGCGCTCCGGAGTTCATCTTTACGCCAGGCGCGCCGCAGACGGGGCAAGTGTGGGGCGACTGGGCCGATTTGTGCGCCGCGCTCGCTGCGCTGCCGTTCGGCTCGCTCCCGATCGTGACGTTCACGGTGTCATGCACGTTGCCATCCGCCGGGATGCCAGCCGGAGGGTGGCCGCAGCACGGCGCGACGTGGCGGAGTCCGACATTTGTGACCGGCGGCGCCACGGTGACCGTCCCGCCCGCGGTGCGCCTCGAGGGGCTCGGGGGTCTCGGGCGCGGCATACGGGTTGATTTCGCGTCGCCGATCGGTGCGCCGCAGGTGCTGTTGCCATGGAGCCCGGCGGCGCCGCAGGTGCTCTTTGTGAGCGAAGGTGCAGCGCTGACCAATGCGGGCCCGGGGCCAGTGCTGGCGATGCCTGGCGCCGGGGTGTTCTTTGTGTTGGCAAGCAACTACGCCTCATGGGGTGCAGTCCCGCCGCTCGGCGCGCCCATCGTCGAAGCTGGCGCGGGTGACGTGGCGATCGCAGCGCTTCAGGGCTCGAACTTCTTTTCGCCGCTGCCGGCGGGATGGGTGGCGGGCCCGGGCGCAAATCTCATCTATCAGGCGGGGGCGACCGACCCGATCCCACTGACGCCGGGATGGGCGGGACCGGCGCCGATCGTGTTCACGGCGCCCGTCGAGGCTGCGGCGAACGCCTACGCGCCAGCGACGCCGGCCGACTGGCTTGGAGCGCCGCCGACGCTCACCGGCGCGGCGCTCGACCGGCTAGCCGCCGCGGTCGCAGGGCTCCTCGGGGGCCCGGTGCCGTAGTACACTGCGCCGCATGGACGACAGCGGCGAATCAGGCTTCATCCCTGGGCCCTCACCGGGCGACACCTTTCCCGGCGGGCCGCCGGGCCCCACGGGCCCCACCGGCCCGACGGGCCCAGCGGGACCGAGCCCAACGGGCGCCGCGAACGCGGTCGCGTACTTCAACCCGGCCGGGACGGCCCTCACGAGCGATGCCGCGATCGCAGTCGACCCTGGCGCACAGCGCCTTTTCCTCGGCTCGCCGACCGCGCTCCACGGCTCGAACGCGGGCCTACAGGCGTCCTACACCGTCGCGAACCGGGCCCAGTTCCGCGGGAACCAGTACGGCGCCAACAACGCCGGCGCCGGGATAACCGGCTTCAAGTCGCGCGGTCTCACGATCGGGAGCTTCGCCGCGTGCGTCGCGGGCGACCTGATTTTTCGCGCGACGGCGATCGGCGTGGCGCCGGACGGCGCGAGCATCCCCCTTGCGGGTACGCTGTCCGTGCAGGTGCCCGCGGGCTTTGTGTCGGCGGGTCAAGCGTGGCTCCCGACTGAGTTCGAGGTGGCGCTCGTGCCGCTGCTCGGGCCTGCCAACGGGCGCCGCGTCTCCTTCGTCGTGACGAGTGAGGGCGAAGCGCAGACCCTGCGCGGAGTACGCGCGGGAGGCCCCGCCACCTTGCCGACTGCGATGGCCTCGGGTGCGCTCTGGTCGTCGGGCACGGGCGCTCCCAACGGCACGATCCTGGGCTCACCTGGCGACCTGTACACCGACCAGGCAGGAGCCTTCGCCGCCACGCTCTGGGTCAAGGAAAGCGGCGTGGCGACAAACACCGGGTGGGTGGGCAAGTAGCCCGTGGCGCGCGTGCCTGCCGCGGGCCTCGTTTTGCTCGCAACGACCATCGTGTCGACGATCGCGCTCGCGGGCTCGAGGCGCCCCCGAGCCGCGCCCGCGCCGCCGGCGCCGAAACCGAAGGATCCGCCCATGCCGCCGACCGACCCGCCCGACACGCTGCCGCCCGATCGCCCGGTGACGTTGGACCAGCACGACCGGGCGATCGTGTCGGCTGTGCTCGCGGGCGACGCGGCGCCGTGGGAGTGGGCCGCGGTCCCGTGCGGTCGCGTGGTGCTGACCGTGAGCCGCGACGTGTTGCGCGTGCGGCGAGAGGGTGTGCTCGTGCGGGTGGGCGTGTCGCCACCGCTCGCGCAAGCGCTCGCGGACCACTGGGCTTGCGTGCTCTCTACGCCGCGGATGGTCGACGCGATTTTCGCAGCGGCTCCGTTGTTGGTCCCTCAACCCCAGTGGAAGCCCGGCGCAGACATCGCGGCGCCAACCTTCGAAGTGGCGCACTCCACCGCGATCGACACGGCGATCGCGCGGCTGCCGCAGGCAGCGCAAGGTCTCCTCGGCACGCTCGGCAAGGACTGGGTGCTGTGCAAGCGGCTGTGGGCGCTCGCGCGCACGAACCTCCACCGCGTCAACTACGGCTGGCCCTACACGACCGAGCGCCCGCAAACGTACCCGGCCGTTTCGAACGCGCTCCCCGACGCGCCGCGGTCGTGGGTGATTCAGCCGCCCGGAGAGGCGCACAACGACGCGCACCGCGACTATTCGCAGACGTTCCGCGCCGTGCAGCGCGCGTGCCTATTCGATGGTGAGCCCGCGGACGTGGCGGAACTGCTCACCGGGCCGAACGCGGGAGAGCTGTCCCTCGAAGGGCCGTTACCGGGCGCGCGTCTGCCCGCCCTGCCAGCGATGCCGCTCGCGTCTCTCGTCTGAAGTCGCGCGACCGAAGCGATCCGGCGCCCGATCGCGGTGCTGGCCGTGGAGGGGAACCCGCCCGCCGGTTCGGGGTGAAGCGCCGCAGGCGCGAGGGGCGCAGCCCCTCTAGTCGCGGGGGGTCGGGGGGGCCCGCGGGCCCCCCCATGTGGGGCCTCCCCGGTGCTACGCTGGCGCATGCGAATTGCCACGCACTGGCCGCTACCGTCCGCGCCCGAGCTACCGGCATGCGGCGCCCCAACGGGGCGCTATCTGCTACCGGACGGCGGGCCGCGCGCGCCCCGGTTCCTCGAGCCGGGCAGCATCCCGCCGCGTGGCTACTGCAGGGAATGCGTGAAGGCCCTTCGCGCCCATGTCGGCCTCTGGCTCGCGCTCCGGGCACGGCACTACTACGTGCCGCGCGAGGTGAGCAGCAAGGCCACCGTGCGCCGCTGGGACGCGAATGAAACCGTGCGGCGCTGGGCGGCAAAGCATGGGGAAACGGGGCTCCTTGAAACCGGCTAGGTAAGGCGGTAGCCTCCCTTCCCATGGCCCCCATGCTGTTGTTGCTCGGAGCTGTCGCCGCTTACGCCGCGGTGACCATGAAGCCCAAAGGCGCCGGCGGCGCGGCAGGCGGAGCGAGCGGCCCCCCCTTCGTCAACGGCATGCCGAGTGACAAGGGGATGGACGCGGCGGCTCGCGCTCAGATCGATGCCGTGTTGCAGCAGGAGCCCAACCCGCCCGGCCCGGGCGGGTATCAAGTCCTGGTGAACGCGCTCGTCCAGGCATCCGCGCTCTTGCGGCAGAACTTCCCACGCGCCGCAGATGCGGTTTGGGCGCGCTACATGCAACTCCGCGCGCAGGCGCTGGCGAACGGCTGGCGCGAGCGCGATGGGCTCGACACGACCGCGACGGTTTCGGGCGCGTACTGAGGCGGGAAATAGGGGGCGCGGTCATGCGTCACGGGTGCGCAACGTGCGGCGACGGAGGGGCGGAGCTGTTCGCGCTCCGTGACTACGAAGAGGAGTCGGGGCCCTACTGCCTGGCGTGCGCGCTCGAATCGCTCGCCGAAGCGCACGCGGTGACGCCGGACGGCGCCGCCCTCACGATCGGCCCGGCGCACTGTCCGTGCTGGGCCTGGTCGCAAGCGGGCGGCACGGACCGCAACCGCCAGGACGATCCGCCGTCGTGGGTTGCCGATGGACCGACATGGGACCGCGCCAAGGCGGCCGTGGCAGTGCATTGGGAGCACTACCAAAATCCCTGGTCGGTGGTCGCGGCTACGTATCTCGCCATGGGAGGGCACAAACGGTGATTTCGTTCCGGCTGATCGTGCTGCACTCGAACGGCAGCTTTGCCCCGATGGGGCCATGGTCGTTTCCCTACGACGTGCCCGACATGGAGAACATCCCGCCGGCGCTCGACGCGCTTGGCCAGCAACTGACGACATGGGTGGAAGCCATGGCGCGCGTTCCAGGCGTCGCAGGCGTCGCCGCATGGACGAGCTTTCGCAACCGCTGGACGCTCATCCACGGGCAGGAGTGGACCAAGGTGGGCCAGGCGCCTGACAACCCCGGATGGCCCCCGCCCATGCCCGCCGGATGGCCCGCGTGGCTTCCCTGGCCGCCCCTCGTTCCCGGCTTGCCGGGCATCCCAACGCAACCGGCGCGAGGGTTCTTCCGGTGAAGTATTTTATCCGCGCCACCTTCGGACCCCTATTCCAATGGGGTGCGCCGCAACACGAATTTGGGCCATGGGAGCTGCCGTCCGCTTCCGATCCTTCTCTCGTAACCTGGTGTCGCGCGATGAGCGCAACGCCCAATGTTGCGCGCGCTGAGCTTTGGAACTTGTTTCCGCCCGGCACGGAGCCTGGCATATTTGGTCCGGACGGAGGTTGGGCGTTCCGTACGTACGAACATGGCCAGATGATCAACGCTGGGATTTGACACCATGACAGCGACGCGCCCCGGCTTTCTGCAAGTCCGCACGGACGGGTGGGCGATCGTGATTTCGAGCCCGCATCCTACCGGCGGCGCCGAGCTGCACGAGCCGTTAACGCCGGCCGAAGCGAGAGCCCGCGCGGAGCACTTCGAGCGCGGGGGGCGCAAGCTCCAAGTGGTGGACGGCCACCGCTTCGCCCAGCACGTTCTTTCGAGCGACGGCGCGGCCGAGATGGCGCGCCAGCTTCGCGCGCTCGCGGACGCCCTCGAGCGCCGCGAGCCCGAAAACACCATGACTCTCGGTCTGGCGACCGAGACGACGAACTAGGCCAAAAAAAACGGCGGCACCTCGCAAAAGGTGTCGCCGTCAACGTCACGTCCCTTGCCAGGGGGAGACAATGCGAAAAATAACCGAAGCTGAGAGAAACGCAAGGATCGAACTGTCGAGGCTGGCCCGAGCGCCGCACGCCGGGCACCCGACGGGAGCCGACACGAGCGAAAGCGTTGGACTTTGGCGTGCGAGCTTCGCCGGCGCGCGCTACCGCCTCGCGGTCGCGATCGGGCAGGACGGCGCGCCGCGTGCGTTGCTGACGCTGCGCGGCGCGCGCCACTTGCGCCGGCGCCTCGACGCGGCGATCCGGGCCCTCGAACGGCGGAAGGTTCCTCGAGCGCCAAAGCCGTGGCCGTGGTGCGCGCTGTGCGGCGTGGACTCGACGGACGGGCAGATTTGCCCCGCCTGCGAGGTTCCGAGATGAGCGGCCCGGCGTACGCGGTTCCGGCACCCGAGGCGATCGCGTCTCGTAGGGGGGCGCGGTGAGCGGCCCGGCGCTCGTCTCTGTCGCGCCCTCCGCGGGCGCGACCACTGATCTTGATACCCTTGGCATAACTCGACCAACAAGCGGCGAAGCCCCCCCCATCGAGGGGGCAGACAAGGGCGGCAGCAGCAGCGGGCATGGCCTACGCTCCGCGGAATGGTCTAAGGAAATCGAGGCTTTGACCGCCGAGCATCGCGAGGATCGGGCGCAGAGCTGGGAGCGGAAAGCGCGCGCCGTGCCAGGCCATCGCCCGGCCGCCAAGGCTCGCCGGCGATGGTACGAGGGGCGAGCGAAGGGCGAGCGCGAGCGCTTTGCCCGCGCTCGTGAGTGCTGCACCGAAGGATGTCGTGGCATCCAAGTAACGTGCCAAGGCTGCGGCGTGGTCCATGCGGGCCCCTCGCGTTGCGGCGCGCACTTCGCGTGCGCGTCCTGCCGCGACCGCTGGGCGAACAAGCTGCGCCGGCGCTTCCTGCGCGCGCGGACGGGCGCGCTCCGCCTCGTGGGCCAGCGCATGCGCGGCCCGGGCGCATGGTCGGAGAAACTCCTAACGCTGACCATCCCGCACCATGGCCTCGCGGCAGATCGCATCCGCTGGGTTTTGGACGCATGGCCGCACTTCCTCCGCCGCCTGCGCAGCATCGCTGGGCGCGCGTTAGAGCCTAGATTTGCGGCCTATTCCGACCGTAGGCCGCGACTCCCGAAGGGGCAAAAGAGCCCTCGAGCGCGCGCCATCGCGGACGAGCTGCGCCGCGTCGTGTGGTATCGAGCCACGGAGTGGACGCCGGGCGACGATGGTGAGGGGCATCCGCACGTCCATCTGTACTACCTGGGCCCCTGGCTGGATCAACACCGGTTGCGCGAAGCTTGGGCCGCGTCGCTCGCGGAAGTCGGCCTGCCAGTCGCGCATGCTGGGGTCGACGTGCGTCGACCCAAGGGCGTTAAGTGGGCCAGCGAGCTGATCAAGTACTTCACGAAAGACACAAGCGGCACGATCGAGGGAGGCGACTACAAAAGCGCCCCCGCCGAGAGCTACGCGACCGCGTATCGCCTGCTTGCAGGCAAGAGGCGCACGCAAGGAGCGCGCGGATTTCTCGCGCTCGCAGGAGTGCCGGCATGCTCGGAGTGCCAGCAAGCGGCGGGATGGGACGTTGAGATTTTGCGCCCGCCCGTGTGGTGGGCGCTGAAAAAGCAGCTAGAAGCGCTCGAAAAGCCGGGGCTGGCGCGCGCGCGCGCCGGGCCTGGCGCAGCGCGCCAGCGTGCGGGCGTCGTGGCATAGTCCGACCGGTTCGGCCGTGGTAGGCTCCGCCTCATGGCAAGAAACACGGTGCAACAGGTGCTCGCGGCGGCTCGTGTCGACTGGGCCGCGGGTGTGGCGTCCTTGGGGGGACAGGACGGCGGATTTGCCGGAATCGTGACGGTGGCGGACGGTGACGCCAACCTCACGTTGATTCCGGGCAATTTCGCCAGCCGGCGGGATTGCTACGTCGAAGTCCACAGCCTCCAGAACGAGATTCCCGGCCAACTCAACAGTTCGAGCGCGGTGATCGTTGAGGTGGCGAACGTGCCGACTGGCGTGATCCATCTGACGCAAATCGTGGAACAACCCGCAGCGCCGTCCGTGCTCGCCGGGCGTCAGTGCTACGTGGTCGTGAAGCGCACGCTAGACGTCGGATAATGCACGCGAGCTGCACCATTTCGGAACGTTGCGTGGCGGACCCGTGCCCGGTGGATGACTGGGCCTCACGTCTGCCAGCTTCCGAGCGTGGCGCGTGGCCGGCTACGTCCACGCTCGCGGTAACGGGCGCGCGCGCGGTGGAGCTGCGCGCGCGCGCGTCGTTCTGCCCGCGCTGCGCCTCGACGCTGCAAGTAGTCGGGTCGGCATCATGATCGCATCCGTGCAGGGCGTGGGAATCGTGACGCTTGCGGACCCGCGCGGCGGGACGGGCATGAATGCCCAATTTTTGATCGATCTCACGGTAGCCGGGCCGATTTCGATCGGTTTCCCTGCCGCGGATGGGATTCAGATTTTCACGGGTCTCACGCTCCAAAACCTGGATGCGTTTGCAGATATCACGGTTTGGGTAGTGTACGACCCTACCGGCATCGTCGGCGGTCCCTATGATCTGTTTCCGATCTTCATCGCGTCGGGTGCCGTGGTCACGTTCGGGTGTGCGCCTCCCTACCTCGGAAGCTTCGATCTAGGGGTCGGCTTCGGGGCCCGCCTCGACGCGCCGCCCGCCACGGCGCACGTCGCGGGCATGTCGTTTGGCTACTACTTCACGACGCCGCCGACGGTATGACCATGCGCAAGGGCTTGCCCGTTGCCATCGCGGTCGGCTTGCTCGGTCTCTTCGCGGCGGTCCTGAGTGGTGCGACGCCAAAGGACGACGACGGGCCCGATCCGCCGGCGCCTCCGAAGCCTCCCGATCCGCCGGCGCCCCCCATGCCCCCGAAGCCCCCGAAGCCCCCGCCGCAGGCCGACGCGGTTGCGGCGATGGACATCGCATGGCCTGCGATGGCAGTGGACGTTGCAGGGCTCGCAGACGCGCCGCCCGGTGACGTCAAGCGGTTCGCGGACGAGTTCGCGCGCTGGGGTCGGTGGCGCGCGCAGGTGGGCGACCCTGCCGTTATTTTCGCACCCGGAGTCTACGAGGAGACGCTTGCGCGCCGACTCGCAGAAATCCGCGCCTGGCGCGTGTGGTACAAAGCGCAGACGGGACACGCGGCAACGGGGCCCGACCTGTGAAAAAATCCGACCGCTTCTCCGAACGGGTGCGGCGCGAGCTGCGTGCCGACCTGCGAGGCAAGGACCGGGCTAAGCTCGAACGGCTCCGCGCCGCCGTCGTCGCGGCGCGCGCGCTCAAGCGGGAACGCCTCCACGCGGTCACGACCGCATGCCAAGCGCAGCGAGCCGCCTTGCGCGAGCGCTGCGCCGCGGAGCGCGCTTCCGTGCGCTCGGAAGGCAACGCCACGCTCGCGGACCGCGGCGCCAAGCTCCGGGCCGAGCGGGACGACCAGCGCAGAACGGTGCTCGCGGGCCGCGACGGCGCGCGACCGGTGGCGAAGGGTGGCAGACGCAGATCCCTCGAGCGACGAGAAGAATCTGACGATGAGGTGCGCGCCAACCTCGGACCCGATCTGTTGCCCGTGTTCGAGCGGGTGAAGCGCGGTATCCGCGGAACGCCGCGTGCGACCAGAACGGAAACCTTCCTCGAGTGGGCCGAAGCCAACCCGGCCGAGGTTTACAGCATCATCGAAGCGGACGCCGCGCGAGCCCTCGCGCGCCTCGAGCGGTCAGAGCGCGAGCACGCCAAGGCGATGGCCTCGCGCACGCGCTACGCGAGGCACCCGGCGGCGCTCGAGGCGGCCGTTACCGCGCCCGAGGATGACGACGTCCCTTTTTAGGTCGTCGTCACGAGCGCGTCGAAAATGAGCGCGGCGAGGTGGCGATAACCGGCCGGCGTCAGGTGGATCCCATCCCCCGCGCGCTCTGACGCCCAGTCATCCGCCGTGCCGATATCGAGGATGGCCGGCGCGCAAGCGCGCCACGTCTCGGAAACATGGGTGCGATCCTCGAGCGTCGGAAACGGCGTGTCTAGCCAGAACACCGGACGCGGCCGAAGCGCGCACAAGAAATCACGCACGAGCCCGGGCAACTCCTTTGCCCGCCATGTCGCGAGTCGATCGTTGCCCCCGAGCGACACGACCACGGTAGCGCCGGAAGGCACGGGCGCGAGCCGCGTAGCGGTGAAGTGGGAAACCGACGCGCCACCTTGCGCGTCAGCGTAAAACGGCAGGCCCTTGGCTGCTGCGAGCGCTCGTAGCGGCCCCTCGAGCCCGACCGCGAGCGAGTCCCCGACGAGGGCGAGCGAGCGCACGGGCGCCGGCGCTGGCGCCGTGGTGGTCGCCTTGCGACGGCTCGTAAGCACGACGATCGGGAAAAGCAACGCGAGGGCTCCGAGAATCTTGCGCATGCTGTTTTCGCCCGCTAGGTTCGGAAGTGTACCGGAGGCTAACACGGCAGGGGCGCGCCTGCCGGCTCCACGCTCTCTAGAGAGCGTGAGCAGAAAAGGACGGAAGCATCATGGGATCGACCATCGCAGCGATCGAGGCTTACAGGGCCGCGAGAGAGTGTGACGAGCTGCTAGGCAAGGCGCTTGTGGCGCTCGAAAGCGCCGGCGCCCACCGCGAGCAAGCGGCGCGCGAGCTTGTGCGCCGCGCAGTCGCCTTCACCAGCAAGCGGCGGGAGTGGTGCCCGACCGAGGCGCGGAGCGCCGCGCGCGAGGCGGCCGACTCCTTCGGCCGAGCGTATCGGACGGAGCGCACGGGCGCGCCGTGCCCCTGCGCGTCGGGGGGCGGGTGCGTGTGCATCGCGACACGGAGGGATGACGAGTGAAGGCCGTTGACTATTACGCCGCGCATGCCCTAGGCGCGCTCGTGGCGAGGTTGGCGCGGCCTGCGGATCCGTCCATGTGGTCTACACCCAATGCGGCAGGGATAGCCCATGAGGCGGGCATGCTTGCGCTCATGACTGCCAAGGGGGTGTGCGCAAACGGTGGGCACGACTGGCAGACAAAACGGGACGGA
>Ga0315275_10001455_pt1 | contig 20904 bp, 17 predicted proteins | sample YL17G03_0_MG_FD_205557 | JGI IMG/M metagenome (GOLD analysis project Ga0315275, IMG submission 205557) | Sediment microbial communities from Yellowstone Lake, YNP, Wyoming, USA - YL17G03_0 | ecosystem: Environmental > Aquatic > Freshwater > Lake > Sediment | place: USA: Wyoming | collected...
CCTTTTGCGAGGAGGGCCGCCAGACTGTACGACCTGTGGCGCGGCCGCTGTGACCTGGAGGCTCTCTGCTATACGCCGGAGGAGTGGCAAAGATTTATTGAGCCCTGTATTGCCAATGGAACAGCCTACAGTTCGAGTCCAGCCAAACGAAAGTACGATCGGATAAGCGACGGCTGATCCCGTTGTCCGGCCATCGAGGAGCGGACGGCGCGGTCGAGGTCGGCCAGATCGTCCGGGATGAAGTTGGCCAGGTCCGAGTACTTGGCGTGGTTCCAGACTTGCTCGGCCGGATTGAGGTTGGGGGCGTAGGGCGGCAACCACTCCGGCTGGAGCCAGTCCGCCCCGCCTTCCTGGAGGACGCGGACCGCCTTGCGGTGCACGTTCCAGCGGTCCAGGATGACGATGAGCCGCCGCGGCAGATGGCGGTGGAGCCAGAACAGAAAGGCCACCACCTCGGCCGTGTGGATGTTGCGGGAATGGAGCCGGAAGTACAGACCCATCCGGCGTCGCAGGGGCGCGACCGTGAGGGCCGACACGGCCGAGAGCCGGTCGTGGCGGTCCCAACTGTACTGGACGGGTGTCTGGCCACGTGGCGCCCAAGTACGCCGACGCACGGGTTGCAGCATGAAGCCGCTTTCATCCAGAAAGACGAGGCTGGCGTGGCGACGTCGGGCGTTTTTTTATGCGCGGCCAGTCGGTCTCGCGCCATCGCCGGATCGCCTCCTCGTCGCATTCCCGTGCCCGCCGCTCGGGCTTCTGACAACTCCATCCCAACGATTGCAAAAGACGCCAGATGTGATCGGGATGGTAACGGACCTCGAAGCGGCGCTCGATCACCTTGGCCACCCGCGGGCAGGTCCACAGGTCGGTCGGGAAGCTGGCCGCCAGCGGCCCTTTCAGAAGGACCCTCTTCAAACGTTCCTTCTGGCGGAGGGACAGGCGCGGAGCCGCGCCCGGATGGGGCTTGGACCGCAGGGCGGCCGCGCCTCCCTGATCCAGGGCCTGCTTCCACCGCTCCACGGACGAGGGCGAAGCCCCGACCAGACGGGCCACCTCGCGGATGCCCTTGCCCTCCGCGAGCAACCGGCCCGCGAGCCGACGCCGAACTTCCAGTTCCGCTGCGCTGCCTTTCGGTCTCATGCTCCCTACGTCGGCAAACCACAGCGCGTTCCTTTAACAATACAGGGGTCAATAAGGACAGACGGGCCATTCTCTTGAATGCGCAGAGCGATGGCATTCGCCTCGCATAGTCGGATGATCGTCCTTCAGTGGGTGTCTATACTGGTAGCCTAGAAGAACCGTTCAATCAGATAGTCTGCAAGCCACTCCTCTGCTCCAACCCTGATCTCAGCCATTCGTTTCTTGATCTCAGCCAATTTCCCCTCTCTTCAGTAGGTCCCAAACAGCTTGCTCTGGGTCTCGTTGGAAGGCTTGCAGTGAGACAGGAACACCGAGTTTGGCCCGAATTAAGGCATCTCGTTGGCGGTGACTGAGCCAGTGGTGTGGCTCCTCAGTGATCGCGAGAGGACATTGGGCGACAATGTGTTCAAGGGCAGTCATCCCTCCTCGAGTCACACAGAGTTCCTGGTTAGCGAACATCGAGATGCGGTCGCACGCAGGCGGAGCCCCGGGAATGGCCGCGCGCGCACCGCCTTCTAGTGTAGTGTCCCATAATTCTCTTGACATATAAGCCGGGGGCGGATATGCTCTCGTACATGAGAACAGCCACCGCCATTCATCTTACGCCCGAGGTGCGCGAGCAGCTGGTTCGCTACGCGCGGGGTCGGAGCGTACCCCAGCGGCTCGTCGAGCGTGCGGGCATTGTCCTGCGGGCCGCTGAGGGCCAGCAGAGCCAGGCCATCGCCGCCGAGATGGGCCTTTCGCGGCCCACCGTGCAGCTGTGGCGCAACCGGTTTGCCGCCCAGGGGCTGGCCGGGATCGTCAAGGACGCGCCGCGGCCGGGCCGCAAGCCCAAACTTCCGGTTGCCCTGGTGCGCCGGGTGGTCAAAGCGACCCTGGAGACCACGCCTCCCAACGCCACGCATTGGAGCGTGCGTACGATGGCCGAGGCCCAGGGCATCAGCCGCATGGCCGTTCAGCGCATCTGGGAGGTGCACGACCTGAAGCCCCACCTCATCGAGACCTTCAAATTGAGCACCGATCCGCGCTTCGTCGAGAAGGTGGTGGACGTCGTCGGCCTCTATCTGGACCCGCCGGACCGCGCGTGGGTCCTGTGCGTTGACGAAAAGAGCCAGATTCAGGCGCTCGACCGCACGCGGCCGCCCCTGCCGCTGCGTCCCGGTCTCGCTGCCCGTCAGACTCACGACTATGAACGCCATGGCACCACCACGCTGTTTGCGGCCCTCAACATGCTCGACGGGAGCGTCATCGGCCGTTGTATGCCACGCCACCGACACAGGGAGTTCCTGAAGTTCCTGGACCAGGTGGACCGGCAAACGCCTCCCGATCTTGACCTGCACCTGATCGTCGACAACTACTGCACGCACAAGCACGCCAGCGTCAACCGCTGGCTGCGCCGCCACCGGCGCTTCCACCTGCACTTCATCCCCACCAGCAGCTCGTGGCTCAACCTCGTCGAACGATGGTTCCGCGAGATCACCGACAAACGTATCCGGCGCGGCACCTTCAAGAACGTGCCCAGCCTCATCAATGCGATCATGGCCTACATCGAAGGGCACAACCAAGACCCGACACCTTTCGTCTGGAGCGCCCCAGTCGAACGCATCCTGGCCAAGATCGCCAAATGTAAAGAAGCGTTAGGGACACTACACTAAGTAGAACCGCAAAATGAATCATTCAATCGCTGCCCATCGGACGATTCGTCTCTTGGCGGGTGGTTCGCCAGGAGGAGATCGCCATGGGACGCGGCATCAAGTTGACGGAGGCCCAGTGGGACGAACTCGACCGGTTGCGTTTTGCCACGCCGTCGGCCAAGGTCTTCCGCAACTGCCTCATTATCCTGAAGTCCGATCTTGGCGAGACCATCGCCTCGATTGCCGACGAACTCGGTTGCGGCACGGACACCGTCATTCGGGTTCGCCGCCTGTACCGGCATGGGGGTGCCAAGGCCCTGCATCCGGAGAAGCCTTCGGGCCGCAAGAGACGGGCCACGCTCGATTTTCTTACCGAGATGAAGCAGGCTGTGCAGACCAATCCCTTGACGTTGGGCTACGGTTTCTCGAACTGGTCGGCGGCGCGGCTGGCCGCCCATCTGGCTAGGAAGACCGGCATTGGTTTCAGCGAGGACCAGATGATCCGCTTGCTGCACGAGCATGGCTTCTCCGTTCATCGGCCCAAACACACCCTCAAAGGCAAACGCGACGAGGCCGCGTATCAGAAAGCCAAGGCCGAACTGGCCGTTCTAAAAAAAACGCCTTGAAGAAGAACGCCTCCGAAGCCCTGGTTTTCCAGGACGAAGTCGAGATTCATCGGCTGCCCACCCTGACCCGTATGTGGGGGCCGGTCGGCACCCAGCCGGAGGTCCCTTCTCCGGGAACCAACGAGAAGAAGGTCGTCTTCGGCGGCGTGGACTACGCCACCGGACGCATCGTCCAGACCATCGCCGACACCAAGAGCGGCTGGAACTTCCTCGTCTTCCTGATGGTCTTGGTGAAGGCCTACGCGGGACGAAAGATTCGCCTCGTCTGCGACAACGGGCGCTTTCATCAGACCCACGCCGTGCGGGAATGGCTGGCGGCTCATGCGGACCAACTGACGATCTACTGGTTGCCACCTTACTGTCCGAGCCTGAATCTGATCGAACGCCTCTGGGGCCATCTGAAACGCACCGTCTTGGCCAATGTCCTGTTCGCAACGCTCGATGACTTGGTGCAGGCGTTCCGCCGCGGCGTCGCTCGCGTCAACGGCCACCGGAACAAAATGGGGTTCATGTTCGATCATGACGACGTCCGACAAAAAGCTGCATGACTTTTTCTGCGGTTCTACTTAGAGTGCGTCCCAAAACGGTCATGCCGAGCGGGCGCGTCGGAAACAGATAATAGCGCAGGCCAGCTCGACAAAGCCAAGGTAATTTTCGGCATGAACCTCGTAGCGAATCTTGAGCCGACGGAACAGATTGTGCCAGCGGTTGGTTCGCTCCACGACCCAGCGGTGGGCTCGCCCGCCGGGATGCTGGCGTACGGCGGGTTCCTCGCCCCGGTACGGAATGTGCGGAATGTATCCACGTCGGGCCACCATGCGGCGGATGTCGGGGTAGTCATATCCCTTGTCCAAGCACAGGTGCTGCTTGACGCTTCTCGGCGGGGGCCGGGCAACCACCCGGCGATCCAGAACGCCGGCCAGCTGGGTCTTGTCATGATCGTTGGCTCCCGACAACGACGCATTCAGCGGGATGCCGTTGCCATCCGTCTGGACGTGGCGTTTGGTGCCGAGTTTGGCCCGGTCCGTCGGGTTCTTGCCGACGCAATCGCCCCCTTTACCGGGGCCGAAACCGTGACAGAGTCAACCGTTTGCCACTGCCAGTCGATGCCCTTCAGATCGTCATACTCCTCCAGGCACAGCCGCCACAGTTCGCGGAACACCCCGGATCGGACCCACGCCTGGAAATGGCGGTGGGACGATGAACCGGAACCGTATTCCCGCGGCATCATCTTCCATTGGCACCCCGTCCGCAACACATACAGGATGCCGTTGAAGACGGTGCGATGCGGCGTCGGTCGCCGCCCGCCCTTCGGACCGATCGCATGGTCCGGAACCAGCGGGGCCAGGATCTTCCAGAATTCGTCCGGCACGTCGCGCCAGCCGGCCCGTCGTTTCAGCGGCTTGCGGTTCTCGCGCCGCCGCCGCTTGGATCGAGTCTCCTCCTTGGCAGTTCGTGGCATGAGGTGGTCCTCCCTTCCCACCTGTGTCATCGGCTGGCCGGGAACGGAAAGTTAAGGTATTGGGACGCACTCTTAGTAGAAAGAACGTATCGTTAGCAAGAGTGACGAAGGCGGGATCTGTCCCAGCCACACGTTCCCGGATCTTATCATATATGGCGTCCCACACGGGGGTCTTACCGGCATGGATCCCGACCAGCCTTCGATTGCCCGGTTGGGCGATCGGCATGCTGGTCGAAGCGGTCGAGAAGATGCGGATGGCAACGGGCGGGCCGTGCCGCGAGGTGCTCGGGGCGGCCGGCCTCTCCCTCGCCACCTTCCATCGGTGGACGGCGCGGCTCGGGCACCAGGAACCCTTCGTCCAAACGCCAGGCCCGAAGAAGGAAGTGCCGCTGGACCTCGATACTCTTCTGGCGGAAGTGCGCGAGATGAAACACCGTCGGCACCGCAGCTTCGGGACCACGGCGCTGTATGAGGCACACCGGGAAGAGATCTCGCGGCGGGATCTGCAAGGGTTGTAAAGGAGGAGCGGCGGCGCGTCAACGCCGAGCGGCGGAGAAGCCTGCGGCGGATCATGTGGCAGGTGCCGGGCCTGGCATGGGCGATGGATGGGACCGAGATCGGTCCAGCTGCATCAGGTCCATGACCTGGCGTCCCGCTATAAGTACGAACCCTTCCTGGCGGCCTCCCTGAGCGGCGAACAGGTGGCGGAGCATCTGGAGCCGATCATCGAGGGGCGTGGGCCGCCGCTGATCCTCAAACGCGACCGGGGCGGGAACCTCCGCCAGGCGGCCGTTCGGGCCGTGCTGGAGCGGCACCTGATCATCCCCCTGGACTCGCCGCGACAATATCCGCTGTACAATGGGGCGATTGAGTATGCCCAGCGAGAGATCAAGGAGTCGCTGGAAGTTCGATACCCCGGGGCCGAGCATACCCTGGCCTGCAATGTGGCCGCCGCCCAGGAACTGAATCATCGCCGCTGGCCCTGCCTGGGCGGCCGCATGCTCTGTGCCGTGCTCGAAACGGGACGTGAGGCGATGAAGGCGTACACGCGTCCCAAGCGTAAGGAGGTGATAGACTGGATTAGAAATGAGGCACTGGCTATAATCCATACCATGGGATCAACCGGTGCGGATGCCCAAGACGCCGCGTGGCGTCGGGCCGTGGAATCCTGGTTACACCGAAACGGCGTCATCACCGTCTCGGAGGACGGGCAAGTGTTACCCTATTCTCTAGAAAAATGGTCTCATTAACACCGAGCCGCTACACATTTGCCATGAGCCCAGCTGGCCTTCACGTTTAGAGTGCACCCATGAGAATCGCACAGCCAAAATATCGACAAAATATCTGTTGACCTCATGTTTCCGTGACAGGTAGAATATGTCTTTGTGGTCTCGTGAGTGGGGGCATTTGCTCCAGTCTTGCATGTCCGTGTCTCAGAGACAGACGGAAAGTGTAATGAGCTCCTCGATCTCGAAGGAGGATCTTGCCGCTAGCGAAATCGAACAACTCCATCAACTCGTACTGCAACTGAGCAAGAACTGCTTCGAGATCAAGAAGCTGTGTGCTACACTGCTTGTCTCGGTTGGGGTGTTTTTAGCCGGATTCACGCCGACTCGCCTCGACCCCTCGCTCTTTGCGGGAGCCGGTGCCGTTATCATCTGCTTCTATGTGCTCGATGTCCAAAGTTACTATTACCAGCGCAAGGTGCGCGCCCAGATGCGGAAGATCGCGCAGGGCATCAGCGGACAAGCCATCATGGTTTCGGGAGTTGGCATGCCACTGGAGGGCACGCCGGGTTCAGGGCGATCTGAGTACCTGAGAGCCTTCTTGAATGCATCCATGTGGTTCTATGTTTTCCTGGCTGGGCTGGACATTCTGGTGGTAGTATTGTGGCAAGTTGGCGTAATCGATACGCCTGCCACCCTGGTAACGAAGTAATGGATATCTTCGTCAGTTACACAATTAGGGACGGCATTATGAATGCGGCGGTCCTCCGCCGCGTCGAGGAGACTCTGTCGAGAGCCGGTGAGCCGTTCATTGATGCGCTGCACAACAGGGCGGTCTGCCCTCAGCGGGAAGTTGAACTCGCACTGAATCGTGCAGCGGTCTTGTGTGTGTGTTGGACCCCCGCGTTTCCCTTGTCGCGATGGGCATGCTGGGAACTGAGTTTGGCATTGAGGCGACAGAAGCCGGTAGTCTGGGTTGATTTATCCGCCGGCAATATCGATGATGATGTTGGCTGGTGCGAGGCGGTCAGGCACATTCAGAATCTGGCGCGGTATCCCAACTTGGAGTCGGAGATACCATTTGCCTCAACCCATAGCCGTCGTCTGATCTACGCGCAGAAGTCCCGTACTCGATATGAGACACAGACCGTGGCGCATGCCGACCGCGGTATCATGCGCCGAAGTCCCTTGCTGCTAAGGAGCAGCTGGAAACCTCTTCTCCTGAGGTCGGCCTAACTACGTCACAGCGACCACGGCGATGCCAGGAGAGCGCCGCCGCGGGGGGATCTCGAGTCATGGCAGAGGCGCAGGCCGAAGAAGCCCCGGGGACCGTTGCGCGGTGGAGAATCCTCTTCATCACTGACTTACACGGGTTACTGGATGGGTACCGTGTCGGCGTACGCGAGCGGCACGGCGGCGTTGGCTTGATTTCCGACATCGTTCGGAATGAGCGTTTGTATGCCCAGGGCGACCTGCGGCCCGAGGAGTCCTTTGACCGCGTGATGGTTTGCCTCGGGGGAGATATTGTCCGGCGGTTCACGGACCGTTTGCTTCACGAGGATTCTGCGGCGCGGATTTGGGACAAGCTTCTTGAGTTGGTGAGGCCTGATGCGGTCGTGTTCGGCAATCACGAACTGGCCGACTTCGGCAACACCTTTGTGGCCCACGTTGCAAGAAGCACGGGTAACACGGGCTATCGTTGCGGGTGCACACGAAATGTCGAGTGGGAAGACGTCTCTGCCCGTACCGGCGATGGCGTGAAGTGCGGCACGTCGCCGGAGGTCTGGGTACCTTGCTGCTCCATTCATCGTCATGAACATGGGGAAGAGGGCGATGAACCGAGGTTCCTGTTCATTGGGCTGGTCGACTGGAGTAAGAGGGACGAAGAGCGCCTAGTGAAACTAGGCGCTGGCGTCCATTCTCCTTACCGTGTTAGAGTGACGGTGGAGACTACAGCGAATGTTCTTGTGCCTTACTGCCTCAGCGAGGTTCATGGGCCATCCCAGAACCGTATCATCGTGCTTCTGGCCCACTACGGGGGGACCGAGGAGCTGTTGACCGTAAAGCCCGGCGTGCAGCCGGGGGAGGCGTTCGGACTTCTCTGGAGGCAGGGACATTCGGGACTTTCCGGCAGCAAGGTCGAGCCCGAAGACTGGCGCACTCCCCACTTCATCCTGAAGGGCCATGATCATAGCTGCTCCCGCGATCGTCCCCATGGGCTGATTCATATGAACAGACGGCATTGGGAGAAGATCAGCGGGACGGGGGCTACCGCACGGGAATGGATTCCGACCTTTTCGGGAGGTTCTGACGGCGAGGGCATTGGTTTTCTGGATATCGAACTTCGCAATGACGGCGGGCTTGGTTACAAGTGGACGTACAAGCGCACCGACGCCCCGGCCTTAGACTGGGAAGTCCCCCATCCCATTCAACTGGCGTCAAAGAACGATTGGGTGTGGAAAGGTGCGGAGTTTGAGATCTTCGGTCGTGATGAATCCGACCCTTCACTCCTCGCCTATTCGATGGATTTGCTGCTGCAAAGTCTGCTCCATGCATGCCCGGAAGGCGAAAGCGCGCCGTTGGCAATAGCATCACCCCCCTCTATTCTGCCGCATTCGGAGGTCCCGGAGTACCTGGCGCCTCACTGGAATGTCAGTACTCGCGATATTCAGCACCTCGTGACGCCTCGCATACAAGCGTTGATTGACGCAGGCGAGCGGGGGCATGTCGTCGTCCAGCGGGCCTGGAACCAGAAGATAGACATGTTCGATTTGAGATCTGTATATGGAAGCGAAGAATGGAAGGCGTTTCTGGGCAGGCTGCCGGTCACGCGGCTCAAGGAGGCCGTTCGGGATGCTTTTGATCATCCCAAGGCCGCGTACACCCTGGCGTCGTTGCCGCTTACTGGAGAACCGGACGATATATTGATGGAAGACGTTCCCCAGGATCAGTTTCCCAAGGCAGACTCGCTGTGGGTAACGGGGGGCAATCGCCTCTTCGTGCTCGCGCGACGGCCGCGAGGGGGCGATTCCGGGCACAAAGTGCCCATCCATCTCTATGAGGTTCACTTCAAGCCCGCCGGCCAAGGGGCCGAGAAGAGGTGTTCTTTACTGAATATCTCAAGAACGTCTGCTGAGGCTGCCGAAGACCTCCTATGTCAGGTGCTGAACCTAAGTGGGGATATCGTTGTGTGTACAACGGAATTTGCCGCTAACAAACAGCTGATCTGTGGGAATAGCGGCATTGACGTTCCTGCAAGCAGACGCCCCATCTACCGCCTGGTGCAGGAGTACCTCGATATTTGCGGACTCCCGGAGGTTTTGAGGCGTTGATATTTGAGAGGTAAGGAGCTTCAGTGCCATGACTGCCGTGCGCCGCGTGACGGTCAGCACCCCGACGGGGAATACTTCATTCCAGGTGAATCTGGAGGAAGGTCTCTCGTTCCGGGACCTCATTGGTCCGGACCTTGCCCGGTTGATCCATGTTGGCAGCCATCGGATGCTGGACACCAACCACATGGCACTGAACATCGATCAGCCCATCCCGCAAGAATCCAGCACGGGTACTTTAGAGGTGTACGTGGAACCCAGGGAGGTCGGGACGATGTGGATCAACAGTCATCCTGTGCTTCGGACGCGTGCGCTGCTGGTGCTGGCAGGGGATAAGAAGCACGAAGATGCCTTTGGCCAGATGGTTGGCTTCCTGCATGGACAAGGTATTCCAGTAGTGGGGTTCCGCTCCATTGATCGGCTCTGCGAGGTATGCGAGAACGAGGTATTCCGCGGCCCTATGAAAGTCGGCGGCTTGCTGTGTGATGCATCGGGCGCTGATCTGGTGTGGAAGCAACGTCCCGAACTCATCGAACAAGATTCACGGAGACGACTTCTCCTTGGATGGGCCTTTGAACTGCGTACCGCGGCAGAAGCAGCAGAGCAGCCGTGGGAGAGGTTTCTCAAAGAGGTTCCTTGGACAGTGTGTATTCCAAGTGCGTATTCCGGTCCTCAGGAAATCGAGAACGCGTGTCGGCGGGTGGTCGCAGCCCTGAATTATGACAGCATGCTGTACGACACCTCGTCAAAGGTGGGCGATCTGAGAAAGCGCATTCGTGATAAGAGCCTTGAGTGGTTGCCCAAGGTGGCCGAAGTGGATGCCCGCGCCACCGATGCCGGGCTCACCGAGTTTCTTTGGAAGACTATGCCCACGCGCAAAGAACAAGGAACGCATGGAACCTACCATCTGACAAAACTGATTCACCAGGTACTGTCGCTGAAGCCCTACTGCGAGGCTATCGGCGAAAGTCTGGACGTGGAAGATGGCCCTCTTGTGTTCACCAAGGCGACAGAACTCGTGGCTACGCAGATGGTGGCGTAATGGATCCAAGCCGACAACCCATGGCGCGATTCCGCTACTCAACCCGCGGGCGTATTGCGGGCTTCGATTCCCTCTTCCCACGGACCTGCGGGATTGAGCGCCCCGCGGGCAAACCTTTGGTCGTGGTCTTGCGCGGTTCGCCGGGATCAGGGAAGTCGACTTTGGCGCTTCAACTCGCCTGCTTTGGCGAGGCGAGGGACGCCAAAACGACGGATGACAGTCCATTGCTTATACGCCGCAATTGGGCTGAGGGACATTCCCGATGCGTCTTTTACTATGTGATTGACGACATCGCCGACCGTATTGAGGACAAGATCGAAGCGTTTGGCATCTGTTCTACGGCCAAAGACAGCAAGGCCCCACCGCCGCCCACGCCGCCGTGGTATGCGAGGCAAGCAGTTGCTGAAGGACAGGCGCCAGTTCGTCTCGGTAGCCAACACAGCCTTTCAGTTGGCAAGGGCGGTCGTACTCTTAGTATGGCGGACATTGACCTGCGGCGACCCAAGAAGGGAGAGACGGTTCTATTCCTCGTTCAGTACACGGGGGATAAGTCCTTTGAGGATGTGAAGGCATTGGCCTCAGCCGATGTTGACGATGCAGCAGCGCATTTTGATGAAAGTGTTGTTGTGATAGACTCCATTGCCCCCTTGAAGACGGCTGAAACTGCCAAGGGCGCCCGGCCCGACCGAGTAAGCATTGAACGTCTGTTTGCGGAGTTCACGGACCCAAGGATATCGATGGTTATCATCGTTGATGAGGATGGCGCAGCTTCGCACCGTGACCCGTACATTACTGACGTCCTGATAAACCTGTGGCAGGGCGGTGCGGCTCAGGTACTGCCTGAAACCTATTGTGAGCGGTATCTTCAGATTATTAAGGCCGCCACCTGTCTTCATGTTCGCGGCCCCCAGAAGTTCCGCATTCTTCCTTGCGAGGGAGTCCATATTCTGCCCAGCCTGATAGCCAGCGCACACACACTCGATGAGGACATCCGGCGAGCGCCAGCAAAGCAGGGCTATGTGGAAGGTGACGACAGGATTTCCCTGGGGGTGGATATACCAGATATCCGAGATGACGAGTACATCGAAAGAGGATCCTCGACAACGCTTGTTGGGCCGCGAGGTTGCTTTAAGACACCGATTGCCCTCGCGTTCTGTAAAGCAGCATTGAAGGCTGAAGGGAAGTCAATATTCTTCACCCTCCACGAGAAGCCGGATACGCTCCGCGATTTCGCGGAGAAGCTTGGTTTTGATGAGGTTTTGGGGAGTGGCGGATGGGGAGAAGTGATAACCAGTAATGTGGATGCGGATTCCATGACTCATGTGTGCAGATACCATCGGTTCTTGATCCAATATGTGTCTTTGGCATTCATGGCCCCTGAGGCCTTTATCGCAATGGTAAGGCGTGCCTTGTGCGTCATAGGCCATAGTCGCGAACACCCCATCCGTGATATGAGGATTGTCTTCGACTCAATAAGCGACTTCCGAGGGAATTACCCGCGGCTTTCGGGGGTTCCTGGTTTCTTGGCCTGCCTTCTGAATGTGCTCGCGGTAGAAGGTGTTACGTCGCTCTTTGTCTTCGACGGGAACGACGCCATTTCATCGGAGGATGGCGGGATTGTTGGGCTTACGGACAACGCGTTCTTCTTCGACATGCAGGCGATCGAAGGGACACCACAGGTTCTAATGGATGCCAAAGTGTTGGGCAGTCGTTTTCGAGGTGGGCAGCATATATTCAAGATCGAGTACGCAGGCCTAGACGATGCTCGTCCAAGGATCGTGGCAAAGAGAGCCACCGCAGAGTACTACACTGGAGAGAATGGGCGCCTTGTGCCGGCGCAGCTTCGTCTGTATGTAAACCGCTGTGCCGGCAAGCATGGAGAATTCAATCGTCTCGTGTGCAAGCGATTCGGCCTGGCTCCGGAACAACCTTACCTTGACGACGAACTCGCGCATGGCAGTTTTGAATCTGTTCTTGACCTGCTGGGTCGACTGAAGGTCCAACGGAACTACTCGTACGTTGTTGCAGTGGATTTGGCCTACTTGCGACCAGAGTTGCTCCAGTTGTTCGCGCCTGCGGCTCTATCGAACGACGAAGAATGTGGGTTCGTCAATATCTCTACGCCTCAGGGTTGGAGACGGCATTCCAAATCACAGCCTAAAGCCCTTGACCTATGCCGGGACCAGAAGGGCGAGTTGAAAGCACTGCCAACACATATAGACTGCTCCCTAGTCCTCTGCAATCTCAACTTACTGCACAGGCTCGAACGATATGGCCAGACCTTCCGTCGGATCCGAGCATTACTCGACGAGAACCGTGCGGCTAACGACAAGCTGGCGTTAAGTCTGCCTACGGTGGATCTGAAGGACATCCAGCGAGCTGCTGCAGAGTACCAACGCTTGGCCAAGACGGGCCAAGCCGGCTGCTACTTCTTCGGGCACAGGGAGGGACCGAATCCGGAATGCCTCGTGGGTATGTTTTTCGATCTGCTTCGCACTTACGGTATTGGGTTGCCGACGCAGGATACACCTGAGAGGGTAAAACAGAAATTGTACCGGATATTACATGATCACAGCAGATGGATGTCTGTGTTGTGTGACTATGCGCTATTCTGTCTTCCATCTGAAGTGCGCAGGCAAGTTTCAGAAAGGAAAGCCGAGAATTGCATCTTCTTTCACACGTGGCATTCTCTAGCCATTTCGGACGGAGTACCTAATGGCTGTGTTCCAGTCAAGTTTGGAACTCGGTGGAAAGGGGCGAGAGGGGGCTGGTGTTGGGGAGCTGTTGACAATGGGCTGTTCGCAAAGGGCGCGGAGGTTGTGAACTTCGCGACAGGACTGGTTATGAACAACTTTCTTGTCATGGCAGGCGCGGGAGTCCCTCCCCGCCAGGATCTCTGCCGTGAAACCGGCGTCTTGAGCGTGCACAATCTAGGCCTCATGAGACGGGTTATTGAGACGGATACTTGGTCGCGGGCGCATATCCCACATTATCCAGCGCTGTCCAATTATGCGTCCTTGTTTTTCTCTGAGTATGTAGCCTTTGTCAAGAGCCTTGGGACTGCTTCGCTAGCAAACCGGCAGCGGCTTAAGTCTTGGCTTGAATGCGTGCTGGGCGAAATCATAGAGAAGATACCGTGGAAATGACAATTGCAGCGGTGCCATACTGTGCTGAAGTGATATGGTAGTCGCTGGACCGTTCACAATCCGGCCGTGCTACCCGAGGAACTCCCGAACGATCCGACGTGTAGGGCTCTCTCGGGAAGCAGTATGAGGTCGAGTTGCATGCTGTCCGGGTTGGTGGATTTGAAGATTCGAAGGGCTGACAGGCAGCGTAAGGAGTAAGGGGAGGGTAGTAGGGCATTGCCGGAGAGTGCCAGGCATCAGGATGCTCGGAATGAAAGGTGAGGCTGGCCATTGCTGTTTTGTCTTTACGGTCCCCTCGGGGGATCTTCCTCAGACCGCCAGCTCTGCCGGTGGTGCTGATTCTTCGGCGCCTCGCTCCGCTCGGCCGCCCTACTCGCGGGAGACGAGCCCAAGCTGATGTACCCGTCATCAGGCGCGCTGACGAGGGAGACGCTCAAGGCACCGTTGTAGTCGCCAGACCAGGAGTAGACAGCAGTTGTGCCTTCACTTCTTCTGTAGAATCTCGAAAGCTCTTTCCTGGCCTGCTCTTCCGTAAGACCTGCGGAAACCCACCTCTTCACAGCCTCCATTCGGTCTTTGACAGTTTCACAAGGCGTGCCTGTTACTGGGTTGTAGGCACCGTCCATGGTGGGGACAACAAAGCCGCCGTCGCCGAAGGGAAGCCACACAAGCTCTTCCCTGGTGTTCGGAGAAGGATTGATTTTCCAGCCGTGTTTGTCTTCAAAGCCTTCGATGTCTTTGAAGTACCTTGCGAGGACGAAGTTATCATCCTCTGGCTGGCGCATGCCTTTCGGGGCGTCACTTCTTGGGAGAATGTAAACGCCGTCCCTGTGCCAGCAGCCGCGGCCTTGCCTCGCCTGGGCGTCAGAATAAACAAGCCTTCCGGCTTCCTTCACTGGTGTAGGGAGCGATTCGGCACCCTCGATGCCAAGAGATAAATCCTTGCCCACGGTATAAAGAGTAACTCTCCAGGAAAGTGGGGTTGACTTGGGTGCCAGTTTGTAAGCCGGTTCGGCTGTGCCGAGGTCATCTATGAGCGCGGTTGACATGCCTAGTGCTGGAACATCGAATCCCCTGTAAGTGAAACCTGGTATCTCAACTGTCTTTGCAGTTTTCACGGCCATAACGAACACATGATGCAGATGTAGCATGTGAAGATTTATAAAGCCATAATAACGCCAATGGCATAGCATGCTCTATGGGGCAACGGCCCAGACCATTTGTTGGCATGTTTCCGACTTGTGAGCAGAAGGGATTTTAGAATGAACGAGCTCCCCAATCTCCGCGAGTTCTCGCTTGACAGGACGTTGGGGATTTCTACGATAGGGCCTGTCACGCCTCAAAAGGTTCATATTTGGTGCGAAATCTGAACCTTTTTCAAGAGCAGCCCGCAACTCGAAAACCCTCTTTTTAGGTCAAAACACGAGCGGATTCTTCCGACCAGCCAGGATGTCGTGCTTTCGGGGCTCCTGGATTACTTTGATACCCCGACCGCCGTGTCGGTCCTCACGAAGGTCTGTGAGAGACTTGCACCAGGCGGCGTCGTTCTTCTGGCCAACATGCGCCATCACCACCTGGCCACCGTCATGAGCCTCCTCGGAAACTGGAATCTGGTCTATAGAGAACCGGAGGATGTCGAAAGGCTCCTGGCCGAGAGCGGATACAGCGACATCAAGGTCTGGCTTGAACCGGAGAAGGTATTCTGTGTCGGGAGGGGGAAGAGACCGGCTCCGAATTGACACCCTGGCGCCTACGGGACGCCGTGGTTATGCTCGTGCTTCGCAGCGAAGCGCTGCTTCGCAGAGTAGCATGCGTCCTGGAGCAACGAGCCCGAATAGACGGCTGGAAGAAATCCGCCCTGGTACGGCACGCCCGGGGCGGGACGGCTTTCAAACCGCTTTCTGCCCTGCCTGCCGGCAGGTTGACGGAGACTTGCTCGTGGCTGGTGGTCTACGGAACCCATATACGTTCTACTTAGGACTTGCGGTTCCGATATCCTTCCCGTCCATTTGGCAACTAGTTGTGCGCCACCGTCCTCCACTATTAACCCATCTTGTTTGCACATTGTGAGGCGTGCCATTAATCTTTACCAGCGCCTGGCTTTCAACTGCCGCCACCGCGTCTGAAACGGTTACCGCAATACAGACAGCAGGGCCCAACTTCGTTTCTTCAATTGCCGCCCTGCCGCTTAGCTCCATGCCGTTTTCGTCCCACGCCCTTACCTCTCCAGCCTGAGATGTGCCTGGATCAATCCCCCCTCCCACCATTGCTATTGCAACGTACACTGTGCCAGTGTCGAAAAACGCCCGCTCATACAGATTGATGTACACTGGTGCCCTGGAGCCAGACCCGCAGCCAGAAATCGCCGGAGCCGTCAGTGCTACAGCAACCGTCAAAACAATCTCCGCTTCTTTCCACATTGGCTTCCCTTTCGGATATAAACCTACTTGACACCGTTGGTCTTGGCCGCATCGGGTGGAATTCCCTTGCCATTACATTTATAGGTATAGGATCCTTCCTCCTGCACGCTTCCGTGCGACCGAAGCCAATCCACTGTGTACTTGCCCCATCGCCTCGGCGTATTGGTTGGAGTAAATAGCCCCTCAATCGCCGGTACCTTCTTGTCGGGGATCCTAATCGACGTGGTAGCCGCCATATCCTCAGTTAACGAGGAAGTGCAGTTGTGGCCGGCTTGCCCATTCACATCGACAGCCCCACTACCCGCCCATTCCCATCGGAGGTTGTTCCTCGAGTTTAGCCTATTGCACAAAGCATTAGCCTCGCTTTTGGAGATGGCCAATTGGAGTATGTCAACACGGAGCTTGCATCCGATGGGACAGTACTGAACCTGGTCTTCAACCCACGACACGTACATCATGCGGCGATATTCGGTCCCACCGCCAACATAGTCAAACACAATGAAAAGGCGATCCTTGTCTTCACAGCCTATTGCGGAGTGCCCAACGTAGGTGGCCGTCTTCCAATAGTTGCCAACGGCATGGATGAAATATGCCTTCTCCCACTCCTTACCACCGAGGTCTCTCCCACTAAATTCGGGCGGCTGTTGAATCTGTGTGTTAACTGCCACCGAATTCGCCGTGCTCACCCTTCCCTTCCCAGAAAAATCAACCCAGCCCACTGGTTCTGAGCCCACATAGCCATACAAGCTAATTTCCGTGACATAGCCCGAAGGATCACGCGTCGGCCAAAGTCCCAGAGTCGGATGGTAGTAGCGCGCACCGCCGTAGTAGAGGCCCGTTTCCGCATCCAGGCGGTGGCCGGTGAAGAGGATGTCATTCGAGTAGGCCGACGTGCTCGACGGGTTAGCCCAAGAGCCGTCATAGAACGTGACCTTGCCGTAGGGGTCGTAGGCAGTACGCTCCACGATGTTGCCACCGGTATCGACAAGGGCGGTGGTGTTGAAATTGGCGTCGTTGGTGTAGTAGAGCGTCTCGATGTTTTGCCCGTCGGTGTCGCTATCGCGCCAGCGAAGGACCGGTGAATGGACGTAACGAATGTCCCACACGAATTGTTCGAGCGGGTTCGTGCTGCTGTTCTTGCGCGTTTCGAGGACTTGCCTACCTTCGTTGTAGTAGTAATCATACGTCACGTCCGGCGAACCTGCAACAATCTTCTGGATGCGGCGCGTGAGGCCGTCGTAACGGCAGGTGATGATCAGGCTGCCGGGGTCGCCGCCGCTGTCGTTTCGAACTTCAACCATCCGGTTCCACGCATCGTATTTCATATGAATGCGCGTCGTTTCCGCGCCGGGCTTCGGGCCGCTGGTCATGTTGCCTGCGGCGTCCTGGACCGGGAGGACCCACGACCCGCCCACGATGGAACCGACCGGCGTATCGGCGTGGTTGTCGTTGTTGTCAATCTCGTTGACCTTGTTGTGGAGGCGGGTCTGATTGAGGTCCGTGACTCCCGCGGACTTCTTGACGTATCCAGGCCAGTTGCCGAGGGCGTCGAGCGTCCAATCCTCTTCCTTTACCGGTGTGCCTGAGATGCCGGTGTAAGGCGGCCCGCCGGTGAGCGTGCCGCGCTGCGACGTGGCAAGGCGCTGGAGGTTGTCGTAGGTGTAGAACTCGTCGAGTTTGGGGTCGCCGCCGGCCGCGTGGCGTATGGAGTTCTCGCGCCAGGTCCGATTGCTCGCTAGGTCGTAGCCGTACTTGTAGCGATCGAGATCGGACGTGCCTGCCGCGTTGGTCCACCGCTGGTCCACGACGCGGTCGAAGCGGTCGAATCCGTCATAGGCGCCATTGGAGGAACCCTTGTAGGTGAGGTCGAGGCCGCTTGTGACCGCCGGATGGGCCGCTTTGACCACGGTCCCGCCCCCCAGATACGTGTACTGAGCATAGACGACCGGCGTAGAGTCGGTGCTGGTGATCGCGCGGACGCGCGAGAGCCGGTCATGGATGTCGCCCGCCGCGTCGGCGTAACTATACGCGACCTGGCGGCTGTTTGGATAGATAATTCCGGAGAGACGGACGTACTTGGCGTCGTTGCCGGTGGCGCCGTCCGCGTAGGTGTACTCGACGGCGGGATCGCCCGAGCCGGCCGCGGCGGCGTGGTTCTGGTTGGACTTGGCGACATTGCCCCAGCCGTCGAAGGTGAAGGCGAGGCCGTTTACGGCCGTGCCGCCGGTGGCCGCATCGTAACTGGTGACCGACAGGACCCGGCTGACGTCGTCGTAGGTCCGGCCGATGCGGAGGACAGTCCCGTCTACGGCGCTGCCGTTCGGGAGCGTCACGGCGTCGGCCAGGAATCGGCCGGCGGCGTCGAAGGCGTAGGCGTGGGCCACGCCGCGCTGGTCGGTCCGAGTGACGGTACGTCCGAGGCGGTCGTAGGTGATGGAGACGTGGTCGGAGCCTGAGGTGATCGTCCAGACCTTGTCGGCGTCCTGGCTCATCGGGTCGCTGGTGTCCGGATAAGCGACGGCCGCGACCCAGGACCGGTTCAGGTCGGTCGCGAAGACGTAACGGGTCTTCTGCGGTTCGACCGGATTCCCTTCGCCCTTGGGATTATAGGCGATGAGTGTGGCGAGGCGCCCGAAGGCGTCGAACTCGTAGGCGGTGGTTCGGTTGGTGTCGGACTCGGCGGCGTCGGGCAAGAAGTCCAGTCCGACCTCGCTGCGCGTGTGGGTGCAGTTTTCGACGACGAGGCGCGTGCGGCCGAGGGCGTCGAAGACCCGCTGGACGACCTTGCCGGCGTTGTCGGTGGTGCGGTCCTGCGCGCCGGTATCCGTGTTGTATTCCAGGTGTGTGACGATCACGTCGGCCGAAGGCGCCGGGGCGGTGCCGGGCCGCGTCAGATCCGTATCGCCGTTGGTGCCGTAGTCGGCGGTGTAGGTCGTGCGTCCGAGGACGTCGAACCAGGCGGCCGCATAGGTGCGGCGCGCGTCGTTCGGGATCGTACCGGCGTCCAGGGCGCCCGTGAGCGTGGCCGTGTCGGTCCGCTGGTAATGGGTCGAAAGGATGACGTTGGAGGCGGTGTCGTAGGCGTACCGGGTTTCCTCGACGACGGTGTCGCCGGAGACTGTGGCGGCGTCGGCGTACGAGGTCTCGGCGGCATCGTACGAGAGGTACGCGGCCGTGGTGCGTCCGGCGCTATCGTAGGCGGTCTTCGAGAAGAGGCCGTTCGGTCCGGCGGTCTTCACGAGCCGGCCGCGGACATCGTACCAGTAGTTGCTGGTCAGGGTGTGTCCGACCGTTCCGCTAACGGGGTCCACGTTGTAAACGACGGTCTGCCAGGTCCGGCCGAGTTCGTCGTAGGCGGTGTCGGATTGGGCGCGCAGGTTCCCTGCGGCCACGGTGATGACGCCGCTGCCGGAGAGCGTGGCGCCGGCGTAGGTCCTCGACTCCGTGGCCCGGCCGAGGTTATCGAGGTCCCGGACCGCGGCGACGCTGTCCGGTCCCAGGGACCGCGTGAGCCGGTCGCGCCAGTCGTAGTTATAGACCGTGCTGTAGCTGGTGCTCCCGTCGGCGAAGGCCTTGGTCTGGGTGACGTTGCCGTCGCCGACGCCGCTCGCGCCGGTGCCCGGCACGGCCTGGTCGTAGAAGGTCTGTGAGATCACCTTCATGTTGTTGCCGCCGGCGCCCTGGTTGTCGGGATGGTCCTGAGTGGCGCCGGTCGCATTGGTGCCGAGCCATGTCCCCTGGGTGCGTCCGCGCTGGTCGTACTGCGTGAAGTTGATCGTGCCGTCGGGGGCCGTGGCCGTTTCCAGCAGGGCCGTCGTCGCGTTGTAGGTGTAGGCGGTGGTCAACTTCTTGCCGCCGGCCAGATCGTAATACTGATCGACCGATTCCAACTGGAACTTCTCGTTGTAGTTGCTCACGGTCTTGGCCGAGATCGAACCTCGGAAGGCGGCCTCGAGGGTCTCGCCCGTCACGACCCAGTCGTTGACGAGGTTGTCGTCGGTGTTGGTCTGCGGCACGCCGGCGGCCGAGACGAGGGTGCGGCCGGCCAGGCAGGTGACGGTGATCTGGACGGGGGCGAGGTTATAATTGCCCTGGCCGTCCATCTCCGGCGCGACCAGGGTCACGAGCGAGGTCGTGGTCTCCTTGCCGGAGACGATCTTTTCCTGGCTCTCGTAGGCGTAGACGGTCTTGCGGCCGCCGGGGGCGGTGACGGACTTGAGGCGGGCGTAACTGCCGGTCTCGCCCGGGGCCGAGCCGTAGTAATCGTACGTGGTCGTCAGGTTGAGTCCATTGGGGGGAAGCGTAAAGCCGCTCGGCGGATCGCCGCCGCCGCCGGACTGGACGTCCTCGATCGTCAGGACGGCCTGGCCGTAGTTCCACAGGTCCGTGCCAAGGAGGGTGTAGGAATAGACGCCCTGGGCCTGTTCGTCGGCGTACTCGTGGCGGGTCCAGTCCTTGTAATAGAGGTTGTTGACGGTGTCGCGGGCAAAATGGGACTTCACGTACGTGGCCGCGCCGCTGCCGTTGTGGCCGGTCAAGACGGTCGGGTAGGTGACCGTCTGGAACTCGACGGCGTTGGTCACGGCCGTGCCTGAGCCGGCGTAGAAGGTGTAGTCGTGATGCGTGACCTGCCGGTCCGAGGCGTATTCGTTCGGCGTCGCCGTCGGGTAGATGGTTTCGTCCTGGACTAGGCGGACCTTCTGGCTGTTCGGGCCGCCGGGCTGCGCGGGCGTCAGGAACCCCCCGGGGATCACCTGGCGTGTCGGCGAATCCGGTCCCTGCCAGGCCACGGCCAGGTTGTCCCCGCCGCCGGCCTCTTTCATGAGGGCTTCGATGTAATACTTATTCCCGCCCACCAGGGAGATCGTGGCGGACTTCT
>Ga0315275_10001457_pt1 | contig 20897 bp, 20 predicted proteins | sample YL17G03_0_MG_FD_205557 | JGI IMG/M metagenome (GOLD analysis project Ga0315275, IMG submission 205557) | Sediment microbial communities from Yellowstone Lake, YNP, Wyoming, USA - YL17G03_0 | ecosystem: Environmental > Aquatic > Freshwater > Lake > Sediment | place: USA: Wyoming | collected...
CTCCTTGTCTTTCTGCGCCTTTTTCTTCCAGCCATCTTAACATTTCTTTATGGGCAGTATAGATAAATAAAACTCCGATATAAAAGAAACCGATCCTAAGAGGGAAAAAAGCCCCTCGGCTGAAAAATTCTATTATCACCATAACCATCACTATTACGGTAATTGTAGTACAAATCAAAAACAGATTTCTATTAATAGCTGATTCTATTCTTCTTACATTTATTAAATTTTCTTCGGATAATCTGCTCATATATTTGTCTCTTCTGTTTAATTATAAGATAAATTAATTAAAAAGTCAAACATTTCAATAAATAAAACGACCACCAAATCATCTCCTTGTTAGAGTTTGTCCGGTAAAAATTAAATCTGTATTTTAGAAAAAAGATAACTGCCTATTACTAATATTATACCTGTTATAACACTTAAAATAAGAAGATCAGGAAACAACCCAAAATGAGAAACATTCGTTAAGGTGTCCCTCAAACCATCCACACCATAAGAAAGTGGATTTATACTTGCGACTATAGTAAGTGCCTTAGGTAAACCATTGAGAGGAAAAAGAGCCCCGGAAAGGAAGAAAAGTGGCATTACCAAAAAATTCATAATAAGCTGAAATCCTTGCATATCTTCTAAAACTGAAGCGATGGCAGTTCCCAAAGCAGTAAAAAGAAGAGCGGTGAGGAATATAAAAATGAAGGCAAATGGTAAAATCATTATATTCTCTGGTCTAAATCCTACTAAAAAAGACAGAAAAAGTATTAGAATACCTTGAAAAGACGCTACTGTCGCTCCTCCCAGAGTTCTTCCAATCATAATTTCTAAACGAGAGGTGGGAGCAACAAGTGTTTCTTTTAAAAAACCGAATTGTCTATCCCAAATAATTTCTATGCCAGAAAAAAGTGCTGTAAAAATAATTCCCATTGATATGATGCCAGGCGCAAGAAATTGAATATAATTACCCCCGCCAGCTTTTTGAAAAATAGGCCCCAACCCAAAACCTAAAGCCACCAAAAAGAGAAGCGGCTGACCAAGAGAACCTATAATTCTTGGTTTGGAACGAAAATATCTTTTCAATTGTCTTAACCAAAGAATATAAATTGTACTCATATTTTTTATTTCTAATATCTTATTCGTCTATGCATTCTCATATGGTCTAAATTATTGGATTTTTCTTCTCGAATAGTGGTTCCCGTTAAAGACAAAAATGCGTCTTCTAAGGAATCAGTTTTTGTATTTTTTTTCAACTCTTCCACTGTTCCCTGGGAAATAATTTTCCCGTGATCAATAATGGCGACCTTCTTAGCGACTTTTTCTGCTTCGTCCATATAATGAGTGGTAAAAAAAACTGTCATATTTTCTTCTTTATTTAGGCTTTTAATGTAATTCCAAATATGGTTTCTTGTTTGGGGATCAAGACCTAACGTTGGCTCGTCTAAAAAAAGAATTTTAGGGTGATGAATTAAACCTCGGGCAACTTCAAGTCGTCGTTTCATGCCCCCTGAAAAATTTTTTACAAGTTCATCTTTACGATCCCAAAGTTCAACAAATTTTAGTAATTGCTCTATTCTGTTTATACGAATCTCCTTTGACACCTTATAAAGTACGCCGTGAAATTCCATATTTTCATAAGCTGTAAGTTCATCATCTAAACTCGGGTCTTGAAAAACAATACCAAAAGAACGTCTTACTGTATTTTGCTCTTTGATAGGATCACTTCCATTCAAAGAAATTTCTCCGCTAGTAGGACGTAAAAGCGTAGTAAGTATTTTGATAGTAGTAGTTTTTCCTGCTCCATTTGGCCCTAAAAAAGCAAAAATTTCTCCTTCTTGAACTTCAAAAGAGACATTATCAACCGCCTTTAAGTCATTAAATTCTTTGGTTAAGTTTTTGACTTCTATAGCTAACATAAAAACATCTTTTAATTATATTCCATTTTTTCCAAACATAAAAGCCGAATCTAAACTCTCGGCAGTTTAATTGGTGGTATTTTAAGGATTAAGATTAGCCGGTCTTAATTGAATAGATTTGGCAGTAATACTGCCGTCTTGATTTGCTGTGCCATTTATCATGACCGTTTCACCGACCTCCAAATCGCTCACGGCTCCCTGTACAAATTTACTAATTTCGGTGCTATCTGAATAGAAAATTATTTTTGAACCTCCGTCTTGCATCTTAATGATCAAGCTCTGCGCGTCTTTAGAAATAACTTCACCAGCAAGAAAACCCTGTCCCGCTGCTCTATTGCCACCCTGAAAAGCTCCTCCCGCATTTGCCTGAAGCTGTTGACGTTGTTCCTCGGATAAATTCTGAAAATTTTGGCGGGAGAATCCAGACATCGGATTTTTATTTTGCTGATATTTCATTCCTCCATAAAACGCTCCGCCCCCAACTATAACTATTACTACAATAATAATTGGTAGTATTTTTTTCATATATTTTTGTTAATTTTAATAATTATTCGTACCTTAAAGCTTCAATCGGATTAAGTTTAGCCGCTTTTCTGGCCGGCCAATAGCCAAAAATGATGCCAATGCCGGCAGACACGCTAAAAGCCAAAACAACTGAAAATAAGGAAACTTTAGTTGCCAAACTCGCAAAGAATGTTATTCCCCAGGATAATCCGCTCCCCAGCAATATGCCGATGATTCCTCCTAAAAAAGTAAGCATTACTGATTCCGTTAAAAATTGTAAACTAATATCCGAACTTTTTGCTCCAATGGCCTTACGGAGACCGATTTCACGGGTCCTCTCGGTAACGGTTGTCATCATCATATTCATAATGCCAATTCCCCCGACAATAAGAGAAATTCCGGCAATGGCTGCTAATAAAATCGTCATAGTATTGGTTATCGAAGAAGCTGCCCCGACGAGATCTTGCATATTCATAATACTAAAGTCAGCTGAAGCCGCATCGGCAATATTATGCCGAGCCAAAAGTAAATTGGTAATTGCCGACTGAACGCTTGCCATCGCTTGGGCATTTTCGGCTTGGACATTTATAGATGAAATATAATTGCCTCCAGATAAATTTCTTTGAGCGGTTGTAATAGGAATAAAAATCATATCATCCTGGCTCCCGAAACCACTGCCGCCCTTGGATTCGGTTACCCCGATAATCTTAAAATTCATTCCTTTAATTCTTATGGTTTGACCAACTGGATCTGTGCCTGTTGCGAACAAATCCTCGACGACGGTTGGTCCCAAAACTGCTACCTTAGATTGACTTGAAACATTTTGATCTAAAATAAAAGACCCTTGAGATATTTCCACATTTCTGACATTGGCATAAGAAGCCGTCGTTCCTACAACCTGAGTATTTGTATTCTTACCGCTGACAACAATTTGATAACGGCCGGAAAGCTCCGGAGCTACCGCCTGCACATAAGTAACTTCTTGCGCTATAGAATCTGCATCTTCAATAGTCAAAGTTTGAGCTGAACCCCTACCTGTTGAAATTTGAGAAAAACTTCTCTGAAATCCCGGCGACACCGTAATAAGATTTGATCCCATAGCTTGAATATTCGATTCAATTGAACCTGTTGCTCCCTGACCGATTGAAATCATCGCGATAACAGAACCTATGCCAATAACAATGCCTAAAATGGTCAGGCCAGACCTTGTTTTATTAGCAAAAATTGCAAAATATGTTTCTTCAAATAAATCAGTGATTAGCATAAATAGTCGATGAAATAAATTTCATCTCCATCTGCGCTTGCTCAATGAAATATTTATTTCATTTCGAAGCTCGATGGATAAATATAAATTGAACGAGAGATGAGATTTATCTCATCGAACTTAATAAATTAAAAGCTTGATTAATGATGATTGATAACATCTTCAATAATTTCTCCGTCTTTGATAAAAATTTTTCTTTTGGCATTTTCGGCAATGTATTTTTCATGCGTAATTAAAATAATCGTCCGACCTTCTTCATTTAATTTCCTGAAGGTTTCCATAACAAGTTCTCCCGTTTTACTATCAAGATTACCGGTCGGCTCGTCAGCAAAGATAATAGCCGGATTATTGACCAAGGCTCGAGCAATAGCTACTCTCTGCATTTCTCCCCCAGAAAGCTGGTTAGAAAGATGATGAAAGCGCTTTGCATCTAAACCAGCACCTAATAAAGACTTCTTGGCAATTTCTTCTCTTTTTTCCCGAGGAAAATTCGCATAAGCCAAAGGTAGCATTACATTCCGCAAAACGGTTGTTCTGGGAAGAAGATTGAAAGACTGAAAAACAAAACCGATTTTCTTTTTCCGAATATCGGCCAATTCGTCATCGGAAAGTTTGGAAACATCTCTTCCTTCAAAAAAATACTGACCGCTCGTCGGCGTATCCAAACAACCCAAAATATGCATTAAAGTTGATTTGCCTGAACCCGAAGGCCCTATAATAGCTACAAATTCTCCATTTTTGATAGAAAAGGTAGCTCCTTTTAGAACCTGTGTTTCCACATCTCCCGACTTATAAGTTTTAGTAATATCTTTAACCTCTATCATAATTATCTTCCTCCTCCGAAGTTACTTATGCCGGGTATCCGAATTTGGCTCGATTGAGTTTGAGTTGACCCGCCGGTATTAGTATTATTTGAACTGATTGTAGAGGACACAACAATATCTCCCTCCTTAAGGCCAGAAACAACTTCGGTATAAGTGTCATTTGAAAGTCCTGTTTCCACGGTCTGCTGTTGAAGTGGACTTTTTATGGCGGATGCAGAAACATTCGCCAATAACTGCTGCCCGTCATTGCCCAAACCCTCAGCCAATTCCACATATTTGGAACTTCCCTGCGATTTAATTGCGCTATTGGGTACGGTTAAAATGTCCGACTTGGCATCGGTGATAATGTCTGCGGTAACGCTCATTCCAGGCTTTACTCTTTCGTCCTGGGTATCAAAAGAAATTTTGACGGTATAATTGACCACGCCCTGCGTCACTGTACCCAGAGTATCAATATCTACTACTTTCCCGGTAATGTTCAAGTCGGAAACGGCGTCAAACGTGACATTTACCTTCTGGCCGACTTTAACTTTAGCAGCGTCAACTTCATTAAGAGATATTTCGGCTATTTCTTGTTTAGTAATGATACTTGCCAATACTGTTACTCCCGAAACCGAATCGCCTTTTTTTACGTTTACTTCGGCAACAACCCCTGCAAAAGGAGCATAAATATAATATTCTGCCAAATCAGTTTTGACGGCGGAAAGCGCATCTTCTTTTTGGGTAACAGAATTCTGCGCAGTCTTGATGGAGAATTGTGCATCTTCGATGTTCTTTGGAGTGTTTGTATTGGTATCGTCAATAGTATTTTTGATTTGCTGCAAAGAACTCATGGCGGAATAAATGGCGGAAATATCGCTTTCTATTTTTGGCTGCATCGCATCAATCTGTGAAGAGACATTAAAACTTTTGTAACTTAAGATCGTGCAAGCGTCAAACATGTGACGTGCACTCTCCAGCGCCTCAGAAATGGTCTTTGTGGTATCTATAGTTTGATTCAGTAAATTATAGATAATTGTTCTGTCTGCATCTTTGTCTGTTTTTCTGAATGTGACGAAATTATCGGTAAAAAGCTTATTTGCCACATCATAATTATCCAAAAGTTTTGTGATAAAAGGATAATCTGCGCCCAAAATTACACTATAGCCGGTAACATATTTTCTAGATTCATTGTCGGTGCCCAGAACATCCTTTAAGTCCTTCATGTAGTCAGACAATTTAAAAAAAGTGGTGGAAACGGCATTGTACCCGTCTTCGTAGGCGGTCGCCAGAGAACGCTCGGCATCTATTTTAATTTGTTCGGAGTCTGCCTCCGCAGCATCTAAATCATGCTGGGCATTAGACAAAGCTGTTTCGGCGTCACGTACCGATTTTTGAGCATCTTCAAAATTTAATTCTGCTAGAAGTTGGCCAGCTTTTACTTCTGCATTTTTATTAATATAAAGCCCGGAAATTTCTCCTGATACCTTCGGTTTGATATCAACTTGGTCTAAAGCGGCTACCTGTCCGCTTCCCGAAATAAACGTGACAATGGTTCCCTTTTCAACCGCTGCTAATACATAACGAATTCCCCCTCCATTGTTGTTGGCTTTTTTATACATGAAGTAGCCCGTACCAACTAAAACAATAATACCGATGCCGACGATTATCTTATGACTAACTATTTTTTTAATAAAATTTTGCAACATATATTTGATTAAAATATTTTATTAAGGCTGTAATTGTGAAGGTGGTTGACCAGGCAAAACCCTGATAAGTTTTGCCTCGATTTGCCCACTCTCGTTTGGGGAACCGATGACGACGATATTGTCCCCGACTTTCAATTCCTCCTTCTTAATTGTATCCCTTCCTTTTTGGATAATGGTTTCTAAACTAACAACGATTATTTTTTCCACATTGCCCTGTCCCTTGACTACAAGATCGGAATTAATTTTTATAATCTCTCCAAAGGTGCCGTGGCCCTCGATAAAATCACCTGTGGGAAACCTTCTTAAACCGGTCATAAATCCCGCTCGGGGCCCGCCAAAATTTTTATTATAATTTTCAGCCCAGCGATAAGAAAATCTTGCTTTTTCAGCGCCGATCCATACGCCCACGCCAAGAACTAAACACATTATTATAAAACCCGCGAGCCCGACAATGACCCATTTTAGAACGTCGCGATTTACTATTTTTTTATCTTGTTGCTCATCCATAATTTTATTTAAGCCAATGCATTAAAGTTGGTAAAATTATTCTTTAAATAATCTATCAAAATATGCTTCTTGTATAAAAATAATCTTATTGCAAAAACCATCAGAGCAATGTTTATCGTGAAGAAAATTATACCTATAATCGGCAAAGATCCCAATATCGCCAAACTGAAATCCTTCCAAAACAGAAAAAATGCGTCTAGATTACCGATGGCTACGGATACAAAATATAATATGCCTGAAGCTTTTACTTGATTTACGAGGACCGTCCATGAAAATGGCGCTATTCCTAAAGAAACAATCAAAAGACAAAAGAAAATAAGTAATAGTCTTTTCGTTTGGTACAATTCTTGTTCGCGCTTGATGGCAAGGATTATCCTATCAAAAAGACCCGCAGAGGGTTCCGCAGGATAAGAGCGAACAGATGTTTTTTTTAATTCTTTTTGCATGGCCTCTGCTAATTAATACGACTGAGGCCTGCAATTGGGTGCATTATTGTTCGGTAAGAAGCTTCCTCAAACAGATCAACCCCCTTCGGTGTCGGCTTTTTATAGTGTTAAACGGCTCCCTCAATATTTCAGAAATCTCCCGAAAATTAAAGTCCCGATTATAGTAAAGAGATAAAACCACACGATATTTTTCCGATAGTTTTCCCATTGCCCTTGCAAGCACTTTTTTCATATTTATTATTTCTGCAATTTTATCCGGCAAAAAAGATGTATCCGCAATTTTATCGGAAAAACCATTTTTACCATCTGCACTTTCAAATTCAGAAAAAAGTATTGTTTTCTTCTTTTTAAGAAAATCCAAAGAGGCATTTTTAGCGATAGTATAAATCCAAGATTTAAAACTTTTTTGTTTATCAAATTTTTTAAGATTACGCCAAGCTTTAATAAATACTTCTTGAGTTATATCTTCTGCTTCTTGGCTTTTTCCGACAAAACGGAAAACAAAGCTGTATATTGGCTTTAAATACCGCTTAATCAAAATCTCCAACGACCTCTCGTCGCCTTTAAGATAATTAGTTATAAGTTTTTGGTCAGAATCCATGCTCATATAAAATACCATTTATTTTAGAAAAAGTCCAGATAAAAATTGGTAAATAAAAAAAACCGTTCCATTGACGATTTTTGATTTTTACTTTTTTTTACATTGTTACACCTGCTACACACTCATTAAACGATTTAACCTGATTATTATACTGGCTAACCAAAGCTTGTGTTTCAGCAACAAGGTTATTGTATTGAACAATAAGATTGTTATATTCTTCAACTTTTTGAATATATGCTGGGCCGCGTTTTGGTCTGAAGTTTTGAATTTCAATTCGTAGTGATTGTAAAGTATTTTGCAATTCTTTAATTTCGTTTTCATTTGACTCAATCTCGGTTTTAAACGTTGTACTCGGTTGAGAACAAGCAGAAAGAGGTAAACCAAAATGCTGAACTGCTAACCACGTGGTGTTTCCTTCAAAAGCGCCCTTTAAAACCGCAACTCCGATTTCTTGATACTGCGAATTTAAAATATTTGCTCTATGGCCAGGGCTATCCATCCACGCTTTCAAAAGAGCTTCGTCATTTTCAAAATTGCCAAGAGCTAAATTTTCACCAATAGCAATAAATTCATAACCCACTTTTTCGGCTAAATCCCCTACTTTAACGCCCGAAGGAGAATCGTGGGCAAAATATTGTTTATCAAACATATCTTCTACTTTCATTGCTGCTGACAAATCTAATCTCTCATTTTCTTTCAGTGGAGGCAGGCCGTAATTTTCCCTTTGCAAATTTGTCCATTGAATTACTCCGGCTTTAGTTAAATATGATTGAGGTGTTTCCTCAGTAGCCCGCAGGGGCGGCGGTGTAGAAACCTGCTTTTCCACTTCTTGAATCAAATCAGTAATTCCTTTTTCAATTCCCGGCAGCTGTAAAGATAATCTTAAATAAAGGTCTGTAATGTCGCTCCAAAAAAATAAAAATCCTCCAATAGTGAGTATTAAAATAAAAAATAATATTATTTTTTTCATTTTCAACCTCAGTTTGCCCTGAGCCAAACCGAAGGAAATTATTTTTAGTTACTAATTTATCTTACTGCGTCCTTCCGTAGCTCACAAGCGAAGGAGGACCAAAAAACCCTGTCTGACTCTACCTATCGCCTGCCTGCCGACAGGCAGGGTAGACAGGGGTGGGCAGGCGCCCTCGAGGAGGCTTATTTTCTTTTTTTCTGAATTCGGCGATGTTCTAAGCGCGCAGCCACGCTCCGAACTCTAAATTTCGTCTTTGGAAGAAAAGATAACTTTTTTTTAAAAACTCTTTTTACCATAAATTTTCAATCTTTGTTGGTTTATATACCTTGTGAGAAATGTATCAAGTCTTACTCCCTTTCCCATCCGCCAGCTGGCGGATGGATGATATTATAATCTGTCTAAGCAGCTAAAATATGGTCTTTGTGAGTCCATCCTGGCTCTGAATAGACTTCAACCCAAGTTTCATTGCCAATTGCATAGTGAATCTTACCTGGCTTGATTGTTAAACTATCCCCTTCTTTAAGCTTATATTCCTTATCGCTTATAAAAACAGTTAGTTCACCTCTAGTTATTTTATATATTTCTTTAGTTTTTTTATGATAATGGGGTTCTGATTTATCAATAATAGAAATAGCAATCCCTTTTTCGGGGTGGTTAGCTGCTGGGTAAACCTCACAAATAATTTCAGTTGGTTTATCCTCTGGAAGTTTAATAATCTTCTTATCTGGATATTTTTGAGATAGTTCTTTAATTACTTTTTCTATGTTCATGTTTTTTTATTCTACCAAAAAACCGCCCTTTGTGCGAGGCGATTTTTGTCAGGGTCGCATTGCCCATCCGAGGTTTTAACGAAGGAGGTCCTTGCCCATCCGTAATCTTGATGAAGGAGGGGCGTTAGAACCTGTTTGACAGACGTAACCCTATAAATCTCCGTCAACTTCTTTATTCAATCTATTAAAAAAATCAACCATAAACCTGTGTCTTTCTTCAGCAATTCTTTTCCCCTCTCCTGTGAACATTCTATCTTTAATCTTACTCAATTTAACTATAAATTCTCTATAGGCTGTATCTTCTTTTGTATAAAGTTCGGTTTTTTCTACATCAACATGTTTATCGTGCAATTTGGCACCGACTTCTCCTGCAAACAAAAAAGCTCTCCCTATTCCCGTAGCTCCAATTGAATCTAGCTTATCAGAATCAAATAATATCTTGGCTTCTTTCGATTGAGGAGATTTATTGTTTCTAAAACGGTGAGTTTCAATACAATGCACAATTTTATCTGTCTTTTCTTTATCTACACCATATCTTTTTAACATTTCCCTTGCTAAAACCGCTCCTTTTTCAGCGTGACAAATTGTTCCCTTCAATCTGTCTTGTTCTGGCCTTCCAATATCGTGTAAAATTGCGGCCAAACTTAAAACTTCCATATCTGCATCCTCTTTTCCCCCAATACGCATACAAAGATTGTAAACTCTTTCTGTATGTTCCCAATCGTGGCTTCCTTTTGCTTCAGCAAAAAATTCTTTAGTCTCTTCTTTAACTTTTTCAAATAAATTCATATTCTCATTCTACCAAAAAACCGCCTGTTCGCCCAATAAATAAATAATTTATTGTTTATAAATTATTTATTTTGGCGGCAGCCAATTTTACAGTTTCTTTAAGCCAGCTGGGAATTTTTTTACTCTTTGCAATTTCCCTCTCGCCAAGCCATTTAGCACGAATATGTTCTGGGCTTAGTTTTATTTCCTGGTAATTTTCTAAAATACATAAAAAATCCACTCCGCCAAGTTTAATTCCGTTCTTCTTTAATGTCCAATTCTTAATTGGAAAAATTTTGCAAGGAGAAATATCAATTCCGGTTTCTTCCCTTACCTCTCTAATCACGGCTTCTAAAGCGGTCTCTCCTTCTTCTATTCCCCCTCCTGGAATATCCCAAGTGGAAGGATCAATGTTTTCTTTATCGTTCCTCAATACTAAAAGGTATTTCCCTTTAAATAAAATTAAGCCCTTAGCGGCAATTTTAGGATCATTTTTTACCATAACTACTTGAGTTTTAAATTATTCTACCAAAAAACCCTGCCTGACGATAGGCAGGCGCCTGATTGGCGATTCTTTATTTTTTTTCATCTTTAGCCACTAATTGACCGCAAGCACCTTTAATATCTTTGCCAAAACGATATCTCTGAGTGACTATCACTCCCTCTTTCTCTAAGATTTCTTTAAATTTTTTAATTCTTGAAGAGAGGGATGGTTTAAAAATTCCAGTTGGGTTATAAGAAATTAGATTAACAAAATAAAGATGTTTTTTCATTAATCTAGCTAATGCTTTGGCGTGTTCCTCAGAATCATTTAAATTATTTATCATTATATACTCGAACATTACCCGTCGCCGAGTATTATTAATGTAATCGTCAATCGCATTTAAAATCTTCTTGATAGGATATTTTTTATTAATTGGCATCAATTTTGAACGGAGTTCATCATTGGGTGCATGAAGAGAAATAGCTAAATTTATCTGTAATTTTTCTTTTGCTAATTTCTCAATCTCTTCAGCAATACCAACAGTAGAAATTGAAAAATGCCTCGCTCCTAAGTTAAGTCCTTCTTTATCGTTCAAAATTTTTATTGCTTCAATTACATTCTGATAATTTAAAAATGGCTCGCCCATTCCCATAAAGACAATATTAGTAACTCTCTCTTTATTTTTTTTCAAATAACGAACGAAAAATAAAACTTGTTCAACAATTTCCCAAACCTCAAGATTTCTTTCAAACCCTATCTTTGCCGTGGCACAGAAAGAACAATTCAGGGGACAACCAACCTGAGAAGAAACACAAACGGTATTTCTTTTATCTTCATGACACATCAAAACTGTCTCAATTTTAAAACCATCTTTTAGGGTAAGAAGAGCCTTTATTGTATTTTTATCTTCAGAAACAAATGTTTTTGCTGATATTTCAATTGGACATTTTTTATTTAATTCTTCTCTTAAACTTAACGGTAGGGTCATCGCTTCCTGCCAGTTTTGGATTAAATCCTGAAAAATAGCCCTTTTAGCTTGTCTCCAACGGTATATTGGTTGTTTATTAAATAATCTTTTAAATTGTATTAAATCCATACTAAATATTTTACCAAAAAACCCTGCCTGACTCTACCTGTCGCCTGCCTGCCGCAGGCGGGGTAGACAGGGGTAGGCAGGCGCCTTCTTGAGAAAGCGGCCGCCAAATCGAAGCTGCCCCTCCGCCAGCTGGCGGATGGACGATGCGAAGCCCCGTAGTGAACCCGCAGGTTATACTACCTGGGGTTAGAACCTGTTTAAATTTCTCCTTTTAAATATGCCTGGCGGCGTTTTTCAGGAAATTTTTCAATTGCGTAACGGAGCATTGTGCGAGGCATTTTTTGATAATATTTTTTTAAAAAACTTTCTTCCTTTTCAAGAGATCTCTTGCCTATCTCTCTTAACATCCAGCCTACTGCTTTATGTATCAAATCACTGTCGTCATTCAGTAAAATCTTGGAAATTTTAAACGTATCTTGAAATTTATTGTTTCTAATAAAAATAGAAGTTGCCATGATAGATATTCTTCTTTCCCAAAGATTTGTGGATTTGGCAAGTTTGTAAAGAATTGATTTATCTTTATCAAGAAGGTAATTTCCGAGTATGCGAGGAGCGGATCCATCTACTAAATCCCAATTATTTACTCTTTTTGTATTTCTGAGATAAAAATTAACTAATTTTCTCTTATTTCCCCCATTTTCTCTATTATATTTATGAACTAAAATATCTAAAGCAACTAACCTGTGCTCATGAATTTTACTTGTAAGCAGCTTATTAAGGTCGTTTAAGTTTAAATCTTTATATTTTTTGGCAATTCTGTGCTGTTCTAAAAGAGTAACTCCCATGAAAATATCTCCTTCTCCATACTCGCCCTCCCCTGTCTTAAAGTACCTCATCGAGGCCTTAGCTCTTTTAGATTTTGCTTTAGTTTTTAATTCTTTTTTTAATTTAGCAAGCATTGTCATATTTAATACTCAAATTCTACCAAAAAACCCTGCCTGACTCTACCTGTCGGTAGACAGGGGTAGGCAGGCGCCTGATTGGCGATTTTTAAGTTTTCCCATTTATCCATCTCGATTAGAGGAATTATTTTACATTTTCTATCTTAAATATTTTAGGGCACATTTATGGCATATGTATTTATTATAATCGATCACCTGATTCCAATTTTTAAATATTTCATCAGTTGTATCTTTTAAGAAATTGCCTAAGATAAAATCTTTCGTTTTTGTTTTTTTATTAACCGGAACTAGGGCTTCTCCGTTGGGATTGATAATGAATGATGCTTCGCCTCTGTTATTTGATGTTAGATAAAAAATCTTATTTTTTCCTATTTTTTTACCTAAAGCACTAATTGTTTTTTTTATTTTTATTTTTGGAATTTTATTACCTTTAATGGACTGAAACGGTCTGTTAAGATAATTAATAATGTCGTATATTTTCCAATAGTTTATTCTGTCTCGGTATTTTGCTAATAAATTTTCTATATTAACCAAATCTTCAATATTATTTTTAATCAGCACGGTTGAGAAATACATCTGCAGTTTATTCTTTTTATATATATCATTTATCGTATTTATAACATTATGAAAATTATCTTTTCCTCTTATGGAGTCGTGAATTTCTTTTGTTGATCCCTCTATAGGAATACCTATTGTGCTAACGTACTTATTAATAAATATTTGGTATTTAGAATAAAAGTCCGTATTGGTGGCCAAACAAATTTTAATGCCTTTTTTCCAGATATGTTTTAATATCTTTATAATATCTTTTCTCAATAACGGCTCCCCTCCCGTAATTCCAATCCCTTTTACACCATAGGCAGCTAAATTGTCTATGATTTTATAGACCTTTTTTGTATTAAGGTCTTGACGATTCGGACGAAAACAAAAAGGACACTTCCTATTACATTTTGAAGTGATCCTCCAACAAATAATTTCAGGATAATTCTTTTTCATTTCTTATATTTAATATACCCTGGTCGGTTTCGTATACTTGCTGCGGGGATGGGACGTAATTCTAACTTGGTTTTGGGAACAGTTTCCAGTGGTTGAGCCAATTAGGCCTCTCGCTACTAGTTAATTGATACTGTTTCACCCTGCTACTCACTGTTTCTAAAAATTGCCAGCGAACTTAAAGTCCTACATTTTATTTTAGTTCTTTTTCTATATCTTTGATTTCTTTACTTATAATTTTTTCAGAAATTTTTAGAGCTTTTTTTAAGTCATCGCATATTTTCTTTTCTCGATCATTTAAATCCGGTTTTCCGTCTAGTTTTGCTATCTGTTCTTCTGCTTCATTTTTCAAGGCTTCGAATGCTTGATATAACACCCTTTCGGCTTCAGTAGTCTCTTTCCTTAATCTTTTTTTTCTTTTGATTATCTTTTGCCAAGTCCAAACTATTCCAACGACCATAGCTAAAATTAAAACCAAAAGAGTAATAATGGTAGTAAGATAATCTATGGCTAATTTCCCTATTCTGATAAAAACTGGGGGAGAAACTTGAACGATTACTTTTTCTGAAGGCTTACTTATTGCTCCTGAAGAATCTGTAGCTTCAACCCAAATTTTATAAATTCCTTCCTCTAATGATTCGGTTCCAATATAAGACCATTTTCCTTCTTTGTTGCTCTTTGTTTCCTCTGTCTTTATTTCTTTTTCATCTTTTTGGATATAAACTTTTACTTGAGCCTCTGGCACGGCAGTTCCTTTCATTGAAAGAGTAGCACCAGGAAGTAGAGTTTGAGGATAATCAGTAATTACCGACGCCTCAATCGGCAAAATTACAAACTCTTCAACAGCCGTCGTGTAATTGCCGGCTTTATCAAAGGCTTGAACCAAAATCGTTCTCTTCCCCGGAGCTTGGAGAGGGATGGTGTAGGGATTGCTTTGGACAATTTCGCTAGATAATGTAAAAAAATCACTTTCGCCTATTTTAACTTTATAATATTCAATTCCGGAAAGAGGATCAGTAGTATTAAATAGCACTGTTGGCTGAGGATATGTGGTTTCTTTACTTTCTTTTACCTTAATTTCAAAGGGTAAGGGCGCTACAGTATCGATTAAAACTTTTCGATGGGTAATTTCACCCCAACCATAACTATTTTTGAAATTGATGTGAAAATACCATGTCCCATCATCAATTTCCGAATATGATTTTTCCTTTAATGATTCTTGGGTAATAAATTTAGGATTTGTTTTGGGATCGCCAGTTAATTCATAACTTATTTGGGTTACATCAGAAGACAAATCCCATCGAAATAATGGGTCGTTGTTTGAATACCATTTTTCAGAATCAGGATGGGTAGGAGAAGAAACAACCGGAGCTGTCGGCGTATTTTTAGGAGGAATATATCCTTCCACCGGTGGAGTAATTATTTTTGTTTGGGTAACATAGCTTCCGGAACTCATACTAGCTAAAATATTCGTTCCTTTGCCATCATTGGCCAATACTGAACCAGAAGAAAATGTTACGGGGACCAATCCAACTGCTTTAGTTTTAAAATTGACAGTAATAATTTTTCCTGACGAACCCGTGAATCCCGGATTTAAAACAATACCTTCAAAATTTACTGTACCGAGCGTATTAGAAAGGGTGGGTTCCTGTACCCAAAGCGTAATAATTGAACCACTTTTAGAAAGAGAGATTGCCTCTAATTTATCGGCTGGAAAAGAAATTACTCCTGATAATGCATTCATTGCCTGGTCGGTACTCGAAACATACACGCTGGCAGAAAAAGTTTGGCCAACATTATAAGAGCCAGTGGCAGGAGAAAGATATAAACTTGCTGCAAATACCGAAACAGGCAGTGCTAAACCCACAGTTGCTAAAATAATACTCAATAAAAATAAAACTCCGAAGCTAAATTTCTTGGCGCGTCTCCAAGTTATAAAAACAAAAATCATACTTATAATTATTATAAGTAAAACAAAATAATTTTCATACCACTTTAAAGGATTTTGAGGAGACAAAGTAATAATTCTTTCGTTGCCATTTTTATCAATAGCTTTAACGAAAATGTGGCTTTTTATTTTTTGGTCCTTCAGAAGATAGGGACTTTCACCAACCTGCCATTCGTCTTTTTTGATTAAACCCCATATGGAACCTTTTTGTTCTTTTTCTAAAATTTCGTAATGATCAATTCCCGAATCTTTGTCTTGTGTGGCAAATACTAAAAAATACTTCCCGTCAAATATGGTGGGATCACGCACAATTTCTGGCACAAATGATTCTGGCAGTTCAGTGTCTTTAATTTCTGAAATCGGAATTTGAGAAATTGGGGTTTGTTTAGAAATTAGAAATTGTAAATCAGAAATTTCCAGCGAAGCGGGAGTCCCCTTTCCATCATTAAGTAATGTCTTTGCTTCCTGAATCTTAATTGTGTCTTCTCCTTGGTTTTTCGATTGAAAAACAGCCGAAAAAATTAAACCTTTCTCTCCTGTATAACCGCCCGGGATAATCCCGGAAAAGGCAACAATACCGGCATGTTCTATCTTTGGACGCTCAATCCAAAAATTGATAATTGTGGCACCATCTCTTATTTCTTTTAATTCTAATAAATTTTCCGGAAATATAACCTTTCCTTCAATGGCGTTGATTTCTTCGTTTTCGGTATCTAAAATTAAATCAACCTGAAATTGCTGATCCACGCCCAATTCTTGGGTTTTTGGTTCAAAGAAAAGCTCCGCTGCCGAAACAGACAAAGCAACAAACAACAAAAGACAAACGACAAGAGTGATTTTTAATTTTTGAAATTTAATCATTTGGATTTATTTAGAAATTAGGATTTAGAAATTAGAAATTCTGGACTAGCTAACTCCGTTAGCCGGTCCAATAATACGCCATTATACTAAAATCTACCAAATCAACTTTGCCGTCGCTATTTAAATCAATATTAGCTGGTGGCGAAGGTCTTTTATACCAATAGGCAGCAATAGAAAAATCAACGAGGTTTACTTGTTTGTCATTATTCATATCGCCCTTAGAAACTACTTCTGTCGGTTTAGCGACAACGTTTTTCGTACCGACCAGAAAACTTATCGTTTTACTGAAAGAACTTATTTCGCCGTTATGTGCGGCTTTTGATTTTGTAAAATGTTGTTCCATTTCAAGAGGCGAGGTGTCAAAGTTATACAAATATACACCGCTTGCATCCGCATTAACTTTATTAAAAAACTCTTCGTCAGAACTAACAGAGATGGTAATTTCACTATTGGGAACCGATTGCCCAAAAATGGCGATATTGTCCCCTCGTTTCACCTCACTTTTGTCAACGGCAATCGTTGGCACAATAAAAATACCACTAACATTAGTGGTAACGCCCGAAGTTACGCTCACAGGAAAAGTAAGAAGAGACGAACGATTTCCATTCTTATCTTCGCTATAAACAGAAAAAATATAATTGCCGCCTGAAATGCCGCTCAAGCTTATCTGGAAATTACTATCAGCGCCAGCAACAGTAGAAGCAACAACTTGCGCATCTTTTAAGAGAGTAACGGTACTTTTAGGATATGCTCTGCCAGAAAAATTTACCACGGTTTGAGGTTGAGACGAAACGTTCCCACCACCTCCTCCGCCTCCGCCACCACCGCCTCCGCCTCCAGACGGGGAACCAAAAAGAACAAACGAGCTAAAATTTATTGTAGAAAAAGTAACTTTGTTGTTTGCAGTATCAAGCGTAGCTCCAGAGATTAATTGCCATGAAGTGTCGCTTGCGCCCCATCGATAAGGGACGAGCGTGTTCTCATTAAGCCCGCTTACATCAGAATCAAGATAACTTATGGTCAAAGAGAGCGCAGTAGGGGTTATAGGAACCTGGCCCCCGATTGAGGTTGTAGAGAGGCTAAAATCATAGGTCTTTCCTATAAAACTTTTCCCGGATGGTGCTGGTTTGTTGGAAGCAAAAAAATTATTTGCGTATGAGTTTGCTTGAAGGTTGATGTCCTCGGTGTAAAAATTTTGGGGGAAAACGAAAACAACAGTAGTATTGTCAGAATTGGTTAAGGTGGTGCTTCCCCCGCTTGATGAATCAATCGTAGGAGTGGTTGATGTCTGCGGAGCAGTAGAAATACAAGAACTCACTTGACGCTCGCAAGCGGCACTGCAACCGAGCGTTCCGCCGCTATAACCTAAACTCGTGCAGCTTGCGCCCCCGAGATCATAACGATCGCACTGCTCTCCTGTTTCTTTTATATTATTTCCGCAGACCGTAATTTTAATTGTGGCCGTAACGCCAGCTGCCAACGTTTCTGCCACCCTTATACTAAAAACCGTCGTTACTGCGACAACCGATACTAAAACAATAATAAAAATTTGAGGGTTTTTTATTTTCATTCATCTTTTATAATTCCGTTTTCTATTTTCCGTTTTCTATTTTTGGATCCTATTTCTTCGCAATTTGAATTTTAAAACGCTTTCTGAAAAGTAAAATCAGGATAGCGACAAAAATAATTGCCAAAACTATAGTATCCCACGGATGATAGCGAGTATATATACTTATAAATCTATAGTAAATCCCCTGAAATATATTAGCAGGCGCAATAGTAAAATAAAGTTTAGCAGCTGCTGCCACGCCGATGGTCGCGCTTCCGGCGGTAGCAGTTTTCTTTGTCGGCTGAGCTTGAAGATAAGCAAAATAATCTCCTGGGACAGTTTTAATCGGCAAAGTCATTTTAATTTGAACTACCTGAGACTGATTTGGCTGTAAAGCAAATTGCAATGGCTCAAAACTAAACCATTCCTTATTTGGTTTTAATTGTGTCTGGTTCCCGGAATAATCAATAGAAACGGTATATTCTGAAGGCTCGCTTCCAGTATTTATTACTGTCAAAGGAGGAACAATATAAACTGAGCCCGGATTTAACGGCTTGTCAACTTGTATTTTCCCGGTTCCTACTCCAACGCCAACGCTGCCAAAAACCGCAAACGGAAAAATCAATATTGCTATTATCGCCGCAAGCGAAATAGTAATCAACTTTTTCATAATTATTTCTGCAATTTTACCCGCCCCAACTTGCTTGAAGCGTCACCGCAGCGCTTTGTACGGTAGCTACCCCCGACGAAGGAGTATAAATTTTCAAACCGAACCATGTGACACTGCTACCCGCTGCACCTTCCACTAAATAGTTGCTGTCAAAAGTTGTTGTTAATGCAGTAGAATCATATGAAACTACTTTGGTCGTTTCATCGGCTGCGACGCCAAATGTATGAGCATATTTATTTGCACCTATATTAGCCACCGTATCAAGTGCCCAGTCGGCAGTATTTGCTCCTTTAATATCCAAGTCAGTTATAGCCGTGCCAACCGTGGCTGATATGTTGTGGCTAGCTAAATCTGAATCAAAAGATTCTTTTGAACCACTATATGGCACTGATCCATAACCAAAAGATGTCGGACTAACTGTAACCGAAACCGTTCCTATTGTAACAGTGGCAGTTACCGTCTCACCCCCCTCTGCTATTGTTCCTATCATCATTCCCACTATTCCCAAAATACATATTGTTACTAATAAAGATTTCATAGTGTTTATTTTTACGTTTTTATAACTTAGGTTTTTTAAGTTTAACTCGACCTTTTTTGTTAAAATTCATAAAAATTCATAAAAATTTTTTGCTAATACAATCTTATTATAAGAATAGCACATTTTTTAATGTTAAGCAATGATAATTATCCACCGCCTTATTATAGCACATTTAAAAAATCAAATAAAAGAAAAACATTAAGATCTCTAGTGTTCTGTCGCTCTAATAGTTACTGTAGTATTTTTAGTAACACCATAATCACCCCCGCCGATATCGGTAGGACTTAATAACTCTAAAATAAGATCCACGGTTCCGTTAATCGCAATATTAGAGGCCAAAGGTCTGTAATTTGAACCTTTATCTAATGCCACCCATTTCGTAGCTTGCTCACCGCTACTGCCCAATGTAAATGATGCTGCCAAAGTTTTGAGAGTGCTGTAAGCATGCATAAATATTGATGAACCTGTTGAAGTTGGAGAAAGTGTCCATCCCGCGCCTCCAGTAGCATCACTGCCTACAATATCAAAATCTTCTGCAACATTAGTACTATTATTAGTAACAATAAACTCGTCGTTAGCATTAGCAGTATCGGCTTTTTTAACCTCATTAGTAGGCATTACGCCATAACTGGTTGTGGCAGGGTCAACTGTTACGGAAATAACTGCGGCGTTAACTGTGATGGGAGAATTAACAGTGTTGGCAGAAGAACAAAGAGGGCTGACATTATTATCGCAAGCAAAAGCATACCAATCTTGCGCTGTAGAGCCGGTGGAAGTCCATGTACAAGTATTTGGGGAACCGGACCCAACCGCAGAGCTGGAAACGCAGTATGTCTGACTGGAAGCGCAGGTTGGCGGAGTGCCAGCAGTTATAGAATCGGTTTTACAAACCGCAAGATACCAATTGTCAGCAGAATCAGTAGCGGTTCCGGAAAAAGTGACATCATGGCCTGTTACAACCGGGTCCGGGCTGTCAGTTGGGTTACCTGAAAAAGACGGAGCAGTATTGCACGAGGAACCACTACTGATTTGCCAACTAGTATTATTGCCATTGGTTGACTTTGAATAAGTGGCACAAAAAGCTGTACCGCTGTTAATAGAATAGTTTATATCAGCATAAGAAACAGCTGCGGCAGTAGGAATTATAGTCCATTGCGAGGGGGCGGAAGAGCTTGTTAAGGTAATCAGTTGGTCTGGGCTGCCAGTAACTGTCCATATACCTGTGACTGTAGTGCTAGCTAAAGTTGAAAATTTAAGGGTTCGGGCAGAAGCAGTGGTAGCAGTCAAATTATTATAACTTCCTGAAGCAACTGTCTGAATCCCGGAGGCTGCGTTATAATTAACCGTGCCTCCCCATGTCAGACCAGTTGTTAAAGGGATGCCGGAGGTACTTTGGGTTTTTATAGTGCCATTATTAGTAACAGCGGTTACTGATAAATCATACGTAGCCATGTCCAAAGTGCCGGCAGTAATAGTCAGGGTAGTGGCGGCGATAGTCCCTCCGGCCATGTCTGTCTTGCCTGAAGCGTTAATTGTCAAAGTAGTGTATGTGGCGGCTGGAACATTATTGGTGTCTGTAAAAGTGAAAGCACCGACAGAGCCACTAA
>Ga0315275_10001458_pt1 | contig 20891 bp, 55 predicted proteins | sample YL17G03_0_MG_FD_205557 | JGI IMG/M metagenome (GOLD analysis project Ga0315275, IMG submission 205557) | Sediment microbial communities from Yellowstone Lake, YNP, Wyoming, USA - YL17G03_0 | ecosystem: Environmental > Aquatic > Freshwater > Lake > Sediment | place: USA: Wyoming | collected...
GGTGCATGCGGTAGTGATTATCATATTGAGGGTGATTTAGATTATAGATTAATCCATAGAATTAAATTAGAATATCCCGATATTGATTGTTATTATGGAAGTCAACTTAAATTTATATTAGGTAATAAAAAATGGTTTTTTAGCCATAGAATGATAAAAGGAGTATCTACTGTTGGTACTATTGATAAATATTGGAAAGACTTGTGTGTTTCTCTTTTTGAAAGAGAAAGAGTACCTGATGTTGTTGGTTATGGGCATATCCATCGAGCACAAAATCCCGTTCAATTAAAAAATGGTTGTAATCCTGTGTATGCTTTTGTTGCCCCATGTCAAAAAGTACCCGATGAATTTTGCAGTAAGGGTTCAACTCTTGCAACTTGGGAAATTGGATTTATGTTAATGATACAAGAAGGAGTTGAATTATATGGCAGATATATTAATACTTATCCTTATTGGGATAAAAAACAATAAAATCAGAGAAGGCAGTGAAACCCGGTACATAAGTGTGAATCAACAATTACTTGAAACCCATCGCTGATATGTGTTTTTTTTATTATTAACTTAAATTATATAAAAATGAAAACTGTAAAAAAAATTGTTGAAAATTCAACAAAAAAATCGCTAAAGAAAATTACAAAAAATCCCATAAAATCTAAACTCAGAAAAGAAATTAGGGATGAATTTAAAAAAGCTTCAAAACAACCACTGGATTTTGAAGAATTTAAAATGTATACCTCTCAATTATTTTTATTGGATAAAATGCAAAATAAATTTAAAAATCAACGCAGAGGATGGATAATTAACAAAACAATTAAAGATGATTCCCTGTATCCTGAAATTTGTAAACTCAGACGTATTGAAAATAGTGATGAGGGTGATAAAACTGAAATAGCTAAACTTATTAAAAAGGCTCTTATAAGACAATTTAATAAAGAATTTGAAAATTACGGGAATCCTTTACGTTTAACAATGGAAACTGTTGAAGACCATGTTAATAAACTTACTAATACTAAATATGATGAAGACAGACCTGCACAAACATTGGAAATGGTAGAAACTGATCGTTTAAAAGATGTAATAAAATACATGAAAAAAAATATACCTGTTTATCAATGGTGTAAAGAAGTAAAGGGTCTTGGTGTAAAACTTTCAGCCAAATTACTTGCAATAATTGGTGATATACAAAGATTTCCCGATCCAGCAAGTCTTTGGTCATATTGCGGTGTTGGTGATCCGGAAAAGGGCAAAAGACAAACAGGCAAACAATTAAACCATAGTCCAATAATGAGAGCAACATTATTTGTTCTTGCAGAATCTTTTATTAAATCCAATTCTCAATATAGAATAATTTATGATAAGCGTAAAGAAAAAACTCTTATCACACATCCAGAATGGCATAATCTTGTACCATGTTCTATTAAAAACGTTGGGAAAGATGCGCCTAAAACTGACAAGAAAGGTAAACAGACTTGGGCAAACAAACATCCTAAACATGCTCATATTGATGCTTCAAGAGTAATGGTTAAAAGATTTCTTGCCGAACTATTTGCTGCATGGTATCAAAGTCTCGGTCTTGAACCACCATCAAAACCTTATGGGGTGGAAATACAGGGACATCACGAAGAACCAATGATAGTACCCTATATTGGAAAACGTGGAATTATTGAAATTGAAATTAACGAAGATAATTAATATTAAATTTGTTATTATTGTTCTTTGAAATAAACCAAAAGTTGACTGAAACCCATGATGTACTTGTGAATCAAATATGTACTGAAACCCATGATGTATTTGTGAATCAAATGTATATTGAAATCCAAAGGAAACGTGTGAATTACAATAACCAATGATCCAATGAAACCCAACGTAGACGTGTGAATCAAAATCTGATTGAAACCCAAGATATTTTTATGAATCAATCCTAAGATGAAATCCATCAGTTATATATGAATCAGACTCAAAATGAAATCCAAATACTATATGTGAATCAAACCCGTCATGAAACCCACCGCCAATGTGTGAATCATTCGTGTAATGAAACCCCTGATATACTGTGTGAATTATGAGTTTAATGAAAATCCAAAGAAGTATTGTGAATCAGCAAAACATTGAAATCCATTTACAGCATGTGAATCAAAGAAACATTGAAATCCAAATAGTAAATGTGAATCGGTATAATAATGAAACCCAAGTTGCTGATGTGAATCAGATGATAAATAAAACCCAAAGAAATACTGTGAGCCAAACACAAAGTGAAATCCATAATAATTGTGTGAATCAAACGTATCATGAAACCCAAATTGATGATGTGAATCAATGAGAGAATGAAACCCAAGTATAACTTGTGAATTAATTGCTATTTGAAACCCATGATTGGCGTTGTGAATCAATTGCTGTTGAATTAAAAAATATTAAATAAATGAACACTTTTTCATTTCAAGATAGTAGTGGATATGATTGTAATGGAAAGAAAAATAAAATATATGTTATTTTACACAATGAATTAAATACCATGTTAAATAACGATTTACACGGAGAATTAGAATTGTATTTAGATTTTCATCTAAAAAAAGAATTATACGTTAAATTACATAACGAATTAAGATTAGAATTATGTGAGCAATTAGATAACGCATTACGAAATGAATTGAATGGAGTATTAGAAGGGGAATTATTTAAGGAAATTAATAATGAATTATTTAATAAGATATTAGATTTAATATATCTTGAATTAGATAGTGAATTTAATGAATTAAATAATGCATTACGAAACGAAATAAACTATTTATTTTATAAATGAAAAAAAAATCCAATTCATTATTAAAAGAAATAGAACATCAATTATGGCGGGAAATTGATAAAAGATTAGAAAATGCACTATGGCAAGAATTAGACAATGAAATAAATTGTGACATACATGATCAATTATATAAAGAATTACTTGAAAAATTTGATAATGATTTTGAAAATGAATTGGAAGGTGCTTTAGAAAATGAATTAAAATCTTTTAAAAAATGTGTAAAATTCAAGAAATAAATAATGAATTAATTCAAGAATTAGACTTTAACTTGAATCGGGATTTGAAAATTGAATTGCAGCATCAATATTTGAATTTTAATTTAGAGGATAAATTATATGATGAATTACATGAGGTATTAATTCGTGAATTAGATCGTGAACTTTCACGGGAATTAGATATTGAATTATCTCGTGAATTATCTGGCGAATTATATCGTGAATTAAATTGTGAATTACATGATTTATTATCTGGCGAATTATATCGTGAATTGTCTCGTGAATTATATGATGAATTATCTCATGAATTACATGATGAATTTATTGATTTAAATAATGAATTGGGACTTGAGTTAAGTAATGAATTTGAAAACATCTAAAAAAAATATTAAAATATATCTTCCATTCATATATTTCAATGTTGCCCATGATCTATATGTCGATTTATCGAATATGTTGGGAAAAGAATTGGAATATGGATTAGATGATAAATTATCCGCTTATTTATATTCTGATTTATCTAATAAATTAGATATTGATTTAATTAATGAATTAGCCATTGAACTGGACGATGAATTAGAGGCTTGTATAAAAGTAGAATTAGAAAAATGAACGAAAAGTTTAACATAATTGAAATTCAACAAGAATTATATTCATTAAGTCAAGAATTACAATATGATTTAAATGATGACCTAAATAATATATTGGCTGATGATTTAGATATTCATTTGGAAAATAAATTAACATGGGCATTATATACTGAATTACATTATTTAATTTCAGATATTGAAGATGTACTTGAACTTGATTTGGATAATTTATTGGGTGATGAATTGGAGAATAGTCTATGTGTTGAGTTTAATTTGTTTCAGAATTTAGTGGCAGAATTAACCGATAAACCAACTCGTGAATTATTTTGGAAATTAAATAATGAATTAAAAATATTATTAGAATGAATTTAGATAAACAAGTGTTTTGTGGAGAATTTCATGAATATTTAGAACGAGATTTAGATAAAGAACTTAATAGAGATTTAAATGATGTTCTACACATTGAAGGTGAATTATTTGGAATATTGGCAGCAGATTTACTGGATGAATTAAATCGTGAAATATATTGGGAACTGGATAGTGAATTGCGAATAAGTTTACGAAATGAAAATTAAAAAAAGCCAACAAATGGACACCGACTTATTTTATAGGGAATTTGATAATGATCTAAGAGAAGAATTAAGCAATGAATTAAATAAATTAGAAGAAAATTTAGATAATGATTTATATATGATTTTATATAATGAATTATGGTCTGGATTAAATGATGAATTATGGATTGAATTGGGGGATGTATTAAATGAAGTAATCAACTGACATTAAATAAAATGATCAATAATCCAGAAATTGAATATGATTTATATTATGAATTGAGAACCATGTTTAATAAAAATTTTTGGGATACTACTGATTTATCTTGTGATTTATCTCTTGAATTATATGGTGAATTAAGGCGTGAATTACATGATGAATTTATTGATTTAAATAATGAATTAAATAATATACTTAAATAAAATGATCAACAATCCGGAAATATGTGGTAATTTATTTCAAGACTTAGAAGAATTTGTATTAAAATTAGAAATAGATTTAAGAGATGAGTTAATTCTTTCATTAAGACATGAATTAAGAATTGTTCTTAAAAATACAATAAAAGAAGAATTATTGGATGATTTGGATACTGAATTATGTAATGAATTAATTGATATTAAATAAAATGATCAATAATCCAGAAATATATAAAGAATTATGTTGTTGTTTAGATAAAGAATTTAGTGATTTACCTGTTGTTAGATTTTGGAATGATAATTTAACAAATTTTTCAATTGAATTAAAAATTGAATTATATGCTGAACTATATATTAAATTAGATCGTGAGTTAAATATAGAATTAGATACCGCATTATTTCATGAATTAACTAATATTTAAATAAAATGATCGATAATTCGGAAATTAATTATAAATTAAATTTTGAATTAAAAAATATGTTTGATCCATATTGGGATACTAATGAATTATCTGGTGCGTTAAAAAATGAATTATGGGTTAAATTACATATTGAATTATGTGAAGACTTAGACGATGAATTAAGAGATGAACTAAATAACATACTTAAATAAAATGATCAACAATTCTGAAATTGCCAATAAATTAAGTTTTGAATTAAGAGATATGTTTAATCCATCTATTTGGGATAGTCCATCTGTTTGGAATTATGATATGTCTCCTAATTTAAAAATACAACTAATTAAAGAATTACTTGATGAACTATATCGTGAATTACATGAAGACTTAAATACTGAATTATGTAATGAATTAATTAATATTTAAATAAAAATGACAACATTTTCAATAATCTATTTAACAGGATGTTTAATCGTCCTGCTGTATTGTGTTTATATTTTTATAAAAGAAAAACGACAATTTGATTGCTATGATCTGGATGATATTATAATTACACTGATTGTAATATTATTGAGCTGGGTATCTATTATAACATACATCGTTGGACGTGCCCTTTCTGTTGAAATAAAAAGATACGATGATAAAAATAATGATGATAAATCATAACATTTTCAACTTTTTTTCGTATAATTGCATATGAAAACAAATTTTAATGAAATTTCAAAAAGTCAGACATAAAAAATACAATCTTAATTACGGTTGGATGATGGTAATCGAATTCAAAGAAGAACTGGATGAATTCTTTAAAAAATCCATGACTCCTAAAATTCGTCCCGCATATGATAATTTACTTAAAGTGATTAGCGGTAAATCTCACATTAATAATGTTTTAACCAGATTATTATTTTTAAAACTGGAATCCTTGGGTGAGGCAAATATTCTAACTTTAACAACAGAAATATTCCAACAATTATATACAGATAAATTAAAAGTAATTAATGAAACGGGTAAAATTTATATAGCCATGACTGGTGGGTATTTTGGGTTTCATAATGACATTGAGGTGTTAGATGAGGTTATAACCGATAAAATAATATATCCCGAATATACAGAAAAAGATATTGTTGTTAAACAATGGACTGATGGAACTCATTGGTATGCTTATCTTGGTGATCTTCAGGTAACAGAAGAAGATGAAGAAGGAAATCTTGATGAAAAGTGGGAAACAGAAAAACTTGCATATTACGCAGCAGCAAGATTAATAAATAAAAATAATTTTTGGATGCTAAAATAAAATTAAATATTAAAAACAATGAAAACTCTTGAAGATTTTAAAGATTATCGTGATAATGATGGTAATATCATAATGGATAATTTATCACCGGAACAAAAAATCGCATTGGATTTCTGCAGGAATAAACTCAGGGAATTTTGCAGTGACTCTGATAGCAATAAATATGAACGATATATCCATGTCAGAGATCATGATGTACATGTTTTTGGTTTTGCATGGATTATTATATTAATGAAAAAAGATTTTCATTTTCCCCGTGTAACTAATCATAAAACACTTATAAAAAAGATAAAGGAAAAATTGGAAGATAGATATTTTATTCCATATACTGAAATATCTGGTCATAATGATCTTGTAAATAAGATCATTAATACCGATGAAACCCAATACCTGTGTTATTGGGGAAATCGTCAGTTATTCAGCGAAGCAAGAATGGAAAGTGAAAATACAATATATTTATGAAAACAAAAATATTAACTTTAATGACAATCTTTTTTATTGGTTGTCTTTCATGTTGTACTGTAATAGAACCCGGTTCGGAAGGAGATTTGTTCTATCGTGATTTTGATTTAATCCTTGTTAGTATTAATAATGAATCTTCATTAACCGATGATGAAGGTAATATTCAAAGTTGTAATATAATTTTATTTGAAACAACTTATGGATTTGAAACAAAATATAATACCAGACATATGTACAGAATGATTAATACTTGTCAGGATTTTATTGAGGATACTAAGAAATATCCAAATCGTGCAGGATTTAATATTGATGTTGCATGGCTGTATAATCACAAGAAAGGTGATATTATACATTTTGATTATATGCTAAAATCTAAATTTTTTGAAAGCCCCCTATTGGATGAAAATAATAAAAACATAAAATGAAAAAATTAGAACGTAATAGGTTAATTGCCGAAACAATGAAATTAACCATACAAAAGACAAACAGAGGGGATTTCATTGAGTATGTAGATAATGATGGTTACGGACATCGAGATAAATTAGATTTTGATAAATCACCACGACAAAAAGAATGGATTGAAGATTGGCTGGTTGAAAACGGATTTGATATTGAAATGGATAGGGACAGAAATTCTACTATTTATTATATTGAAAATCTTGAATGTGAATTTGTAAAAGGACATAAATTAAAATCAGAGGCATTCCTTCTTGCTGTTGAGGAATGTTGTAAATGGTTAAAAAAACAAAACAATGAAAAATAATGCCATCATAAAAGAAACAAAATATTTGATTTTTATGATCATCGAAGAAAAACCAACAACTGTGGTCGTTGTAATTATAAATAAACATTCAACTGATGAAATAGGCACAATAGATTGGTATCCACAATGGCGACAATATGTTTTTAATCCCGGATTTGGAACGATCTGGAACAACACGTGCCTTACTGATGTAATTGGTGTTATTAATCAACTGATGGCAGAAAAAAGAGGAAAATATAATAAAAAAGCAAATGATGGATTATAATATTTTAAATAAAATGAAAACACCAGAAGAATTATTATCAGAATTAAATAAAGTTCCGGGTTATGCAATCGGCAAGGAAGATGCTGCTGCAACACTCAAACGGATTGAACAAATGAAACTGACTTTAATTAAAAATGCTAAAACGGAATGGAGCGGAGAATGGATAGATGTAAAAATAAAATTGCCACAAAAGGGTCAGCGAGTATTATGCGTTCAAGACCCCCATACAACAGCTACAAGAGAAGCTTTGTTTGGAATATTTGACGGAAAAAGATTTACACCCCCTCAACAAAATATATATGCTGATTATGAAGTGGGTCAAAGTCGATGGGCTGATATTATTTATTGGATGCCATTACCAGAAACTCCCGAACCAGAACAACCAAAACTATAAAACAATATAATTATAAATAAAATTAATAAATATTAAAATGACAGCAAAAGAATGGCTTGAAGTGATGAAAAAAGCAAGTGACTTCCCCAAAGGAACGGAAATTTTAATTGAAAAATATGGTAAAATGCTATTGATGGAATTTATTAGTTGGTATGCTAATAAATATGAAATGACTTTTACTGATGAATTTAAGCAAGAGTTAATTGAAGAATTTTTAACCTCACCTAAACCAAAAGTTTAAATAGAATAATATAATGATATGTAAATAAGATTAATAAATAAATATTAAAATGGAAACAATTAAAAGAAAAAAAATTAAAAGAAAATGGTTCTCTGACATGAAAGAACTTAATGAATGGGTTGATCATAATATTACATATATACCATATGTGATCAATATTCATGAAACGTTACGTGGTTATATTCTTTTTTATTGGAAAGAAATAGAATAAAATAATGAAACCCCAAACAAAACATATAATTCCAAGAACAGGAGAATGGTGCAGTGCGGTACATAATTGCGATTGTGGTTTTGATAATTGGGATGCTGAAGATGTAAGAAAATTATTTATGGGATGGTTTCAACAAAATGATCAATGGATGGTGATTTGGGAATGCCCAAAATGTTTTAAAAAATGGTATCATCATGATAGGAAATTATTTTATTATAAGTTGTTTTTAACTTTATTTATGAAATAATGAGATATATACAACATAAAAGCGGTCAGAAATTACATCTGGCTTTTGAAATTGAAGGCAGTTTAACCCATCCGGTTTGTGGAAGAAAATTTGATCATTATAGGGCATCATTTAATATGCCTCTTGGTCATGCCTGTAAAGATTGTATGAAAAGAATTAACAATCCATTATTTAATCAAAGGAATTTTATAATTCAAAATATCTAAAATATGAACAATAAACTGAATGATATAAGGGAATTAATTGCACTATTGAAAGCAGCAAAATGCCCTGAATGTGATGGAAGTGGACTTGCTGACAAAGAATACTATGTTTTGTGCCAGTGGTGTTATAAACGTGATGAACTTATTAAAAAATATATGTCAGGAAATATAAACATTGCGCCCGAACTTACAAAAATAAGAAATGAGTTATATGATTCCCTGCCGAAAATAGTTGGTGAAATTAATGCTTTTGATCTAACAATTGTGATTAAAAAACATTTGGAAAAATTAGATCATTTTATTGATGAGATGAAATAAATAAACCAAATATAAAATAAATGAGACCAATTAAATTCAGAGCATATATAAAGTCTGAAAAATTAATGACTGAGGTTATTAGATTAGATTATTTATTTGAAAATCATATATGTATAGATGTTATTATACCCGGAAAGGGCAGATATTGGAATAATTTAAATCCTGATGATTATGAACTAATACAATTCACTGGATTTGTTGATGAAAATGGCAGTGAAATATGGGAGGGAGATATTATTATTGTTGATGGTGTTGATTTTTATGAAAAGGTGATATTTGAAAATGGTGCATTTGTTTTATGGTCAGATAAAGATCATATATCACGACTTGATGGGGCAATAGCAAAAGAACTGAAAGTCGTTGGAAATATATATGAAACACCTGAAATTAAATGTGGAATAGTAAATAAAACTAAAATCATGAAGCCAAAACTAAAATGGGAAATTTCCTATTACGATTATAATGGTGAATATCAAAAACATATAATTACTAATGATTGTGCACAGGCTGCAATTGCAAAACTACATGATTGTAAAACTTTAATTGAAGTTGTACAAATAAAAACCAAAATATGAAAAAAATAATTATAAATAATTTTATTGAATCATTTAATGAACTTGCAAAAGAAGTATCTGAAATTGAAGAAGCAAATGGTTGGGATATGAAAGATGATTTACCAAATCAAGCAATGAAAATTGCATTAATGCATAGCGAATTATCAGAAGCTCTTGAAGCATTAAGACACGAAAATCCATTTGATGATCACATACCTGAGTTTAGAGGAACAGAAGCTGAATTTGCTGATGTTATAATCAGAATAATGCATATGGCATATAGACTTAATTACAATGTTGCTGGTGCTGTTATTGCTAAAATTAATTACAATAAAGGACGTGAATATAAACATGGTGGAAAAAAATTTGGATAATATTAATTAAACATTAAATTAAAATCAACGTTGGGGAAAACAGGATTTTGTTTATAGATATGAATATAATAACTATGCTTGGGTCGTTGAGCATAATGGCTGCGAAGCTATTGTTTTTTCAGGAACAGAAAAAGGAACTTCTGTTGAAATTATACTCAATGAAAACGGACATCCCAAAGGTTCTGTTGAAGATTTCTGGAATGAGTGGTTGAGTTTGGATGTTAAACCAGATAAAATATGAATAATTATATTTGCGAAATATATAATGAATTAGATAATGACTTAAAATGTGATTTGGATTATAATTTGGATCGTGAATTATATGGCATTATGCATAATGAATTAGATTGTGAATTATGGCAGGAAGTGGGAATTTCAGTGGCATGGAAATTAAGACAGGAACTTTTATTTGAATTAAGTGTTGAACTTAATAATGAATTGGAATCTTTGTTAAATGATTTTAAATATGAATAATGATTTGCATATCTTATCTTGCGAAATATGTAATGAATTAGATAGTAAATTACGGTGTGTATTATGTGATGAACTGTTAAATTTATTAAATACTCATTCAAATAAAGTAATAAATTTTGAATTGTGGGAAAAGCTAATCATTGAATTACATAATGAACTGTGGAATGAATTATATCATGAATTAAATAGCGAATTAACTCGTGAATTATATCATGAATTATCCGGCGAATTAGATCGTGAATTAAATAACGAATTAACTCGTGAATTATATTGTGAATTAAATTATGAATTATATAATGAATTATATAATGAATTATGGAATGAATTATGGAATGAATTATCTGATGAATTAGATCGTGAATTATTTGATGAATTAAATTGAATTTATTTATAATGACTAAAAAAAGAAATAATGAAATAGGAATAAAATTACAATCTCAATTATCAGATTTTTCCAGAGAATTGAGAACATTGCATAATGATCTGAATGGTGAGTTGATAAATGAATTAGATATAGCACTTAATAGAGATTTCATTAATGAAATGTATGATTTGGATTTTGAATTATTTAATGAAATAAATAAAATATCAATTTAAAATAATGTTTTCAAAAAAATTAACTAAAAGCGTTTCAATTGGTGTTGTTGTTGAATTACTTAAAATACTTCAACCCCGTTCTTTACTTGCCCAAAAAAAATTATTATTTGTTGTTGAATTAAAAAATGATCTATATAAAAATTTAACTAATGATCTTGTTAATGAATTATGGATTGAACATGAAAATGAAATTATGGATGAATTGAATGTTATTTTAACAAATGAATTAGGCAGAGAATTGAACGAATTGGATGCTGCTATTGGAATTGAATTGGATTTCAAATATTTTAATAATATTAATTTCTATAATATCGCCAAATTAAACAATGTAAAAATAATGGAATGAATAATAATTTATCCATAGTAGTCTCCAAAAATGTAAGTTATATATTAAATGAACTGAATATTGACATATGTGGAGAATTGTCTTGTGAATTAAATCGTGGAATTAATTGTGAACTACATGATATTATATATAATGAATTAACCGGGGAATTAAGTGACAAAATAGTATTTTTGCTGACATTTGAATTAAGAAGAGAACTTTTATTTGAATTGAATGAAGAATTAAAAAATGTTTTAAAAATATTTTAAAACCATGAGTCGCATTGATGATATATTTTTTTATACATTATTGCATAAATCACATAACAATTTTGGGAATGAATTAATGGATGGTTTGGATTATGAATTAGATTATGTTCTGCGGGGTGAGATGACAAAACTATTAAAATCTAAATTAAGAAGGGAACTTTTATTTGAATTGGACGTTGTATTAGATAATGAATTAAGAACAACATAATGATCCCAAAAGAATTAACAATAGAATTAGAAGAAACTCTTTATAAAGAATTATATAATTTATTTAGCGATGTTGACGATCCTAATTTTTATAACACCCTAAATTGTTCATTAAATATGAGATTACATGAGGATTTATTTGTTGGTTTATGGATTGATATGGATGATTTAGACGTAGTAATGGGAATTGAACAAATTGAAAAAACTGAATATTTTGATTATCTTATACCATATTAGATAATGAATTATGATTAACTTAACCGATGAAATATGTTTTGAATTAAAAAATGAGTTATCTGATAAATTGGGTGATAAATTATCATATTATTTAGAAAAAGAAATGGAAATTCAATTAATACGTAAATTAGCTGATTTGCTTCATGATGAATTATCCACTGAATTAGATGAACTATCCTGTGAATTATATGATAAATTATATATTGAATTACGTGGTGAATCATATCGTGAATTAGATCGTGAACTTTCACGGGAATTAGATATTGAATTAACTCGTGAATTATATCGTGAATTATCTCGTGAATTAAGAGGTGAATTATGGAATGAATTATATAATAAATTAACTTATGAATTATGGGATAAATTAAAACATGATTTGCGCGATGAATTATGGGATGAATTATATCGTGAATTAAATAATGTGTTGGGTCGGGAATTAATTGAATTAAATAATGTGTTGGGTCGGGAATTAAATATTGAATTAAATTATAATGTTTAAGTGATATATAACTATAACATATTGTGGTACAGAGACTTAAATGTAAAATACTATAATACAATAAGTTATGAGGGTATTTATATGTACTATAATTGTGGTTTAATGTACTTTAACTGTTTTGGGCATTGAATGGGTTGATTTTATTAGGGTTTTAATGGGGGTTGATTATCAATAAGTTAAACATTAATAGATAAATGATGAAAAATCGTTGTGGAGAGAAATGGGGGAAAGTGGGGAATTATGGGGGAAATGTATTGCCCCCACCCACATCTTTACGACTGTTTATTTTTTTCCAGAATTTAAATTATAATTTTTTATAAAAAATGTTTATATTGCAGGAAACAATTATGATTATGTTTACCCAAGAAATTAATGATGAATTAGATATTGAGTTAAGTAAATATTTTGGTAATGATTTATTCATAAAATCATATTATAATTTAGCTAAAACATTATGGGATGAATTGGATATAATATTAGGTATTGAATTAAGACTTGAATTATCTCATGATTTAAATAATCAATTAAGTAATGAATTAAATTCCTTATTATGAATATAAATAATAATTTAAAAAATGAATTAGAAATTACATTAGGGGATGAAATAAATAATGAATTAAAAATTAAGTTAGGAACACTTTTATGGTTTAGAATGTTTAATGAAGTAAATGAATTAGATATTGAAGTATTGTATCGTACATTAGTATATCCGTACATTAAGTAATTACTGTACATTCACTTTTTGTACATTGAGTTTATCTGGACAATGGTAAATCGAACATTCTTAAAAAATATTATTCTTTGATTATTATTATTATTATTATTATTATTATTATAAGAATATTATTTTAAACAACCAGCAAAAAACAAAGAATACCCATGGAATAAGAATAACAGTAATTATTCCAATATCTTCTTTTTGTTTTGGCATACCTACGCTTGGTGTTATAAGCACTACAACAATTAATATAAGACTCATGCATTGGCGATAATCTAATTGGGGTAATGCTGGGAAGATTGGTAATATAAACCAGTACCATAATTTGTACATTAGAAAACCCCAAGAGATGGCGGTATAAAAGAATATTAATATACCAATTCCCATTTTTTTTAATTGATCAAGTATTTCTTCCATAATTTATGTTATATTTAATTCACTCTCTAATTCATGATCTAATTCAATATTTAATTCACGATTTAATTCACGATTTAATTCATCATTTAAGTCATTATATAATTCACGAGTTAATTCACACCTTAATTTACAATATAATTCATCGGATAATTCACGATATAATTTAATGTATAATTCACGATCTAATTCATTAATCATATTTTCCAATTTAACGGATGTTTTTTATTGATCTTATAATATTCTTTATCCAGTTCATCCAATATTTTAAAGCATCGGTTCTTCAGTAAATTATATGGTTGGTTTATTTTAGCATAATGACTCAAGAATAATTTTTTTGCAAGTTGAGGGGAGTTAGAATATGTTTTAAAATAATACTCTTCCATCTCATCTTCAAGAGCGAATGCCATTTCGGACAATCTCCCTATATAATCCAGTGCTAAAATGGTTTCATCATATAGATTTAAATGTGTTTTACCATCAAATATTTTTATTAATTGGACATTCTTAAATTTGGTTTTTATATTTATTATTAGTTCATTAGCTTTATTTAGTTCTTCCTTATGATCGGGTATATTGAAATCATGTACAATCTGTATATTTTGAGACATAACTTATTTGAAATTAATTGTGACATTATGTTATTTTTTATTTAAGATTTATTATCTGGGGTTCGTACATTATCATGGACTATAATCGTATACATAAACATCCACGGTTATTGTTTTCATTATGATTCTTTCTACTTCATTCCATTCTCCCCCCGCTAATCCGCATCCAACCCTTGGTATGTGAAGGGTTGCATTAATATTAGAAGCAAATTTATTTACTGTGACCAGCGCAGTGTACAATGAGTGATAACGTATGGGTTTTTGCCCCGTAGGACTATCTTTAATGCCATGTTGAGCAATCATGTTGGCAACAATGATATCGTCTTCTACGGGCACGAATTGAACTGTACCAAGGATATATTGTTTTAGGTTGCGGTATTCTTTTTCGGGAAAGTTCCACCGGTTAGAGATTGCTAAAACGAAACCCTTTCCCCATGCCCCGATATTATTGCAGATATGCGGTATTATTTTTTTACCATTACCAATAGGATGTGTTGCATCACCAGTTATATAATGAATTTTCATGAGAGGTTGTTTTTAAATATATGTAAATATATAATAGTATTCTGATATTCATGTGTTTTCTTTTTCAACATTTAATTCGTCAGATAATTCAGTATTTAGTTCATTCCATAATTCATCCCAAAGATCACGTCTTAATTCACGATTTAATTCGTTATATAAAGCACAATTTAATTTAGTACTTAAATCACGATCTAATTTTCTCGTTAATTTAATATTTAATTCATTCTTTAATTCAATATTAAATCTTTTATGAAATTCATTTTTCAACATTTAATTCAATTTCTAATTCACGATTTAATTCAGTATGTAATTCATGATTTAATTTATTAGATAGTTCACGATTTATTTCATTAAATAATTTATTATCTAAATTACGGGATAATTTATGATTTAATATATTATATAATTCATCCCTTAATTCATAATTTAACTCACGAACTAATTCAATATTAATTTTATTATTTTTTTTCAACATCTTTCTACCCACTGTTTTTCACAATCATAACAATACATAACGGCATAGTCGCTATCTGAAGCTATAATGGTTATATCTTCATGCTTACATGCTCGTTGCTTTCTTATTTTTTTATATTTTTCCTTAATTTTTTTGAACATTGTTGTTTAAAATTAAAGGTCATCGATATCAAGAGGTAATGCATCTGCTGCCTTGGTGAAAATATCAATAGAATTAACGGCATACATTTCTACTTCTTCAAGATATGAAACCATGTCGTACAATAAGGTCTGTGCATTATTCAAATCTTCGTTTGAATATTTTGCTTTAAATTGTTTTGCTGTCATAATTTTATTTATTAGTTACTTTATTTATTGGTTGTCTTATTGATGCGAATAAACAAAATCCCCGTTGATATACATTTGTAGGTGTAATAAGAGTTTCAGTTGGACTTGATATTATATATGTAAACCCTTTTACCATAAGATAATCAATAATATCCTGACTGGTTTTCAAAAGAAAAAGATATTGTTTGTTAGCTTTTAAAATTTCATCATATTCATTCTTTGGACATTGAGGAACATTATCTTGATTTAAAAGAATTCTTAATTCATCCCAATTTTGATTAATTGAATGTTGTGTCCATTCTTCTATAACTTTTAGAAGTTCAGGATTATTTTGTTCAAATTTTTTTATTATGAATTCTTTAGCATCCATTTTTAATTAAAGTTATTTATTAGGTTTATTTAAATCTTCTTTTAATCGTTCCAGAAAAGTTTCTTCTCCATCATCCCCGGACAATAACCAATCAATCCTATGTGTATATATTCTGGCAAGTTTAAGGTATTTTATTGCTTCCTTGAATTTATCTTGTACATCTTGGGGATATGTATGATAAATCATTTCTTCAGGATATTGCTCATAATATTCTTTAGATGCCCATAAATCATCAGTATGTTTCTTTTTTCCCTGACTGTTTAATTCTCTTTCAATTGAATCGATGATGTCATCAAGTTTATATTGATTATATTCGAAATGTCCTCCGCTCATAATTATTATTTTTGGTAAAGTTATTTATTTAATCGTACATTGGTAATTTTGTTTTTCAACAAAAGATTAATTAATAAGATATCTTCTTGTTGCTTTGGTTTTTATTTGTTTTTTTAATTTATTTACCTGCAGTTGCAGGAAAATTACAATTATCGATAAACACATGCACCAAATTCCTAATATTATTGTTGTCATTTTATTTAATTATTAATTTTATTATCAACAGCTTCATCCTTTGGTATTGGTCTTATGTCGTATCCAAAATCATGATGTCTGGTTTTCCATTCAACACACTCTTCGTATGTTCCGAAAAATATATTATTATTGAGAATTATATCAATCACCACGTGTGTCTTCATTGATTTAAAACTTAATTTTAAGGGGATCATAAATGTCTAATACATCTTTAAGTCTTTTCTCGGCAAGAGTTTTTCTTTTCGGATCATTGGAGTATAATGATGAAGTTAAAATGATTGTATACAGGATATTTTTTGCAGAACGATCCTTTTTATCAATCAATCTATTGTAGATATCAATAGCTTTTTCATAATCATCATTATTATCGGTTCTTATCAATGCAATAACCTGCTGAAAGAATTTATGTTGTCGGTATTCTTTAATTGCATTTTTATAATGAACTCTTTCATTTAAATAAGGCTGACTGATTAATCCAAATATTATCCCAAGGAATATAGGGGAGAAAAAGATTATAAATGCCAATAATTCACAATTCATCGTAGGATTGGTTTTCATGAGAATTAAATCGATAAGTGGTGTGAATAGAACAATTAACATAAGTACAAAACAACCAACCATTCCATATGCTAAAATAAAGAACAGCTTTGCCATTCTTTTACAATGCCTTTTTGTTTTAAAGTCCATGGTTGATAGATTTAATTTATTTATTGAATTGTTGTGCTTGGAATTTGGTGATTTCATTATGAAACTCCTCTGTTGTTTTAGGTTAGGACATAGTATAACCATAGTCCTTATAGTATTTTGGACAAAGAGCATCAATAGCATTTTTTGATTCTAATAGGGTTTTACCGGTAGCAATTTTATAAGTTTTAATTGCTTGAAGTTTAGCACCCCGACCAAGTTGAATCTTCACTTCCCGCATATAATTTCCTTCAATTTCGAATGTAACGGGAGAATGAAATTTGATTATTAATTTTCCGATTTTCATAATTGTTTTTATTTAAAGTTAATTAATTTACTTTTGTATTTGATTTTGTTGTTATTTCGAAGCCAAGTTTTTTTAAACTTTCAATTACTGTTTCCCAATTATTTCTGAAGCGATACATATCAAACCAAACAATCATATGAAGGGCATCATCATCATTATATGAACCCCAAAACTTTCCATTATCATTATATCCTTGAATATTAAGTCTGGTAAGATAAAGAACCGTTTGGGGTTTGGGATTACGATTAAAGAATGATTTTTTTGGAGTCTCAATGCCCTCCTCTATAATAAAATCCCTGATGACCATCAGATGATTATCCATTAACAATAACCTGTTTTTAAGAACATCAAGCATTGATGCTGTGGATGGTGAAATTTTCTCTCTCATGGTATTTTTATTTAAAATAAATTTCCTTGTTTATATAGTTCTTTTTTTGCAAGTTCGGTTTCGATTGTTTCGATAGCGTCAATACAAAGATCGGTTGTAAGATGTTCCGTTCCATATTCTTGATAATATTCAAGAATTGTTTTTGCCGTAGTATTATATTTACCACCTGAATAATTATAATAAATAATTATTTCGGGATACTGATTACATAAAAATAATGCTCTACTTAATATCTGGTTTTCTAATCCTTTTACTTCTTTTTGCAATTCCTTGTATTGCTTCCGATAATCTTTTCCTGTGATACGTAGTGTTGTCATTAGATTATTTTTTAATGTAATTTAAATATTCATTCAATGCCTTTTGCCATTTTTGATAATCTTCATCAAGTTGTGTTTCAAGATATTTTTTACCTAATGTTCTTGATGTATTACATAATGCCATTAATTTCCTATCCTTTGTCATTTGTTTTAATTATTACCCGTACATTCTTATACGAGAATTAGATTGATTTTGTTACAATTATTATTAACAAAAAACCCCGCATACAATTAATATATGCGGGGAAAAGAAACACATGAACGTAATCAACCGAGATCAATAAGCCGGGTTTCGAGTATTTTCATCAATTCACTCATTGGGCGCACTTCATCTTCCGCCTCTTTAGCTTTTTCAATTGGCAGTTCATTTGTCTTTACTTTGGCAATCTGTTCTTCCAGTTCAACCAGTTCATATTCCTGATAATCGCTTTCAAAATATGCCTGTTCAACGATATCAATTTTACCGTCTTTATAGGTTGCAACGGCGAAGGGGAAATATTCACTTACCCTCATTTTGCTGTGATCAGCAACAGGTACTGCAACCACATGAGCAGGATTAACATAACATACCAGTACTGCATTACTATTTGAACCAAAATGTTCAACATATTTGGTTGCACCAACATGAAGTCCATATGAACATTCTATTGCAGGATCGCCATCGCATTCCCTGCGTACCATGTAAACGGGTTGACCAAGTGCAATGCTCATGGTTTTACTGTATTTATCAGTATAAACCGTTTCAGGGTCTTTATCGTCAAAGATTGCCAGATAGAGTTCATTCAGGTTGCCAAGAAATTCAATACCTTTTTCAGTTTCTTTCCAAGTATTGGCAGTTGCCTTTTTGGTTATACCATAGGTATTATTATTAAGATACCTGAATACCACATATTTACCGGGATTGGTTTTCCAGTCCTTTTTAACGTGAAGATACTGGTTGCTGACAAAAGCCGAGAGATCATTGTCTGATTGTTTTTTGAAAACAACAGCTTTGTAAACAACCATATAACCTTTGTCAGTCAGGACAAAATCATGGGTTTTGATGAAGTCAAACAGACTTATACGTACCCTTACATCAGGGTTAATCATCAAAAGTTTCCAGAAATTGATAATGGCTTCCAGAGGATATCCATTTTCATGGTATTCCTTAATCACTTCAACAAGTGTCATAGGAAGGGGAGTGTTAAATCCTGCAAGATAAACTTCTCCATTTTCAGGATCGGTTTCCAGACCTGCCATCATACCAATTCTGAGCTTCTCATTGAGATAGCACAGGACTGATTTAACGTTTTCGTCTGTGGGAGTTTCTTTGGCTTTAAGAACTAATCTGAATAGTTCATCAGCCTCCTTTGGTGACCCGCAGTTCTTCTTATGGAGTTTACCATTGATACTGATATTCACCATATTGCCAATTTTTACGCCTTGAATGTTTTTCATTTTTTTAAATGTTTTTGTTTGTATTTCTATGTGCAATTATACGAAATTAAAATGAGAATGTTACAAATGTACAATATTATTTTTTATTATCAGATTATTTTTATTTAAAATATCATAACCTTTTTCAGAATATCACAAAACAGGTCACTTGAATCATCATACCGGAGATACCTCATAATACTAACATTCTTTTTTTCCAGTTCATTAAGTTCTTCAATTAGTTTAATAATGGATTTTTCTACCCCGGTATTTGTGATACCATCCAGATTGAAATATTTTTTAAAATACTCTTTATAGTAACTGATATTTGAATTTGAATATTTTATGGATTTAATAAAATTTTCAATCTTATCAATTTTATTTTCGACACTTAAATTAACTTTACTGAATAATTTTTTTGATTTATAAAGGCTGTCAATACCATTCCATTTTTCAACAATATCATGGGTTTGAAAATAGTTCAAAACTGTATTTTCTTTCCTGTAAAGCAATTCGGTAAAAAATTCACTAACATGATGAGCATTTTTGCAATGTTCCATGTATTTCACATTATTATGTGCTAACATAATGAACATTATACTTTTTTTTGCTTTATAACCATAACCATTTCTAAAATCATGTTCATAGTCTGAATAATGATTAACAACAGCATTTTCATCAAATAACATTTCATATAACCGATGTGCTGTACTTAATTCCGCTTCATTTTCCTGTGTGCAATAAAAAATATGATGATTGTAATTCAATAAATTTTCCAATTTAACACTATCTTTTCCGTAATGCCCATTGAATTTAAGTGGTATATAGCTATTGAGTTTTTCTGGCGTTAAACCAATACCACCACGTTTACGTGCTTGAACAAAATCATCAGGTACTGCCAATGTAT
>Ga0315275_10001461_pt1 | contig 20858 bp, 17 predicted proteins | sample YL17G03_0_MG_FD_205557 | JGI IMG/M metagenome (GOLD analysis project Ga0315275, IMG submission 205557) | Sediment microbial communities from Yellowstone Lake, YNP, Wyoming, USA - YL17G03_0 | ecosystem: Environmental > Aquatic > Freshwater > Lake > Sediment | place: USA: Wyoming | collected...
GGGCCCTGCAGGCAAGGCGGCGGGGGAACGCGGCATGGTGTGTGACCTTCTGTCCAGGAATGAACAGAGATACCACATCCGTCGCTAAATGAACAGTGTTGGGGCTAGGGGGTAAGCGCCACTCGGCCGCTACCAGGCCGCTACCAAACCGCTACGCCGGAGTGCGAGGGGCCGCTACCATTCCGCTACCGATCCGCTACTCCAGTGGGCCTTGTTCCGAGCGTGTATCGCCGGCTCCCCATGACCCGTTTTGCCAGCAATCAGCCTGACAAATGGGCCTTCACCCTCACCTGCCTGCTGGCCCGGAACGCGCGGAAACGCCGCAGACACCCCGGAATTCCGCTACCAAACCGCTACTCTTCCGCTACTCATTCGACCGGTACCTCGGCCTATCGATAGGAATGGCGAGAGCGTGGTTACAAATCAGCCGCTCTACCAACTGAGCTACGCCGGCGCAATGTCCAGCAATGTCCGGTTTTCAGAATTTCGGCCTACACAACCGCTACAGACAGCATGCAGACCCGCTACCATCGCGGACAGCAACACCCCGCACCGCTCCAACAGCCGCCATTTCGGCGGTTGGCCGACTGAGCGGAACTCAGCGGGTCGGGGTTGTGGCTATGATCCGCCTGATTCTAGCAGGAAGGGGACGGGGTGTCAGTAGGTGCATGTGGACCTGCGCGTGAGCGGGTATCGTTGCGGGGCTAGAAGCCGGTCCCCCACGGCCACGGCGGGGGGCTTGATGGAGAGGTGGGCCGCCTATGGCGCTGGCGCCTCAAGCTCGTTCGGAAAACCAGAGCATCCGGTCCGCTGAGCGAGATCTCGGGCATCCTCGTAGAATCTCTTTAGCGACTTCGCTGCTTCACTGTCGCCAGTGAGAACAATGTTGAAACGCATCGTGTGGGCGAGCTCAATGAGCTGATTGTCCTTGTGGTCATAGGTGGTGATCCCAAGAGCGCGATGCACCAAGGGCTTGGGGTCGTCGACGTCAAGCTTGGTCTCGTCAACGCCAATTGCCTCTGCAGCGCGAGACCGGTCGAGGACCAGCCAGCACTCAACGTTTCGAGCAGCGACCGCGTGAATCACACAGTGCTCAAACGCAGCAGGCACGCGGGCCTCTTGTTGATCCAGCACCTCCCTCCAGGATTCGCTGTTGGCATCAACGGCGAGGACGATGATGTCAGCGTCTTTCGCTTTGAGCTCCTCGCAGACCTTGCATATCTCCATGGCGCGGCGCAGTCCGGCTCTGCCGCGGGTATGGCCTTTCACTAACTCAGCATGCGGGCACCATCGCCTCCGGATCGCTTCCAGGAATGCCTCGTGCCCGAAATCCTCCGCCGAGAAGCCTATCTTCACACGAACATCTCTCGGAAGTGCAGTTCGCCAAGCGAGAACTTGCCGAGCAGACCCCTAACCTTGTCGGCATCTAGTTGCCTGAGTTCGCTATGGGTATCACGACGCACGCAGACTCGCACACCGTCGAGCATGGTGTCGAACAGGTCGATCACATAGGGTGAGTGGGTCGTGAAGACATATTGTCCGGACACGCCGGAATGGTCTATCAGATCGAACAGCCTCCTCAGCATACCAACATAGATGCCGTTCTCCGGCTCCTCAATAACTACAATCGGAGGTGACGACATCCCGGCGTTGCTCACCGCCCTAGCGGTGCTGATGATGACGTACGCTAGTCCCAGGAACCTCAGCGTTCCATCAGAGATCCCGGCTGGAGTGAAGTTGTGTCCGTCGGCATCCGAAAGCCACATGAAAACCTGTTCCTGGGCCGGCATGAAGCTGATAGAGTCCAGCTTTGGTTCTATCTCCCGCGTCAACTCCACGATCGGCCGGTGGTCGCGCTCCGAGATATTCTTCAACATGAACAGCACAGATGCCAGGTTGTCGCCGTGAACGTTAAGCACCCAGTTGGCCGGCTGCGCCGGTGCCGGTCCACGCATGCTGAGTGGGTTTAGGTTGTAGTAGGTCCAGGATCCCAGGTACTTCTTGAAAGCGTTCGCGAGTCTGTTCGTCTGCAGGTCGTACAAACGGAACAGCATCGTGGTATCCTGCGGCGCGTGGGTTTCCACCCTGGCCTCTCCCTGCATGCCGCGGAAGTGGCGGCCTTCATGCAGGAGGGTAACGACACCCCGGTCGTTCAGTATGAGAGCGACTCGTTCCCCGTCCGGCGGCGTGACCCACAGGCTTTCGGATTGCAGGACGTACGTGGTTGCGAACGCGTTGCCGGGCGTGACCGAATCCACTTTCAAGGACAGCGCATAGTCAAACACATAGGGCTGGTCGTCGACCATGAGTTCGGCCTCACACTCAAAGTCGAGCGTCGGTTTGTCAAGGTACACGTTGTGCAGCTGCCAGCCCTCACCGGCGAAGGCCGCGGCGTCCTTGATCGGGCCCTGAGATGTACGCGCGAGGAACATAAGCGCGGAGCAGAGGCTGGTCTTGCCAGCATTGTTCGCACCTATCAGTAGGTTGACTGCAGATGCTACCCACTCCACATTCAGTAGGGTCTTGAAATTGTCCACATAGAAGCGTCGCAGCATCGGTATCCTCCGCGATTCGGGGGGGGCGTACGCATGATGATACCACGGTTCCGCCCAGACTGCTACGTCCCGTAGCGGGGCAGACCGAGAGAAGATGCGGGCAAAGGGGGATGATCCCTGTATGTTAGGCAGTAGCTTGCCTCATGCCCCTTGCCGTCTGGTAGCCGGGGGCTCAGCGCCTATCGTGAAGCGCTGCCCCGCGATGCGCGCGACCGGGCCCCGGTGGAAACGGGCAGGCTGATCCCCTTCATGATATCCCCCCTCGCGAACGCCCACCTCCGCCCCTCGGCTTCGCTCGGGATGGGGCGAGGCCTGCCCTGAGCCTGCCGAACGGGCTGAGCAGAGTCGAAGCCCCGCTCCGAATCGGCGAACTCGGAGTAGCGGGCGGTCATGGTGACGGAGTTTTGGGGTAGCTTCTACGTCGTGCTGCTTGCGCGCGCTGGGTTGGCGCGGTGTTGTGCGGGGAGGAAGTCGTGCATGCCCTTGCCGCGGTGAATGCCCCGGTAGCTGAGGTTGACGAGCAGACGGGGGAGGAACCTCCTGCGCACGGTGAGGCTGCGCTTGAGGATCGAGGGTATGGAGTAGAAGCGGCCGTAGGCGTACTTCTGCCCTGCCCGCAGTTCGACGTCCGTCATGTGCAGGGGCCGGAACACGACGTTGCTCATGGTGTAGTGCGACCAGTCGTGATCCAGAATCCTGTTTTCGCCCTCGAGCTGCCGGCGCATCGCCGTGCCCGGGAAGGGAGTGAGCACCGCGAACTGGGCGGCGGCCAGCTTGTGCTGCTCCGCAAACGCCACCGTCCTCGCGAATGTGCCCGTATCGTCCCCGTCCAGTCCCAGCACGAATGAGCCAATGATCTCAATACCGGCCTTGTGGATCGTGGCGATGGCCGCGCCCATGTCTAACCCCAGGTTCGGCACCTTGTGGGTGGCGCGCAGGTTCTCCTGTGACAGGGACTCCAGGCCCACGAACATCGCCTGGCAGCCGCTGCGCGCGGCGAGGGAAAGCAGCTCGGGATCCCTCGCCATGCTCAGGTCGGCCTGGCCGATCCAACGGCGCTTGAGCGGGATCAGCGCCCCGAACAACTCCTTCGCCCGCCGGGCATGACCGGTGATGTTGTCATCAACGAACCCGACCCATCCACCGGACAGCGATCGGACTTCCTCCACCACCTCGGGAACGGGGCGGAAGCGGTACTGCCTCCCTGATACCGCGCTCACCGTGCAGAAGGCGCAGGCATTCGGGCACCCGCGCGCAGTCTGGACGATGTTTGTGGTGAGATATCGCTCGACCTGGAGCAGCTCGCGGCGAGGCCGAGGGAGCCCCACCAGGTCGGAGTAACCGACATGATCGTACCGCGGCTTGAGGCGACCGGCTGCCAGGTCCGCCAGCACCTCCCGCCACACCGGTTCCGCCTCTCCGATCACCACCGCGTCCGCGTGCGCGGCGACCTCATCGGGCAGCACCGTGGGATGGATGCCGCCCATGACCACTGGTATCCCTCGCTCGCGAAAGGCGTCGGCGATGACATAGGCGCGGGGTGCGGAGGCAGTCATACAGGTGATCGCCACCCAATCGGCCGTGGCATTCACATCAACCGGCTCGACGTTTTCGTCCACCAGCCGCACGTCCACATCGGGTGGTGTCAAGCCCGCCAGCAGCGGCAGCACCAACGGGGGTGCCAGCACCTTGCCTCCACCCCACCAGCCTTGCGACCATGCGGGCGCAATGATGAGCAGCTTCGGCCTGTCCTTGGTCATACTCGTCTCACAGTCAGCCTTGCCAGTCGGACTCCCGTTACTCGACAGATGGGCAGGACTTGATGTACTCGATCAACTCCGCGGGATCGGCCACCGCCAGCCCCACCGAGCTGTCGGCCGCACCGTAGTATAGGCGAAACTCATTCGCCTTCTTATCCAGGATTGCGCCGGTAGGGAAGACGACATCGGGAACATCACCGAGTCGCTCGTAGGGCTCCTTTGGGCCAAGCACCCACTCGTCGCTCCGGCGGATGACCTTCCAGGGTTGCTCAAGGTCCAACAGGGCCAGGCCGACTCGGTAGATGGCGCCGGCGGCGGTGCTTCTCACCCCGTGGTAGAGAATGAGCCAGCCGTCGGCTGTCTCGATCGGCTGGGTGCCTAATCCAACTCGGCGGCTATCCCACCATCCGGGCCTGGTATGAAGGAGAACCCGATGGTCGCCCCAGTGCTTCAGGTCCGGGGAGAACGACATCCATATATGCGCCTCTCCCCTGATCATGGGCCGGTGGATCAGGGCGTAGCGGCCGCCGAAACGACGGGGCAACAGACACGCGTCCTTGTCCTCAGGCGGCACCATGGCTCCGTATCTGGTGAACTCGCGGAAGTCCTTGGTGGTGGCGAGCGAAACCAGCGGACCCCCCTCCGAGAATGATACGTACGTCACAGCGTATTTCTGTTCTTCCTCCAGCCACACGATCCGAGGGTCCTCGAGCGCCCATTGCTCTTCTCGGTACTTGCCGTTTGGCTTGAGCGTCGGATGCGCATCTATCTGCCAGTCGGTCTTCCCATCCTTGCTTCTTGCGGCCGATAGATGAGAGAATCCTCTCATGTCCTCGACCCGGACTAGCAGTAGTGTCTCGCCATCCAATTGCACGGCGCCCGGGTTGAACACGGCATTCGCCGGATAGGGCCATTGGGCGGCTGTCAGGATCGGGTTATTCTCGTATCGGGAGAACAGGCCCTTAGGGGCCTGGCCTTCGCTGAACGCTTTCTCCCAATTGGATGACTGCATCAGCACCTTCCTTCTCTCTGCTCGGTCACACAGTTTGCGAAGCAGGTTCCTCGATGACCTGCCCCATCAGCGCCTTGTCGGCCACCTTCTGCAGCGCCTCCGCCATCACCAGCCGCGCCAGCAGCAGGCAGACCGCGGACTCCGCCCCCCGGTTCTCGTTCACCCGTCCCTCCATGAGGGCATCGAAACAGCCGCCGGTCTCGGGATCGTAGAGCGACAGTCCCTGGAGGTTGCGCCCGAAGAACCATTCCAGCGCGCGCCAGGCGCGGCGCAGGTGCTTCACATCACCGGTCGCGTCGAAGCCGGCCAGGGATGCCTCCACCATGAGCCCCGCTTCGATCGGCTGCTGATCGTACAGAGCGAGGACGGCGTCCCCGTCCGGCTGCAGCCATTCGCGGTTTCCCACCACCGCGAGCGTGTCGCGGATAGAGGTCTTCTCCACCAGGAAGTCCATCGCGCGCTCGGCGATGGCGAGGTACTGCGCGTCGCCGAGGAGTTGGTAAGCGCGGTACAGCGCTTTCGGCAGGACCGCGTTGGCATAGGTGAACTCGGGCAGAATCCACTCCCAGCCGGGCCGCGCGTGCTCGTGGCAGCGGTGCACGAGGTAGTCGGCCAGGGGTCTGGCGAGCTGCTCCGCTCTGAGCACGTCGCCGCAACTGGAGTGGGCCCACCAGTGCAGCCCGATGATGCAGTAGGCCTTGCTGCGAGGATGCTCCAGCGCTCCTACCCAGGGAAGCGCTTGATGGAGCATCCGTTCCGCCGGCCCCACCATGCCGCTCTCGATCGGGTTCGCGAGCACATGGGCCAGCGCCCAGACGGCGCGTCCGAAGGCATCCTCGGATCCCACCGTGTCCATCGGCCTGCGGTCGTAGGAGACGAAGTTGTGGAAGCGTCCCTCAGGAGTCTGTGCGTACATCAGGAACGCCAAGTAGCGGTAGGCCATGTCGCGGCTCAGTTGGTCCCCATAGAGCCGATAGTGCTTCACCGCTACCACCAGGGCGCGGGCGTTGTCATCGGTGGTGTAGCCGGTGCGGAAGTCCGGGATGCTGTAGTTGGCGTGCTGGATCAGCCCGAAGCAGTCGGTCATCCGCTCCAAGTGATCCAACGAGATAGGTTGGTTCAGCTCGGGATGGGTCATTGCGCGACGCTCCCGACAATGGCCGGCGGCGCGGGAACGACGACGGTCCTCGTTGCCGATACCCGGCGCTGCGGCCGGGGCCGCTGGCTGAATACTTCCCGCAGCAGGCCCCGGTAGCGTGCCCCGACCTCCGCCCAGAGCAGGCGCCGTCCATAGGCACGCGTCCGCGACTCCAGCTCGCCCTGCAGTTCCGGAGCGTCCAATACGAGCAGTGCCGCCTCGGCAATGGACGCCGCGCTGGCGAAGTCAACCAGCAGGCCGCGATTTCCTCCCAACAGGAATCTGGCATGGAGATAGGCGGTGGAGATGATTGCCCTGCCGGCGGCGACTGCGTAGGCGAGCGTCCCGCTGCAGATCTGGTGCGGGTTGATATAGGGAGTGATGTAGATGTCGCTGGCCGCCAGGTAGCTGATGATCTCGTCCTTGGTCAGGTAATGATTCACGAAACGAACCGAGTCCTCCACCCCTAGCTCGCCGACAAGGCGAGTCAGCGACTCGCGGTACTCGTCTGCGCCGTTGCGGAGCGCGCCAGGGTGGGTCTGACCCACGATCAGGTAGACCAACTCGGGATGACGGCGAAGAACCTGTGGCAGCGCCTGGATGGCGTACTCCAGCCCCTTGCCAGCCCCCACCAGGCCGAACGTGCACATCACCTTCTTGCCATCGAGGCCCAACTGCTGCTTGATCGCAGCCCGCGGCTGGGCAGAGGGTGATGGCGCGCCATGGTTGATGAAGGAGACTTTCTTCGGCGCGACACCGTAGTCCCAGCGCAGAATCTGGCTGGCGATAGGGTTCATCACCATTACCCGCTCCGACTTCTCCGCCAGCGCCCGGATCATGTCGTGGGTCATCCGGTCGGGCTGCGGAAGCACAGTATGCAGGTTGGTGACCACCGGCTTGGCAATGGTGCTGAGGAACCGGTACATGCCCCGGCCCTCCATGCCCCCGTAGATGCCGAACTCGTGCTGGATGCTGACCAGGTCTGCCGGCGAGTCGTTGATGAACTCGGCAGCGGTCTGGTAGTCCTTCTCGTTCCGATCATCCACGACATGGACGACGGGGCGGGAGTACCGGTGGTATCGAGCGCCGCCCTCCATGGCAATCACGACTGGCTCGGGAAACGCTCCGTCGCCGCCAGTGGCATATATCAGATCCTCACAGAAGGTAGCAATCCCGCATTCTCGCGGCGGATAGGTACTGAGGTAGGCAACCTTCACCTCCTCCGCTCGCGCCAGCAGGCTGCGCACGCTTGGAGGGCCAGTGCACCGTATCAGCATAGTCACATCCGTCCTTTCTTCCTCAACCTCCGCACGCGATGGCGGAGAACCGGCATCAGTCCCGGACTAGGCGACGGCTGCTCTCGTCACCGGCCAAAGCGCTTCGTCCGGGGACGCTTCGCGGCTCGTCTGGCGGCTCCCGCGGCCCCGTTACAGGCAAGGCCGGCAGGCGCGAGGTTGCGGATAGCCTGCGCGGCTATCCGCAACCTGCTCAGCAACCGAGTAGGCGAAGTCCTGCTCACAGAACCCGCGAACTAGTGTGCTGTCGGGCATGACTACCAGCGGCGTCCGCCGCCACCCCCGCCAGAGCGTCCGCCACCACCCCCGCCAAAGCCGCCGCCGGAGCGTCCGCCACCGCCACTGCGCTCGGCCCGAGGACGGGCTTCGCTGACAGTGATGGAGCGGCCGTCTACATCCTTGCCATTCATGGCAGCAATGGCTGCAGCTGCCTTGTCTTCCGGGACGTCCACGAAGCCGAAGCCCTTGTCGCCGATCAGTCGGACTTCGCTCGGCTCGTACTCTGCGAACAACGTCCGCAGTGAGCTCTCAGTTGCAGAGTAGCTCAGGTTTCCAACATACAGACTCTTGCTGGCCAAAGTGGCCTCCTTGTATCTCGGCCTGGCTCCGAGGTGACACGGTGATGCATACTACCGAAGAGCCGGCTTCCTCACCGCGCGCCAGGGCGCGGTGCGACGGAAGCGAGGCTCCGTCCAGCAATGCAGATAGCTGTATCGCTGGCGAGAACAGGGCCCAAAAGCACGGCCGCTGCGGCCGTCCTACAGGCGCTGCATGGGAAGAGAGGGAAGTGTTGCGATCCTGCCGCCTCTTGAATCAGCGGCAGTGATGGGGTCGTTGCTGGTGAGCACGAACCGAACAAAGTCGTGCTCGATAGGAGTTGGGGCTTCGGGCCCTTTGCTAACTGAAACTGGGGGAAGCTTGGGAAAACAGTCTGACTGACAGAAGATAGTCGTATCCTCGCAGGCTAGAGGAAGTCATATCGCCACAGCGGCGCTCTTCTAGCCGACGAGGTGACTCGCTCTTGATTGTGCCCTTTGAACGTGGCTGGCAGTTGTCCGACCAGTCAGGCCTGAGCACCGATGATAGTGTACCACAATCTTCGACCCAGGTCAAACACCAGTGTCGGGATCGCGCAGACGGGTGTCGAGATAGAGCGACAGGCTGCTGAGGGTAGCTACTGCCCCCCAGGACGCTCCTGCAGCCCCAACAGTGGTATTCTCTGCGCTTCGCCAGCGCGTCTCTACTGGCAGACACCGAGAATCGGGACGGATCAGTAGAGGAGATTCGACCGGATGCGTCCGCCAGCCATCGCTGCCATGGCGAGGTGGGAGGCACTGACCGGAGGGAATGCGACGAAGTACGCGGCCTGACAGGCGGCCGCTCATCCCTGGAGGAAGCCGGGCTGGTGGCCTGCTCGACGGAAGGAGCCGTGCGCGCTAGAAGGGAAGTCCCGGCCGCGATTGCCTGGCCTTCGCGCGGAGGTGCGTGACCACAGATGAGAGCACCCGATTGAGGACCCAGACCCGAATCCCGGTCCGCGCGCTGGGTATCGGCGCTGCTGCCATATGCGCTATCTGCTGGCTTGTCCCGTGGGCGGAACTGGTCACGGGCCAGATCATGCTTGGGATTCTCGCAATCCCTCCTGTGGCCGTGACCGGCCTTCTAATGCTTCTGGTCGTGAGCCGGGTTTCCCGGCGACTCGCGCCCTGGTTGAGCCTGCGCCCGCATGAGATGGCCGTCGTGTATATCATGATGGTCACCTCGACCATGGTCTGCTCGTTCGGGTTGATGGAGCGGCTGCTGCCGGCGCTGGTCGGACTGAACTACTTCGCCGACCCCGGGAACCGATGGGAGCAGCTCTACTTCTCCAACGTGCAACCGTGGATGGTACCCTGGGACCCGGCTGGCGGCCCGGCCCAGTTCGTCTCATCAGCCTTCTACGAAGGCTTGCGCGAGGGCGAGCGAATCCCCTGGCATCTCTGGCTCAGGCCCCTTGCCTACTGCCTGATGCTGTACGGCTTCGTCGTCGTCGCCTTCCTCTCGCTCGCGACCATCGTGCGCCGGCAGTGGAGCGACAACGAGAAGCTCTCCTTCCCTCTGGTTCAGCTCCCCGTAGAGATGATGCGGCAGCGAGCGGGTCAGCGCTTCTTCCGCGACCCTCTCATGTGGATCGGATTCGCCATCCCGGCGGTGCTCTTCAGCGTCAACGGTATCCGTAACCTGAGGCCGGACGTGCCGGAGATCACCGTCTATCTGGAGATCTCCGGACGCCTCCCGCCGCCGTTGTCGGATCTGAGCACCTGGCTGGTCTCGGTTTCACCGGGCGCGCTGGGGTTCTTCTACCTGCTCCCGCGCGAGCTGCTCTTGAGCTTCTGGTTCTTCCACCTACTGGGGAAACTCGAGGAGGCGATCACGCTATGGCTGGCGCTGCCGCCGATCCGGGGGATGCACGTCGGCGCGAACGGGTATGTCGGCTATCAGACCGATGGCGCCTTCTTCGTGCTCGTCGCCTTCATGATCGTGATGGCCTTGCCCCATGTCAAACTCGTGCTGAAGAGAGCGATCAGCCGGGAGGGCCCGAGGGGAGAGGGCGAGCTGATGCCCTACCGAACTGCGGTCTGGCTGCTGCTGGCTTCTCTTGCAGCCGCGGTCATATGGCTTCACTTCGCCGGCATGACGATCGCGTTCGCGGCCTTCGCCGTGCTGGTGTACGTGTTCGTCGAGGCGGTGGTGATGGCGCGGGCCACCGCCGAAGGCGGTCTGCCTATGACGGAAGGCTGCTTCACGCCCATCGATATCAGCAGCCTCGTGATCGCTCCGCGATCGCTGGGCCCACACAACCTCACAGCAGTCGGGTTCTTCGATTCCTTCTTCACACGCGACCTGAGGGGCGGGCTACTGCCGACCCTCTTGGACAGCCAGAAGATCGGGGACCTGATGGGGCTGTCGCGGCGGGTCGTGCTGGTGTCTTTCGTAGCCGCGGTTGTCCTGACCATTCCGATGTCGGTGGCGATCCAGCTGCCCCTCATCTACCACCGCGGCGCGCTGAGTCTGTGGAGCCATTTCTCGCGCCAGAACGCCCTCCAGTTCTTCCAGGAGAACAGCGCTCACTTACAGGGAGAGGATGTCTACACACCGGGCTCGCTCGTCTGCTTCATCGCTGGCGCGGCGATCACGGCCTGGCTTGGCTTCATGCGCGTGCGGTTCGCCGGCTGGCCTTTTCTGCCGCTGGGATACGCGCTCTCGACGTCGTGGGGTGTGCTGACCTTCTGGTTCCCCATGTTCGTCGCCTGGGTCATCAAGTCGCTCGTCGTCCGCTACGGCGGCATGGGTCTCTATGCCCGCCTCCGGCCCATGTTCCTCGGGATGATCTTCGGCGAGTTCACCACCGCCGTGGGCTGGACGCTGGCCGCCATCCTCTGGCAGATCCGCGCCCCCTGGTTCCCATGGACCTGATGGGTTCCGCCCAGAGAAGTGGCGCAACGGCTCTGCCGTCGCAACGGTTCTGCGCTGGGGTGCGGGCTGTCACTCGCGCGGGCGGTGGTCAGACAAGCGAGAGCGATCGGCTCGGTGCGTCACGGCGAGGGCGAGCGCTGGAGGGTTCCGCTCCCTCCGCTCACCACTCGAGTTCGGCCGGGTCGCCCCGCTGCACTTCACTTACGCGGTCGAAGTGCCGGTCCGCGGTGACGATGCGCTCGAGTCCAGTCTCCTGCATCACGGCGACGTGGATGGCATCCCGGGGCGAGAGGAACGAATAGGTTCGTTGCAGTTGCAGAGAACGGGCGACCTCCCTCCGGGTTACCGGAAGGACGGCTTCCACTAGGGACAGGAACTCCTCCGCGAGCTTGAGGCCTTTGGTTCGCCGGTGAATGGCGTGGAAGCGGTAGGCGATCTCCTGGATGACCTCAGCATCAGTCGCCGCTTCGATCTCGCCGTCGGCCACCGCCAGGACAATGCGAGCACACGGCTCGCGGTAGGGATGGTCCTTCCCCGCCGCATAGAGCGGGACACAGGTATCGAGGAAGTAGGCAGAGGGCCTAGCCATGCTGGCTTCCCCGCGCGATCTCCTGCTCCATCTCAGACCAGTCCGCGACGGGGACTTTCATCGCCACCAACCGACGAGCGGCCTCCTGACGCCCCTTGCGCGGACGACGAAGGTACTGCTTGGCCACCGCCTCGCGGACCAGGTGACTGACCGAGCAGTGCTTTGCCTGAGCCACCTCCCGTAGGCGCCGGTATTCCTCCTCTGGGAACAACACTTGGGTTCGTCTCATTCGTTCTGCCACAAGACGTCCTCCTGCTCTTGGATACATCACTAAGCATACATCATACCAGCGGTCGCGCTTGTGTCGAGCTATGTGGCGCGGTCACTTCGCCCTGACAGCCGCTCCAGACGTCCGTCGCGCCGTCCAGGAACCCATCCACCTACGCGCCGAAGGGATCGGGCAACTTAGTAAGCCAGCGGCGGTCCTACCTCGCTACACTCGGTCGCGGGGTGGCCGAGATCCCAGGGCGAAAGCCTCGGGACGGGTCATATGCACCGCAATCGTTGGACTGACCGACGAATCGCGAGACCGACGGGCGGGTGCATGCTATAGTGGCAGTGTCTGTAAGGTGCAGGAGAGATCGCCATGGCGACCACACGATTCGACCGCGTTACCGTTGACCCGGAGGTCATGGGAGGCAAGCCGTGTATCCGCGGCCTGCGTTTCCCAGTTTCCCGGCTTCTGGGGCTGTTGGCATCCGGGCTCGATGAGGAAGCGATCCTGGCCGAGTATCCTTACCTGGAGCGAGAGGATATCCGTGCAGCGCTCTCCTACGCGGCCGCGCTTGCCGAAGAGGAAGTGGTCGAGTTGGCCCGATGCCGCTGCGCGTCTTACCCCGGAGAGAGCATGTGAGTCCGTGTCGCTGCTGGCTTTCCCCGACGTGAAGTCGCTGCCGAGCTGTGCCATGTGCACAAACGGGCTCAGATGCGATGCGCGTGCATTGGGTCCCTCCATAGGAGGGAATGCAACAGTGATTGGATCAGACAAGGAGTCAGGAGAACACGTGACCGCCGCCAGGGCGGGGACCCTCCGGCCGGCGAAATGCGGAGCTTCGCACCGCCCTTGAGGTGGGGACTGAGTCTGCGTTGAGCCCACGCTTGAGCGTGTCGCGATACCATGGTATCATGGCTACACAGCCCTACTGGCGCGAACGAAGTAAGCAGGGGGAGCAGCGCATTGACCGCGTCCGAGTTGGTCAGGATACTGGGACGGGCTGGGTGGGAAGTGGTGTGGCAAAGGGGATCGCACTGGCGGCTGGAGAACCCGGACCGCCCTTGGAACGGGGTCACCGTGGCAGTCCACGCAAATCGCGACCTCCCGGAGGGGACGCTGCGCGTGATTCTCCGGCGCGCTGGCCTCTCCCGCGAGGACTTCGAGATCTTGAGGAGAGGGTAACATGCAGTACAGCATGATTCTAACTCCTGAGGCGCAGGGCGGTTTCACCATCACGATGCCGGCCTTCCCCGAGTACGTCGGCTTTGCGGAGACCGAGCAGGAAGCGCTTGCTCTCGCCCGCGAGGGTATAGCCTTTGAGATCGAGCGCTTGCGAGAGCAGGGCCAAGCCCCACCAACCGAACCCGCTCCGCCGAAGGTGCTGCTCGTCGCGGCGTGACTCTCGCTGTGCCTGTCCCTATAGGACGAGTCGTCAACTATGCCCTGTGAGATGCCCTAAGGGTACTTCAGGATTGTGTGCGCGGTCTTGCTCCTGGCCCAACGGCCGCAGCAGACCTCCAGCCGGCTCACCCTCCGTAGCCTTATTGGAGCTCGGACTCTCCGACAGGCTCTCGCTGGCGAGTCCGGGCACCCGTGCATCCTCCCCTCAGCCTGGAGCTGTCACGGCGTCCCTGTGCTGATCAAGGCACCACAGACAGGCTGACAGCACGCTCATGACGGTCCCACAGACCCTCGATATCCACATGCGGTGGCATTCTTCTTGCCGCCTGGGGGTTGTGCCGCACCCGGCCAACTCGGCCGGCAGGGCACAATTATTGCCCGCTGTGGGTGTACCGCTTGGGCGGACGAGCAAGCGCGGCGAGCGGGAGACACTGGGTGCAGTTGGAAGTCCTGCCTGTAGTCGTGATCGCGGCGGCGGGCCGTGCCAGGCGCTTCTCGGGGGAGCAGAAAGTGCTCGCCGCGGTGGGTGGCCGGCCGGCCGTCTGCCGGGTGGCGGATGTCTGTGAGGAGGCCCTGGGCCCACACCGACAGGTGGTGGTCATCGGCCACCAGGGTGCTCACGTGCGCGCCGTGCTGGGCGAGGCACCAGGCCGGGAGTACGTCACCCAAGAGCAGCAGCTCGGTACCGGGCATGCCCTTGCCGTTGCGCTGGCTCACCTCGAACACGGGCCCGAACGCGAGGTGTTCTTCGTTTGTGGGGACCGGCCGTTGCTGACCGCGTGGAGCCTTCGGCGCATCAGGTCAGACCGGGAGGCAAGCGGCGCAGCGATGGCACTTCTGGCCGGGAGCATCCAGGGCGACGCCATGCAGAGCCGGCAGGGCCGCGTGGTCCAGGCCCATCGCAACACGCCCCAGGCGGAAGTGCTCGCGATCATCGAGCGGTCCACGATTGACACCCTGGACGGGAAGGCGCTGACCTTCGAGTCATCGCTGGGCGAACGACACGAGTACACTCGCGAGCAGTTGCTCGCGGTGCGCGATGTGAACCTCTCGGCTTATGTGTGGCCGGAGCGCGTGTTGAGGGAGCACTTGCCGAAGCTGGAACTGCACCCGGAGAAGGGCGAGTACTTCGTCACCGACCTCGTCGCGATCCTGCGCGAGCAGCGCTTGCTGGTGCGCGCGATCAGCGCCTCTGTGGAGGGGGAGGGCATCGGCATAGATACGCCGGACCTGCTGCGCGCAGCGCGACAAGCCTGCGAGAGACTGCAACCCGCGGAGGAGCCCGCGCCGCGCTGGGCCCGCGCCGATGCAGTGGATGCTGAGGTAGGGGATGCGCTGCTCTAGCCTGCTCAGGCTGCTGGAGGACGGCGGCTCGGACGCGCGCGCGGCGCTCTCCCGAAGCTACGGTCCCCGCGTACCGGGCGGTCTGGACGAGCGAAGCAATGCGTGGGTGTGCGTGCTGCGGCGTTTCCATACGTGCTGGGGCGACCGCGAGGTACACCTGCTGCGAGCGCCCGCGCGGATCTCGTTCAACCCCCACTGCGAGCACCAGGGTGCCTGGGTTCCCTATGGCACCCACCGTCGCGAGATCATCTGCGTGGCCGGGGCCAGACCCGATGATGTCGTGACGCTCACCAACCTCGATCCTTCGCACACGAACCCGGTGTCATTCAGCCTGCACGGCGAGATCGCAGTGGCACCGGCGGCTTGGCGGCAGGGCTGGGTTGACTACATCGAGGACCCGGAGGTGGCGCGGCGCCGGGAGGCCTTGGCCGATCCGAAGGAGCGCGAGTGTGGGCGCACCGGCAGCATCAACCTCGCCAAGGCCGCGGCGCTCAGACTAATGATGGAGGCTGCGGCTCCGCCTGCGGGTGCCGATCTGGTCATCTCCGGCGACATCCCGGTCGGCGTCGGGCAGAGCTCGTCCTCGGCTCTGGTAGTGGTCGCGGCACTCGCATTCAACCGGCTCTGGGGTCTGGGCCTGGCACCATCAGCGATGACGTCGCTCTGCGGGGAGGCCGAATGGTACGTCGGCACCCGCGGCGGCGCCGGCGACCATGCAGCGATGCTTCTGGGGACCTCCGACGGACTTACTGGCATCCGGTTCGTGCCGCCGGTGACGGTGCGCGAGACCCGGCCTATGCGCCTCCCCCCCGGCTACCAGATCCTCATCGCCAACTCCAGCCACAAGGCGATCAAGAATAAGGAAGAGAGGCGGCTCTTCAACGCCGGCATCTTCGCCTACCGGTTCGCGCTGCTCTACCTGAGAGAAGCGGTGGCGAAGCGCAGGCGGGATCTGGGGCTCGCCATAGACGCCGAGGAGATTCGCTTCCTCGCCGACGTGAACGTCGAGCGGTTCCCGCTGGCCACGATCTACCAGCTGCTGCTTGCCGTCCCCGATACCGTCTCCCCCCGCGAACTCATGGTGCGCTACCCGGAGAGCTACGAGCCAAGCGCCCTCGCCTGCTTCGGCACCGCGGACTGCGACCAGTTGCCGGCCCACATCCCCATCCGCGGCGCCGCCGTATACGGCCTCGGCCGCGTCGACCGCGGCCTCGCCATGCACGACCTCTGCGCACGTGGCGATGACGACGCAATGGGCGAGTTCGGGCGGCTCATGTACATCACCCATGACGGCGATCGGGTCAGCCGCTTCAGCATCCATCAGCAGCGGCACAGCCTGTTCTCAGCCAACCGCGAGAGCGTCTCCGACGCCCGCATCGAGGAGTTGCTCGCGGCCTCCCTCAACGGCGTTTCGGGTGAGGAGCTGGATGCCATCCAACTGCGACGGCAGTCAGGCTACTACGGCGCGAGCATCCCAGAACTCGACCGCATCGTGGACGTCGTCTCGCCGCTCCCCGACGTGCTCGGGGCCGGTCTGATGGGCGCCGGCGGCGGGGGTTGCGTTCTCATCCTCGCCCGTGATGGCGAGGAAGCGCGCGAACGGGTAACGGCGGCACTGGCGCGGCACTACTACGAGCCGCTGGGCAAGCCGGCGGATGTGGAGCGGTGGGAAGCGGTGGAGGGAGCGGGAGAGGTGGACGTGGGGGAAGGGGAGGAGCTGGGCGCGGCAGTGCCGGCAAGACAGGCGGTGCCGTCGGTGGGGCAGACCATTGCTGGGTGAGAGACCGTCGCTCTCTTCCAGCCAGCCTGCTGGCAGGCCGCCATGGCCCGGACGAGGGAGGTGCCGTTCCTGCCTATCGTCACCGGCGGGCAGCCTCGAACGCCGCTAAGACTGTCGACGCAACACCAGGATCGCACCTTCGCCAGGCGGAAGCCAGTGTCGATACCGGTACCGCCTGATCTCCCCGTAGCCACGGACGGCACCAAACGGGATCAGGTACTCGTCGTCGCGCACCCACCACCAGCTTTTCGCGGTGCTCTGCCGGTAGGCCGGGTCATACCCATACCACCCGTTGAACTCGAACCCGCCATCAATCAGTGAAGGGGACACGCGTGCCCCTTCAACCAAGTCCCGGGCCGCCCTCCAGCGGGCCCGGTTCCATGCGAGGTAGTCGTGTGTCGCGCTGACAGAGAAGGTCCCGAACAGCACAAGTAGGGAGGCCGACGCGACTACCCCCCTTGTACCGATTCGGGCTTCCGCGCCAGTGACGGCGACCACGACGACCATGACGAGCAACACGAGGGGGATCAGATACCGGTCGAAGTAGCCCGCGATGCCGAGCGGCACGAAGTAGACGGCCGCGCCTACTGCCATTGACAGACCCACCCACCCCGCGGGTCCTGGTTGCCGCGCCCTTCCCAGATGCCACCAGCCGCCCAAGGCCGGCAGCACTATCGTTAGCAGCAGAGCGCCCCCCCCGATGCTGGCGAAAGTCACGGCTACCCACATGGGCCGGGGGAACTCATGGAGATGGTGCAAGTGCAGGATGAACTCGTCTCTCAGGGTCGCAGGTCCTAGCCCGGCGCTCGACAGGATGTTGTCGCTCAGCGGCATGGCCCGCCCGCTCACGAGCACCCAGCCTGCGGCGATGACGAAGAAGGCGGCGGGTACGGCGTTCACCCAGAATCCCCGGCCGCCCCTTCGCTCTCCCAGTACCGCCCTCCGGCGCAGAACTAGGGGAACTAAGACCGGCAAGAGGAACAGCCCCAGGTACACCAGCGCCACCGCGCCCCTCTTGCAGAACGCGGCCAGAACAGATGGCAATGGCCCCCGCAACGTGTTGAGGAGGCGCAGCGCCTGCACGTCGTAGCCTGCGGGCAGGCCGTGCGTTCCCTCCAGCCAGGCGCGGTAACCCCCCAGCAGAGCACCTGCGATAGCGATCGGCAGCAGCGCGACAGCAAGGGACCTCCGGCCCATGCCATGCCGGGCAAGGTGCCCAACCGCGAACACCAAAGGCACCACCAGTCCCACCTGTCGGATCATGGTAGCAGCGCAGGCAACAGCGACCCCGCCGGCCGTCTCGAAAGGCTTCCGCCGGCGCGTCCCGCGCATGAACAGCAGGAGCGAGAGCGCCATAAGGGCACAGAACGGCACGTCAGTCATGAACGTGTAGGAGAGGAGCAGGAACAGCGGGTTCAGGCCGAACGTCAGACTCCCGAGGACCGCCAAGTCCCGACGCGCCCCCGCCTCCCTGAGAACACCATAGACGGCGAGAAGCGCGACCATTCCTAGTACGAGCGTCGACAACCGCAGTGCAGTGAAAGAGAACCCGAAGGGCAGACAGAACAACGCCCCCCAGACCGTCTGCACGACCAGCGGCATGCTGACCCACCCCGTGAACCTCAGATGGCCCGTTCCGAGCAGGCTAACGACACTCCGGCCGTACGACCAGTCATCGCACAGCGGGAAATCACCAACCGGATTCGCGAGGACCGACGCAAGCCCCCACGCGCACGCAATGACGCACATCGCCAGCACCCGACCACGGAGCCGGTCGTCGCCACGCACTCGTAACCGACCGCAACACCCGGGAAGTGCCATTCGTGACCTGTTCTGCCCGTGGGCCCATGCAAGATCTGTGCCTGGGCCACCTCCCGTAGGCGCCGGTATTCCTCCTCTGGAAACAACACTTGGATTCGTTTCATCCGCTCTGCCACCAGACGCCCTCCTGCTCTTGGATACATGACTACCCATACTTCATACCAGGGGTCGCACTTGTGTCAAGCTAGTGTAGTGTCCCTAACGCTTCTTTACATATGGCGATCTTGGCGAGACTGCGTTTGACCGGGGCGCTCCCGACGAAAGGTGTCGGGTCTTGGTTGTCCTCTTCGATATAGGCCATGATCGCCTCATCGTGAGCATGACGGGCGGGCGAACCCGGGCGCAGCGGCAACAGAGGCTCTCGATTCATATGTCAAGAGAACGATGGGACACTACACTAGGTTGCGCCGTCACTTCGCCCTGACAGCCGCTCCAGACGTCCGTCGCGCCGTCCAGGAACCCATCTGCCTACGCGCCGAGGGGATAGGGCAGCTTAGTAAGCCAGGGGCGGTCCGGCGCGACATCCTTCTGCCACTTCGACGCGCCCGGTTCCGCGCGGGTGGGTGGGGGGAGGCGGGGGTACTACTGGCAGCCTGACTCAAACGACCACCGAGCCAGACCCCGCGTATGTGGCGACGAGCGGAATCCCGCAACCGCGCCCGGCCCCCTTGAGGACCCCGCCCGCCCGTATTCCGGGGCCTGGGGCGGCCTCGACCTCTGGCTGCCGGCACCGGAGCGCCCGCGTTCGGCCCAGAATGCCTGACGTTGCCCAACAAAGGACTGGACCTTTCCCGGCGTTCGAGTGATGTGTGTCACACCAGACCCCACACAGGAGGTGGTACGTGACCCACTCGAATGTCGCAGAACGCGATCCCGCCGCGCGCCCGACGGAGCCGATCAGCTACGACCAAGCGGTGGACCAGTTCCTCAGCTACGCGTCGACCTATCGGCGCCTGTCACCGGCGACCATTCATGCCTACCAATTGGACCTGAGGGCATTTCGGCGGTTCCTGGAAGGTCGCTATGACCCGCTGCCTTCACCCGCGCGCATCACCCGCGAGATAATCATCCAGTCCGGGATGAGCATGACGGCTGGCCCGACGGCTGTCCGCAGGCAGTATGCGGTGCTGTCCTCGTTCTTCAACTTCCTCAGGGACTTGGGCCATGTCGGGTCCAGCCCAGCCCGAGAGTTGCCCCTACCCAAGCTCAGTCGGCCGGTGCCCGTGTTCCTCTCGGAGGAGATGTCGAGGAAGGTGGTGGCGGCGGCCGACCGTCCGTGGACGAAGGCGCTGATCGTGCTGCTGCTGACGACCGGGATCCGAAGGTCCGAAGCCGCGGCGATCACGCTTGATAACCTCGACCTGGACGGACGGCTGCTCCTGGTCCGGGGCAAGGGAGACAAGGAGCGAGTCGTGCCACTCGCCGACGAGGCGGTCGCCGTGCTCCACGCCTACCTGGCGCACCGCGTACCCACCAGCAGCCGGCATCTCTTCGTCAGCGCGAACGACGGCCATCCCGTGCACAACCGTACCATCGCCAGGATGGTCCAGACGGTGATCGGCAAGGCCGGACTCACAGGAAAGGGCATCTCGACTCACAAGTTCCGGCACACCTTCGCTACGCAGCTGATCCGACGAGGTGTAGATGTCAGGACGGTGCAGGAACTCCTCGGGCACTCGAGCCTGCAGACGACGGCCAAGTACCTCCACTCGGACATGCGGACGAAGACGGCGGCGGTCGAGAAACTGGCGGACATCCTGAAGTAGGTGATCCACCCAGACTCTCCTCGTCTCGGCTCACGCGCTGCGGGCACGCCGGTGTGCGCGGAAGTGACCTCGCGGCCCATCAGTTCGTCTCAGGATGGGCATGACCGTGTGGAACAACCCCATCATAACGGCACCGTCTGCCGCGACGCCCTGCCAGGGCAGCAGACGGTGCTAGTGTTCTTGAGCCAGACAGATTGCCTGCCTCGCCTGGCCGACCCCTGGCAGGGGGCCGCGGTCTGGGCGGGGCAGGTTCTGTATCATCCCGTTACCCGGTCCGCAAGTCCCATTGCAGTGTGCAGCTCCGCCCTCTCCCAGACAAGTCAGCACGCTTCGGCCAGTGCGATGAACAGTTCTATGCCGTCAACAGAATGGAACTGCGAGAACGGTCACCGATCCGCTGGCGCGTGACCACCACTGGCTCAGACCAAACCGACGTTTGTTGAAGTGAACCACTGTTACTGCTCCAATGGCGCATGAGCCCTGGCTCAGACCGAACCGACGTTTGTCGAAGTGAGACCCATTACTGCGCCAATGGCCGTGTCAGGCGCCTAGGCGGCTGGCTTGGGTCGATGAGCAGAGGTCGCGATTGGCTGGAGGACGCTTCTCTGGGGATCAACCCGTTAAGCCTAAACATCGCCAAAACGTCCCCAGTAAGAGGGGGTATCTCGGGGCGCGACGAAATGGGCACCGGGCGAAAAGATAGGCATTGGGGCTGTTGAAAAAGGCC
>Ga0315275_10001462_pt1 | contig 20849 bp, 17 predicted proteins | sample YL17G03_0_MG_FD_205557 | JGI IMG/M metagenome (GOLD analysis project Ga0315275, IMG submission 205557) | Sediment microbial communities from Yellowstone Lake, YNP, Wyoming, USA - YL17G03_0 | ecosystem: Environmental > Aquatic > Freshwater > Lake > Sediment | place: USA: Wyoming | collected...
TAATAATATGGTCGTCCGTAGCTCCCCGCCATCTATAATCATCACCTAATGGTTTCTCAAAGAGGCTGACTCTTACACCTTTCCTCTTAAGATAGGAATAATATTCATGGTATCGTTGTGTAGAAATCTCTTGTCTTGTTCTTCTTTTAATTTCACCGCGGAGATCTGATGGCGTCTTAAATACGATTTTGATATTCCTGTCCTTAAGAAAGTGGCCGTCAAGTCGAGAGGATACGTACATATCCTCTGCAAATTGGAAATCCGGATAATCTATCTTTTTTAGAATATCTAACCGAATGGCATAGCACATACCTGAAATGGAATTGATCTTCACCGATTGACCCAAGCTGTAAATTGCTCTGTAAATTCCAGCGACAATGCCTTTTCTCGAGTTAAAAAAAACATCCGGTAAACAATCCGCAGCGACAGCGCATAATAGGGGATTCGCTTCAAACCGGTTGACGAAATGAATGAGGACCTCTTTACCGAGAAACTCGCAATCTGCATCTAAAAATATGACATAGGGAATTTGAAGATCAGTACTTGAAATTTCGTCAAAAAACTTAATTGCCCTATTAATTGCTCTGGTTTTCCCCTTCTCTGTCATGGAAACGAGTTCAACTCTATTTGGATTCTGCTCTTCAAGCCCTTTAATAATTTCCTCTGTTCTGTCAGTGCAGCCATTTGCTACAATCACAACTTTGACCGAATACCCAATTGGAATGTTTTGACCTAAAACATTTTCCACTGCTTTTTGTATAACTTTTTCTTCATTATGCGCCATAATGGCTATTGGTAATAATCTATTACTAACTTTCTCTCTAACGATTACTGCCATCTCTTTACCATTTTGCCTTGTGACCGAGAAGCTCGGCTTGCTGCAATAAATAGGGATGCTGGTTTCATCTTATTTTTTGGGGGGTGTGTGTTTCTTCTTGGCGGGAAGCTACTTTGCCCGAGCCTTTATAGCAGGGCGTGTAAGGTCGTTGTCCAAAATCGTTTTTCCGTCTTGGGTAATGGTCACATGTGCGTCTGCTGAACCTGTTTTTAAGACAAGCTTGTAAGTTCTTCTCTTTCCCTCTATTTCCAGGTTTATCGAATCGTCATTTTTGGTGAACTTCACTTTTTCCTTCAATGCGGCTTGACTTTCAGCAAGGGTATCCTTATCGCAGGGAAGCATCACGTGAAGGAAGGCGTCCGCAGTTCTCTGCTCAGTTGGTTCCACCTCTACGCGCCAGCAACCGTGTTGCATGTAAAATGGTCCTGCGTTAGCCACGCTCTCACCCTTCATTGGCCACTGGTTATACTCTGCATCCATAAACTCAAAAGACTTGGCATTTGCGTGGTCGCTCCTTATGACCACCGTTCCCTCAGGAAGACTCGGTATTGTATAACGATATGGAACCATGGTGATGGAGTTGGTCTTTGGATTTAAACTCTGAATATTACCCCATCCCTGGTAAAATACATCGTCGACAGGCCAATGGGGGCTCCCATAATTTGAATGAGAGTAAGGCTTCTGGGTTTCTCCAAGGTACACAAAATCTCCTATTTCAAAGCCATCGACACTCTTAACAAAAATAGTACCACCACCGCTGTGAGCCTGGGCGAGCGTGGTCCTCCTCACCCCGTGTTGATCAGAGCCACCTACGACACGGGTAATGTGCTTTGCCGGCAGCAAAGTACGACATACCAATCGTCCGTCTGAGGGGCCAAAGTTCCAACCCTGGATTGTTATCACGCTTGTATCCCTGGATTCGGAGATTCCTCCACGCTTACTTCCCTGCAGCTTGACCCCCTGAGGTTTCCCAGGGACCTTCGTGGAATACGGAATGACCCCATCGAAGGTCTCTTTACCATCGAGCTCTGGCCGGTAGACCGAGTGCAAAAGCCACCTTTTTGGGTATTCATCCTTGGTGGAGGCTACCCGATCAAATACAACAATATACTCATCGGGCCGGAGAAAGATTAGGCTTCGTGTTACCTGTGAGACCTTGGGTCTATGGCCGTCATTCGTCACATACATAGAATTATAGGAGCGAGTAATGTCTGCATGCGCGTAGTCGTAGGCTCCTGAAACAGTCTCAAATTTCGTAATGCCGCCGAGATAGTGCTCGATGTCATTGGCCGCCGTCGCTGTCAAAGTGGGGTGCACCCACCTCTGTCCGCCATCGTTAGCATAGCCTACCCAAACAGGATCTACCTTGTCTTTGTTTAAGATTTCACCCGGACTGTAGATAAGGAGGGAGTTGTGGGCTACTGTGCGCATGGTGTAATTGCCAAGGTGTGGGGTCTCTTCATACTGGCCGCTGTCAATGGCCAGCCAGCCTTTCTTGTACACCTGGAAGCTTCCTTGGTCCTTATGGCCGTGAATAAGAAAATGGCTCGAAGCCTTGAACCATAGGAGAGTGCCAGCCGGGTCATCCCAGGAACTTCGCATCACCACTACCCCACCTCCCCCTGGTCGGCCTTGAGGAAAGTCCGGTTGCAGTGGTGGGCCTGAATCGCTGGAGCCGAAATGATGCGCAAGAGGAAGTTTCACGACGCCCGGAGGCTTAGCTTCGACCAGTCCATCCCTGAAGATGATATCCCAGACCAAAGGGGGACCAGCCCCCACCCATCTATCTGTGGGAAAAGGTCCACCAAAGGGCGCAATCTTGAACTCATCCTGGTACTGAATGAGCCAGTTGAAAACAGCCGCAAGATCATGGCGTCTCTGCCTGGCTGCAACGCCCTGGGCCTGGGCAATATTAATAATGGGCCCCCCAGCCGCAGTGTAACCAATATAACGGTAATCGCCGAAGCGTACTATCCCACCAGACCGGTCACTCCATCCATTTGCACAATCGTAGCGCACCTGGGTCCGAAAGGGCAACACCTGATAAAGCCAGAAAAGTGGGTACCCGGTCAAACTGGTAGTGTTTCTATATAGGTCGCCTGTGCTTACCGTATCCCATACATCAAGCGCCCACAGTTTTCTTGGATAGGGAGCCTCTCCATACATAGTCCCCGCAGGATATGCCCCGCCCTTGCAGGCAGTTTCCAAAATAACGAGATTCTGATCCCTATGCCAGGAGGCAAAAAAGTCACAATAATCCTTTGCTTTCTTATCAACTTCTGCTGCAGCGTTCGGGTTATTTGGGTAGATATGCTTACCGTCGCCATAAAAGGCAAGACCATAGTACGCGTACATTTCGTGGGCACCTCTAAACCGTCCAGATATTCCAGAAGCAGCCCGCATCTTGTCGGATATAGCAGTAAAATTATTGAAGACTGTGGCACGCTGCTCAGGAGTCATAGCGGGGAAAAGCCAGTCGTAACATGCAATGAATTCGGGCGTATATCTCTCGTAATAGTCGAGATCCTCTGGCGGGCGGAGTTGCATAAGCATGGCAGAACCAAGTTTGCCATACTCAGTGATCGAACGGCTTGAGTAATCGTAGCCTGGAACCTCGCCCACAATGTAAAGAAAAGCGAGGCATATACAGGAATAGGACGAAATTTCAGATTTGCCGGGAGTGAACTTGTCGGCAAAGTCTTTTAAGATAACGTAATATCTTGCCTGTGCACCCTTTTTGTCTGAACAACGCTTCCGTATATCCTCCAGCCTCTCTTTAGTCATGTAAAGTCTCGGGTGTCCTTCATGAATTGTGTATTTGGGCTGGGCCTCTTTCTCAGTAGAAAAAGCAAAAAGAGATATAAGAAAAATTATAAAGGCAAAAAGAATTACCTTCCTCATTTCACTTTTTCCTCCAAACTTTACCATTTCTTTCGTACCATCTCCTCTGTGATCTTATGGAGTTTTGTCGCCTTCTCCTTGCCCATAAGATCCTCATACCAGTTTGGCGGAAGCTCTACCTGGTAAACGTCTATATCACCGCCTTTTCTGATGGGTGTGCCCCAATTGGAGCCGAAGAATATTTTAGTACCGAAGCGATCAAAAGTGGCAAAAGGACAATCGTTATAACTTTCCTGGTTCACGTGAGTATGACAGATTCTCCATACGCGCGGTAGAGGATTCTTCCTTCTCGTCAACTCGACGAGATGAATCGAGTACTCTGTCCAGTGGCTCTGCTTGATAGGGGCAGGGTGAAATGTTGAAACCAGTCCCCACCCAGGGGTGAAAATGGAACTGCAATCAAAATGATATCTTTTTCCTTTACCTGCAATTTCAATACAGATTCAGCTTTCGGATACTTCTAAGATAATAAGATTTCCGTTATTTTGCCAGTGGCACACTTCACCTTAACACCTTCCAATAATCTAAATCTCCATTTTTTCTCATTTTCTTGAGCGCAGGATAGGCCTTGATTTTGGCCCAAAGAGTTATTAAAGCATATGTCATGATCAAAAACTTAGGCTTAATGCCCTTCAATCTAAACCAAACTTTAATAATATGGTCGTCCGTAGCTCCCCACCATCTATCATCATCACCTAATGGTTTCTCAAAGAGGCTGACTCTTACACCTTTCCTTTTAAGATAGGAATAATATTCATGGTATCGTTGTGTAGAAATCTCTTGTCTTGTTCTTCTTTTAATTTCACCGCGGAGATCTGATGGAATCTTAAAAACAATTTTGATATTCCTGTCCTTAAGAAAGTGGCCGTCAAGTCGAGAGGATACGTACATATCCTCTGCAAATTGGAAATTAGGAAAATCTATCTTTTTTAGAATATCTAACCGAATGGCATAACACATACCTGAAATGGAATTGATCTTCACCGATTGACCCAAGGTGTAATTTGCTCTGTAGATTTCAGCGACAATATCTTTCCTTGAGTTTAAAAAAACATCCGGTAAACAATCCGCAGCGACAGCGCATGATTGGGGATTCGCTTCAAACCGGTTGACGAAATGAATGAGGACCTCTTTACCGAGAAACTCGCAATCTGCATCTAAAAATATGACAAAAGGAATTGGCAGATCGGTTTTCGAAATTTCGTCAAAAAACTTAATTGCCCTATTAATTGCCCTGGTTTTCCCCTTCTCTGTTATAGAGACAAGTTCAACTCTATTCGGGTTCTGCTTTTCAAACTCCTTAACAATTTCCTCTGTTCTATCAGTGCAACCGTTTGCTACAACCACAACTTTGACCGAATACCCAATTGGAGTGTTTTGACCTAAAACATTTTCCACTGCTTTTTGTATTACTTTTTCCTCATTATGCGCCATTAAGGCCACGGGGAGTATTTTCTCCGTGGCTTCCTTTTTCTGTTTAAAGCCATTTCCTTCCATTTAGTTTTTTCTATCGCTTTCTCTATTCAAAGCAACAAGCATTGGCTTCAATGGACTCAGGGAAGCCAGGTAATTCTTCCCATTTGTCATGAAAGCCTTGCCTTTCTATATAACCCTGCCAATTTTTGGGCGGTGTAAATTTGAGGCTGTCTTTCCAATCTAAGCGGACAAGATCTTTATAGAACGGAAAGTTAGAATCGACTATAATTTCTTCTGGCCCGAAGTCGATCAACCTGTAATTTTGTATTTTGAAACACTCACGAATAGACGGTATTTTATCAGGTTCCATCCCCATGATCGATGCCGTCACATAATCGCTGGCCACGGGGCTGTAAGCTGCCACCAAACAGTTAGCTTCTTTGGGTGTCCCTTCCATGGGACCTTCCCCTTCCATTGCCAATATCCCATCCAATAATGTAAATTACCTTCAAAGGATTATTCGGGATGTTGTCGAAGAGGACGAAGTGGTAATCAACATCTACGGCCCAAGGATCATCCGGGGACCGTACCCGTTAAAAAGTTGGATTGCGCGGTCTATTATGAGCTCGCCGACTCTTTCCATTCGATGCGGCCCACCCATCCACGAGGTGGGCGGAAGGGGAGTCCAAGTTCTTGCGCCGTTTCCGATAGCGTTAAGTTGCGATTTCCGTAAGACACCACTAAATCCTCGGGGTGGCCTTGCACAAGCGGTCGGTTCATCTTCCGAAAGGCCTCCCGCACAAGCGGAATTTTGCGCCAATCGAAGCGCATCAACGCCGCATGAACAAGGTCTGCGTACGCAGAGTTCGAAGCGAAGGTCACTGCGCCGAGCGATACTGGTTCGGAGGCGAGCGGCCCGTTCGCCTCTCCAGCTACAATTCCGTCCGTTATCGAATAAATAGTGCGGAGCGGTGTGTTGGACAATGTTCCGTCTGGCCGGCCATAGAGCAGCAATCGGTTGATGTCGAGAGCCATCCGCCAAACCGTATCGTTGCCATACCACTTACCTTCGAGATCGCCGCCATGCACGGCATTCAGCATATCGGAGGCTTGCTTCCACAGAACATAAGAATTCCGGCCGATGCGACGATTCGCCTGGTCCAGGCAGTATTCTGACAGCCGCTTGAAGGGTTTGAATCCCACATAGCAGTCGCCGCCCCACGCCGTTCCACCTACACGATGATGGGGCAGAAAGTTCTTATCTCCGTTGATCCCCACAAGGTTCTTGAGGGCCGCGGTCAGCCCGGCCTTGCCATGCGCCTTGAGCTTGGGCAGATTGATTAACAGATCAGCCTCAAATGGTTCCTTGCAAAGCAGATACTTGTGCTCACCTGGCCGCTGGACCTTCCCCATGTCGTCAGGGTTGTAACCTGTATTCCGGAAACGGCCGACTGGTGTCGAGATAGGTTCAAGCAAGCTGTCACCTCCGAGATCGAAAAGCACAAAGCGACTCGGATCGCGAATATCGCCCTTCGTGTCAAGTCTGCGGCCGCAATAGAATGCGATCAGGTTCCGAAGATCCAGAATCTCGAGATCAGCACCAGCGGCCGCTTCACGAAGCTTCGCTGTCCAGGATTCAGACGCCAGTGCCGTGAAATCAGTACGCTGAATGGGTGCGTCAGCTATGATGATGCGGCGCGGCTTAGCCCGTGCCACTTCCCTGACGACCGCACTTATGAAGGACTGGTGGGTGACCATGCAATCCATGGTGCTCCCGCTTAAATTGACATGAAGCACCCAATTCGGCTTAAGGAGAACCGACATGCCCACCTCGACAATGTCCCTAAGTGGCGCCTTTGGGTCCTTCCTACCCAAGCCTCCCGCGATAAGCGCCTCCCTTATCAGGGCTTCGACCAAACCGGATTGCTCGTAAATATCCGATCCCGTAGACTTCGCGATCGCAACTCCAACGCGTGACTCTCTTGAGATGGGAATTGACAAGTTGTTATTCCTTTCCGGCCAAGATCCTGTCCGAGATTCGATTCACCTAATTTAAAAAATATACCACTTCTTCGATAGGTGGCACTGGCACTAGGCAGGCACAGTAATCTAAGAGGTCATTGAAGAACTAAAATTCATCCTCCATGGCCATAAGCCAACCTTCGTTCGAACTGGGCCTACCTGTCCATTGCAGCGCTTACCTGAAACCTGAAGGCTTGGTGTAACCTCGCAACCCAGGTGCCCGCGGCGCGACGCAATATCTTGTGGATAGGCTCAGGCGCTTCCGGGTGAACTGGGCCCCAATTACGATTAAAGAACTTTCTTTTCTTAGACTGACTAACGCAATAGACTCTCGGGTCACCAGATAGTTTAACTCTCTTCTCAACACCACCATACCTGTTACGACAGGATTGCATGATTCGCAGATCTATGAGTTCAATATTTCTACCCCGCCTTTTAAAGTCATCCACCAGGTCTTGATAACTATTTTGTCTTATTAATCTTTCCCATGAAGTGCTTTGAAGTGGAGCATCGCATATTGAAATATTTCTCTCTTCTCTCGAAGCATTCAATATATAATCAATAATAGGCCGACGATTCAGGCATGGGTTATCATAGCTTCTATGCTTTCTTTCCCCAATACATGTGCATCAAAAACTAAATTTGGCTTTAGAACAACTTTATCCCCTGGTTTTACAATTTCTCTTAATGGGTTCCAATTTGGTGTCTCAAAATTGTCTCGGTCCATCCTCAAACCGTAAAGAGTTTCACGTACCAACTCGTAAATCTTATTTTCCTTATCTATTTCTTCCATATCAAGTTCCGGAAAATGCTCCGCTGGATGGAAGGGAGGGGTAGGATATGCGGTCCAATCTGACTTTAAGATAAATACTCTTTTCTCGTCCATTAAACCAATGCCAAAATTACGAATTAAAGAAGTGAGGTGATGGTTGATGTGGAGTTCTTACATGATAAGACAACGAAGCACATAAGTCCCAAGTTAAACTTTCATTTCCGGCTGTTTTAAACCTGGAACTCTTAATGCGTCCATAAGTTGAAAATATTGGGGCCAGGAATGGCCTTCATGCCAGTTAAGATTCCTATCCCAAAACCCAGGGCAATCATAAATTGCATAATCCACATAAGTATAACTTATCTCACATATTTCTAACTCTTTCTCTTCATTTATCAAAAAATCATATGACATTGACTGAAAATTAAGTTGTTCTGATATCTTAAAGGCGATCTGGATCGCCCGTTTATCGACTTGATCTTTGTCGTAATTTATATCCCCACTGCCGGAAGCTCGGAAGTCATCTCTCCTATTAAATCTTCTAAAAGCAAAAGCTCTCTCGCCAATGATAGAAACACGAGTATCATACAAATTATTTGGTAAGAATTTCTGGAATAAAACATAGTTCTTTTCAATTTGCCAAAAAAGCGGCTCATATTTTCCCCGGATTTTTCTCAAAACATCACCCAACCTCCGACGCAATTTCTTATAGGTGTAAAATTCTTTCCTATAGAGATTATTTCCATTAACAATCTTCCCCGAATGTATTCCTTTACCAAACATTTTTAAAATAAGCTGCCTCGCCTCAGACTTTTGAGTAACCAGTGCTACGTTGCTCGACCCTGCTCCGCTTTTCAGTTTAAAAACCAGGGGCATCTGGGCTGATTCAAGCCATCTAAAAGCTTCATCCTTTTCCCAAAATATGTAAGATTCGATAATCGGAAACCCATGTTGTTTCAGAAGATAATATTGCTTTATTTTGTCATCAAAGTGCCATGATGTTTCCCAATTTGGAAAACAAGGGATTTTCATTTCATAATTAATAATAGGAATGATTGCCTGGGCGATCTGCTTAGGTCTATCGTAATGCTCCCATTGATAAATAAAAAGATCAAGTTTGGAAACTTTTTCCCAAAAATCCCGCCTGCTGGCCTCCAACCAGATGCATTCAATTTCATTGTAGTTCAATATTTGTTCATATCTTTCAAGATAGCGCTGGTGTAGCCCGCCAAAATGTTGCTTATATATGCCTACCTTCATACGTGACTCGGCTTCTCAGAGCGGTCCCGGGCATTAAAACTCGCGACGACCCCTAAAAACAGCCAATAAATAGCCATCATATTATAATAGACAAATGTATCGCCCGTAATACTACCGACGAGATGTATTAGCACACATGTGAAGAAACCCAATCCAATCCCTTGGCCGAGCTTGCTTTTCGAATGTCTGAACAACCTGAAAGACTGCCACAGAACAGTGATGATGAACATACTGAAAATCGTCATTCCCACTAAACCTTCTTCAGCAAGGATCCTGTGGAATATACCATGGGTTATGGCTCCCTGACTTTGACGAAAACTGTCGAACCCAATTCCTAAGAAAGGCTCCTGCTCGAAATAGCGCATTGCCTTTTCCCATAGATGTTTTCTCCCTGTCACTTCGACCTGGACATCACCAATATCAAAGACGCTCTCTCTCTCTTGCTCCTCAGAAATTTCTTCTTTATCCAGAAAAGTCCCATCGATTCGTTCAACAACAGAACTTGGAAGAATAAATTTATAAAAAATAAGTAAAGCAACTAATAAGATAAAAAGTTTTCGATCTTTCAAAAGCCCGAGAATGAAAATTCCAGCAATGGCACAGACGTAACCAGAGCGCGAGTATGAAAAAAGGATAGGATAAACATTACAGGCACAGACAAACAGTACAAAGTATTTAAGTTTCTTATTTTCGATAAAATACGCGAGGCCAAGCAGGAGAAATGTGTACATCGAATAAAATATACCCAGTTCATTTGGCCCAAGAAAGGCAAAAGGCCCCGATATTCGGATGGAATGTGAATAGTGCTCGCCCTTTAGCCATCTAAAGGTAGTGTAAAAATTTAGATCCATTGCGAGCAGGCTAAAACAGATACAGGCGATGATAAGTTTTACAAGGTCTTCCTTTTCTATGTTATTAATTGAGATAAAATAAACCACTGGTAAAATCATGTAATTCTTCCAGAGGCTTAGCCTCATCAAAGCTATGTCCTCTGGAAGTGCCATGAAAGTAATACCCCTTATTAGGCTAACTATACTGCCAAGCACTATTAAGACAACCACCACATTGATGGGAGAACTTCTAAATACTCTCGCCTTTTCTCTTAGAGCCCTCAAAAACCACCCAATTATAAGTGCAACCAGAAGAAAGTCTGTAATATGGTTCCCCAATGGAAATAAAATCATTTTCTGTTTTAGCACTATGATGGGGGTAGTTAGTATAAAAAACAAGATTCCAATTTCCACCCTGAATAGCGTAGCAATCATTATGGGAAATGAGAGTAAATATATGATAAGAGGTGCTATAAGTGTCAGCATGAATTAAACTCCAATGTTAGTATTACATTATCAGCAGTCTTGATTTACAAATTTTGAGCCTTCCGAAAACATAAAGGAAACTCCTTGTCATTGCTTACTCTTGCGGCCACGGGGATGTACCAAAAGGGAATATTCCACGTATGTCATAAGGTTCTGGGAAAATCTCCTGGCACTACCTCCCGAGAGTTTCACCCATTGGATTAACCAATATAGAGGCTTTTGGAGGTGGACTTCCAATGAGGTCATGGTACCATGTCTGCGGAAGATCTATTTGGTATACATCATAAGGATGTCGAGTAGTTCCGTCTGGTTGTTTATCTAAACACGAATGGCCCCAACCAGATCCGAACCATATTTTTGTGCCTTTTCTGTTTATCTTAGCAAAAGGAGCGTCTGCATAACCATCTTTAAAAACTGTATGAGTGTGAGCTATTCTCCATACTCTTGGAGGTGGGTCCTTCCTTTTTGTCAGCTCAACCATGAAAACTTCATGATCGCCCCAGTCTTTTTCCGGGTTGGGGTATTGGGGATAATATGTTGAAACTACACCCCACCCCGGCGTACTGTATGAATTTCCTGAAAAGTGGTATCGTGGGCCACCAATCGGAGAAAGATAGGTAATTTCACCTGTTTCTAAATCTGCCATGATAGACCAATATTCTTTCTTTTCGGGTCTCAACTTGAAGCCGAAAATAACCTCCCTGCCTTCAGTGCTAATCGCCATATCAGCGTGGCAACAAAAACCTAACTCACGAACGCTGGAAAAATCACGAGGGTATAAATAATGGTTATCGCCAATCCAAACATATTTGCCTGAAGGACTCATGGAGACAAAACCAGCAACCCGAAAATTAGCATCGTTCGGCCTAATCATGGAAATAATTTTCCCTTTATCTTTTTCATAGTAATCCTTATCGTAGACTACGTAACCCTCACTATACCACATTGGCGAGTGGTCCGGATCATGGCAAATCATATTGAAAGCCCAATAACGGCTATCGGCTGACGCATCCCCTTCTTCTTGAAGCGTCTGACCACAGGATGGATATTGTTTCCCCGGCCTCGGAGGGATAACATTAGTAAAATCGAACAAAACAGTAGCTTTGTCTGTGCTGACTTTGTATTTATAAAATTTGCCCATTTGAAAATACAAGACATCTGGATCTTTACTATCCCACCGAACATCAATTGGTCTACCCCATCCTATTATAGATGGAGGAATCTCTTTGATTTTGTTATAAGGAGCCTTAGCATTCCAAATATTCCACGTGCTTCCTGAAAAAGTTTGAATAATGAGCATAGTTCCATCAGCATTTTCTATGTCATGTTTGGGATAGCCAGGAAAAGCATAATCGTATTTCTCACCATGCGCCTCTCTTGGCGCATCCGTTATCCTGGTAATATTCGTGTGAAAAATTGGATCCTCCAAAGTTGCACCTTTTTGAGGTCTTAGAATATTGGGTGTTGGATAGTGGTTAAAATCATTGATAAAATATTTGGATGATTTCTCCTTAATTATCGGTTTATTTATAGTTTGTCCTTTTACATCAAATGCTTGAACTATGAGAAATAGAAACATTGCTACTAAGAATAAAGATGCGAATAAATATTTTTGGAACCTCAAAATAGTCATAAGCTTCGTGAAAAAAAGAAATATCTTGCTACCTCACAGGCATAGTAATATAAAGGAGGCGATGGAAGGACCCTCCTCAATGAGAACCTGTTGACAGCTGCACCCACGACTCCTGGTTCAGCAGTAACAATTGTATCAAAGCCGATTTCCTCACAAAATTCTTCCAATTCATTTGTAAAATCATCCTGTTTGCCATTTGGAATCGCAAAGTGTCTTACTGCTTTTTTAAGCCTTTTCTCCACTATTTCCTTCGATTGCCTTATTTCGTGTTTCGCTGTTTCTAGTGGCATAGCGGGGAGAAAGGGATGAGAAAGGGTATGAGCTCCAAAGCAAACTCCATTTTCCGACATTTCCCTTATCTCTGCCCAGTTGAGCATTACCCTTACCCTCTTTCTAATTCCCGATTCGTCAACATTTAAAATATAGAACAGTTTCTTAATTATATCTTGTCTTTCTTCATCGCTTTTTTTTATCATTGCAAGGTAAAGCATATCCACTGCTTTTTTCTTTTCCTGAAATGTAGATATTTTGATGGCTTCATACCCGAACAATTTCTCAAAGCAAAAGCTTTCAACCCTTGTATTCATTAATCCATACTCTAAATCATCTATCCAAAGAACTGAATTTGTTCCAATTAAGCCCACCGTAAGATAGATCATGACTGGTATATGATACTGGCGTAAGATGGGGTATACCAGTATATAGTTATCAAGATACCCATCGTCTATGGTTAATGCTACGCATGGACACGCAAATTTTCTCTTATCTATCAAGGTATCGGCGATTTCATCTATACTGATGAATGTATAGAATTTTCTTAAATGAAGTATCTGCTTCTCAAATTCTTCTATTTCCAAGTAAGGAAGAATATGCTCCCTCTTCCCTTTCCGGTAGAAGCGGTGATAAAAAAGAATTATGGTTGGATGGTTTTTTTTAACGCTCTTTAGTAAATTAACCACAACGTATAATAATCCAGAATAAAATATTAGAAAATATGCCAAATGCTTAAAGCGGTTTTTGAATTTCCAAAGTAACTGGGTTTTCCTTGAACTTCCTCCTTTAGACAATTTCGCCATCTTTAGACCATTTCACATGTTGAATTACAATAACACTTAATATTAATGGGCATTTCCAGCCACTATTTCCTTAAACTGTATGCAAAGTTAACCACGTTCCGCCTGATATCTTTATCGAGAATAATTACCAGACAAAAATAGATTACTACACCAATACCGACCTTATTCAAAAGATTCTCTAACTGGCCTCCTAAATGTACACTTTTAACACTTATAAACATTATAAAAGCTGCAATTAGATATAAGATAATGTGCGCATAATCAATTCTAAAACTGAACTCTTTAAAAGCATAGTAGGTAATTACAACTGTATGAAATATGTACGAAATCAATGTTGCCTGAGCAGCGCCAACAATTCCATAACGGGGTATTAATAATATATTTAAGCCAACGTTTACGAAGCAAGCGCTCATCATTATTAAAGTAACCAGAGGCGTTTTCTTTCTGATAAACAATCCGTTATTCAGAATGATCGAGCAGGCGTGGATTGCTTGACCAATAACTATGTACGGTAAAATAATATTTGCCTCTATGTATTTACTTGAAGCTAAAACGGCAAGTAAATCTCTTCCAACCGCTATGAAGCCAAGGACTATTGGAAACATTATTAAAAGAAAATATCTAAAAGTATTAGTAAGAAACCTTTTTGTTTCTTCCTCTCCTTTATTAACTAATATATTCATGTAAATAGGCGTCATCGCATAGTTTATTGGATAAATAATCACTTCGGTGACATAGGTCGCCAAATTGTATCCAGCAACATATAAGCCGAGAGAGGTTGAACCCATATATAATTGAATCAAATATCTATCTGCGTAATTGAGAACCAGGTAGCCCACCTCAGCCCAAAGGAGTGGAAATCCGAATTTCACTAATTCTTTAAAAATGTTTGAGGAGAAACTTTCAACTCTTATTCTTCGTCCCCTAAAGGAAATATATATTAGAAAGGAAAGGATGACTATTCCCGATATAATATGTCCGGCATAAAAACCATATAAACCTTTTATAAGGAAGAACACAAAAAAAATGCTCACTGCAAGTGATCCGTATCTGCTTATTACTGTTATTAAATTATACAGCTTTGTTCTTTGGTCCGCTCTTAAAAAACTGGTGAAGGTTGCATTTAGACAGCCGGTAAATATGCTTATGCAGACTAACGAAAGCAAATCTACAATATTCCTATCCATGAAATTATAACCAATTAATCGTGTTCCCACCATAAAAATAATAGCAACGGTTGCTGCAATTGATAGAGAGGTTAAAAAAAAAGTAGAGTAAAAGGTATTGAGTTGATTTATTGATTTGTATTCCGAATGAAACCTTACTATAGACTCCGGGATGCCAAATTTGGCTATAGCTGTCGCAATAAATATACTGGTGGTTATAAGACCCATTATCCCATAATCACTTACGGAAAATATTCTCGTGAGAATAGGAAAGGAAACAAAGCCAGTCGCCATCATAATAATATGACCAGTGAAATAGTGAGATGACTGTTTTAACAATGTCTTAATTTCTGACAAAGCTACCTCTACACACTCTTATACGCTTTTTCAAATTCCTCTATTATTCGGTCTATATGTCCGAAAGTCAGGTCCTGATGAATTGGAAGACCAAAAAGCCTTTGTTTTAAATAAACGGCATCAGGGAAATCGTTCCATAGTACTTCTTGATGAAATCTTTCCCACCATGGATGAGTTACAACTCCTTTACTCTTGAGAATACGGTACATCGAGTCCCTCTTCTTAGGATTCTCGATTATAATAGGGGAAAAAACCGGGCAAACACCTGGAGGAAGCTCATTAAAAGGTAAGGTTCCTCGTCCATTCTTAAGAAAATGGTTCAGCAAATATTCAAAGTTTTTACGCCTAATAATCTTTACCTCTTCAAAATTTGTTTTATTTATGATCCTTTTCGATAAATCAGATATTCCCCATTCCCGAAGGACCTCTATAAAGAGGTATGAATCCGGTTTTACAAGATACAGTCCTTGGGGATTAAAATATTTTCTGAATCCCGCCAGCATAAGCCGTGCAGATGACATAGAAAGATAAACACCACCATATAGGAGATTTAAAGCATTTTCTTTGATTGGATTATTATTGCCTACGGTTCTGCGCCTCAACAATTCTGCTGCATAAAATGATGTGACAAAAAGGTTCGGGTTTTTTGGATAATGGTTGTACTCGACATTTGAGTTATTTATTAGCAATATTCCACCATTAGGGACGGGTAAGCTTTTTAAAAGGCTAAATGTACTCACATCTCCATAAGAGCCTAAAGGTTTTCCATTGTGAGTGCTTAAAAGCGCATGAGCACAATCTTCGATCAGGGAAATCTTCCTCTCTGCGCATATTCCTTTTATCTGATCAACTGGTATGGAAAACCCCAAAAAATGGGTTACAAGGATCCCCTTTACATTACCAGTAATTTTTTTTGTAAATCATCAAAATCCGGGTAAAGATCTTTTTTTATTTTGTAAAACATCGGCTTGATATTCAAATGCAGCAAAGGATCTATCTCTACACCACAATTGTAAGAAGGGACCAATAATTGATCTTCAGGCTTAAGATTTAGAGCTTCAACTGCCGCAGCCAATGCATATCGAGCACTAAAGAAGAAATAGCATTTCTTTTGATTTAGCGGAAAAATGCTCTGACACTTATCGCTTTTGGTTAGAATGGCCTTAAAACCTAACGAAGGTCTGCCGCTAATATATTGCATTATAGGATTTTGTAAGATTTTAACCCGGTTGATGGGTTAATCGGAGATATCTTTTGATGATTTCCTTGGTGGTCCGCAAATACCTATTCTTATTGAAGGCTGGTTGAATCTTATTCATTACAAAGGCCAAATACTGACCTTTAAGGTTGTTGTTAAAAATCAAGACACCTTTTCTTTCTCTCCTCTTGGGCATCCAGTCTTTTTTGTAAGATTCATCTCCATGCACATAGTCAATTGTTTTAACCTTATCAAAATCAATGACATATTTTATCATCTCTGCCGTCAATATCTTACCTGGAGCGTACTTCTCGTACTTTTGATCATAGAACAGCTTAAGGATATATGCGCATTCATTGGCGCATATCCAAAGTTGACCGGCCATAGGACAACCATCAAGAAAAAGGAATCCCAGCCGGAGCCACCCATTCCTTGCGGTCATTTTTGCCAAGTCTCGATGAAATGTTGGACCTATTTCCTCCTTTTCTTGCCAGCTCTTTGAATACAAGTCATAGTATATATCCATATACTTATCAATATCCCCATATTCCTTAATCATTTTGAATTCTAGTTCTCCAATTCTCTTCAATCTTCTCATCCGATATGGGACATTCTCCCTAATGTTCCCAGGGCGCCTTCTTAAATACTCTTCGCCCGAGTAATTAATTCCATCAAGGTACCAGTTCGCATAGCAAAAGTAATCGGACGAGCTACACCCGATTTCCTTTATAGACTTTTTTAGGATATCAAAAGAAAAGTTTTCTTCCGGTATACCTGACAGATCAGCAATGTCCCAATTCCTATAATTTTTCGAAAAATATTTGAAGATAAAAGAAGCGTTTTTGATCCTTTCACCGTTATCCGATTCATCAAATAAAAAATATCGGATTGGAGAATATATATTACCTATCAATTCAATCTTTCTAATTTTGACTCCTTTAAATTTTTCTTTTTTAATCAAAAAAGGGGCTATTCCTAATATTTTCTCTCCCTTATGGAGTAATAAAATAAGCAATCGGTTATCTTTAAGAAAATGATCAAGCCATATCTTAAACCATCCAAAACTTAGAAAAGGAGCAAACGGGCCTTGTTTTTTCGCAAGTTCATCCCAAACTGTTCTCAATTCTCTAAACTTATTCAAGTCAGTGATTTCTTTAATTGAAAACTTATCATCAAGGGAATAATTATTGCTCTCCAATCCTCATATCCTCTCTAAGCATATTTTAAAGAAACTTTCATTTTATTTGGTCTTCACTGCAAGTATCCTAATAATCTATTTTTCGCTGACAATAAGTGTGGGTTTCTCTCAATAATTGGTAATATTTTTGTCATCAGAAATGCTAATATCTGAGCTCTGGCCGTGTTATTAAACAAGGTAATTCCTTTCCTCTCTCTCCTATTTGGAGTCCAATCCTTTTTGTAGGGATCATCTCCTCGCATAAAGTCGATTTCAACAACTTTATCTTCATCAATGACCCACTTAGCCATCTCTGAAGTTAATATTTTACCAGGACTGTATTTATGGTATTCCTCATGATATAGGACTGCCAATATATATGCTCTTTGATTGCACACAATCCATTTTTGTGATGCGATCAGATTATCGTCATGTAATAGAAAACCGAACCTTAGCCATCCCCGCTCAGCAGCTATTTTTTCAAATTCCCTGTGAAAGGTTCTGTCTTTTTCCGGGGCCTTCCAACTTTTTTCACGCAATTCGTCATATAAATTTGAATCATGTTCAAAGGACCGGATATCCTTTTTTAGTTCGAACCGCAGGGTTCCTTTTTTTTGTAAGCTTCTTTGACAATATTGGATATCCTTTCGTATTGCTTTTGGCAAATTGGAAAAATATTGATCATATCTGTAGTTGATCCCATTCAAATACCAATCACCGAAGCAAAGATATGTCTTATGTTCCAAACGACAACTGGAAATTACATCTTTAATGGTCTTGAAAACATCATTTTCTTCAGGAATCGAATCGAACTCAAGAATATCCCAATCCCTATAAACTTCGCAAAAATAACGGATTAAATGTGATGTGAGCGTTACTTTGGCCTCGCCCCTCGAATTACAAAAAACAAAATTTCGAATAGGAGAGTAAACATTACCCAATAGTTCAATTTTCTTTGCTTTAAGAATACCCTTATATGTTTCATGCTTAATAGAAAATGGAGCAATACCGGCAACACTATCTCCTTTATAAAGTAGCCATATGAATAGCTTATTCCCATCCAAAGAATATTTTAAGCAGAGATTAAACCAATCCCAACTGAGCCATGGCACATATGATTCGTTCTTCTCCACCAGACTATTCCATACATCTTTAAGGTTTGCAAATTCGTCTAAATTTTGAACTATTTTGATCGAGAAGTTTTCATTAATCTTATATATCTCTTTGCTCATCTGTCACCTTTGGTCCTCAGAACGAGACTATTATTAATGAAAGATTGGGCATCTTGGATTGCGGCTTGGAGAAAAGCGATATAATTTGCATAATTCCGCATCTAACTCAATTGTCGGTTGGAATGTAGTTTTAACAACCTGCCTGCCCCCGCCCTCATTTTTTCCTTCAAGAAAGTCAAAGCAGGAACCGGATCATCATGAGCCCAAAGTGCATAAGAGCGGCGACTTCCTTTATATATCGACATAAAGTCCCTTAGTCTGAACCCATTTCGGAAGTAGTTTTGAAAGGTGTAGAACTCAAGTGGCTCATTAATCCATTTGATCCCTTTTTTGAATTCCCCTGAGGGAACCAAATCTTGACCGATTGCATCAAGATAAGCAATCCATGGGATGTCGATGCCCGCACTTAGGCAGATTCCTTCCTGAGTATCAGGCCTTCCTATTGTCGGTTCTGTAATATAGTAGCGCCCATCCTTAATTGATTTCTTAAATTCTACTGAGCAAAAGCCGACACACCCCGCCGTATTAAGTAATCTCAGCGATTCAACGGCAATCTCTGGAAGCAAAACGGTTTCTGCTACGCTTGTTGACCCCGTGAGGTGAGGATATTGCCGAAGTTTCCTTGCTACGCAGACAGCTAAGGGCTTATGATTCCGATTGATGTATAATAAACAAAAATATACTTCTGCGTCATCTCCATCAATCCATTCCTGAACAACAAGCGAGGTTTGATGAATTTGATATTCTCTAATTAAATTCAGAAAATCTTGTTTCGATTCGGCATAGAGAACCTTGACGGGTACCTTTTCCTCCCATTTTCGATCCCGAAATTCCGGTTTAATAACACATGGAAACGAAATTTTCTCAGCAACTTTTTCGATTTCTTCAGCTCCGTTTGTAAAAAATGTATTGGGGACTAAAAACGAATTGCTCACCGCGAACTTGTGAAATTCCCTCTTGCTTATTTGACCACTTGTCACTTCATAAGATGGAAGAACAAATTTGAAAAAAGGCCTAAGCTGTTCCTCATATTTGGAAATAGTTAAGACAGAATGGTCATTAGTACAAAAAAGAACAGGTGTTTCTTCTAAATTCTTTGCTACTTTATTAATCAAAATATCAACCAAAGGCTCCCCTGAAAGCGCTGACTTCAACTTTTTGGAACAGTATTTACTTCTGATGTAATAAGAAGGAGAATTTCCATCATAAAGGCCAATGACATATATTCTCTTTCTACCAAGACTTCGCACAATACTTAAAGCTGCATCATTAAGTCCCGCAATCACCACTGGCGGATTATTCCTATTCATTTTCCCGTGATTTTTTTTAATTTATTATTTCAAAGGGAGATATACGAAAGGAAACGATGTAATAAATAAATCTAATATATTCGTCAACAATTAATTCAATATTGTTTTCACTCTTCCACCACGCATTTGGGTCAAAAGTGTCATATTTTGAAGGATAGATCCAAACCTTTATCCCGTCATCCTTGATTACTGATTTGAAAGTTAGATAAGCTCTTCTTGAGTGCCATTTAGAAGTCACAATAAGAATTGATTTATAACCATTTTTCTTTAAAAATTCCCTCGTAGCCAAAGCTTCGTCATAAGTACTCGAAACTCCGTTTCTAATGAATCGAAACGATTCCTCAGGGATACCCATCGCTTCAATAGCTCTTTGGAAAAAAACCTTTCCATTAAAATTACCACCTACTCTCTTCCAGAATTCATCACTACCCGGCTGTTTGTAACCGATTGACATTACTATAAGATTTGAATAACCTTGGTTATAAAGATCTACTGTCGCCAAACTTCTCTCGGTATCCCTGCCATTTAGAACCACTATCAGATCTGCCTTCTGAGGTTTCTGTTCATAGATTAAAAAATATCCTATTTTTTTTAGGACATATTGATGTGAAAACACTATTACAAGAAGAAAAATAATTATTAGAAGAATAAACCCCGTTAGAAAGGGCAGAGCTTTGCCCTTGTCTTCAATAAGGAGCTGAGGCTTTCTTTTTCCACCATCCTCAACATAAATACTGGGGTTTTCTAACGGGGTAAATATTTTTGATTTAAAGCGGGAAAACATCGAAAATTGGTTAGAAAATAAGAGCCGTTGGTAGTTTTTGGAAATTCTTTTTTAAAATGAATCTTCTTTGGTAATCAGACGTTCATTAAATCAAGCTTTCAAGCTAATCGGCACAATATTCTACTTATATACATCACCTCTGAAATCTATTCTTTCAACAAATAAAATTCTTTTGTTCTTATTCGCTGCAAATATTATCCTTAACTTTCCTTTTCTTAACCGGTAATAACCTTCCCAATCTCCAACAAGTTTCTTTAAATCAACATTAACATTGCCACCTTTTATTTTTATTAGAAACTTCTTTAATTCTTCTCTTATTTCTTCAAGGACGCCATGCGTTTGAATGAATTTTTCAGCATCTCTTGAATAATCTATTTTCCATTTTATATTC
>Ga0315275_10001465_pt1 | contig 20835 bp, 23 predicted proteins | sample YL17G03_0_MG_FD_205557 | JGI IMG/M metagenome (GOLD analysis project Ga0315275, IMG submission 205557) | Sediment microbial communities from Yellowstone Lake, YNP, Wyoming, USA - YL17G03_0 | ecosystem: Environmental > Aquatic > Freshwater > Lake > Sediment | place: USA: Wyoming | collected...
GACTTTGTAGACCGTTTCTCCATCGCGAACCATCCCGTATTTCTCGCGCGCGACCTTTTCGATAGTCTTCTTGTCCCCATCAAGCGCCTTTGACTCCGCCTGCAGTTTGCGGTTGTCCGATTCCGCCTGCTGGATCATCGTTTGGAGTTCGGCTTTCTGATTTTTCAGGCGAATCCGCTGAACGACCCCCCGGCTTCCAAACAGAACATATCCACTCAACAGAAGTCCGACTGCGAGGAGCAGCATAAGACGCTTGTTCCTCAGCAACTTCCTGATCATCCGGGGAAAATCAAATCGTTTTCGGTCCTTGCGGTAGAACTCGTTCGGCATGATGCAGGAATGTACTACTAATTTGCAGCCCAAGCAAGGGTATGCTCGACAGGGGATGGAGGGGACCAGAAGAGAGGATCGATGGAGCAGATCAGGTAGATTCACTCCGGCGCCTCTAGAAACATAACGGGCGGCCCGGAATGATCCGAACCGCCCTCCGCACTCCCCGAAGGGATCTCCTTCACAGGTGCCTACCGTACAGCGAGCGAAGTCCCGTCTCCGCGTTGAACGGCCGCGAAGCCGAACGACCCCGGGCTGACATACTGATCGTAGTACCATGCACAGCGCATCTGCACGGTCTCGCTGGCATCGAATTTCGCAGCGCGCTTCACCGCATATACGCCTCTCGCATCACCAATCTTGCACAATGCAAGGGCCGCAACGGTCCGCCCCGACTCCCGATCACTCTCCCGAAGCATCTTCATCAGAGGGATGATCGCCTTGCTCGATTTCAATTCCCCGAGCATATAGGCGGCGCTTTCACTGAGACCACGATTGTCTGACTGAAGGGCCACCAAGAGGTTCGCTTCGGCCTTTGCATACATTGTCGGCGATACCTGCTCATCCTTGCCAGCCGCAGCGCCTGGTACACTGTATGCGATACACAAAACGGTGACAACTGCGATAACTGTTGATAGCTTCTTCATGGCTCCCTCCCTAAGATGGGTTACGCTGATCGCATATTCTGGTTCTATGTACGGGGGGAACAGCGGAAGGATTCGGCAAAGCGACAAGCCGCACCTCTTGTGCGACGAGCCGCATCACGCCGTGATCAACGGGAGAAATCCGGGAAGTTGTCCTGATCCAGAGGATCTGGATCACATGGCACAGGCCGGGTTACCGGAGGCAGATCCCGGCCTGTTCCTCACGAGCGGTACCAATCTTTCGACGGTTCGTAGGTCCGTTGCAGAGCGCTTTTTTGTTTGTGCCGTTCGAGGGCAAGCGCGATCAGCCGATCAAGCAACTGGCCGTACCCGAGGCCGGACGCCTCCCACAGCTTCGGATACATACTGATGGACGTAAAGCCGGGAATTGTATTGACTTCATTAAGGTAGACGGTCCCGCGCTTTCGTGTCACAAAGAAATCCACCCGCGCCATACCAGCACAGTCCAACGCTACAAACGCACGGAGCGCCATGTCCCGAACGCGCCTGGCTGCCCCAGCGGGAAGCCGAGCGGGAATCATGGCGACGGACTTGCCGTCAACGTATTTGGCATCATAGTCATAAAACTCGTTCGAAGGAATGATTTCCCCGGGAACCGACGCTTCCGGATTGTCGTTGCCGAGGACGCTGCACTCGATTTCCCGAACGTCGCGGATTCCCTGTTCAACAATGATTTTCAGATCGTACCGGGCAGCAATCACAAGTGCATCCTTCAGCTCGGATCGATTGTGCGCTTTAGAAATGCCGACACTGGATCCGGTATTGGCTGGTTTGACAAATACCGGATACCGGAGCCGCCGTTCCACACCGGCGATCGCCTGTGAGGGACGCGCACGGAACTGACTGGCTCGGAACCAGACGTATTTCGGAACGGGAAGGCCTTCCCGCTCAAAGATCTGCTTCTGGACGATTTTGTCCAGACCGACCGCTGATGCCAGGACTCCTGATCCAACGTACGGCAGACTTGCCAGTTCCAGAAGACCCTGCAGCGTTCCGTCTTCGCCGTACGTACCGTGGACAAGGGGGAATACGACATCGATCCCCGAAGGCTCAACGCTCGTTCCGTCTGCGGAGACAAGCCCTTGACGGTTCGGTTCGGGCACGAGGAAGCGCTCCTCCTCATTGGAAATCTTCTTCTCCATCAAACCCGCAAGGACGCGCGGGGAACTGATCCATCGACCTTCCGGTGTGATGCCGATCGGAACAACATCATATTTCGAGCTGTCCAGCGCACTGACGACAGACGCCGCGGAAGCGAGGGACACCTCATGTTCACCCGAACGACCTCCAAAAATGACACCGACACGAAGCTTGTTCGTCATAGGAGTCGGATCCTCAATGATGAGCATTTCGGAGGTAGTAGGAGGCAAGGGAAATGCTGGGCGGGAGCGAACGTTCCCGGACCACATACATGAGCCGGCGCTCGTCTCTTGGCCATACAATCCGCACGGCGTTCTTCATCCAAGACTGGACCTTCCCGTTCGTTTTCACCACTTCTCGCTCCTGCTGAACAACAATATACATTTCGTCTTTTGTCACCCGCAGGCCTTCAATTACCCCCCGCTCGGTGAAACTGTAGCGGATCTCGGCAACGAGGGTATCGCTGCGGACCATGAATTGCTTGCTGAGGACCTTCCGTCCCGTCTGTTCGAAGTCTTTGACGGCGTCCCCCTGAAACGAATCCATCATGACCTTGTAGTCATGCGCAACGGCAGAGTCGGAGGTTTCATCAGACCGGATGTCGATCAGCCGCAACAATGCTTCCCCACTTCCATTATCATTGAACACCACACGATGCTCGGTCGTCCCGACCTGAATGCATCCTGCAAACATCAGGACGCCGGCTGCGATCGCAAGTGAGCGCACCATACGCCTCTCCATGGAATTATCGACACTGAATTTGGCCACCACTGCTTAGAGCTGCTCCACGGTTTCCCGTTCACGAATCACTGTGTGTGTGAAACCGTCAACCAGAACTTCGGCCACGCGGGGCCTGGCGTTATAATTCGACGACAGAACAAACCCATACGCTCCCGCACACATCACCGCAAGCATGTCCCCCCTCCTCACCAGGGGCAGCATCCGGTCCTGGGCAAAGAAATCGCCGGATTCACAGACGGGACCTACAACATCAACGTGCTCGTGCAGCTCACCTCGCAGGTGGACCGGGACAATCTGGTGGAACGAATGGTACAGGCTTGGACGAATGAGATCGTTCATGCCGCCATCGGTGATGATAAACGTCTTATGCCCCGTCTCTTTCCGATACAGAACGCTGATCACCAGCGCCCCGGCTTGTGCCACGATGGAGCGGCCCGGCTGGATAGAAATCCGGCATCCGGTTGTCGTCAGGATTGGAAGCACAGTGGCCACCATCGTCGCGGGCTCCGCAGTGGCTTCCGGTTTCTCTGCCGGCAGATCAGGATGCGTGACATATCCCCGGTATTGGACCCCGTACCCTCCGCCAAAGTCGAGCTCCTCCACAGGGATCCCCGCCTGGCGAAGATTCACGACCAATGAGGCCATGGCCGTTGCGGCCTGCCGGAAGACTTCCGGCTTCACAATCTGTGAACCGATATGACTGTGGATTCCCCGGACGACAATGTGGGGAAGAGATCCAGCATACCGCAGCACCTCAATGGCCCGCTGGTGGGGGACACCAAACTTGTTTTCCTTCAGGCTAGTTGACACATAGGCATGCCCACCTGCATCGATGTCGAGGTTCACCCGGAGGAGGATGCTTCCCGTGCAGCCGAGCCTTCCGGCAACCTGATCAAGGACATCGAGTTCTTCAACGGACTCGACATTGAATGCGTGAATGTCACGTTCCAGGGCATATGCGATCTCGTCGTCCCGTTTGCCGACGCCGCTGAACGTGACCGTCTCCGGCCGAAAGCCTGCCTCGAGCGCCAGAAAGAGTTCACCTCGCGAACCAACATCCGCCCCGAGCCCTTCGCGGGCAATAAGACGAAGGATGTGCCGGTTGGCATTTGCCTTGATCGCATAACAGGTGAGATGAGGAACATTGCCAAAGCTCGCTTCGAAGGTGCGGCATCGGTTCAGGATCCCTGCGGCACTATACACATAGACCGGTGTACCGTATCGCTCAGCGATTGTGCTGAGTTGAACCGACTCGCAGCATAGCTCGTTGTCTTGAAAGGCAAAGTCTCGTGTGGTCATGATGCATCCAACGATGTTGGGTGTCCATGTCGATTACAGCAATCGACACGCATGTGTTGTTTCCTGCTCCGGTAGAGCATATCAGGAAGTTTCCGAGGGAAGCCGTCGTGCCGCAGGTTCCGTCGGCGACTCGAATGCATAGTACTTTCCGAAATCCGGTGTGTAGCCAACCGCATGAAATGCCCCGCTCGCCGGGTCTTGGACGTAGGTGCCAAGAAACTTGCCCTGAACAATCTGTTTGAGGTTTTCCACCAGCGCGTCAACGTCCTCCTCGGTATTGTAACATCCAAGGCTGGCCCGCACCATGCCCGGCAATCTGGACTTATTTCCAGAGAGAACCTCTGCGGTCAGTTCGCGGTCTTCCTGCGGAGTAACCCGCAACAATTCCTTTACAAAGGGATGAGCGCAGAAGCAACCGTTCCGGACTCCGATCGCTCCTTCTGTTCCCAGGATGGCTGCCGTGAGGGCATGATGCATGCCATCGACATTGAACGTGATCACACCGACCTTGTCCGAGAGTGCTTCGACGGGGCCGTACAAGGTGATCCCACCCAGAGCACGAAGCTTCCGGTAGGCATAGGCCAGCAATTGTTGTTCATGGTTGGCGATAACATCCATCCCAACGGATCGCAACACGTCAATTGCCGCCGCAAGGGCAACTCCTCCGACGACATTGGGGCTGCCAGCCTCCTCCTTGTGAGGGGGACTGTTCCACTCTGCCGATTCGAGCGTTACAATCTCCACCACTCCCCCCCCGACGACGTCCGGCTCTCCCTGTTCGAAGAACGATCGTGGCCCAATCAGCGCACCTGTCCCGAACGGGGCATACATCTTGTGCGCGGAGAGCGCGAGGAAATCGATATGGCCGGCGTTATCGTCCGAAAGCATCGTGATCTGCCGATGGGGCGCGAGCTGTGCCGCATCCACAAAGATCTTTGCGCCCGCGGCGTGTGCCCACTCCGCGATCTCGTGGATCGGCGGGCAGAGTCCGGAGATGTTCGACGCACCGCTGATGGCAACGAGTTTGACCATGCCGGCATGGCGCTCAATAGCACTCCGAAGGGCAACAAGATCAAGATGCCCGTCATCCAACGCACCGATGTGGGCAACCCGGGCATGTTTTCGCCAGGGGAGATCGTTGGAATGATGTTCGGTAATGGTCGTGACCACAACATCGGTGCGGGAGAAACCGAATCTGTTCGCCAGCTTGTTCACGCATTCCGTGGTATTCTTTGTAAACACCACGACGCTGTTCTGCAGGTCAGCGCCTACGAAGCGGCCGACCGTTTCGTGGGCCGCATCAAAGACCTCCGTCGCGAGCAATGATTTGAATCCGGTGCCTCGATGAACCCCGGAGTACCATGGCAGGAAATCCGTGATCGTATTCAGGACATGCCGAAAGGTGGGTGTGCTGGCGGCATTATCAAGGAACACATATGGTTTCTCTGACCCGTCGAGAACAGGGACACGCTGGTCGATCCCCACAATGTCATTCCGCAGGTCAGCGATGCGGCGATGCATGGTATTCCTCGTATGCTGATGCATGGGGTTCTTCTCCTCGGTCATCCCCGGGGATGGAATGTTCTGTGAACTTCCTTCAAGTACTCCCGATCGATATGCGTGTAGATTTGTGTCGTCGAGATATCCGAATGTCCGAGCATTTCCTGTACCGCTCGTAGGTCGGCCCCGCCCTCAAGCAGGTGCGTGGCAAACGAGTGCCGGAACGTGTGGGGGTGAACTTCTTTGGCCACACCCGCTCGCGCAGCGTAGGTCTGGACGATCTTCCAGATCGCCATGCGCGTTATCGGTTTCCCCCGGGCATTCAGGAACAACGCATCCTGTGACTGACTGCGCCGGAGTAGGTGCAAGCGACAGTCCGTGCGATAGCGCGCGATCCATGCAAGCGCCGAAGATCCAATGGGGACGAGCCTTTCCTTCCGCCCCTTGCCGAACACTCTGACGATATGGTCCTCCCCCAGGACATCCGTTTGCTTCAGGGCGGTCAGTTCCGAGACGCGGATGCCGGTGGCATACAGCGTCTCGAGAACTGCCCGGTCTCTGATCCAGAGACTCCGGAGATCTCTGGCCGAGGGGGAAGGCTGCTGCAGGATTGCTTCAATCTCTTCCCGCGTCAGCACATCCGGAAGCGCGCGCGCCAGTTTGGGCCTATCGATGGCCTCGGTGGGATTGTTCCGTGTGATGCCGTTTCCCACCATGAATTTGTGAAATCCGCGGATCGCAGAACATGTTCGTGTAATGGATCGCGGAGAGAGGCCCTGCTCCCGCAATGATGTGAGAAAGCGAAGCGCGTGTTCCTCCGAGACGGCATCAGGCAACTCAATACCGAGGACGGCGAGGAATTCGACATAGCGTCCGACGTCAATTCTGTACGATGCGATCGTGTTGGGCGACGCGTTTTTCTCCAGCGCAAGATAGTGCAGGTATTGTTCCCCGTAGCGCTTCATGCTGCGCCGTCACCTTCGGTGCGGGGCACTGGGGGAGGAGATTCCGGAGCCGTGGGTACAGAACCGGCTGGCCGCGGGAGCCCCCGCGCCCGCCTCTTCTCCGGCTCGGGATACTTAACACGAGAATGGTATATACCGACCAGCACGTTTCGGAATGCAATTTTGATCGCCGTCAGATCGCCCATGGTTAGCGGACACTCATCGAGCTCCCCTTCCTCCAGGCGCCGCTTGACGATTTCATTGACCAGATCCTCGATGCGCTGGGGGGTCGGCTCTTCGATGGTTCTCACCGCAGCCTCAATGGCATCAGCAAGCATCATGACACCGGTTTCTTTTGTGTTCGGCTTCGGGCCGGGATAGCGGTAATCCTGTTCTTTGATCTCATCGATCTTTGTTTCGTCGTCCGAATTCTTGGCCAGGTCAAGCGCACGTTTGTAGAAGAAGTCAATCCGCGTGGTACCGTGGTGCATCGGGATGAAGTCGATCACTTCTTCAGGGAGGTTGTATTCCCGCGCAAGGGCGATTCCATCCTTCACATGCGTCGCAATGATCAACGAACTCATCCGCGGCGCCAGCTTGTCGTGTCGGCTCCGGACGGTTCTCTGATTCTCCACAAAATAGGTCGGTTTGATGATCTTTCCGATGTCGTGAAAATACGCCCCGACCCGCGCCAGCACCACGTTGGCACCAACCGCAGCCGCACCCGCCTCTGCCAGCGTGGCCATGTTCAGACTGTGATGGTATGTCCCGGGCGCCTTTTCCGCTAGCAACCGGAGAAGCGGATGATTGAATTGCGCGAGTTCAAGGAGTGTAAGATCCGTTGTGACCTTGAACGATTTCTCCAGAAAGACGAGCAACCCGTAGGAGAGTACCGGTGAGATAATAGCGTTGGCCAGCGCAAAGGAGAGCTGTTCCGCAATCACGCCGGCCGACTCAAATCGTTCCAGGCCGAGAGCAATAATCGACAGGGCATATCCGAGGAAAATGAAACCGAGGGACCGGAAGATCTGTGTCCTGTTCTTCATGTCACGAACGGTGTAGACCGAGAGCGCACCGCCGACAAGCGAAGCGAGCGCCAGCGAGTAATCGTTTCCCCTGATACCCGCAACGAGGACCGCCATGATCACCGTTCCGTAGAACCCCACCCGGGAGTCAAAAAGGATTGTGAGAAGCATGGACGCGGCCGGAACAACGATCAGGTATTCAATCGGTGCGCTGACGTCCACTTCACGGGTCACATAGGCCACGACGCACACGAGCAGCACCAGCAGTGCGATGAGGCTAAGACGCCTCGGGCTTGTGATAATCTTTTTCCGGAACAGGTACAGGTAGATGCCGTACAACATGACCACAATTGCCACATGGAGGACCGTACCCATCACCTGGGATGGGGCATCAGAGGTCGGTCCTCGATCCGCCCGTGCGCGCTGGAACGAGTCGAGTTTGAGCTTTGTCTCGGCAGCGATCCGCTCGTGCTTGCTGACGACGCGTTCATTTTCTTGGATGAACCCCGATGTGCGGGGAACCGCATCAACAGCCGCGGCAAGGGCCAGTGATGTGGCAGCACTGTCGAACACAAGATTTGGAGTGAGGTGAGTGATGCCAATCTTGTAGGCGATCCCCACATCGCTTCGCCCTTCACCGAGCCGCTCGACCAGCTGTTGCTCGAGCAGTGTGACAACATCGTTGATGTCGTAGAGGCGGCTCACAGGCACGATCTCTTCCACAGTCCCCACACGGATGGCGACCTCGGTGTGCCCAAGCATGTTCTTGTTCCGGTCGAGAATCCCCGTCCGGAGGTACTGCCGGGTTATTTCGCCGAGCACACGTCTCATCCCCGTCAGTCGGCCCGACGACTTCAACCCTGCAAGCAGGCTCCATTCCCTCTCCGAAAACGTCATATCAAGCGAAGAGGAGAGTTGCTGAAATACGCTGGAATCTACCGGGAGGCTCGGAGCATGAATCCTGGCACTCCGCTGGTATAACGCAAGACCGCCGAGGGCTCTGTCCACCCCCGCAAAGAACTTTTCCATGATCACAGACTGACGGGATTCCGCAAGCGTATCGCGGGCGAAAACCTCATAGACCTCGCTTTTGGCCGATCTGACATCGTTCGCATACTCCTTCTCATCGCGAAGGATGGGGAACGAAAAGGGAGCAATCAGGTCCTTCTGCGCCCAGATTCCCCCGATCTTGTATTCGAATTCCATCGTCTCGCCACGGGGAAACATCCAGGCCACGGCGAGAATGAGCCCGATTGCTATTGACAGCTGAATGAGGGAGGCCTTCGACGGGCGCAGGGAGGTAAGCCGACGTGAAACTATCAGGATTGGATTCTCTTCTACCATTGGATGCGTGTAACAGATTATGTAAACAAATATCGCGAGAAGAGGGTGAAGAATCAATGAAGAAAACGGCCCCGGAGCGATGATCGCCCCGGGGCCGCCCACACGTGAGAACACTTCCAGGTCAGTTGTCCTTGGCTCCCTGATCGATCCAGTCAGCGATTGTCTTGATGTCTTCATCCGAAAGCTTCATTGTCGAAGGAGTCCCGCGCTTCTTCTTCGGGTCAAGAGGCATCCGGTCTCCAAACGGTGGATCCGCAGAGAGTTTCTTCACCAGAACGCTTTCCCCCGCCTTTCCTGGTTTCGCCACATCTCCGTGCTTCCCGCCCGCCATCAGGAGATCGTACGAGTCGAGCGAAAGATCACTCGGGTTCATATTGTCCTCAGCATGGCACGGGAGACAGTTCTTCTTGAAGATCGGCATGACATGACTACGGAACGATATCACGCTGTCCGATTTCCCCGCTGCCGTTTTTCCCTCCTCTTGCTGTCCGAAGACACACACGCTCATCAGCACGAACGACACTGCGCCCACCAGGAGCAGATACCGACCAGATGATTGTTTCATGGAACCTCACTTGTTAGATGTAGAAATGGAGAAGCAGATCAAATTCATTGTTCCTGGAATCCACCGGAGACTCCTTCACGATCCGGTAGACCGGTCGCACCTCCACCCCGCTGATCGGGAAGAATTCAACACCGAAGCTGTAGCGGGAGCGTGAGCCACTCTTGACATCTTTGTTCCCATCATAGAAATCGTAGGCTACCTTCAGGTCAAGTCCCGGAAGGACCATGTAGTCAGCCTCCACGTACACGACCCAGCCGGTCGAATCAGCGGATGGAGTTTTCGATTTCATCTGGTCCACCTCCCCGAAGAGAGTCAGCTGACGGTAACTGAACGATCCAAATCCACCGTACAGGGTTTGGGTGCCACCGTCCCTTGTATCCTTCCCGAAGACGTCTGCGCCCACTCCGGCGTACATTTCCTCGCCGATGGGGAACAACCCTTCGGCGCGTCCGAGGTATGCCTTTTTGTTTTGCGAGCCAAGATCGTTCGTGGAAGCGTTGTAGAATCCTCCCGTGAAAGAGAAGGACCCTGGTGATATCCCAACTTCTCCTCCGGTAAGTTCCGGCCGACCCAGTTCAGGACTGAATCCTGTGTATGTTCTGATGTAGGCAGTATGATCGTCCACCCGCGTCCCGAACTCCGGTATGAACTTCCCCACCTTGATAAAACCCCGTGCCGGCAGGATATTCAGGAGACCGAAGATTTCGAACCCGCTGTACAGACCCTTCTTCAAATAGAAATTGACTTTCTTTGCCGGCCTAAAGTTGAGGTAGAAGTCGCCCTGCATTTGATAGAACGCATTGTTGTTCGGGACGACTGTGTCTTGCCGGACATAGTACAGCGTGCGGAAGTCGGCGCCAAGGCCGAGGAAATTGGTGACAAGGTTGGTGAAATCCTCCATCTCAAAGTCCGGAGCCCATTCTGGAACGGGAAGTTTTTCCCGTCCGTACTGTACACCGAATGTCTGTCGCATTCCGCCACCGGATGGGTTGATGTGGCACGATTGGCAACGGGCTCCTGTCCGGCTCGCAAACCGCGGGAGAGCGGAAGCCGTTGAATAGACGATCAGCCCCGCCATCAGAACGGCAATGGTGATACAGGAATTCCTCATGCGCGTGCTCCTCATTGTTTGTCTCGGCAGTAACCTCTCACTCATATTGCACGCGCAATATAGCAACCGCCTGCCTGCGGATCAACCCATCTGTCACTCTCAATTGTTATGGGCGCCCTAGTCAATCCACACCCGGATTACCCAGATCGTTGTTTCGCTCAGGTACGGCCCGCCCTGAGGCATACGGGCACCTTTCGTGGGATTCCCGCTCACCTTCTCAATAATGGGACTGGCCCCGGAATTCGCAGCCACCACAGCCGGACCGTACTGAATCCCGCCGGGAACATGTGCAAAGCTGGCAATCTCCTCGTAGGAGTGCCCCTCGATGTCGCACAGAATCACCGCGGCACAAAAGTCCTGCGGAAGCCCTTCAAGCGCCATCAGAACCTCATCGCCAAATGTGGTTTGCTGTGCTTGAATGTCAGTTTCATCACGCACGCCGGGAGCAGCGACAGCGGCTTCAGGAAGATCATCGACGCCAGGGACGTCTTCCTGGAAATGGAATACAACGGGCAGGTGCTGTTTGCTCTGATACAAGTTGATGAAGAGGTTTCTGCAGATCTGAAAGAGCCACGCACGACAATTTGTGCCAGCGGTGTACGTGTGGAAGAAACGGTATGCCTTCAGCATGGTGTCCTGAACAAGGTCCTGTGTGCGCTGCTCGTCCTGGCAGAGCCGGAACGCAAAATTGTAGAGTGCCTCGAGATGGGACATTGCTTCTCGTGCAAACAAATCCGCCGTCACCATGCAGGTCCTTTCATAGACAGTGTCACCGTCATCCATGGGAAGTTCAAGGAGTGTGCCACACGTGAATTTCTGGCGGAGGTTCAGAAATTGAAGAACAGTGGTGGAAAAGGCGAATGTATCACGACCGTTGTGTAGCGGTGGTGCTACAGCGTGCATCATGGACGAATCAAACAGTGTGGCATCGCTACCACAGGAAGGAGCAGGCGGCATGGCTGCGCGGGGGGAACCGGCGGCACGAGCACGACTCATCCGCTATGCCGGGAAGCTTTTCATGTGTGTTTGTATCTCCTCCGCCATTTTTCTATATTGCAGAAGATATGCCCAATCAGCACTCAATGAAGTTCAACGGTTCCACTGACGCCCTCCTGAACACTCTGGAGACACTCTCCGCCAATCGGATTCGCCACAAGGATGATCTCGGCCTTGTGCTCAAGCTGGCGCTCGCCGGCGGACATGCGGACGATCTTGAACAACTCAGTTTCTACGCGAAATTCGTTTCGCGCTCGTACGGCATCATGAAGCGGATCGGCGCAGGTGCGGAAGGCTACGACAAGCTCGAAATGGAATTCGGGGAGAGCATCGAAAAGGTGAAGCAGTTAATCGAGGGAGTATTCCGGGCAGCTCCCCCGGAGGTTCGCGAGCAGTTCCGGCGCCGGTATCTCTCGCTGACACCCGAAGCCATGCAACAACTCCTTGAACTCCTCCGCGACGTCAGCTGGTACAAGAACTGGTTGATCGACCAGGGGAGCGAGGCGCGATGAATGCTCCCGGGTCAGGGAGGAACAGCTGGCGTGTTGCATTGGTTGTTCTCCTCCTCGCATCGGTATTCTGGCTTGGTGGACACAGCGTGCGCGCCCTGATCGGGAACGAGCTCCTTGAGCCGGGAACGCTTGAGTTGAAGACGTCCGTTCCGCCCGACGCAGAACGGATGGTGTACCGCCTCCTTGCCGTCACGGGCATTGTTGTCCTCGTAAGTTATGCAGTCGTGCTGGTCAGCAGCCTGGTTGTTCTGCTCGGAGGTCCATGGGTCCTGAGGGACAACGGATGGTTGCTGATGAGCGCACTTCTCCTGTACGCGTTCATTCCTGTTGAGGTATTTGCCCTCGTGCTCGATGTGAAGCTCATTCGCCTCGAGTTCTTTTCCGGTGCTGATCTTCCGGTCGTCCGTGAAGCGTTCCTAGCCCGCGCGGCAGCGCTTGCGGGGGCACCGCTCGTTGCCCTGCTATGTTACTACACCATTATCATCCTTGCGGTCTTCCAGCCAATGTCCCGCCGCGGTTCACCAACGCCATGAAACACGAAGAACTCATCCAGGAACTCCATGAAGTTGCGCAGCAACTCGGTGTCTCCATCCGGTATGAGAAGGGGGATTTTGAAGGCGGGTACTGCATCCTGAAAGAGCAGAAGATCCTTCTGGTCAACAAGCGGCTGATACCGAACCGGAAGGCCGCTGTTCTCGCCATCGCCCTGCAGGACATCGGAACCGAAGGGATCTTCCTCAAGCCCGCTGTACGAGCCTACATCGAGGACGAATCCGCTAAAGCAGCACGGACAACCCGATGATCAAAGCTGTCATCTTTGACCTGGACAACACGCTTGTCGACTTCATGTACATGAAGCGCCAGGCGATTACCGCGGCAATCGACTCCATGATCGATGCCGGACTGAATCTGGCCCCCGAGGAGGCCCAGGCAAAGATTGACGCCATCTACAAAGAGAAGGGAATCGAATTCCAGAACGTCTTCGATCAGCTCCTGTACGATGTGTTTCAGAAAGTCGATTACAAGATACTGTCCGCCGGCGTGATTGCCTACCGCCGTGCGCGGGAAGCTGCGCTCGTTCCATACCCCCACGTGAGCATGACCCTCATCGGACTGATCAAACGAGGAATCAAGCTTGCCGTGGTGTCCGATGCGCCCGGCCGGGAAGCCTGGCTCCGGCTCTGCTATTTGAATTTCCACCACCTGTTCGATTGCGTGGTCACATTCGACGACACGCGGCAGCACAAACCCAGCCCGGCCCCTTTCCTGAGGGCACTTGAGTTATTGCGCGTTCGTCCGGACGAAACACTGATGGTCGGCGACTGGCCGGAACGTGACATGGTGGGAGCTGGGCAGCTCGGCATCGCCACGGCGTTTGCCCGATACGGCGACACTTTTGGTACCGTGGACTCCGGCGCGACCTATGAATTGCATGACGTCTCGGAACTGCTGCAGATCGTCGACAGCGGAAATGTTCTCCCAAACGCCACGGACCGGCCATGATACAGGGGATCGGCGTCGACATTATTGAGATCGGACGGATTCGCACCAGCGTGGAGACAGTCGGCCAGGCATTTCTCGAGAGAATCTTCACGGCGTCGGAAATCGCCTACTGCTCGTCAAAACACAACCGCTACCAGCATTTTGCTGCGCGCTTCGCCGCCAAAGAAGCAGTCAGCAAAGCCCTCTCCACCGGATGGGCAGGAGCATTCCGGTGGAAGGATGTGGAGATAACCAACGACGTCTCCGGACAACCTCATGTGACTCTCCACGGCCACCTACAGGATTCGTTGGCGTCCGCCACCATCCACGTCAGCATTTCACATTCTGACACTCACGTTGTAGCCATGGTCGTGATTGAGGGAAGGCTCCTGTGAGACTTACCATCTACAGGAAGATGGTGATAGGCTTTGGCATCATCATCCTGGTCATGATCGCGGTGACCGGATATCTTCTCTCGGAGCTGCATACGTTCTCCACAACAGTTCGTGAGATCCTCTTCTTTGACGTGCGCTCCCTCGATGCTGCCCGGCAGCTGCGTGCAACGCTGGATGATGAAGAACGCCATGCGCGCAAGTACCTGCTGTCTGCCGACACTACATACCTCGAGCTTTTCCGCGAAACCGCTGACCATCTGCGCGGACAACTGGATTCGCTTCCGCCGTTCCTGTCGGGGACTTCGGACCGCTCTATCCTTACGCGCATCGCGACTACCCAGGCCAAGCTTGCCGGCATGATCACCGCTGTGGATGGCCGTGATGAAACGGCCCTCTCGTCGATTGATGCCGCAGTCTCGGACAGCATGGAATCCATGAACGCATCCCTGGACCTCCTCATCACCGGTGTGAGGAATTCGATGGGTCGCTCCATGGTGCGTCTCGAAGAAGCAACCGATCGCTCACTCCAGATCGCCTTGCTCATCACTCTGTGCGCGATCGGGGGAACGATCATTGTCGCGTTCCTGATCACACGCACCATCACCCGACCTCTGGACGAGCTCCGCCGGGGGACCCGGGAGGTCGCCCGCGGCGTCTTCACCCCGATCGCAATCCGCTCACACGATGAAACCGCAATCCTCGCAAAGGCATTCAACGATATGAGTGCCAAGCTGCGCCGAAGCAACGATCAACGGGCCGAGATGATGCAGCACATTTCTCACGAAATACGTCTGCCGTTGCAGACGATGCATTCTGCCTACTACCTCCTGACTCAGGAGAGAACGGGACCGCTGACAGAAGGGCAGCGGAAGTTGCTTGCAACGATCAGGAGCAATATTGATCGCATTGCCGATTTCAGCGATCAGTTCCTGGATCTTGCGAAGATCGAGGCAGACATGATGGAGTTTGCCTTTGAAGACGTCGATCTCGCAACGCTGATCGCCCCCCTTCTCGAAGCTGCGCAGGTGACCGCAGCCGAGAAAGAGCTGAGCGTCCATTTGATCGCTGAGGCTGTCCAGCCCGTTCGTGCGGACGCAGCGAAGCTCTCGCAGGTGATCAGCAACCTCCTGAGTAATGCCATCAAGTACACCCCTCGCGGCGGCACCATCACGGTGCAGCTCGGTCAAGGCACGCACGGTGTTACGATCGATGTTCGGGATACGGGGATCGGAATCCATCCTGACGACCTCCCGCACGTGTTCACCAGGTTCTATCGGGCCCGCAACAGCGCGGTCTCGGGCACGAAGGGAACGGGACTCGGTCTCGCGCTGGTCAAGGCAATTGTTGAGAAGCATCACGGACGGGTTTCGGTCAGAAGCACCCTGGGAGAAGGAACCACAATGACGGTGGAACTTCCTGCTGCACATCCCGGTGGATCTTCATCACAAGAGGTTTCTCATGAAACGACGCGCGTTGTTCAGTAGCATCGCTCTCACGTGTGCCATGAGCGGCTGTGCGACACTTTCAGGAGAGAGTGGAACCGACGCCGACGTCCGGAAGCATCTGGACCTGGCCCGGTCGCTTGAGGCGTCGTCCGCTCTGCGTGAAGCCGCGCACGAGTACAGCATCATTGCGGAACAATTTCCTACCAGCAGCGCTTATCCGACCGCTGTGCGCAAAGCGGCTCTCCTATACGCCAGACCCGACAACCCCGATCGCAATGATTCTCTCGCCCGCTTTTGGTTTCACGCATACCAGGAGCTACCGCTACAGGGTCAGGAAAAAGACCTCATCACTGTTGTCTCCATGCTGTATCATCAGGTCGACTCATTGAGTGCCGACAACAGCCACCGCCAGTCCGCCGTGGACAGCCTGACAGCCCTGTCCAGGCGACAGGCGGGAACGGCATCAGCACAGACAAAACGGGTCAAGGAGCTTGAAGGGGATCTGGAGAAAGCGGTCGAAGAGTTGAAGAAATTGAAGGAGATCGACGTCAAACTCTCGAAATCACGCCGGCAGCGTTGAGCCGATCAACCGTCATCCTCCCGGCAGGGTGACCGCAATCACCGCCACACACAAGCAGGAACACCGTACCAGAACAAGTGTTTGCAACTTTTGGGGATATTTACTACTTTTCCCGTGCAATAACGGTGTCCCACGGTTGCGAGGCCACATGAAGTCGCTCGGTATCAAGAAGCTCTACTACTCCATCAGCGAGGTCAGCAAGATCACCGACCTCGAACAGTATGTTCTCCGCTACTGGGAGTCTGAGTTTGAGGAGCTCAAGCCCGCAAAGAACCGGGCCGGCAACAGGATCTATACAAACCGGGATATCAAACTCATCCTCTACATCAAGAAACTTCTTCGCGACGAACGCTATACGATCGAGGGAGCCAAGCAGGTTCTGAAGAACTACACGCCGGACGCGGACACCGGAGAGCAGCTGGAATTGATCGACGCACCAAAGCCGAAAGACAAGATCAAGGATGAGCAGCTGCGTGCAGATGTTGTTGAAGTGAAAGAGTTTCTCGAGGATCTGTTGAAGAAACTGAACTAACTCGCCGGCAATTGGTTTTCCCGGGCAGTCCAGCCGGCCAGAGCATCACAACTCCCACCACACCCCCCTCGACTGCTCACCCCTGCATGCGGAGCGACACTCTTCTACGAACGTCCTAGTGGCAAGCCTTCGTCTGCACTGTCTCTGTCCCACCGGGTAACACCGGACTGAGATAGGGAATCCCCAGGTTCAGCCCCCTCAGCACAAAAAGCACGGCAACAACAAATGTCAACACCGGCACCATGGCTGAGACCTTTGTCCTGATCGCCACAGAGAGCGACGGCCCGAGAAGCGCAATGCCCAGCATGATGGGCACCGTGCCGGCACCAAATCCCGTCATGAACAGCATGCCGCCTGTTTCGCTCCCCATGGTGGCAGCGCCGGCAAGACCCACGTACACAAACCCGCAGGGGAGTAGCCCGTTCACGAGCCCGAGAGCGAGGAGTGCAGGTAGTGAACGGCGCTGGAACAGTGAGGCAAGGATTACCTTGAGGCGGGCATACAATCGAGGAAGAACAACCCCGTGGCCCAGCATTCCGGTCACGCGTGAAGGAAGGACAAGCATGAGCATCATCAGCACGCCGATCGTTACGGACAAAACATGCTGGAGGCTGGCAAGTGCGACCTGGTGTCCGACGATCCCGACGATTGCACCGAGAAGGGCGTACGTCACGATCCGTCCGCAATTATAGAGCAGCCGGCCGGCGACAAACCCTATGCCGCGCAACGAACCTCCCGGGAGGGCCAGTGCGATCGGCCCACACATTGCTGCACAGTGGGCACTCCCGAAGAACCCTAGAAGGAATCCTGCAACCGCTTCCATCCTCTTCCCATCCTACTGAACCACAACCGCCGCTTCCGTGTAATAGTCAAGGCTGTCTGCAACCCATGAGACCTGCACCTTCCACATCCCCGCGTCACGGAGGGTCATTGGAACACGCTGGTATCCTGCAGAATCAATGGCCACGGAGAGGGTCAGATCCATCCTCCGATCGGAAGGTCGATAGAGCGCAATTCTCCCTTCGGACAGGCGTCGTGCCACCCCACGCGGAAACCGAATCTCGATTCCCTCAGACGATGCCGCAATTCGTATTAAATCTTTCATTGCCTGGCTTCGACGCAGGACGGTGAGCCGTTCCTCATATTGCACGCCGCGCTGGTAGTAGTCGTCCGACACCAGGTCAACACGTTTCGTGAAAGCGGTGAAGACCATCGCTGCAACTCCAAGCACGAACAGGACCAACACAGACAGAACACCCGTCCCCCAGTGAAACCGTGGTTTCATTGCTGATGCCTCGTTGACGGACCGAGAAATGTTGTTGACACCACGCTCATCGGAACGCCGCCGCGGAGAACCTCAATGGAAAGAGGAGTGCTCATGGCAGTAATGCGTTCCCGGGGAAGGATGATTATAAGCTTTGCTTCCGCTACCCCCTGCGGCTCGGGAGAGAGCTCGTCGCCGATCAACCGGACCTCTCCCTCGGCGGTCTGCAACCGGAGGGTAAGAGGAACCCTATCGAATGTTTTGTTCAACGCCTTCACGTCGTACACGTTGCTGATCCTTCCGTCGGGTTGTTCCTGGTAGAACATACCGGGCGTGCGAAGGACGGTAACATCAACATCCGTGCGAGTCGACAACAGGACGCCGAGCACGGACACCAGGACTGCCAGTACAATGGAATAGCCGATCACCCGCGGGGTCCAGATGGTGCGCACTGTTGAAGCAATCCCTGTGGCGGAATCATAGCGGATCAGCCCTCGTGGCTTCTTGACCGCATCCATGACGGCGTCGCAGGCGTCGAGACAGGCTGTGCAGTTAACACACTCTAATTGCGTGCCGTTGCGGATGTCGATACCGGTGGGGCAAACGTCGACACATTGACCACAGTCGACACAATCCCCGGTGGTCCGCTCTTCATTCCGCTTGCGTTTGGCCCGTGGTTCGCCGCGGACGTAGTCGTACGCAATCACGATTGAGTTTCTGTCGAGAAGAACTCCCTGCAGTCGGCCGTAGGGACACACGAGAATGCACGCCTGTTCGCGGAACCACGCAAAAACCCAGTAGAAGACGCCGGTGAAGGCCAGCATTGCCGTCAAACCGGCCAGGTGTTCCCCCGGGGGATCGGTTACGAGCACCAGAAGTTTGTCGCTCCCGATGATGTACGCCAGTAAGGAATTGGAGATGACGAAGGACAGAAGAGCATAGAGTGCATACCTGGGGAGCTTCCGTCTCAACTTCCAGCCGTTCCACGGAGACTCCGTAAGCCTCCGCTGTTGACGGTGATCGCCCTCGATCCAGTAGTCGATCCTCCGAAACACCATTTCCATGAGCACCGTCTGTGGACAAATCCACCCGCAGAAGAGGCGCCCGAAAACCACGGTGAAGAGGACGACGAAGACAATCGCGGCAATGACCGCAAGACCAAGGAGGTAGAAATCGTGGGGTCCGAAGATCGCCCCGGCAATGATGAATTTCCGTTCGACGATATTGAAGAGCATCAACGGGTGACCGTTGATCCGGACGAATGGCGTGGCAAAGAGGATCAGCAGGAGGATACCACCGAGAATAGTACGGAGACGTGTGTAGAATCCGCGCGGCTGTTTTGGATAGATCCAGTTTCGTCCGCCGGATTTCGTTACAATCGAAATCGAGTCCCTGAATTTCTCGCCTTCTGCCGCTTCTCCGGCCGGTAAGCTTTGCCCCTTGTCCATCACGATGGCTTTGTCCCCGGCGATCCCTGTGCCCGAACCGGACGTTGTGCACCAGCCGATCCAGGCTCACCATAGAGCTGGCCCTCCGGTTTCTTGGCGTTCAGGGGATTCGTCCCATGGAGCGAGAGGACATAGCTGGCGATCTCCTGAATCTGCTTCGGTGTGAACACGAGCTGCCAGCTGATCATCCCTTTCGCGGGAACTCCCTGTTTGATCGTGGTATAGACATTCTTGATCCCGCCACCATGAATCCAGTAGTCGTCCGTCAGGTTCGGTCCCACGACACCCTGCCCGTCACTTCCGTGACAGGAGACGCAGTATTTCTTGAATTCACTCTTCCCCCGGTTGAGCGCTTCAGGGTCCACCAGCGCTACGAGCGCATTTTCATCGATCGATCCCTCGCTGGCGATCCGGATACGGTGCTGCAGGTCTGCCGCCGCAATTTCGTTCCTGTACTCGTCCGCCATCAGTGGCGATGAGCCGAGGACATGGTAGTCAAGCAGGTACGCGACACCAAACACAATAGTCCCGATGAAGAGTGTGCTGAACCAGGGTGGGATCCTGTTGTCGAGTTCCCGGATGCCGTCGAATTCGTGATCCATCTCGAGAACCTTGTCGGAGGCTCCAGGAAGGAGATATCGCCGGAGACGCCGGAGGGCACCCGTCAGCGCCTGACGGTCCCTCGCCGGCATGACCAGTGCGAGGAAGAGCATTGCGATCAGGACAAGCGTGAGCACGGACGTGAACATCAGTGCCCCTTCGGTTCCGGACGAACTTCCGGCAGATTGGGCGGAGACATCGCATGCGTTCGCAGCAAGAAGGAAAAAGGCCGGCAGCAACCGCCGCCCGATGAACGAGTCCTTTCTCATAGTGCACTCCTTTCTGTTGAGCCGGATGTCACGCCGTCGTCCTCCAGCGGGAGCTGTTTCATCATCCGCACGTACGCCCGGTCGGCCTTCACTGCCCAGACAACGATGCCGAGAAAGATCGCAAGCGAGAGACACAACGACACCACGCCGAGGATCTCGACTCCTTCCAGGGATTGCAGGTACTGGGATATCATGGTCTGTTCCTCCCCCTTAAGGCTGTGCTGGTCTGATATCGGTCCCGAGGCGCTGCAGGTATGCAATGAGGGCAATGATGTCCTTCCCGGGTTCCGTCGGGGCACCGGCCTTCATGAGATCCGCCGCGATCGTCTCAGCCTGGGCCTCCAGGTCCTCGTTTGCACGACTATCGTATCCCGCCGGATAGGGAACTCCCAGCGTTTGCATCGCACGGATTTTTCGCGCCGTCACTGACGTGTCCAGGTCCTGTGTCAGCAACCAGGGGTAGGGCGGCATGATAGAACCGGGCGACATGGCCCGTGGATCATTCATATGGAGGTAGTGCCAGAGATTCGGATACTTCCTCCCTTCCCGGTGCAGGTCAGGACCGGTACGCTTCGAGCCCCAGAGAAATGGATGGTCATACACGTACTCTCCGGCTTTGGAGTATTCTCCGTACCGCTCAGTTTCTGA
>Ga0315275_10001468_pt1 | contig 20818 bp, 16 predicted proteins | sample YL17G03_0_MG_FD_205557 | JGI IMG/M metagenome (GOLD analysis project Ga0315275, IMG submission 205557) | Sediment microbial communities from Yellowstone Lake, YNP, Wyoming, USA - YL17G03_0 | ecosystem: Environmental > Aquatic > Freshwater > Lake > Sediment | place: USA: Wyoming | collected...
TCGGCACCTTGATCACGGAGAACCAGACCGAGATCAAGAGCGTGGACGGCAAGATCGAGGACGTCAAGAAGTCGATTGAGGGAACGCTCGTTGATAAGGCCGTCCTGACCAACGACCAGGCGAAGTTCAATTTTGACAGCGCCGAGCTCAGCCCGGAAGCCAAAGCCGCTGCCGACCAGTTCGTTCAGAAACTCGTCGCCGACAATCGCGGCGTCTATCTCGAGATCCGGGGCTACACGGACAACGTCGGGCCGGACGAGTACAACCTGATCCTCAGCAAGAGACGGGCGACGGCCGTGATGGAGTATTTCTACAAGCAGTATCACATCCCGCTCTACAGGATGCAGGTCATCGGCATGGGGAACGCCGACCCGATCGCCGACAACAAGACAAAGGACGGACGGTCCCAAAACAGGCGGGTCGAAATTCTCGTCTACGAGTGAGCGCGTCGGCTGCGGCCGTGAAGGCGTCTCTTTTTATGTGATCGTTCTGTTCAGGAATAGGGTCCTGTCACGGCGCGTCCCCGTCCGTCGGACCTTGACGGAGACACTAACCTGCTTCGAAGTCCCTCCCTGATTCGAAGGGAGGGTTGGGTGGGAAAATAATGAGAATAGATTCCGGAGAGTGTCTCCGAGAAGATTACGCTCCGGGCGTTGCGGGGACTATCGCCGTGCCACCCTTCCCTTGGTTCTCGGGCATCACATAAAAAGAGCTGCTTTCTTGCCGCGTGCTAAATTTGCCCGTGCCTTCTGAGATTGGTAAAATCCAGTTTTCAATCTCCGTTTTTTGGCAGGAGGCATAATGGGCGCTTTGAAATCGAAGTCTACTCGTTTCGCGATCGTCCCGGTCATTTTGCTGACGCTGGCGGCCATGGCCGCGGGAGGTTCACCCGGGGATTGGCCTGTTCTGAAGACATACGACCAGGACCACCTGGACAAGATCGCCCTCCCCCTGGGGGGCATCGGAACCGGTACGGTCAGCTTGGGAGGCCGGGGTGACCTCAGGGACTGGGAGATCGTGAACCGGCCGGCCAAGGGTTTTATCCCCTGGAGCGGCCAGCAGCTCGGCCCCTTTTTCGCCCTGTCGCTGCGCTCGGCCGAGGGCAAGGACTGGACGCGGGCGCTCGAAGGCCCCCTGCCGCTCTCGGCCTATGAAAACAGCCACGGCAGCACGGCCGTAAACCACGGGCTTCCAAGATTCAGCCGGGCCTCCTTTGCGGCCGCCTATCCGCTTGGCCAGGTGTCCCTGTCCGACCCGGATGTGCCCGTTGAGGTGGGCCTTCAGGCCTTCAATCCGCTCATTCCGGGCGACCCCGACGCGAGCGGCCTGCCCGTCGCCGTCCTGCGGTATGTCATCAAGAATACGTCCGGGCAGGCGCTCCGGGCGTCCGTCTGCGGCACGATCCCGAATTTCATCGGCGCCGACGGCTCGAGCCTTTCAGCCGACTGGAAGGGGGACCCCGCCATAGAAAACCTGAAGGGCAACCGGAACGAGTTCCGCCGGGGCACGAACGTCGACGGCATCGTCATGAGCTCCTCGGGGCCCGTCCCGAAGTCGGAGCGGTGGGGGACGATCGCGCTCGCGACGGCCGCCGGCCAGCCCCTGACTTACCGGACCGGCTGGCTCGAGGCGGGCTGGGGAACGCCGCTCCTCGATTTCTGGGATGACTTCAGCGGAGACGGACGGCTCGAGGAGCGGACTCACAAGGAATCGAACATGCCGATGGCATCCCTGGCCGCCGAATTGGAACTCGCTCCCGGCGAAACACGCTCGGTGACTTTTCTTTTGACCTGGCACTTTCCCAACCGGGAGACGTGGACGCCGAAAAACACGGCCGACGACATGATCGGGAACTACTATACGACCCAATTCGTCGACGCCTGGGACGCCGCCGAAAAAATCTCGCCCCGGCTCGCAGAGCTCGAAAAAGCGACCCTCGAGTTCGTCTCGGCATTCTGCGGCGCGAGCCTCCCGGCCGAGATCAAGGAAGCCGCGCTCTTCAACCTGAGCACCCTCCGCTCCCAGACCTGCTTCCGGACGCCGGACGGCCGTTTCTACGGCTACGAGGGCGCCAGCCATCATGCCGGCTGCTGCTATGGTTCCTGCACCCACGTCTGGAACTATGAGCAGGCCACAGCCTTTCTCTTCGGGAGCCTCGCCCGGTCGATGAGGGAGGTCGAGTTCGGCCAGGCCACGGCTCCCGACGGCCTGATGAATTTCCGGGTCGGCCTGCCGCTCTCCCACGCCCGCGACCTGGGCAAGGCCGCCGCCGACGGCCAGATGGGGTGCATCATGAAGATCTACCGCGACTGGCAGCTTTCGGGTGACGATGCCATGCTCCGGACGCTCTGGCCGAACGTCCGGAAGGCCCTGGAATTCTGCTGGATTCCCGGCGGCTGGGACGCCGACAGGGACGGGGTGATGGAGGGATGCCAGCATAACACCATGGATGTAGAGTACTATGGCCCGAACCCTCAAATGGGCATCTGGTACCTGGGCGCCCTGAGGTCGGCCGAAGAAATGGCCCGCTATCTCGGGGACGGAAAATTCGCCGGCCTCTGCCGCCGGCTTTTCGAGAGCGGCCGGGCGTGGATCGACGGTCATCTTTTTAACGGTGAATACTACGAACACGAAATCCGGCCGCCGCTGGACCCTAAGTCAATTGTCGCGGGCCTGCGGATCGGCATGGGCGCCGGCGACCCGGCGGACCCCGATTATCAGCTCGGGAAGGGCTGTCTCGTCGACCAGCTCGTCGGGCAGTTCATGGCCCACGTCTGCGGCCTGGGGTATCTCGTCGACCCCGATCATGTCCGGACGACCCTCCGGAGCATCCTGCGGCATAACCGGCAGACGGGGTTCTCTGATCATTTCAACTGCCTGCGGTCGTTCGCGCTCGGAGACGAGTCGGCGCTGCTTATGGCGAGCTACCCGCACGGCCGCCCCCGGAATCCCTTCCCGTATTTCACCGAGGTGATGACCGGGTTTGAGTACACGGCCGCGGTCGGGATGCTTTACGAAGGACAGGTCGAGGAGGGGTTGGGCTGCATCCGCGACATCCGGGCGCGCTACGACGGCCGGAAACGGAGCCCGTTTGACGAGGCCGAATGCGGCCACCATTATGCGCGGGCCATGGCGAGCTGGGCGGCCGTGCCGGCCCTGAGCGGCTTCCAGTCTTCCGGCGTCAGGAAGTCCATGGCGTTTACGGAAAACGTGGGGACATACTTCTGGTCCAACGGGTCGGCCTGGGGAACCTGCACGATCGCCAGGGACGGGCAGAAGCTCCGCGCCACGCTGAATGTCTTGCGGGGCACCCTGGAGCTCAAGTCCTTTCGCCTGGGCCGGCGGGGAGAAAAGAAATTTCGCCGGCCTCTCATCATCAAGACGGGCGAGACGGCGGAAATCCTCGTTTGAGGGGATCAATAATCAGATCTTGATCAGGATCTTTTTCTTATAAAGCCAGTAGCAGATCGCCCAGAGCATGCCCCAGGCGGCGAGGCAGGTTATGGTGCCGGCGCCCCATTCTCCCGTCCAGCCGAAGAGCCCCGTGGTGAAGGGCTTGGCGATCGCGGTGAGCCAGGCGGCGCCGCCCGTTTCCGTGACAAGATAGATGAACAGGGGATTCATGCCGACGACGGCGAAGAAAGTGACCCAGCCTCTTCGCTTGCGGACGTCGATCAACCAGTAGGAAAGGCCGAGCGCGAGGAGGCACCAGCCGCCGCTCGTGATGACAAACGAGCTGGTGCAGATCCGCTTGATGATGGGCGTCACCGGGTTGAGGGCGTAACCGGCCACCACGCCGATGACGCCGGCAATCGCCAGGATCCTAATTTTCTGTGATGCCGGGCGATCGCTCTTTAGGAGTTGTCCGGCCAGGACCCCCCACATGGTGTGCGCCGTCGTGGGCACGGCGTTAAAGGCCACCCAGTGACCGACTGAGAGCTTTCCCATGAGCTGCATATCGACCCAGGAGCCGAAATTGTGGTCGGGCACGAAGGCCTGGTTGAAACCGGGGACGGCCCAGACTCGGTAAAGGACCTCGGTCAGGACGAGCAGGCCGAAGGTGAACGCGATCTGCGTCGCCGGGGCGCGGCGCATCATCAGGAAAGCGACGAGATACGTGAGAGAGAGCTGGGCGAGGACGTTCCAGAGCTCGAAGGTGAGGCGTCCCGGCCCGATACAGTAAACCCCCCACCCGAGGAAGAGGAGAAGGGCCGACCGCCTCAGGGCGTGCCCGAAGGTTTTCCGCCAGGTGTCGCCCTTGTCCCAGCGCCGGCCGATCGCAAACGGCATGGCGACCCCGACGATGAACATGAAGAACGGCTGGATGAGGTCCCAGAAGCGCAGGCCGTTCCAGGGGTGGTGGTGAAACTGGAGGCCGATCGCCTGGATGAGGGGGCTGTGGAGGGCGGGATCAACGAGCCTCTCGTAAATCGCCGTCGCCTCGCCGATGAGCAGGAACATTGTCACGCCGCGGAAAAAATCGAGCGAAACGAGGCGGCCGGCCGGGCTGAGGTCGGGGACCGCCGGGGCTCTCATCGGCTCCATGTTGTAACCGGTCAGGAAATCTTGAAGATCTCGAGGTGCTCCACCCCGGATTTGTCGATCTCCTTTTCGTATTTCTTCAAGTACGGCTCGAGGTTCCGGCTGTATTCCTCCCAGTCCATCTTGTCGACGGCCTCTTCGCCCTGGGCGCGGATGAGGTCGCGCTCGGCCAGGCGGTCGATGAGGAAGTTCCAGAAGACGTCATCATCGTAGTCGTCGACGAACTGCTTGAGGTCCTCGTCGAGCTTCCGCGAAGGGAAGTAGCGGCCCTCGAACTCGTCGAACTCGACGCGGTCCTGGCAGCCCGAGGAGGGCGCAAATGAGAGGATGTGCTCGGATGTCCGGTCGTACTCTTCGACCCTCTCATCCTCCCGGTAGGAATTCACCATCCAGTTGCCGAGATAGACGAGCTCCATGAGCTTTTCGTACTGCTCTTTGGTCAGGATAATTTGCATGGTCAACCTCGCGATGCCGCATGTGCGCCGTCAAGGGTGCGATTATAGGCGGTTTGGGCCTGCGAATCAATTGTCCTCAAAAGGGGACATCGAGATCAGGGGCGGACCTCACGTGCATATTCCGATCCCAAGCCGGCCAAGATGGCACGTTCAACCTGGGCTTCAGGACGCGCTTGTATTTCAAGAATCCCGGGTTCAAGAAAGGGGATGAGATCGTCATCACGGTCAAGGACGATAAGAACCCTGAACTGACAGGGAGCTGCGCCGTCAAGTTCGAGTAGGCGGGCGAGTCCCCATGAAAAGATCATCTGACGGGGGGCCGCTTCAAGCGCCGTAGCCTGACCAGTCCAGGCGTCCGTTCTTCTCCAGGAAGGCGATGGCCTGGCCCAGGGTGGGCAGGCCTTCCCGCCCGCCGCGGCAGGTGCACTTGATGGCCGCGACGGCGCCGGCGAATTCGGCGCCGCGCTCGACGTCCCAGCCGCGCGCCACGGCGTAGGCGAAGGCGCCGTGAAACGCGTCTCCGGCTCCCGTGGTGTCGCGGACATTGACGGCGAAAGCGCGGCCCCGGCCCCGGCCCTTCGGTCCGGAAAACACCCAGCCATCCGGGCCGAGCGTAAAGACCACCGTTTCCGGACCGAGTCCCCGGAACGCCTCCAGGGCGGCCTCCAGGTCCTGGCCGTTCTTCAGCCTGCCGGCCACCGTGATCGGGGCGATGAGCACGGAGACGTTGCGCATGAGCTCCTCGTTCCGGACCGGGTTCACCGCGGCGTCGGCGATGACCGGGACCCCGTTCGCTCTGGCCGTCCTGGCCGCCGCCAGCGCCAGCTCGGGGTAGTAATCGTCGACCAGCAGCGCCTGGCACTTGGCGATGCCGCTGAGGTCCGGGATCCCAGCCTTTTCGACTGCCGTCGCCGGGCGGTGAAAAATCGTCCTGTCTCCCGAGACGCTGTCCACATGGACAAGGCTGAACGGGCTGATGCCGTCGGGAACGGCCACGACCCCGTCCAGCCTGATCCCCTCGCGGGCGAGCCCGGCGGCGATTCTCGTTCCCGTTTCATCGTTGCTGAGGAAGCTGTAAAGCCGGCACTTGGCGCCCAGCCTGGCGCAGGCCACGAGGGCTGTTCCCACCAGCCCGCCGCCCTGCACCAGGAAGTCCTCGACCTGCGCCGACTCACCCCAGGCCGGCCGCCGCGAGGCGAAAACATAATCCAGGCAGGCGATCCCCGCTCCGGCAATGGCTGGCGGCGCTCCCTTCTTATCCGCCGTTTTCGGACGGGGAGGCGGAGGCGGAGTCTGCCCGTTGGTGATGTGAATCCTGACCTTCTTCGGGCTGAACGGCATGAAACGATGTCCCCTACGAAATATACGGGCCGGGCCGTCCCTTGTCAAACCCGTTGACTCTCATGGGCATCTGGCATATACACTCACGGCAGAGCCCATGAGCCGGTACGCCGTCGGTGTCGACCTCGGAGGAACCAAGGTTGAAGTTTGCGTCGTCGACGAAACCCGGCGGATTCTCTCGAGAGAACGCGTTCCTTCCGAGCCCGGCCGGGGCAAGGAACGCGTCGTGGACAACATCGTCGGCCTGATTTCCGCCGCCGCCGGCGGGCGCACCTTCGAGGCCGTGGGCATCGGCACCCCCGGGACCTATCACCCGGCCGACGATATCATGTACGGCGCGCCGCACACCCCCCTTTATGAGAAGCCGGGACTGGTCACCCTCCTCCGGCAACGGCTGGCGGTTCCCCTGGTCATCGACAACGACGCCAACTGCCTGGCGCTGGCGGAGTTCTTTTCCCAGTGTCATGGCATCTACCGGTCGGTCATGGCCGTGATCCTCGGCACCGGCATGGGCTCGGGGCTCATCCTGGAAAACAGGCTCTACCGCGGGCCGCACGGGAACGCCGGCGAGATCGGGCACTCGACGATCGACCTCGCCGGCCGGCAGTGCGAGTGCGGCCGGCGCGGCTGCGCCGAAGCGTATCTTTCGGGCCCCAGCCTGAGCCGCCGGTTCCAGGAGCTTTCGGGAGAGCTCCTGACGCCCCCTGAGATCCATGCCCGGTACCAGCAGGGCGACGGCAGGGCCCGGACCTTCTTCGAGGAGAGCTTCCGCATCATGGGGGAGGCGTTCGCCAACGCGGTCAACACCCTCGACCTCGAAGCCATCATCCTGGGGGGAGGGGTATCCAACATCCCCCTCTGGTACGATCACGTCCCCGCCATCATGACCCCAGCCGTCTTCGGCATCCCCAACCGGCGCGTCCCGATCATCCGGGCGACACTCGGAGATTCGGCGGGCGTGCTGGGCGCCGCCTTCCTCGCGCTTCGCGAGATGAAATTGATGGAATTTTAGGTATTTTCGTCCCAAAATGCCGCTTGTCCCGTATTTTAAAGTAGGGTATGATTTTCTACGTGGAAGGCAAAATGGACGTGCGGTGTCCCGAATGTAAGACCGAAAATCAGGAAGGCAGCCGGTTTTGCCGGAACTGCGCCACGCCGCTTCCCTCTCAGGCGGCGGCCAAAGAGCCCGCGGGCTCGCCCACCCTGACCTATCCCTCTCCGCGCGAAGCCCTGACTCCCGGAACTGAATTCGCCGGCCGGTACATGGTGATCGAAGAGATCGGCAGCGGCGGCATGGGCAAGGTCTACAAGGTCCTCGACAAGGAGATCAACGAGAAAGTCTCCCTCAAGCTCATCCGGCCGGAGATCGCCGCCGAGCGGGAGACGCTGGAGCGCTTCCAGAACGAGATCAAGATCGCCCGCAAGATCACCCACAAGAACGTCTGCCGCGTCTATCATTTCAGCAAGCACAACGAAACGTACTACATCACCATGGAGTTCATCTCGGGCGAAAACTTGAAAAAGATGATCCGGATGAGCAAGGAGCTGAGCCTCGAGGCCGCCCTGAGCATCGCCCAGCAGGTCTGCCAGGGGCTGACCGAGGCCCACCGGCTGGGGATCATCCACCGGGACCTCAAGCCGCAGAACATCATGATCGACGAGGAGGGCACCGCCCGGATCATGGACTTCGGCATCGCGAGCTCGCTGGAAACCAGGGGCGCAACGCTGCCGGGCTCCATGCTGGGAACGCCCGAGTACATCAGCCCCGAGCAGATTGAAGGAGTGCCCGCCGACGCCCGTTCGGATATCTATTCCCTGGGGATCATACTCTACGAAATGCTCACCGGGAGAACGCCGTTTTCCGGCGAATCGTCCTGGAGCGTCATTCACAAACACACGAGCGAGATTCCCGCCGACCCGCGGCAGGTCAACCCGGACGTTCCGGAGTCGATGAGCCGCGTAGTCCTCAAGTGTCTCGAAAAACAGAAGGAGAACAGGTATCAGTCCGCCGACGAGCTCCAGGCCGACCTGAAAAGGGTGGAGGAGGAGCACGTTCTCGTCGAAACCCGCCTGAAGTCCGGCATCACGCCCTCGCACAGGAAGCCGTTTTTCCCCCGGACCGTGAAGCAAGCGGCCGCCTGGGGCCTGGTGATGATCGCCGCGGTGTCCCTGGTGATCCTGGCCGTGTCCTACGGCCGTCGCCTGTTCCGGGGAGCGGGCTCCGTGCCTCCCGAGGACAAGGTCAAGATGGCGGTCATCACCTTTGAAAACCAGACGGGCGACGCCGCCTATGATTATCTCCGGGAGGCCATCCCGAACCTCCTGATCACCAGCCTGGAGCAATCCGACCTGATCCGGATGACGAGCTGGGAGCGGTTGCGCGACCTCCTCAAGCAGATGGGGAAGGGCGATCTAGTGGTCATCGACAGGGACCTGGGGTTCGATCTCTGCCGCCAGGACGGAGTTCAGGCCATCGTGCTGGGCAGCTACGTCAAGGCGGGGGACACCTTCGCCACGGACATCAAGGTCCTCGACGTCCAGACCAAGGGCATTCTCAAGTCCTTCAGTTCCCGCGGCGAGGGAGTCGACAGCATCCTCAAGAGGCAGATCGATGACCTGAGCCGGGAAATCGCCAAGGGGCTTGTCCAGCCCGAGGGAGTCACTCAGATTGTCGCCTCCCCGATCGCGGAGGTGACGACCAACTCCATGGAAGCCTACGGCCATTTTCTGCGCGGGCGGGAAGATTACGAGAAATTCTATCTGGCCGAGTCGCAGAAATCCTTGGAGCGGGCGGTCGAGCTCGACCCCGACTTCGCCATGGCCCATTATTATCTGGCCAGGGTTTATCTTCAGATGGGAAACGGCGAAGCGGCCAGGCAGTCATTGGCGAAGCTGCGGCGGTTCGGGGATAGGGTCGCGGGAAAAGAGGGGCTCTATATCCAGGCGCTGTTGGCCGATCTGGACGAGCGCAACGAAAAGAAAGTCATGGAAACTCTCCTCAAGCTTATCGCTGACTTCCCCGATGAGAAAAGGGCCCGCTTGGATCTCGGCTCCTATTACTACCGGATAGGCAAGCTCGAGGAGGCCCTGGCTGAGCTCCACCAGGCGATCAAGCTGGACCCCCAGTACGGGTCCGCCATGAACATGCTGGCCTATACTTATGTCCAGCTTCAAAAATACGACCAGGCCATTGAATGGTTCAAGAAATATGCCCTGGTATCGCCGGCGGATGCCAATCCCCATGACTCCCTGGGCGATCTCTATTTCAACATCGGAGAGTTCGACAAGGCGCTTGAAAAATTCGAGGAGGCGGCGAGGATCAAGCCGGATTTCGGGTCGGGCTACAAGATTTCCTATATCTTTGCGCTCCGCGGGGATTACGCCCTGGCGATGCACTGGATCGACCAGCACATCGCGGCTGCCCCTTCGAACGCCGTCAAAGCCTGGGGGAGCATTCTGAAAGCGATCTATTTTCACATGCAGGGGAGGCCCAGCCTGGCCTTCCGGACGCTCGATGAAGCGCAGAAACACGCGGAACGTGATACGGCCGTTGATGCCCTCGACACCGTCTACCGGACGCGGCTCTGGATCGCCTGGGAATGGCGGAATGATGACCTGTTCATCAAGACCGCTAAGGAGCGGTACGACTTTCGGGCCGCCCGCAAGCTCATACCGGAGGAACAAAACCGCTTCATCTATGAATATTATCAGGGGCTGTTCGAGCTGAGACGGAAGGGGCCGGCCGCTGCCGGGGAGCGGCTCGCCGCCATCGAGAAGCTCCGTCCGGCGTCCATGACCCCCCCGGAAGCCGAAGTGTGGAACACGGGCGTCGAGCACCTGAGGACGGAGATACTTCTGGCGAAGGGCCGGCCCGAAGAAGCGCGGCTCGCGTTTGAAAAGATCCGGAGAACGCCCATCTCCATCGTCCAGGCGTATAATCTCGTGCAGCGGAACACGCCCTATCTCCATGATATTCCGGGCCGAGCCTACGCAATGGAGGGAAGAAGGGACCTCGCCATCTCCCTCTATGAGCACTTTGTGTCGTCCGACCCGCGCACGCGGGAGCTGGAAATACTCCACCCCTTCAGCCGCCTGGAACTCGCCAAATTGTACGAGTCGGCCGGAGACCGGAAAAAGGCCCTCGCCGAGCTCGAACAGCTCGCTGAACTTTGGAAGAATGCCGACCAGGGGCTGGCGCAAGTGGAAGAGGCGAAGCACCGGCTGGCGGCTCTCCGGGGCAGCAAGGGCTAAGCGTCATTCTCCATCCTGTCCGGGGCAGGGGGGAGCCTGGTTGACATTGTCCCCGGACTCAATATACTCGACTTGAAAGGAAATCGTGCATGCTTAAGACGGCTCTGATCACCTTTTGTTTTGTGGCTTCCGGGCTGGGAATCGCTGCGGTGAGCGCCCAAACCTCCGGGAAGAAGGACCTGGCCGCCGCTTCGTGGGAGATGAAGCTCCTCGAAGAGCTTCCCGCGCTGGGCCACCGCAACTGGATCGTCGTCGCCGATTCCGCCTACCCGGCGCAGATCAGCCCCGGGATGGAAATCGTCGTCTCCGGCGAAGACCATCTGGCGGTCCTGGGCGAGGTGCTCAAGGCCTTGGAGGGGAGCCGGCACATCCGGCCCAAGGTGTATCTGGATAAGGAGCTTTCCTACCTCGGCGACGACCTGGCGCCGGGGATCGAGGCGCTCAGGGCCAGACTGGACACGATGCTCAAGGGGAGAGATGTCAAGCCGGTCCTTCACGAGGAGCTGATCGGGCGGCTTGACCAGGTGGCCAAGACTTTCCGCGTCCTGATGATCAAGACCAACCTGGCGCTTCCCTACACCTCGGTGTTCATGGAGCTCGACTGCGGCTACTGGCCGCCCGAATCCGAGCAGAAGCTCCGCCAGAAAATGCGCTGACGCGGAGCCGACGAGATGGAAGACCGGCTGGAGCGAAAGCTCGGACTTTTCCCCGTCACGAACATCGTCATCGCCAATATGATCGGCGCCGGCATCTTCACGACGTCCGGGCTGCTGATGGGGGACCTGAAGAGACCGCTCCTGATGCTCGCCCTCTGGCTCGCGGGCGGGATCATCGCGCTCTGCGGCGCCCTGAGCTACGGCGAGCTCGGCGCGGCCATCCCCAAGGCCGGCGGCGAGTACGCCTTCCTCTCCCGGCTGTTCCATCCCGCCTTCGGGTTCCTGAGCGGCTGGGTTTCCTTTTTCGCGGGTTTCTCGGCCCCGATCGCCGCCTCGGCCATCGGCTTCTCGGAATACCTGACGCGCGCCTTTCCGTCGCTCCTCGAGCCGGGCATCCTGGACGGCCCCGCCGAAGCCGTGGCGGTCAAGAAGTTACTTTCGATCCTCGTGATCATCATCTTCACCCTCATCCATGCCCGGGGGGTCGAGGTCGGCGCCAGGGTCCAGAACTTCCTGACCCTCCTCAAAGTGACGCTCATCGCGGTCCTGATCGTCGCGGGATTCTCGTCGGGCCGCGGCGATTTTGCGCACTTTACGCAGGGCGACGCCTTCCGGTTCGATTTCGGCGGCTGGAAGACGATCGGCCTGTCGCTGATGTGGATCATGTTCGCCTACAGCGGCTGGAATGCTTCGGCCTACATCGGCTCGGAGATCAAAAACCCCCAGAAAAACCTGCCCCTCTCCCTCATCCTGGGAACGGCGGGCGTTGTCTGCCTCTATATTCTGCTCAACTTGTTCTATGTCTACGCCGTGCCGCCCGAGAAAATGGCCGGCGTGATCTCGATCGGCGGGCTGGCGGTCGGGAACCTCTTCGGCAAGTCTCTCGAGAGCGTCCTGTCGGCGCTCATCGCCTTCGCCCTTTTCTCCTCGCTGAGCGCCTTCATCATCCTCGGCCCGCGGGTTTACTATGCCATGGCCTGCGACCGGTGCTTCTTCCCGTTCGCGGCGGAGATCCACTCGCGCTACCGTGTCCCCTCCAAGTCCATCATGCTCCAGGGTCTGATCGCCTCGGTCCTGGTCCTTTTCGGGACGTTTGATCAGATCCTGACCTACATGGGATTTTCGCTGGGGGTCTTTCCGATCCTGTCCGTGATCGGCGTGTTCAAGCTGAGGCGGACGGGGAGCAGCGTCTTCAAGCTGCCGGGTTTTCCTGTCATTCCGCTCGTCTACGTCGTCGCCGGCGCGGCCATCCTGACACTCGGGTTTCTTGAGAGGCCCGTCGAGTCGTCCGTCGCGCTCGGCATGGTCCTTCTCGGGGTCCCCGTCTTCTGGATATTCAAGAGGGCCCTTAAGAACAAGCCCGCCTAATATCCCCCTCCCCTTTATCCCCTCCCGCCAGGGGAGGGAAATTTAAGAATACCGGCTCAATAAAAAGTGAATCCTGTGACAAGCCTCAGGCGGCGGCTTGCGTTCTCGTCGGACGGTGGAACGCTAGCGACTGAAGAGCCCGCGCCCGATGACGGAGCTCAGGAAGGAAACGACGCCGCCCAGGACTGTCCCCCAGACGAGGTCAATCACGGTCACGATCACGGGCCAATCCTTGATCGTGGCCAGGTTGGTCAGGTCGTACGTGGCGTAGCAGATCAAGCCCAGGAGTCCCCCGAGCCAGAGCGCCTGGATCGGCGCGCCGGCCGCAATGGCGGGCCGCACGGCGAACACGAGCAGGCCGATGATAAACAGCAGGTAGAAAAGGACTGCCGAGGCCCAATTCACCTTGGGGCTCATCAGGAACCCGAGCTGACGGCGGTAAAAGCCCTTGGCCACTATCCCAAGCCAGAGCATGTCGATCGCGAAAAACACGGCCAGGGTGATCAGGTATAGGACAAGCATCTGTTTAAGTGACATCGATTCTCCCTCCGGAAGTCGGTTATCGGGCGGGTTCATTCTAATGTAAAGATGTCAAAAAGGAAAAGGGCTGCCGGCTAGCGTTGACCCGGGCCGGGAAATCAAGTAACTTGCGGAGCGGTAACGAAATTCATCAGGATCCGCGGCCGATAACGTAAGATCATTAAGATAGGAGGCATCGGATGGTTTCACGAAACTCGAAAACCCTTGTCCTCGTCGCCTGGTTGGCCTTGGCTTGCGGTGTGACCGGAGCTTTGGGCACGTCCTCCGCGGGCGCCCAGGGAATGAGCCTGGTCGATCAGCCGGTGGCAAAATATATCGGCATTCCTGTTAAATCCGTCAGTTGGGTTCACACGCCGATCGCCCTCGACGGCCGGGGCGATCCCTGCGCGCTGATAGTGATGGGGCAGCAGGGCGACAATTTTATTCTGCTGCGCGTCAACCTGAAAACGGGCGACCAGCGGCAGTTCAACGCCCAGATCGAGCAGAGCAACTACCCCACGGCGGCGCTGATGAGCCGGAGCGGCCTGCTCTACATTGGTGCCTCCTATTCCGGTCACCTCTATGCGTTCGACGCGAAAAAGGACCGGCTCACCGACCTGGGGGGGATTAACCCGGAACCCAACGACCAGGAGCCGGGATATCGCAAGGCCCAGTTCGCCTGCGGCATCGACGAGGATGCCCGGGGACGAATCTGGATCGGAAGCTACGGGACGGCCGACCTGACTTCTTATGACCCGAAGACCGGCCAGTTCACCCGCCACGGCCGGATGGACGAGGTCGATATGTACTGCTACCCGCTGGTCAACGTCGACGGCCTGGTCTGCTGCCGAATCCTGGTGACCCAGCCGCGTCTTGTGGTCTTTGACCCCGCCACGGGCGAGAAAAGGCAGGTGGGCCCGGTAACCGTCAAGGGCCAGGATACCTTCGACCTCTACAAAGACGAGAGCGGCAGCGTTTACATAAAGTCGAACCTGGGCAACTTCCGCATCGAGGGTTTCAACGCCGTGCCCGTCGACAAGGCTCCCGAGAAGCCGTCCCGGCCGACTCTCCACGGCGTCAAATCCCTGCGGCTGGTCAGCGGACCGGATGACATATCCGCCGGCACCAAGCTGGAGGTGGTTTCGGAATCGGGCGGGACAAAGCTGATGGACCTGAAGGTGATCCTGGCCGGCATCGATATCTTCTATCTCCACCTCGGTCCCGACAATCTGGTTTACGGTTCGAGCGTGCTCCCCCTGCACATACTCCGGTATAATCCGGCCGGAGCCGAGCTGGTCGACCTGGGTTCGCTGCCGGGGGGCGAAGCCTACTCCATGGGCAATCTCGACGGCAAAATCTACATCCTCGCGTACACGGGGTCGACGCTATCGGTTTACGACCCGTCCAAGCCCTATCACTACGGCAATGACCCCGACAGCAATCCTCGCGACCTTGGCCGCATGGACGATATCTCCTTCCGGCCGCGTTCGACCCTGACCGGTCCGCTGGGCCGCGTCTGGGTGGCTTCAATCCCCGACTACGGCACGTGGGGCGGCCCCCTCTCCGCCTACGATCCCAAGACCGGGGCCAAGAAGGCCTATTACCGCATCGCCGGCGACGCCAGCTGCTACACCCTGGCGCATCTCGAGGAGCAGAAGCTCATCGCCGTGGGCACCACCGTTCACGCCGGAACGGGAACGCAGCCCAAGGTCAAACAGGCGGTGCTTTTCCTGTTCGACTACCGCAAGGAGAAAAAGGTGTGGGAAGGCACCCTCGACCGGCCGGTCGATTCGATCAACGCGCTGGTCAGGGCCTCGGACGGCCGCCTCTACGGCACGGTCACGGGCGGCGCCAAGCCCGAGCTTTTCGCTTTCAATCCGAAGACCCTCGCCTTCGAGAAACGGATCGCCCTGCCCGAAGGGGAGCCTCTGGACCTGGGCCTTCAGAACGGCCCCGACGGCTACGTCTATGGATTCACCAGCTCGACCCTTTATCGCTTCCTGCCGGGAACCATGGCCATCGAGAGGATTTACAGCGAACAGGAGGCGTTCAGCGTGCCCGGCCCGATCCTGGGCCAAGACATCTATTTCGCGTCGGGGCCGGAGCTCCGGAGCATCGGACTCTTCAAATAAGAAGGAGGATGTCCGGGGGTTCGGAGGCCGATGAAAAGGAGTGATGGCGTGACCTACCGGCGCAATCCCGTCCTGACGAACGGCCCGTTGCCGGTCGAGGTCGTCTTCCATCCCTCGTGGTGGCACAGGCAGGCCGGGATCAGCTTCGATGAGGATTTCTTTTATCATCCGGCGAGGCGGGTGGACGATGAGCGCCGGATGGAGCAGTTCCTTTGCGAGCGCTTCGGCGACCTCGGCCTCGGAGAAGACCGAGATCGGGACCTCCCGGTCATCGGTGCGATCCACAACGCCGCCGGCTACCTCCTGTCCGAGATGCTGGGATGCCGGGTCGAATACCGGGAGGACGCTCCGCCCCAGGTGATTCCCGCGAACCGCACGGATCTCGAGATCGACGTCGAGGCGGCGTTCAAAAGCGCCGCCTTTCTCCGCTTCCGGGGGCTCGTCGAGGCCTTGAAAACGCGATTCGGATATGTCGCCGGTGACGTCAATTGGGGCGGAGTGCTGAACCTCGCCCTCGACCTCCGCGGCCAGGACATCTTTCTCGACCTGGCCGACCGGCCGGACTCAGTGCGCGCCTTTTTCGGCTGCATTGTGAAAGTCATCGAGCGTTTCACCGCGACCGGCGCGAAGGAGACGGGAACGACATCGATCTCAGTCAACCGGACAGTCCGGTATATCCAGGGTCCGGTTTTCCTTCACTCGGAATGCGCGTTGACAATGATCTCGACGCGGCATTACGAGGATTTCGTCATGCCGATCGATAAAGACTGGAGCGAGAGGCGCCGGCCGTTCGGCATCCATTACTGCGGCGCCGACCCCCATCGGTTCGCGGCCGAGTTCGCCGGGATTCCCCACCTGGATTTTCTCGATGTCGGGTGGGGAGGGGACGTGGCGGCTCTGCGGTGCCGGCTGCCGGAGACATTTCTCAACATCCGGCTGAGCCCCGTCGAGATCATCCACCAGAGCGTCCAAGAGGTCCGGCAGGCGGTTATCAACCGCGTAACCGCCTCGGGCAACCCCTGGCTCACGGGGGTCTGCTGCATCAACATGGACGACCGGGTCACGGACGACAAGGTCCGGGCGATCTTCGAGACGGTGTTCGAGCTCCGCAAAAGATTCGCCGCCGCAGGTTAGGACGGCAGAAAGCCTAAAGCTTCAACGTCAGCCGGTAGCGGTATCTCAGGTCCTTGGCCTGAAACTTGAGGGAGCGGACGACGCAAAGCTCGGGATCGTTCCACTTGGCGATGCAGGCGTAGACTTCCTTGAATCCTTTCTCCTTGGCATAGGCGATGACCCGCTCGTGGAGCCGGGTCGATATTCTCTGGTTACGAAAGGGCTTGGAAACGAAGGCGAGCTGCAGATAATACTCCGGGGGCTGCTCGCCTTTCGGGAGAGGCAGCACGTCGTACATGGTATCGATCTCGGGAGCGCCAAGGGATGGATACCCCAGGAGAAACCCGACAATATGGCCGCCTGAGAGGGCCACAAAGGTCTTGTACTTGTTGGCGGGATTCAGGTAGCGCTTGCGGTAATCGTCGACGCTCGACTTCACCTTAACGCCCTGGAACTTTTCCGCGAGCTCCCGCTCGAGCTCCCGGACGAGGTCGAGAACTCGTTCAAGGTCCGCCGGCCTGTATTCGCGGATGGTCACGTGCTGGGTCATCGTCGTTCTCCCGGATGCGACATTATACCCGAATTGCATTGGAATTGCGGGACATGAACCAAATCGCTGGATTTGGTGGATTTGGTATCGTGTCCCGGCAATTCCGTCCCCCAATTCCTCCCCCCTCTGCGGGCGCCGCCTTGCCGGGCTCGCGGACAATCCCTATCTCCCTTAGCGCAGAGGCCGGTAGAACCGTTCCCGGAACGGTGCCTCGCGAAGGAGGACGGCCTGGAGGAACCGGAAGCTGTCCGCCAGGTAGCCTTCGTAGCCGCTGGGATGTCCGTCCCAGGTCGTCCAGTCGATCCCCTCCATCGACGCGTCGCGCACGCCGTTCTGGAACCCGCCGCTCATCTGGCGCGCGAGCATGGCCCGGAGCACCGTGTCGGCGCGCTCGTTTTCGCCCAGCACGTAGTGAGCGGCGAGGAAATGGAGGACATGGCCGGCGGTGATGCCGCCGTTCATGTATTGACCGAACGTGTCCGTCCCGTCCTCTTTCTGCGGAAGGCCGATGCAGTTCGGCTGAAGGTAATCGTCCCGGCGCACGGGGACGAGCATGGGCGGGACGCCCAGGTCGAACCGCGTGAACCCGGCCGCCGAGATTTTCTGCCAGAGGCGGTCAAGGATCGCCCGTCCTGCCTCAGGCTCGACGAGTCCGTACTCGATGGCCAGGCCGTTGAGGGTGGGGGAGGCGTAGTCGTGGAGCTCCCCGTCGCGGCTCTTCCACCAGGCCAGCCAGCCCGTCTGCGGATTGAGCAGGGTGCGCGCGTATGAGGCCTTGAGTTTCCCGGAGAGCCCCAGGTATCTGTCCCGTTGCGGGGTCCGGCCGAGCTTCGACTCGAGGTCGGCCAGCGAGCGCCAGCCGCGGTAGATGAGGGCGTTCGTATAGCCGTCCTTATGACCGCAGTTGAGGGCGTCCCACCAGGCGCAGGAGCGGTTGGGCTGGAGGAGAGACCCCCTGTTTCCGGTCTGGACCGCCTCGACCAGGCCGTCGCCGTCCACGTCCCGGCCGGCGAGAAAGTCCGCCACGAGCTCCAGGCGCTCGAGACGCTCGCGCAACCACGCCAGGTCGCCCGTCGATTCGACATAATCCCAGGCCGCGATGAGCGGCGAGGCGTTGGCGTCGAGAAAATTCCCGTAATCCCAGTAGCCCGTTATCTCGCCCGTCAGCCCGCCCCTTTCATCGCGCCGCATGCGCCTGTCCAGCCAGTAATCGATGGTCCGGCGCACGAGGGGAGTGAGCGAGACGCCGCGGGCGATCTCGGACAGCCAAAAAATCTGGTCCGCGTAAAACCATATCGAAACGCTGGCCGGGTCGCTGATGACGTTATTGCCCAGAATGCCGGGCGGGGCCGAGAACGGGTTTTTCTGGTCTCCCCAGCGGGCGCAGGACTGGAGGGCGTTGAGCCAGCCCCGCCGCGCCAGCCGCCACATCCCGGTATCCTTGAGGCCTTTGGGTGGAGGGAGGAGGAGAGGGGAAAAGGAGAGAGCGACGGGTTGCCCGGGGGCGATTTCCGGAAGGTCAAGGATGATGTCCGCCATTTTTTTTTCGCGGCTTCCCTCGAGCCTGCCCCGCACCCGGCGGCCGCTGCTTTCGCGGATGAGAAGAGGGCCGAAGTCCGGGGCGTTGAAGACGGCTGGAAGCCCGAACGTGCCGTTGTCCGACCATGAGCCGCACAAGACCGTGGTCGGCGTGACCTGGGGATCGAAGGGAAAGACCAGCTCGGCGCCCTCGAGCGGAGTTTTTCCGGCTTCCCAGTTGAGGGTGAGTTTCCCTTCCCGCGTCCCGATCTCCCAGTCGACGAGCGCATCGCCGGCTTTCAGGCGAAAGCGGCGGCCCTCCCCGTTCATCCGCCTGTCGACGAGTTCCATGGGCTGCCGACCATCTTGCGCGCGGAACCAGAGACAGACGACGGCATCCGGCCGGAGAAGGTTTGTGTTGGCTTTTTCTCCGCCCTCCGTATCCCAGCTCAGGAACGTGATTTCAGGCCTGGCGGCGTGGGTTTCCAGCCGCAACACAGGTGCCCTGTCGGCGGCCCCGGCGCCGGATATCAGGGCCGCTCCGGTCAGCGCAACCGCGAGTGCTTTTCTTATTTCCCGATTACTTATAGCTGACTTTGCAGACCTTGAACAAGTCGCGGGCCAGGAGATTTGTCCAGTTGAGCTGCTGGTAGATCTTCCGGGTCATATCGAAATCGCAATAGGGATTCACGTTCGCCGGGTTGGACGGATCGCCCGTCTCGACGGTGAAGGTCGCCTTATCGATCGACTTGAATGTCTTGTAGAGGGCCTCGATCTTGGGCGCCAAGTCGGTTCCGATGACGACGTCGAAGTCCTTCATATCCGCGATCATGAGATGGTAGTTGATGACGTAGGTATCGCCTTCCTTGGCCAGCTCCGAAACTCCGGAGGACGAACCGCTGGCCTTGCCCATGACTGCGGTGACCGATTCCAGATTGATCTCCTCCGCCGGCGCCCCGGACTTGCAGGCCGTCGTCATTGCCGCAGCCAGGGCCGCCACCGCCAATAAACCATAAAAAACGAGGGAATTCTTGTTTGTCTTCATCTCTTTCTCCTTTCTTCCCTTCTATTATAGTCTGACCCGAGAAATTTGTAAAAGCCAATAGGGGACTACTTCTTAGCCCATTCTCCGTTTTCTTCCTGCACCCACCAGCCGGGCGCCGCGTTCTCGATCCAGCTCTCGGCGAATATCTTCTGGACGCGGCCGACCTGGCTCGGGTCGACGTTGAGCGCTTTGGCCACCTCGGCGTAGAGCTTGGTCCGGTCGTTGTTCTCGTCCCGGACGAGATCGCGCAGAGCGGCCTTATCCTTGAGGCTCAGCGCGCCGTCGTCCCGGATTTCAACGAACCCGGTGTTATTTTCTCCGATGTTGCCCCCGTCGTAGTAGGGCTTGAGGCCCGGGAACCGCTGCTTCAGCGACTCCTTGAGGGCGCGGATCGTCGGCGTCGAGACCGACGTCTCCTGCTGGGCGAAGGCCGCCGGGACCAAAGAGAGGCCTCCGTTCCGGGACACCGTCTGTTTCTTGACGGGCTCGGCCCGTCCGTCGTCTTTTGTATTCTGCTGCCTGACCTCGTCCACGATCTGGTCGGCCGCCTGCTTGACCGCGGCTTCCGGAAAATAGATGTTGACCGTGATGCAGGCGAGAACGAGGCACAGCGACGCGGCGAAGGCCGCGAGACCAACGGCTTTTGATTTCATGGCATCCTCCTCCTTTTTACTTTGCGTCCGGTGCGCCGGACTGTCCGACCCGTTTGAGCCGGCCCATCATATCCTTGAAGCCGATCGTCTTGCCGGGGTTGCGGTTGATCACGCTGATCCCGGAAAGCAGGGGGCGTTTGACCAGGTACTCCAGCCCGTTTTCACGGATCGTCCCCTCGATCGTGAACATGTCGTTTTTCAGGGTGCTCCTGATACCTATTTTATCGTATCCGAAGCCCGTGATGAAACGCGTCCAGAAGGCGCCGGCCCCGGGCGCCGCCTGCTGGCCGCCGGCGATGACGGTCAGGCTGTTGACCGCTTTAAGGCTGAAGGTTTGGGGTACGCCCTTCCTCTTGACGGATTCGAGGGTCAGGGTGAACTGCTCGGGCTGACCGTAGGCGATGACCAGGCTCCGGACCTCGCCGCGGATGATCCCCGTCACCTCTCCAAACGGCACGAGGTCGGTGATTTTCTTTAGGTCGAGGTCCAGGATGTCGACATCGCACGAGATCTTGCGGTCGGCGGCGAAGGGGTCGGCGATCGCCAGGTGCGTGACGACCACCTGTCCGCCGAAGACGTCGGCCTCGGCCCGGCCCGAGGCGCGGATCTTCCCCAGGGTGATGTCCAGCTCCGGGAAGTCCGCGCGGACCTTTCCCTCGAGAAAGGTACCGGCCG
>Ga0315275_10001471_pt1 | contig 20807 bp, 18 predicted proteins | sample YL17G03_0_MG_FD_205557 | JGI IMG/M metagenome (GOLD analysis project Ga0315275, IMG submission 205557) | Sediment microbial communities from Yellowstone Lake, YNP, Wyoming, USA - YL17G03_0 | ecosystem: Environmental > Aquatic > Freshwater > Lake > Sediment | place: USA: Wyoming | collected...
GGCCCAGGAGCTGGGTCTGGCCTACGGGCCGCTGGAGGTCATCAACGACCTCAGCCTGGACATCGATGCCGCCGAGATGGTGGCGGTCATCGGGCCCAACGGCTGCGGCAAGTCTACCCTCCTGCGGGGCCTGGGCCGTCTGCTACGTCCGCGCACGGGTGTGGTGCTCCTGGACAACCGCGACATCCATCACACAAGTACCAAGACAGTGGCCCGCACCCTGGCCGTCCTCACCCAGACCTCCGAGGGAGCGCCCGACCTGACGGTCGAGGAGCTCGTGTGGCGTGGCCGCTATCCCCACCAGACCTGGCTCCAGGGCGCCACCCACCGCGACGCCGACGTGGTGGAGCGCTCCATCGAGCAGTGCGACCTGCGCGACCTGCGGGGGCGCCGGCTGCCGGAGCTGTCGGGCGGAGAGTTGCAGCGGACCTGGCTGGCCATGGCCCTGGCCCAGCAGCCGCAGGTGCTCCTCCTGGACGAGCCCACCAGCTTCCTGGACTACTACCACCAGCTCGAGGTAATGGACCTCCTGGCGGACCTCAACAGCCACGGCCTCACCATCGTCATGACCATGCACGACCTGAACCAGGTGGCCCGCTACAGCCGCCGCGTCATCGCCCTGCGCGACGGCCGCATCTTCCGCGACGGCTCGCCGGCCGACGTGCTCACGCCGGAGGTGTTGCGCCAGGTGTTCGGCGTGGACGCCTACGTCTTCACCGACGACGCGACGGGCCAGCTCGTCTGCCTACCCTACGCCCGCAGCGACGGGCACGTCCTCTTCAGGAACCACAACAACCGCAAGCGCTAGGCAGACTGCGAAGCGGACAGCAGACGCCTCAGCAGGCGCGTCCAAGAGCCCTTCCGGCAGCGGCTCCCGTGAGGCGGCTACTCTCAGCTAGGCCGGGGGAAGTCGGGCTTCACCATATTCAGCTCTAGCTGGACCCCGCTTGACTCAACGGGCGCCTCCCGCCAGGGCGGGATGAAGTACGTGATGAGGGCGAAGAGTTCAAACGGTAGGGCCATGATGAACAAAGCCACCAGAATGCCGTCGCGGCCGGTGATCTCCGGTGTGTAACTGAGGAAGCCGCGCAGGCTTTTGGAGAGGATCTGCCCGCCGATAACCACGTTCCAGCGCATGGCGAACACCCCCACCAGCGTCAGTACAGCGGCGGCGGAGGCCAGCAGCGTGGACAGCTTTTGGCGGAACTGGAAAATGGTGATCACCCCCAGCACCACCAGCGGCACGGCCGAGCCCAGAAGGAGCTGGATGCCCAGATAGCTGACGGCCAGCCGTTGGGTGATAAGCTCACGGACGGTCTCCCAGCTCTCCTCACGCATGTACATCATGGTTACCACTTCCAGCACTTCGATCGTCACATTCACCGCTAGGAAGCCTGTCAGCCAACCCGCCAAGGAACGTAGGGCGTCGTGGTTGATGGGCTTGCGTTGCACTCCCATGGCCGCCACGTACAGGACGATGAGGAGGGCCATTCCGGACACGACAGCCGAAAACAGGAAGATGATGGGCATGAGGGGCGTCGACCACCAGGGATTGGCCTTTACTGAGCCGAATATGAATCCAGAGTAGCCATGAAATAGGATCCAGGCCGTGGGAATGCCGATGGCGCCTGACAACTTCACCAGCCGCCGGTCGATGGCCAGCGACTTGGCCGACAGGTCGTACACACCCAAGGCCATGACCGAGTAGATACGCCGCCTGAGGCCGGTGCCCGTGAGAGCGTAGGCCACGATGTCTTTCCGAAACACCAGCCAGGTCTGGATCATGAGATTGCCCATGTAGAAGATCCAAATGTAGCCGAACATGGCCATGGCCGAAGTGAAGTGGGGCGTCAGAAAGATCTCCAGCGCCCGGTCTGGCCGACCCAAGTGAATCGCCAGTGGCAAGGGGGCCAGAATGACGAAGGCGAGGGCGGTCACTAGGGAGAAGCGCGCCAGCGGCTTCAGGCTCTGGACATTGAATACGTAGTAGAGGGCCGAGACGATGAAGACACCGGCAATGAGGCCGGTAGTGAACGGATAGAGCACCACGATGAGGCTCCAGCCGATCTGCGCTTCGTTGGGGTAGGCGAAGCCGTCCATGGTTACCGCACCCCCTCCTCCAGCCCGACGTAGTAGCATTTGGGCTTCGTCCCCAGCTCCGGCTTCAGCACCGTCACCCGCGTGTCGCGCATGATCTTGCGCACGGCGCTCTCCGGGTCGTTAAGGTCACCGAAGACCCTGGCCCCTACTGGACAGGCCTCGACACAGGCCGGCAGCCGGCCCTTGGTGATGCGGTGATAGCACCAGTTGCACTTGTCGGCCACGCGGACGTTGCCGGTAGGAGAACGATTGGCATCGGCGGGGATCAAGTAACGGGCGCCGTAGGGGCAGGCTTGGATGCAATAGCCGCAGCCGATGCACCTCTCCTGGTCCACCAGGGTTATGCCATCTTTGGCCTTGTATGTGGCCGACACCGGGCAGACCTGGATACAGGGCGAGTCATCACACATGTTGCACAGCTTGGGCACAAAGAAGGCCTTGTCGATGACGGGCTGCGTTTCACCCGGCTTCAGGGATGACTTGCCCACAAACCCGCTGATCCCGGACTGGGGCGAGTCCACCAGCACCTGACCGTCGTGGGTGACCTGGTAGCGTTCGATCCAAGTGCGGTTGCAGTCGTCTTGGGAGGGCACGCGGTTTTCCAGCTTGCAGGCCACCACGCACTTGCCACAGCCGATGCAGTTGTGGGAGTTGACCACAAAGCCCCAGTAGTGCTCGCTGGGGTCATAGTCACCCGCCACCTGCCCTGAAGCGATGTCCAGGATAGCGGCGCCCTTCACATTGATGAGGATCGCGTACACCCCGGCGGCACCCAGAACGCCGCCTGCCAGTTTGAGGAAGCCTCGCCTGTCGATCCCGGCCACCTTCTCGTCATCCCGTGCCATGGCCCACCTACTGTTTCATCCCTTCGTGGCAGATAAGGCACTGATCGTTGGCGCGTCCGAAGTGGTTGATCGGCATGGGCTTTGCCGGCCGCGCATTGGTCGGACTGTGGCACTGGAGGCAATCGCCCTCGGGGGCGTGAGTGATGGTGGCGGCTGGCCCCGGTCGATGAGGCACGTGACAGGAAGGGCAGGCTGATTCCGGGAAGTGCTGGTCAGGTTCGATCTGAGGGAAGCTGGAGGGCCTAGCCGCCAACTGAGCGTGGCAGGATTCGCACAACTCCGCCGAGGAATTGCTGGGCAACCTGACGGCTGTGTCCAGCACGTGGGCCTCGGCCGGGCCGTGACAGTTCTCGCAGGCGACGGTGCCATGGGCCGAGGTGACCCAGAGCTGGTAAACGTCATCGTGGCAGCCGGCGTCGGCGCAACTGGAGGAGGCAGCATAGACAGCAGGGAGGCTCATCCAGTCGCGCTCGTTCGCCTCGCGGTCTGGCGGGCGCAGGGCGAATTCATCCAGGGTGAACACGCCCTGGAGTATGGCCGCCCGCAGGACGACGAACGCGATCGCCGCGGCCCCGAAGAGCAAACCAGCCCGGGTCAGGTGCTTCACGCGATTCTCCCGCTTTGCCCAATTGTTACTTTATTCACTTTTGCACCTCGCCATTTCCCCCACAAGGGGTCGCAGGTTCCATATTCCTCTACCGATCGTGCCAACCGACTGTGGGTTGTGCGGGCCAGGAAGCCCGGCCGCCGCCGGCAGCCCGGCTCAGGCGCAAAGGGAGGCAAAACCATTTTGCCTTGCCAGGCGGGCCCTGCCTTCATGGCATCCTCTTCACCCATCGCGCAATCGCAGCATTACGCCCTCGACAAGAAGTGGGCCAAAGGTGAACAAGTTTTCACATCGTTAGGCCCGTAGATTTATGACTTGTTGACCGATAGCGGCGTATGTTGCATGTGAAAGCCGATGCAATGGTTATTCCAAGAGGGGGTGGGGTCATGTTCAAAAGGTTAGTAGTCTTTTCGGCAGTCGTGGGGGTGCTGGGGGCGGCTCTCGCGGTCGGAGTGAGCTATGCCGGCCCGGGCGACATCTACGGCTCAAAGCACGACCTGGGCGCGCCCGGCAGCCCCACCTGCCAGGCGTGCCACACTCCTCACGACGCGCAGGGGGCCTACCTGTGGGCCCGGACGCCCAAGCCGGCGACGCCAGGGTACGCGCTTCTCGGGCTCGCGCCGACCGCGCCGCTGTGCCTTAGCTGCCATGACGGAACGGTGGCGCCGGATGCCATGTACATCGCGGCGGACGCCACCGTAAACCACCGCATGGGCCCAGCCACGAGTCTGTCGCGTTACGGCGATAGCTACTGCGCGGCCTGCCACGACGCCCACGACGGGGACTGGCGCTTCACCAAGGACCTGATGAGGGCCGGGAAGCCGCCAAACCCGGACAACGCGCAGGTCTGCCTGGCCTGCCACGGCCTGCCCCACTTCGACCCCACAGCGGACAAGAACCACCCGTGGGTAACCGCGGGGATGAGCGCGCCCAACCTGCCGCTGGACATGACCTTTGATCCCGGTGCCGGGGACCCAGAAGGGACGCGACTGTGGGACGCCGCCACGCTGAAGGAGCCTGTGGCCGCGGGCTCGCCGGGTAACATCACCTGTCTGAGCTGCCACGGCATCCATGGCGCGGCCACCGAGAACGACACCATCAACTCGATGACCTTGTACGACGGCGGGGGTCGCGAGGTCCTCTGCGGGAACTGTCACCAGTAGGCAGGACGCGAACCAAGAGGCAAGTGACCCTGCTTCCACCGCCCAAGAGGGAGCAGGGTCACCTGCCTTCTCCAATGCGGGCACGTGCACAAATGGGAAATCTGTCGAGCTTGCTGCGGAGTCGACTAGACGATGATCAAGCGTAGCTGACCCCAGGGGGGTCAGGTTGTGTCCAAGGAGGCGCGCCATGACACACTGGATGTGCGAAAGTTGCGGGTACTATCTCCAAGCGGGTAACCCACCGGAGCGCTGCCCCAGCTGCCGACAGGCTTGCGCCTTCAACAATGTGACCTGCTACCGCCCTGAGTGCGGGGGAGAAGAAAACGTAGATCCGCTGCTTGTGGGTGCTGCCTTGAGGGCTAGGACGGGAGGACGTCCACAGGCTGCATCAAGGCCAGCGCGTGCCGCGGAAGCTTTGCCACCACTCTATATGGAGGCTTTGCTCCCACCGCAGGTCTTTCGCAGCCTCACTGAAGAGCAAAGGCAGCAGGTCAGAAGCATAGGACACGCCGAGAGCTTCGAGGCTGATGCGATCATCTGCAGCCAGGGCGCTGAGGCGCTCAAACTATATTTGGTGGAAGAGGGACAGGTAGCGGTGGGGTACCAGCCCCCGGGCGGGACACGCATCCCTATCACTATCATCTCTTCCGGCGGCGCCTTCGGGTGGTCAGCGCTGGTGCGCCCCTACCTGCTCACCGCTACCGTGACGGCCTTGTCCAGAACCAGGGTGCTGGGGATCGAACGGGACGCCCTGGTGGCGCTGATGCGGGCTGAGCCCAAGATGGGCCTCGCAATAATGGAGGACATCGCAAGCGTCGCAGCCTCCCGGCTACGAAGCCTGGAACTGGACATGATTGGGCTCGTCCAGGGCAACCACCGAATGACGGCAGCACTATCATGATCGGCTCCGCCAGTCCAGGAACTTCGATCTCCGCCTTCGCCAGGAGGCCATAAAGAACTTTCCGTACCTCCCGGCCTTGCTGCTCACTGGTGTCTGGGCTTGCCTTCTCCGTCTCTATCGTCGCCGCGTGCGTCCCCGACCTGGGCGGCGCGGTGGTGGGGCGCCGGCAGGATTGCCACCGCCAGGGCGCCAAGGACAAACAGGGTCAAGGCGAACCGCTTCATTGCGCTATTTCTCCCCAAGGCTAATGTTTACAGCGTAATGCATCGTTGTATCGCCGTCGGCGCCGATGCCCGTGAACCCTGTCTTAGGCTCGCTCGATGAACTGGTCGGCGGCAACGACCACTTCGAGTTCTTCTGGTTCCCTCACACGGGCTGGGCGTTGACGAAGCGGAACAACCGCACCAACAGGCCTCTCTCTCCCCGCAACCGCTGGCAGGAGTTCCGCGACGACATCCTGGTCAGCAATGTCGCCTTCGGGGCGTTGTGCCGACTGGGGCGCTGGCGACCTTCGCTGATCCCGCCCCTGCTCAAGAGGCTATCGCCGCCCGGCATCGCTGAGTATGTGGACAAGAGCTACGAGGTGTTCGTCTCGCCACGGCTGGTGCGCTTCTGCGAGATGGAGTACGCCATCCCCCAGGAAGCCGCCGTCGAAGCGTTCAACGAGGTGCGCCGCTACATAAGCCGCAGCGGGCTGGTCATCACGTTTCCGGTGGAGGTGCGGTTCGTCGCCGGCGACGATATTCCGCTGAGCATGGCCTACGGCCGCGATACCTGCTACATAGCCGTGCACGTGTATCAGGGGACGCATTACCACCAGTACTTCGAGGCCGTTGAGCAGATCATGAGCGGCTATGGAGGCCGTCCCCACTGGGGCAAGCTGCATTTCCAGAGTGCCGAGACGTTGGCGCCGCGCTACCCGGAGTGGGACCGCTTTCAGGCGGTGCGTGCCCGGCTCGATCCGGCCGGGCGGTTCTCTAACCCCTACCTGGAGCGGGTCCTCGGACCGGTCAAGAGCGCTTAGCGCAGCAGGCCCAGCTGCTCACGATTGCCGAGCACGCACCCCGAACAGATCGCGCCAGGGATTCGCGCCGACCCAGGTAAGCACCTCACCCGTCTCTGGCATGTACCAGAGCACAGCGGTGTCACCGTCCTGAAGGACGCCGCCGAGGATGGATCCGACGAGCTCGTGCAGGGCTTCCGCGATCTCTCCCGTCGGCACCTGCGGCTCCGGCAACGGTTGAGGCACCGGCCAGGGCGGCGCTGGCCAGCCCAGAATGGTGGCGGCCGTCTGCTCCGATGGCCCGATGGCGACCCTCAGCTCACCCGTGAAGTAGTCATAGTGGCACTCATACCAAATGTCGGAACCACCGGTGGACCAGCTGGCATAGTCCAGCCAGTTGGCTTCAACCAGCCTATCGATCTCAGCATCGACCACGTCGAGCACACGAGGGCGCTGCAGCACGAACCAGGTCACGTCCCCCACCCAGGCGCTGTACCAAAGGACGGCCGTCTCTCCGGACCCGAGACGGTCGCCGACGACGAAATCGATCATCTGCCGCAGGTCGTCAAGGACCTTCACCGGCACCTCAGGCGCTGGCTCCACGTTGTCCCCTCGGCCTCTCTCGTAGAACAGGAAGTCAGCATGGTCGGTGTCGGTTCCACAGGCGACGTGCAGCTCAGTAAGGCCGTAGCCTGTGGTGGAGGATATCCCCTGGCTGCATGAGGTCTCCTCCGTGAGGATTCCCGCGTTCACCGCCGCCAACACCCTATCGGTTTCCTTCCCGACGGCGCTCGTGACCTCCGTCCAGCCCACCGTTCCCGGCGATGCGGGTGCCGCGGGCGTTGGCGCCGACTTCGCCACCTCGTTGCTGTCCTCCCTGTTGGTGACAACGAGACCCCAAACCAGGACACCGATCCCGCCCCCTGTGGCGATCGCCGCGGCCGCTAGGCTTGCCCTGGCTGTCACGCCGAAGGGAAGGTGTTTCAGCGGCCAGAGCAGGAAGGCCAAGGCGCCTGCCCACACGGGCTTGGGTTTCTCCGGCTGCCGGGCGGCGGCTTCCTCCCGGCTGCTGACGCCCAGCTTCGAGAGGATCTCGGAGACGTGGTACCGGACAGCGTGGCGCGTGATGTTCAGCCTCTCGGCTATCTGCTCGTTGGTGAGGCCATCGCGCAGGAGGGTCAGAACCTCCCACTCACGGGGGGTGAGGATGTCTGGATACGGCGGCCGGCCTCGCTTTCGCATCGCAAGAGAAGTCTACCATCACGAGCGGCGATTTACACTAGCCACCCCTCGCGGCAGTCCTCGGGCCGGTCGCGCTCGGCTAGCGCAGCAATGCCCGCTGCTCGGGGTAGCCGCGGGCAGCGATGGGCCAGATGTCCGTCACTTCGTCCCCGTCCAGCACAAACAGTACATCGTGCAGGTTGATTGTCGGGTCGATGTGGGACGGCCAGAGCTCGATGCGGTCACCGGGGGCGATCGGGCTTTCGGGCGGCAGCATTATCGTGGCGTGCTCATCGCTGAGCAGGAGAACGGATGCGCCTTCTATCCCTTTGACGGAAGGGTTGCCGTGGTCCTCGGTGCAGGCCTTGTGGCCGCTATCGGTAACGCAGATGTTTGGGCTGGGGCGGCTGAGCACCGTGCCCAGAACGCCGAAAGCCAGCTCGAAGGGAATGTCCAGCTTGGCATAGGCCGTGTCCATCAGAACGTAGGAGCCGGCCTGAATCTCGGTGATCCCCTCCATCTGTCCCGTGATGTCATAGGTGCCGGTTCCGCCAGCGCTCACGATGTCGCAGGATAGGCCGGCCTCGCGCACCATCTGAGCCGTGGAGAGCAGCTGTTCCATAGCGTACCGGGCCGCCGCCTCCCTCGCTTTGCGGTCGGCGATGCCGACGGCGTGCCCCTCATATCCCATGAGGCCGCGGAGCCGCAGCCCCTCGGTTGAGGCCACCCGCCTGGCCAGCTCCAGGGCCGGTTCGCCGGGGGCGATGCCGCAGCGCGGCAGGCCGACGTTCACGTCAACCAGCACGCCGATTTGCACGCCGGCGGCGCGGGCCGCCTCCGCCAGCTCCGCTACCGCCGTGGCGGAATCGGCGGCGACCTTGATGTCGACCCTGGCGGCCAGTCTTGCTACCCGCTCGGCTTTTCCCGCTCCCAGCACCTCATTAGCGATGAGGATATCGGCGCTAACGCCCTCGGCCGCTATGACCTCGGCCTCGCTCACCGTAGCGCAGGTGATGCCGGTGCAGGAGCCGGCCTCCAACTGGCGGCGGGCGATGGCCGGCGTCTTGTGGGCTTTGAAGTGCGGCCGGAGCTTGCATCGCCGCTCGCTGAAGAAGGCAGCCATGCGTTGGATGTTGCGCCCCATTGCCCGCGCATCGACCAGGAGGGCAGGCGTGGGGATGTCATGCAGCTTCATGAAAGACTCAACAGCTACTTCTCGATCCGGCAGCGGATGTGTTTATGCAGGGGAATACCGGTGAACGGTTCTCTATGCTCAGCCGCGATGAGCTCGTTGACGTTGACGCCGATCTGTTCCAGCTTGCCGGTCTCTTCGTTCGTATGAAGCATCCCGAAACCGTGTGGGATCGACAGGTTTCCAGGGTAGATGTCGTCGCTGACTTTCACCGGAATAGAAACCGTGGATGTGTCGGTCGCAACCTTCACCGTCTCGCCGTCGGAGACCTGCAGGCGCTCAGCGTCCTGCGTGCTCATTCTCACGTAGTTCGTCGGGAGTTTGAGCGCCCGCCACGAGTTGTCCCGCTGGATGGTGTTGGCGGTGTAGTTCGTCCGCTCCCCTGTCTGGAGGACAAATGGGAAGTCCTCATCGTCGGTAATGTCAACCTCATCGGGAATAGGGTGTTCCTTCAGCATCTCCAAGATCATCGGAACAGCCAGATGGATCTTCCCGTCGTCGGTCTTCAGACCGTCCAGGTTGTTCTCGTCCAATGTGTCGCAGAGATGAACCCCCTCGGGATGATCCAGTATCGCCTGGAACAATTCGGATGCAGCGTCGCCCTCGCCGGTGATGACGCCGTTCTCCTTCAGTGCGTCGCGATGGTTCATGGCGAACAACATGCAGAGGCCGCGTATGAGGGAAAGGACGACCGGTTGGTCGCTCCCTGGAGGCGCCTGCTTCGCCAGTGCGAACGGAGATACTGCTGACACGTCGACACCTGTCTTCTCCAAGATCATCTGGAGTATCTCGCATTCCTGCTTGGCGAGCTCCGGTCCCTTACAGACCGGATGGCGGAGGTGGAAGTAGATCTGGGGGAACCCTTTCGGGAAGAGAGAGGCCTCGAATTTCTCGTACCCCGTCTTGGCCGGCAGCACGTAGTGGGCAAGGCGGGCGGCCTCCGTCATCGCCGGGTCAATCACTACCAGGAGTTCGAGCGCCTTGAACGCTTCCTCGAACTTCTTGGAATCCGCGTATGACCGAAGCGGGTTGCACCCCTCCACAAAGACGGCGCGAATACGGTCTTCACCGGGCGTAAGTATCTCCTCGGGCAGCGCGTTGGGCGGGAACATGCCTCGGATCTGTTGGATGCCGGCCACACGCGTCTCCCATCTCTCTCCACCTCCCTCCAGCAGGCCGCCCGACACGAATCCTTCCGGAAACACTGCTCCGCCGGGAACCCCGAGGTTGCCTGTTATAGCCAGAAGGATTCGTTCCAGGTACACGTTCTCCATCATGTATATGTTGTGATAGATCCCGAGGTCGATCCGCGTGGCCGCCCTCTTTGCCTTGGCGAAAGTGCGCGCAACATCACGAATCTGGTCAGCCTCGAGGTCGCAAAGCGGAGCCGCCCTCTCCGGTGTGACCAGGTCGGCTACCCACTTGACCTCGTCCCAGCCCGTCGTGTGTCTCGCGACATAGGCCTCATCGCACAGGCCCTCTTTGACGATGACGTTGATGAGCGCCAGGAAAAAGTAGATGTCGGTGCCCGGCTTGATCCGCAAGTACACATCGGCCTTCCGAGCGGTCTCGTGGCGGCGCGGGTCAACGACAATCAGTTTGCGGTTAGGATCTCTGGCGATCTCGGTGAGGGTCAATCTCGCGCGCTGCATCCCATGACTCAGCCACGGATTGCTGCCGATGACAAGCATGACGTCGCAACGATGTTCGTCGACGTGGAAATCAAGCCCCTCGCTCCCGAACATCTGGCCGTTTATCCAGTACTTCTGGGTGTATTCCTGCCCAAGCGCATTGTAGAGGTATCTCGATCCCAGGGCTCTCAGGAAGGCGATAGCGTAGGGCACATCCAGGTGATTGGCCTGGCCGCCTCCTCCGATAAGGGCGACGGACCTGCCGCCGTGCTCGTCGATTATCCTTCTGAGCTTGCTGCCGATCTCGCCCGTCGCAGCATCCCAGTCTATTGCCTCGAACGAGCCATCTGCAGCGCGCCGCAGTGGCGAGAGGACGCGTTGGTTGTGATGCTGATAGGAGCCCACAGCTTGAGACTTGTTGCAGACGTAGCCCCTGCTGAACGGGTTCTTCTTGTCCGGCCTCACCTCGACAATGCGGTCGTCCTCAACCTTCACCTGAAGGCCGCAACTGTTCCCACACATGATGCAGGCGGTGGATTTCCAATCATGGTTACTCATGCCGTCCTCCCCGTTCGTCCCTTCGTCAGAGGCTAGCCCAGCGTAGGGAACGCCCCAATTCCATAGGGCTCTCCGCCACAGGGTAACACCTCTCCTCACTCGTGGTGAAGATCATTCAGGTGGAAGGAGTCCTGTTCCGGGTCATCCGCTCGGGCTGCCAGCTCATACCCGCCGCGCATCCGCCCGGACATCCGTCGAGAAGGCAGAAGCTCGGCCCGTCGACCGGGCCTTCGGACCGCAGCGGCAGATCGCGACGGCCGATCCGATTCGACTAGAACAGACTTCGCGTTTCGAATCGGTTTAGACGACGGATCGCCAAGGCTACGAAAGCTATCGTGACGACGACCATCAGCACGAGCGCGGTGACGCCATCGAGACGTGCATCGAACTGCCGGGCTGCCGTCAGCAGATCGGCCACGCCGAGAGTGTACTCGCGGATGCTGAGAGCCCGCGTGCCCGAAAAGATACCGGTAACGAGGCCCTCCCAGATGAAGACGTACACCAGCCCGAAGACAAGCGCCCGGCTGGTCAGCAGGCTCAGCAGCAGGAACACGGCGGAGTAGGCGAGCGCGCCCAAGCAGCCGGCGATGGCGAAGGCCAGAATGAGGCTGGGCTCGGATTCCGGGAGGGCGATGGCGGCCGAGGACGCCGCGGAGAGCGAAACGAGCGCGCCGGCCGGAAGCCATGACGCCACCAGCTTGGCGATTATCACCTGCGCCCGCGAGAGCGGCTTCGACAGCAGGTAGACAATCGTGCCGTCCTCGATCTCCATGCCCAGCGACGTTGTACTCAGGACCAGCGTCACCAGCGGCAGAAGCACATAGACAATAAGACCCGCCAGAAGGCCGTTCGCCGTCCAGTCCACCGGATCGGTGTCCGTATCCCCCATTCTGAAGACCAGCGCGACCAGGAGCGGCAGCAGGGCCAGCGCGATCAACGCGAACGTTCGCCGTCTCCCGAGCAACTGTCGCAGGGAAAGGGCGAATATCTCCCTGTTCATCGGTTCACCAAGTAGGAGAAGACGCTCTCCAGCGACTGGTCGGCCGGAACGAACTCGTACAGGGTCACGCCGGCATCCCTGGCGACAGGCGGCACCGCCAAGGCGAATGCGCCGAAATCAGAGGCGCGCACGCTGAGTCCGCCATCGATCAGCTCGACTCCCTTGACAGACGGCGCCTCGATAAGTGCAGCCGCCAGCCGGCGATTGTCGCTCGAACGGATCACGAACGTGTGCGGGCGATCGGTCATCAGCCGCCTGATCCGACGAAAGTCGCCCGAGGCGGCGAGACGCCCGGACACGATGACAAGCACATTATCCGCCAGGCGCTCTACCTCCTCCAGAATGTGCGAGGAGAAGAGGATTGTACGACCTTCGGCGGCCAACTCCCGCAGTACGCCCATCATATGCAGGCGCTGGGCGGGGTCGACGCCGTTGAACGGCTCGTCCAGGAGAAGGAGCAGGGGGTCGTGGACCAGGGCGGCCGCCAGCTTCACGCGCTGCTTCATCCCCTTGGAATAGCCTCCCGTCGCCCGGTGCTGGGCGTCCTCCAGGCCGACCGTTCGAACGGCCCGAGCCGTCGCCTCCGCGGCGTTCGGCAGTTTGTGAAGCCGGGCGTTCAGAAGGACGAACTGGTACCCCGTCAGGAAAGGATAGACCGCCTCGCGCTCCGGCACCAGGCCGGTGTAGCGATAGAGCTTGTCATTCCGCCAAGACGACCGGCCGCGAACCAGCACCGAGCCGCTGGAGGGCCGCAGGAAGCCAGCGATCATCTGGAGGACGGTGGACTTGCCGGCGCCGTTCGGGCCGAGGAGGCCGGTGATGCCGGGATCGACTGAGAAAGAGATGTCGCTCACGGCGACGAGGTTCCCGAACCATCGCGAGGTGCTATCCAGTCTGATCACCGGCTCGATGGTTTGAGCGGCGGCGGGCGGTTTCTTGAGATCGTCTGTCACAGGGCCATCCGTCGATAGCGAAGATGCACGATGAAGAGCGCAATGGCGACCGTCACGGCGGCGGCCAGCGCATAGACATAGAGTGAGACATCGGCCAGAGCCAGGTCACCGGTCAGGCTGTTATCCTCGCCCGGTCGAACCGGAGTCGGCGTCACATCGAACGTCCACAGGGTGAACGCGCGCACGACATGGAACCCGCTGATGAGGAGTGAGTACCGAAACAGCTCGCTGTCGGTGCTGTTAACGAGGAGCGAAGCCAGGATCCAGCTCACGGCGAAGTAGGCAACGATGCCTCCCGAGGCGAGCGGCCACCGGTCCGTCTGCGAGCCGATAGCCAGCGCAATGCCGGACCAGAACAGCGAGAGCATCGCGCCGCTGGCGACAATGGGAAATACGTCCCGCCAGTTGTCGCGCAGGTAGTCGGTAGGATCGCTCACGGCCATTGCATTCCCGGTGAATATGACGGCCTGGGGCACCAGCGCCATGACAAGCAGCGCCGTCGACAGTGCTGCCATCTTGGCGAAGACGTAGTCGTCCCGGAGCAGAGGCCGCGAGAAGTAGAGGGGTAGGGTGTGATTGCGTTGGTCCCGACCCACCAGCTCCGGCGCCACGGCGGCGACGAAGAGAGCCAGCGGCCACTGGACGAACTCGTAGTAGTCATCGGGCGAAATGAGCTCGAAATCGACCGTCTCGGCCGCGGCGACGCCGACAAGCTGGAGGACCGCCGGAACGAGCGCGAGGATCGCCAGACCGAAGGGGAGTATCTTGCTGGAGGTATGCCGCCCAAGACCGAAGATGCCGCGAAAACTCACCCAGTAGAGCGACAGAATAGCGTGCGCTCGACCGAGACGGACGCCCTCATACGAGCGGTATCCCAGATCGTAGACGCTGCCTTCGGGTTCAGTTGAGAGCGACATCGTCCGCGTCCGCCTTTGGGGTCCGAAAGAGGTCCTCCAGGCTGTGCCGCGCCTGCTCAAGAGAGAGCAGCGCCAGCCCCAGGTCCGCGATGGCATCGCGGATCAAGTCGTAGGTACTCTCGCCCTCGAGACCCACCAGAATACGCCCGTCTTCTTGTTTGAGGGTCAGGCCGTCCTCGCGGAGTCTCTGCGCGAGCGCTGAGCTGTCACCTTCGACCTCCACGACGAGGACCTGGGTGCGTTCGGTGAACGATGCCACCGGCCCCGAACGTACGAGCCGACCGGCGTCGATCACGACGAGGTAGTTGCAGACCCGTTCGATCTCGGTCAACAGATGGGACGCCATGATGATGGCTATTCCGAACTCCCGGCCGATCCGGCGCACGAGGTCGAGCATGTCGTCACGGGCCTCCGGGTCCAGGCCGTTCGTGGGCTCGTCCAGTAGCAGGACTCGGGGGTCGTGGACCAGAGCTTGGGCCAACTTCACGCGCTGCTTCATTCCCATCGAGTAGCCGCCCATCTCGCGATACCGCTCCTCGAATAGGCCGACATGGCGAAGGGTGTCCGCGGTGCGTCCACGTGCGGCAGAGGGGGGCAGTCCGCTCACCCGAGCCATATGCGTGACGAATTCAGTTGCAGAGACGTCAGTCGGTAGGCAATCGTGCTCCGGCATGTAGCCGACATACTGGCGCAAGTCGATCTCCTGGCGTGTCACATCGAAGTCCAGGAGCTGTGCCGAGCCACTGGTTGGCTTGAGGAGGCCCAGGAGTATCTTGATCAGCGTGCTCTTGCCGGCGCCGTTTGCGCCCACGAGCCCGATAATGCCCGGGCTCAGTTCCAGGTCAAGCGAGTCAAGCGCGGTGACGCTCGAATAGCGCCTGGTTAGGGCACGGGTCTCCAGAAAGGCCATCAGGCTCTCTGAACAACCGCGGATAGCAGCGGTTTACCCCGTGGGTCCGTGGTCGCCGGCGCGGCCACGTCTGTGAGCAACCTTGGTCTTGGTGGCGGCTCTGGCCACGGCCTTGGCGACATTTCGCGCCACACGTCTATCGAACACGCTGGGGACAATATAGTCTTCGTGAAGTTCACGCGCGGAGACCACGTCGGCAATTGCCCGCGCAGCGGCCAGTTTCATCTCCTCGTTGATCTCTCGCGCTCGTACGTCGAGCACCCCCCTGAAGAGGCCTGGAAAGCAGAGCACATTGTTTATCTGATTGGGGTAGTCTGATCTGCCCGTGGCTATGACCCTTGCGTAGGGGGCAGCCTCTTCCGGCATGACCTCGGGGACAGGGTTAGCCAGGGCGAAGATGATAGGATCCCTGGCCATCTTGGCTATGGCTGCCGGGGGCAGAACCCCGGGCCCAGAAACGCCAATGAACACGTCCGCGCCACGCAGAGCAGCCACAAGCGTCCCGCGAAATCGGTCAGGGTTGGTGGTCTCGGCATACCACTCCTTCACGGGGTTCAAGTACTGCTTTCTCCCCGGGTAGAGCGCCCCTGCCCTGTCACAGCCGATGATGTTCCTGACCCCCAGACGAAGCAGCAACCTGGTGGTGGCGGTGCCGGCAGCACCAACCCCGCTGAACACTATCTTTAGGTCTTCCAGCCTCTTCCCCACTATCTTCAGAGCATTCATCAAGGCGGCCATGATCACCACGGCCGTGCCATGTTGGTCATCGTGGAAGACGGGGATGTCGAGCTCCGCTTTCAGACGCTCTTCAATTTGGAAACAGCGCGGCGCAGAGATGTCCTCCAGGTTTATGCCGCCAAAGGCAGGGGCTATGTACTTCACCGCCCGTATGATCTCTTCGGGATCCTTGGTATCCAAACAGATAGGCATCGCATCGACCCCGCCGAACTCCTTGAACAACAGCGCTTTGCCCTCCATCACCGGCAGGGCAGCCTCGGGCCCGATATCCCCCAGTCCCAGCACGGCGGTCCCGTCGGTCACGACCGCTACCGTATTCCCCTTCATGGTGAGGGAATAGGCCCGCGACCGCCGTTCGTGAATCGCCAGGGAAACCTCAGCGACGCCCGGGGTGTACAAGATTGAGAGGTCTCTCCTCGTCTTCAGTGGTCGTTTGGCGGTGATCTCTATCTTGCCCCCTAGATGAGCCAAGAGGACGGTATTGGAGACGTTGACCACCGTGACATCCGGGATCTCACTTATTGCCTCTACAATCCTTCGACGACGCTCATCATCCGGGGCAAAAATCGTGATGTCGCGGGTTACGACGCTGGAGGTAATCTCCGGTGTGTCAATCGCCCCGATGTTGCCCCCGGCATCGCCAATGCTCGCGGCCACCTTGGCCAGCATCCCCGGCACATTCTTGATCTTCAGCCTCACTACCAGGGTAGAGCCTAGGCCGCCCGCAAGAGCCTCATCAGTCTTGCTCAACGTCTGCCTCGCCTTTCCCGAATCTCAGCCACGCAACTTTAGCATCAACGCGTCGGGCTGGGATGTCAAGACAGCCTGACGGCCTGACTTCTCTGCTAGGGTGTCGCGACAAGAAGACCGCGACAAGCCCCTGCTCGCCGAAGCCCCCCTTGGCTCAACGGATCGATTCGCTACAATGGGAGCCGGGCCCAACACGCCCAGGTCTTCAACTACGTGCGGGAGGTCGCTACATGCGCGAGGCAGTAATTTGCAGCCCCCTACGGACCCCGATAGGTCGCTATGGGGGCAAGTTGCGGGAGGTGGATGCCCCGACGCTGGCGGAGGTGATCGTTCAGCGTCTGCTCGAAGACACAAAGCTAGACGGCAGCGTTGTCGATGACTGCATATTCGGCCAGTGCTACCCCACGATGGATGCTCCGGCAATGGGTCGAGTCGCCGCCCTGGCCGCCGGCCTGCCGGTCGAGGTGCCGGGTTTTCAGGTGGACCGCCGCTGCGGGTCTGGCCTGCTGGCTATCTGCATCGCGGCCATGCAGGTGCAGACAGGCGTCGCCGATGTGATCATCGCCGGTGGTGTGGAGAGCATGAGCACCGCCGACTTTTACGTCACGTCCGTGCGCTGGGGCCCAAACCGGGGCGCGATCAATCTCGTCGACTCGCTCAACAGAGGTCGCGTCACCGCCGGTGGCAGACGATATCCTGTGTTGGGTGGGATGCTGGAGACGGCCGAGAACGTCCGCCGACAGTACGGGATCTCGCGCCAGGCCCAGGACGAGTATGCCCTTCGCTCTCACCAGCGGGCCGTCGCGGCCTGGGACGCGGGTAAGTTCGACGCCGAGATCGTGCCCGTACCGATCAAAGCCAAGGAAGGTGAGGCGCTCTTCGATAGGGACGAGCATCCGCGACCGGACAGCAGTCTCGAGAAGCTCGCCTCGCTGCGACCGTTGCTCATTCAGCAAGACCCCGATGCTACGGTGACAGCCGGCAACGCTAGCGGCGAGAATGATGCGGCCGCCTGTTGCATCGTCACGTCGCCGGAAAAGGCGGCGGAGCTCGGACTGAAGCCAATGGGCAAGCTGCGGTCGTGGGCGACGTCCGGAGTCCACCCGGCGTACATGGGCATAGCGCCGGTGCCCGCCACGAAGAAGGCGCTGGAACGGGCCGGGCTCAGCCTGAGCGACATCGATCTGATCGAGCTGAACGAGGCGTTTGCCGTTCAGGTGCTCGCCGTTGCGCGCGAGTGGGGATTCACCGAGCGCGACTTCGACCGGACAAACGTCAACGGCTCCGGGATAGCGCTCGGCCACCCCGTCGGGGCGACCGGCGTTCGAATGATGGCCACGCTGCTTCACGAGATGGAGCGGCGGAACGTCCAGTTCGGGCTGGAGACCATGTGCATCGGCGGCGGGCAGGGCATGGCGGCCGTCGTCGAGCGCGCGGCGTAGGACGACGGGCGCGGCATATGGTTGTCTCCGGATACTGGCCCAGCCAGGCCCCCTACGAGGAGTTTGCCCTGCCGGAGTTGCTGCGCCGTTCGGCGGAACGCTTCGGCGATAAGCCCGCCCTCATCGGCGCCGATGGCGCCACGCGGACCTATCGTGACCTCTGGAGCTACGCCCGAAAGGTGGCACGCCTCCTGCAGAACCACGGCATCGAGAAGGGCGACAAAGTGGGCATCTTCTCGCCCAACATTGTCGACTACGCCGCCGTTTTCTACGGTGCCCTCCTGGCCGGCGCCACGGTCACCACCCTCAACCCTCTCTACCGGGAGCGGGAGATCCAGCACCAGTTGGACGACGCCGAGGCCGTGGCTCTGTTCGTCTTCAGCCCCATGGCTGCCCCAGTGCAGGTGGCCAGTCAGAATCTGCCCCGTCTGCGTCACATCTGGCCCATGGACGACCTGCCGGCATTTGTGGGCGGGGTCCCCGAGGAATACCGGCCGGTGGCCATCCACGCCCGCGAGGACGTGGCGGTGTTGCCCTATTCCAGCGGCACCACGGGCCTTCCCAAAGGGGTCATGCTCACTCACTACAACATCGCCTGCAACGTCAAGCAGAGCCTGGCAGCCAGGAACCTGATGCCGGACATGGTCAGCCTGTGCGTGCTGCCCTTCTTCCACATCTACGGGATGACCGTGCTGTTGGGCGCAGGTCTCGCCCTGGGCGCCACCGGCATCGTCATGATGCGGTTCGATGTGGAGCAGATGCTGCACCTCGTCGGCAAGCACAGGATGACCAACCTGTTCCTGGCCCCGCCGGCAGTTCTGGCGATGGCCAACGTGCCCGACCCTTCTCGCTTCGACACCTCTTCCGTACTGGCGATCCACTCCGGGGCGGCGCCGTTGGTGCCGGAGGTCGCGGAGCGAGTGAAGTCCATCTACGGCTGCGTTGTGTCGCAAGGCTACGGCATGACCGAGACCAGCCCCACCACGAACGCCAACCCCCTGGATCGCATCAAGGTGGCGTCTTGCGGGCCGCCCGTCTCCGATACGTTCGAGAAGATCGTGAGCCTGGACACCGGCCAGGAGCTGCTCAGGGGCGAGGTCGGCGAACTGGCCGTGCGGGGCCCGCAGGTGATGAAGGGCTACTGGAAGCGCCCGCAGGAGACAATGGAGTGCCTGAGCGAGGACGGCTGGCTCCTCACCGGCGACATCGGCTGGCTGGACGAGGACGGATACCTTTACCTCCTCGACCGCAAGAAAGAGATGATCAAGTACAAGGGCTACCAGGTGGCCCCGGCTGAGCTGGAGGCCGTCCTCCACGAACACCCGGCCGTCCTCGACGCCGCCGTCATCCCCAAGCGCCACCCGGAGGGCGGTGAGATCCCAAAGGCCTTCGTCGTCCTCCGGGAGGGCTTCGTGGCCGGCCCCGAGGAACTGATGGCCTTCGTGGCCGAGAAAGTGGCGCCCTACAAGAAGATCCGCGAGGTGGAGTACGTGCCGGAGATCCCCAAGACGGCCTCCGGCAAGATCCTTCGTCGTGACCTGATCGAGCGAGAGCGGGGCAGAACGGGCTGAACGCCCCAAAGGAGGTAGAGATGATCGACTTCTCAGTTCCGGACGAGATCAAGGGCATTCTCGACGGGCTCCGCAGGTTCATCGCGCTGGAGGTGGTGCCTCTGGAGAAGCAGCACGCGGCCACGCTCGACAATCCCAGGAAGCTCTACGACGAGAAGGGCCTCCTGGTGCCGGAGATCCTAGAAGCGCGGCGGCAAATCAGGGCGAAGTCGGCGGAGGCCGGCTATTACTCGATGTTCGTACCCCAAGAGCTGGGCGGCGCCGGGCTGGGCGAGATCGCCGCTTTCTTCGTCTGGGAGTTTCAGTACAAGGAGCTAGGGCCAATGAGCCCGCTGGTCGAGGCTCAGCTGGTCCCCCGCTTCGTCGAGGGCCCCTCGCCCGCCTACGTGCATGTAACAGAAGCGATGAAACCGCACGTCCGGAGACTGGCCAGCGGCCAAGCTACCTCCTGCTTTGCCCTCTCCGAGCCGGGCGCCGGGTCCGATGTGTGGGCTATCACCACCAAAGCCACCAGGAATGATGGCGGCTGGGTCATAAACGGCCGCAAGGAGTGGATCAGCAACGCCCCTTACGCCGACTACGCCCTCCTGTTCGCCGTCACCGACGCGGAATTGGTGCGGCAGCGGAAGGGCGGCATAACCGCGTTCATGGTCAGCACCAGGGACGGCGGCTTTGAGGTAGAGTCCGTCACTCTCACCATGGGCCACCTCGGATCGGAAGTCGGCTCCGTGATTCTGGAGGACCTCAGAGCGTCCGACGACCACGTCGTTGGGGAGGTAAACGAGGGGTTCAAGGTGGCTATGGCCGGCATAAACATGGGCCGGATCGTCAACGGCGCGCGCTGCCTGGGGCTGGCCGAGTGGGCCTTCCTCAAAGCGCTTGACTACGCGAAGGAGCGGGTCACCTTCGGGGTCCCCCTCGCGCAGCACGGGGCAATCCAGTTCATGCTGGCCGATTGCGCTATCGAGATCGCCTGCGGCAGGTCGCTGGGCCTTCGGGCCGCCTGGAAGGCGGAGAACGCTGGTCGCTCCGCCCTCAAGGATGTCTGCATGGTCAAGGCCTACTGCGTGGAGGCCAGCCAGCGGGTCATCGATACGGCCATACAGATCCACGGCGGGATGGGTGTGGCCAACGAGATGAAGCTAGAGGAGGCCTGGAAGTTCGTCCGCCAGATGCGCATCCCCGATGGGAGCTCGGAGATGCAACGGCGGACCATCGCGCACGCGCTCCTGCGAGGCGACATCGAGCTGTAGCCAGCGGACGGACGGCCGAGGACCCTATCGGCGGAAGGGGATGATTTCTCCC
>Ga0315275_10001472_pt1 | contig 20806 bp, 20 predicted proteins | sample YL17G03_0_MG_FD_205557 | JGI IMG/M metagenome (GOLD analysis project Ga0315275, IMG submission 205557) | Sediment microbial communities from Yellowstone Lake, YNP, Wyoming, USA - YL17G03_0 | ecosystem: Environmental > Aquatic > Freshwater > Lake > Sediment | place: USA: Wyoming | collected...
AGAACCCGCGTTGACCATCTGGTTGACCGTAATGAAGAACACACCGAGCATATCGCTCTCGATGCAGCTATGGCAAAAACCGGCGATTTGAGCAATAAGGTATGCCCCAGTTGTGGCGCGGTCGGGCAATTTACCGACCCGATGCCATTTCGGCTGATGTTTGAGACGCAAATGGGAGCCAACGTTGAGGACTCGATGACGATGTTCCTTCGGCCTGAGACCGCGCAGGGGATTTTTGTGAATTTCAGGAACGTCCTCGATACAACTCGGGTCAAGATTCCTTTTGGCATCGCCCAGATAGGCAAGAGTTTCCGCAACGAAGTTACCACCAAGGCATTTATCTTTCGCACTCGCGAGTTCGAGCAGGCGGAGCTTGAGTTTTTCTGCGAGCCGGGCACCGATGACCAGTGGTTCGAGCACTGGAAGCAACAGCGATTCAACTGGTACACCGGCCTGGGCCTGAAAAAAGAGAACATTCGCTTCCGTGAGCACGACCGTGAGGAGCTTGCACACTACGCCAAGGCCTGCGTGGACGTGGAATACAAGTTCCCGTTCGGCTCCGGCGACTGGCAGGAGCTTGAAGGTATTGCAAATCGCACGGATTTCGACCTGCGGCAGCATCAGCGAGGTATGAGAACCATCAATAAGTGGTTTGAAAATAACCGCGACTTATCAAAGGTCGAATTAGGTCCGGAGGCGGAGGACTATCAGTCAGGGCCGCTTTCTTATTACGATGATGAGAAAAAGAGGCGATTCATTCCCTATGTCATCGAGCCGAGCGCCGGCATCGACAGGAGCACCCTCGCTTTCTTGGTTGATGCTTATGATGAGGAGGAGGTCCGCGGCGAAACGAGGAATCTGCTTCGGTTCCATCCATCGCTTTCGCCGGTAAAGGTTGGCGTTTTTCCATTAGTCAAAAGAGATGGTATGCCCGAGATAGCCCGCAATATCTACAACGACCTCAAAAAGTATCTCAACTGCTACTATGATGAGAAGGGTGCAATCGGCCGGCGCTACCGCAGACAGGATGAGGCCGGCACACCATTCTGCATCACCGTTGACGGCCAGACCCTTCAGGACCAGACCGTAACAATTCGCGAACGCGACTCAATGGACCAAGTGCGTGTCTCGTCGGATCAACTCAAGGGTTATCTGCGAGATAAACTGGATGTGTAATGATTGCAAAAAACCCGGTGCGCAGTGATTAACTAATTTTCATTGCGAGCCACTACTTAATGTGTTAAGATATTAGCTATGAAACTAACGATTCGGCACGACAGAAATCAAGAATCATTAGAGGCCAAGACCCTCTGGTTCCGGTCTCTTTCCATGGCCGACCGCATGGATGTGTTCTGTAGTTTCATCGAATTAGCCTTATCGGTCAATCCTAACCTGAAGGATCGAAGCCATGCTCAACCGATTGCAGGACGTGTTCAAATTCTTTCAGCGACATGAGGTCAGATACATGGTTATCGGAGGTGTTGCCTCGGTACTATATGGCGTCCCCCGCGTTACCTTTGACTTGGATATCCTGATTGAGGCGACCCCCGAAAACGCCCAGCGACTCCTGACAGCTTTGGTAGAGGCAGGGTTCGGCACGGCCACTATGACGAATGCCCAGGACATCGTAGCACATGAAATCACGGTCTTTAATGATCGAGTAAGGATTGATGTGCAGACACGCACCCCTGGCGTTTCCTTTCAGGACGCCTGGCGTAGGCGCAAGACCGTAACCTACCAAGGACAGGACTTCTTTATTCTATCCAGAGAAGACCTTATCGCCGCCAAGCGGGCCTGCGGACGCCAGGTCGATTTGGAGGATGTTCGCCTGCTGGAACTTCCTGATCGAGAAGACACAACATCCTTATAAAACCAAACACGGCTACACGGTCTCGATACTTCACGGAACATATCTTCTCGCCAATCGCAAACGCCCGATGACTGTTTTGTTTTGCAACCGGTTTAGCCCTGCGTTCTTGTGAAAACACGGCGGAAAAATAAGTATGGCGTCCCAAGATTTCCTCTGATCAATCCGATTGGTCTGTATTTAAGAATAACCCTCTGGATATTTCTGGAATACACTCGGAGGGTCTGGCAACATAAACACCCTGCACATTACAAATGAGATTCGGACACTCTGGGGGGCGAGTATGATTTATCAATCTTTTATCATTTGTAAGGAACCATACTGCTCCCAATGCGATTGCTTCAGCTAAGTGTCGTCTGTCTTTATCTTTTAGTTTCAATGGATGAAGTGATTTTTCAATTTGCATAATCGTTTCCTCATTCGCATCATTAGCCTCTTGTTGTCCTCCTTCCTCCCAAGTTTGCAGCAGAATAGAATAAACTCTTCTCTGGTTATGAGTTGGCTTGCAGAGCAATTCTTTCATCAAATGCTTTGGAGCGCAAACATGCCATCCTTCTCCTAACTGTTCCAGTTCAACAATTTGTTGGAGCGCTTCTAATTCCCTCAGTAACTTGGGTTCATTGACAGGAGGTTCATCATTCCATCCCCAAATAACGTCTTCGTAATCGGCGCAGTATTGTGCCAAATTAGCATCGTAATCCTTTGAATGTGATGAATATTTTGCCCAGTCGCATCTGAACTCATTCGTGGCCTAACATTGTATATATGGTTTCAACCTATACCCTTTAGGACGCACAATTGGGGTCTAACACTAACACTCCATTCCTCAACGCTGCATAACTGATTTACCTTAAATAATTTGAAATTTGGGGACATCATATTCATTTCTGCCTCCCAGCATTTCGCGATTCATACACCATCGGCAATTCTCCCTATTTTGGCTGCGACTCTTAACGAAAAAAATCATCGGCGGCTACCGGTCGTCCGCTGGAATGGCTTGTCAGGCGTCTTTTTATCTATTATCTGCTCATACGAAAGGGATGGGAGACTTGCCTGTTGTCTGGCATGTTCAATAGTCATTGCCACCAGATTACCCGATGCATCAAGATCAACATAAATGTTCTCGTTAATCTCTTTCGTTTCGGCAACTTTAAGTCCCGAAAACTCCATCAACGCCGTATCCGTATCAGGAAAATATTTGATTCTCATTTTAATTACAAGGTATCACAACATCAGGAACCTGTCAATCTTGGATTTCACAAGGAAATGAGGGACTCCGCCGTAAGGCGTCCCCAAGCGGAGAAAACCAAAATCGCCAGCGGTATAATCTTCAAGTGTGTGCTTTCCAAAAATTGCTCTGTGGTGTATAGTATGGTAACAGACAAAACAGGATAATACGGTAACCGTAAGAGAGCGCGATTCGATGGAGCAGGTGAGGGTCTCGACCGGGCAGCTTATAAGCCACCTGCGAGAAAAACTGGAAGTGTGAAAATGATTGCGGATAAGCTGGAAAACGCCAATATGTATCTGCCTCTAAACGGCAGATTCGCAAAGGCATTCGAAGTCCTGACCGATGCGGCACTGCGGGAAAAAGAAGATGGCAGATACAGCGTCGAAGGTGACAACCTCTATTACATCGTTCAGCACTACACAACCAAACCGATGGAGCAAGATAAGCTTGAGGCCCACCGCAAATACATCGATATTCAGGTGGTATTGAGCGGCGAGGAGCTGCTCGCTTATGCACCGATACAAGGGCTTTCAATCACGCAGCCATATTCCGGGGACAGGGACATTGTTTTCTACCGGGCGCCTGAGAGAATCAGCGAGGTCAAACTTGAGGCGGGGATGTTTTGCATCCTCTTTCCACAGGATGGCCACATCCCCGGCTGTCAGTTGAAACATCCATCAAATGTTCATAAAGTAGTCGTTAAGGTAAGAGTTGATAATGCGTAATCCAGTGTGAATAGAGAGAGGATGAACCAATGGCCGAACAAGAAAAAAAACCCAAAAAACGCGGAATCGTCAAGCGAATCTTTGGGTGGATTTGGCTGGGGCTGCTTACATCGCTAATACTTGGGGCGCTTGTCTATGATGCTCCCTGGAAGGTAATAGTTCTCCTGCTTATCATTCTCGCGGCCTGCACTATCCTCCCTAAACCTTATCGTAAATGGTTCTGGCTATCAGTTGCCGCAGTAGTGGTAGTATTGATTATCTGGGTTTTTCTGCCCGATGAAAATGGCGGCTGGCGGCCTTATACATTTGAGAAAGAGCTGGCTGCCCTTCAGGCCAAATACGCGGTCCCGGACAGCGAAAACGCCGCATTACTTTATAGCAAGCTATTTGAGGGATTGGATATAGATTCCAATCAGCCCGAATTCTATACAAAGTCAGAAGTCTCATCCATTAGCGGGCCGTGGCGTGGAACCGACCATCCGGAAACCGCCGAATGGCTGAAAGGCCATCAAAGAACGATAGATACATTGATGGAAATATCCCGAATTGAAAAGTGCAGATTCTCAATAACGGCTAATCCTGCGGACACTGAACGTTGGGAACATTTACAGAAAATGCGACGCTGTGCATTTTTGCTGCTCTCGGTTGCCAATAATGATATTGCTGAAGGCCGAACCGACGCCGGCCTCGAAAAATATCTCTGCCTTACTCGAATGGCTAATCACTTATATCAGCAACCGGCAATAATAGATTTTTTGGTGGGTGTTGCTATTGAAGCTCGGGCCTTAACCCACCTTAACCGGTTTATAATGGAAGGCGAGCCTACCGAGCAGCAACTTCAATCGATAGCTACTTCTCTGCCGGACCTGAAAAACAACTGGGGCTTGGATTTTGGAAAAGCGCTCGAGTATGAGAAGCTTCTTGATAAGAATTCTTTTTGCTGTTTCTTTTACCAGGTAAATCCGCGGGGCGATGTGCGGTTTAGCCGCAAACCATTTGTACCAGCGGATGCCTACTTTCTGAAAGATGCGCCGGTATTGTCTTATTGGCAAAGAAAACGCGGTAAAGGAGCTGCCGTGCTGGGCTGGTTCTTTATGCCTTCTACGCCGCAAGAAATCGCTAAGGCAATTGATAAGAGCTACGGAAAATACTATGCGATGGCCGCCCCCAACTTTGACTGGAAAAGAAAACCTGATGGGGCCCGATTGCGATTCAAGCTAAATTATCTCCTTACAATCAAGTTACTAACCGGTATGTCAGAGTCAACCTACTACAGGTTTCACGAGATATATCTAAAATCTCTTGCTTTCCGCAGGGGCTCGCGACTTTTGGTGGCGATAAAACAATACAAAAACGAAAATGGCGGTTGGCCGCCAGACCTTAATGCAATAAAATCACGGGTGCTGGCTGAGGCCTTCATAGACCCGGTTTCGGGCAGCCAATTTGAATACGAAAGGCACGACTCTCGCTTTTCATTATATGGAGCCGCCGGTAATATCTGGCCAAAATAATAGCTTAGGTTGTGAAGGGTATTGGACTATGAGCAATGTGTATGCAGCGATTGACCGGTTATCTGAGTATGTGGGCAAACAAGTAACTCTTGCCGGCTGGTTATATAACAGCCGTTCGAGCGGCAAGATTCAGTTTATGATTATTCGCGACGGCACCGGCCTGTGTCAGTGCATTGTTGAGCGGGGCAAGGTGCCGGATGAGCTTTTTGAAAAGCTCATCCACCTCGGCCAGGAATCCTCTCTTACCGTAACCGGCATCGTGCGGGCCGAGCAGAGAAGCGTCGGCGGATACGAACTGGCTGCAACCGATGCGCAAATAATTTCTCTGGCAGAAGGATATCCTATTACCCCGAAATCGCACGGCATCGATTTTCTGCTCAAACACCGTCACCTGCATTTGCGTTCGCAGCGGCAGTGGTGCATCGGTAAAGTCCGCCACACCGTCATCGATGCCATCCGCAGATTTTTCAACGATAACGGCTTTACGCTAATCGACACGCCCATTTTTACTACCATAGTTGGCGAGGACCAGCAGACACTTTTTGAGGTCGATTATTTCGGCGAGCCCCTGCACCTGACCCAGACGGGTCAGTTGTATCTGGAATCTGCCGCGATGAGCTTCGGCAAGGTATATTGTTTCGGCCCGACCTTCAGGGCCGAAAGGAGTAAGACCCGCCGGCACCTGACCGAGTTCTGGATGGTCGAGCCGGAAGTGGCTTTTATCGAATTGGATGGTCTGCTTGAGCTGGCTGAGAATTTTGTATCCTTTATTGTCGCACAGGTCCTGCAGAATAACAGAAGTCAGCTTGAAACATTAGGCGCCGATATTGCTGCTCTTGAGAAGGTCAAGCCGCCTTTTTACCGGCTCACTTACACCGAGGCTGCCGGTGTTCTGACCAGCTCAAAGACCGCGGATTTTCTTGCAGGGCAGTTGCAGGAGCTTCAAAATCAAAAGCAGCAGCTTGAATCAAAAATAGTCGAGCTTGAAAAGCAGCAAGCAGGTCAGTTGAAACAATGGCAGAAGGACAAAATTGCCGCCGAGCTAATTGAATTGCAAGGCGACCTTGCAGAAGCGGAGACAAAAATTGAGAACAATCCGAAGCACGCCAAATTAGCGGCTGAATTTCAGTGGGGTAAAGACCTCGGCGGCTCGGATGAGACTATCATTTCGCAAATGCACGATAGGCCCATCTTTGTCACGCACTATCCTAAGGAGGCCAAGGCCTTTTATATGAAGACCGACAGGCAAAATGAAAAGGTTGTTTTGAATTTTGATTTGCTTGCGCCCGCGGGCTTCGGCGAAATCATCGGCGGCTCGGTCAGGGAAGATGATTACGGGCGCCTGATTGAGCGCATTCGCCAACAGGGTCTGAACCCCGAAACGTACAGTTGGTATCTGGACCTGCGAAGATATGGTTCGGTGCCGCACGGCGGCTTCGGCCTGGGAGTCGAGCGGACCGTTGCCTGGATAACCGGCGAAAAGCACATAAGACAGTGCATCGCTTTCCCAAGAATGATGGACAAGGTTTACATTTAATCTGCAACCTTATTACTTCAAGGAGAAAACTTATGAATAAGAAAATTCCTGGCCCGGTAATTTTGGTTCTGGCGGCGGCAATAGCAGTATCGATATTTGTCTTTTACAGCCGCCCGGCTCCCGCTGCCCCACAAACTTCTTCTACGTCTGTGCCGGCTGGTGTCCTGGAGGAATCTGAAAAGGGCAAACTTCACATCATTGTCTTTGGCGCCCACCCGGATGATTGTGAACTCAGAGCAGGAGGCGTCGCCGCACTGTGGGCGGCCCAGGGCCATAAAGTAAAATTTGTCTCGCTCACCAATGGTGACATTGGTCACGCGACTATGGCCGGGGGACCATTGGCCAAACGGCGGACAGAAGAAGTCAAAAAGGCAGCCAGGGTGCTCGGCATCGAGACCGAGGTCCTCGATAATCACGATGGCGAGCTTATGCCGACGCTCGAAAACCGTAAGGTCCTTGTGCGTTTGATTCGCCAGTGGAAAGCTGACATTGTGATAGGCCACCGGCCGAATGACTATCATCCGGACCATCGATATACCGGTATCCTGATGCAGGATGCGGCGTTTATGGTTACAGTTGCGCACTTTTGCCCCGATGTCCCGCAGTTGGCGAAAAACCCTGCGTTTTTGTACCTCGTGGACAATTTCCAGAAACCGCAGCCGTTTAAGCCGGACGTCGTGGTCGGCATTGACGATGTATTGGAGAAGAAGGCAAATGCGCTCTGGTGCATAGAGTCGCAGATTGAGTCGCTCTGGGCGACCGGCAATTTTGAAAAGGTCGTCCCCGTCCCGCAGGAACCTGCTGCCCGTGAGCAGCGCCGGCAGGAGGTATTCAAGAGATTTGCCGCGAGAGACGAGGCCATCGCCAATAAGTATCGCGATAAACTAATCGAGCTTCACGGTCAGGAAAAAGGCCAAAAAATTCGCTGCGCCGAGGCATTCGAGATGTGTGAGTATGGCCGCCAGCCGTCGCCCGCCGAGATTAAACAGCTATTTCCATTCTTCGGACGCCAGGATTAAGGTCTGGATAACCGGCAAAAAGCACAACCGACAGTGCATCGCCTTTCCCTGAATGATGGACAAAATTTATTTCTGGACCCGCACTTCCCGGATTATGCGGAAATAATCACTTATCATTTATCATTTCAAAAGGTGCGGGGTCATTGCGAGCGCAGCGAGGCAATCTCAAAATGTCGTTTAGCCCCCAGCTTTATGCTGGGGGGGGGCGTTTAGCCGTCGCCGGCCCTCCGGTTTTCCCCATTTTTCCCTTTTACTTTTTCCCTATCTTATGTTATAATTTATCCGATTGCATTGAGTTGGCAACGTGGGATGGATTACTTTAGAATTTGTTGTTCTAAACATCTGTTGAAGTTTTAATCGCATTTGACCGATAAGAATCACTAGGAATTATGTTAATCACAAGTCTCGAAGTATCTTCGTAAAAGGTTCAAAGTTATGTCGGACCATAATCGCCAACTTATTATAAAGATAGAAGCCGCAGGTGATATTTCAATCGATATTCTGTCCAAAAAACTCCAAGCAGCCCAAAAATTACTCTTAAATGTTGGTTCAGCTATAGAGGGTGGTGGACGGCGTGGTGCTTGGCGATCTGATGTTGTTCAGGCCTGTTCATTGGTTTTTCGGAAGGCCGTACCGGGAAGTTTAACAATCGTTAGTGAATTGCCTCCTCCTTCTAAGCTTTTTGAAGGAGATGATTTGGGAGTTTTGGCATTGCAACGATTAGGTAACACTCTGGAAGTTGTTGCCAAAAAAGATATAAAACAACTTCGTAAAATCTACGGAGACTCTGGACAAAGGGCTCGTATCGTTAATTCGATTCTCCCCTTATCTCCAGAAGAAGATTCCGAATATCAGGTAAATTTACAGATAAATGGTAGACCAGTTATTCTAGATTCACGATTCCGTGATAGTATTAGTACTTTGATTCGCGAAGATACTCTTGAAATACCTGAGGCAGCAATTAGGAAATTGACAGGTATTCTTTATCTAATTGAAGTCCAGTCTGGACAACTACGTGTAGGTTTGATTGTACAAAATAGACATATTGAATGTCACTACTCGCCCGATTACGAAAATGTAATTCGTGATCTTATACCTGGTTCACTTGTGGAGGTTAAAGGACGAGCCACTTTAAATGATAGAGGTGATGTAGCAAGAATTGAACAGATTATAGATATTACAAGCGTTGAGCCAATAATACCACTTCGTTGGACAAAGGTTGACTATGGAAATCGTCGTTTTATCCTGAATGAGGCAATTCAGATACAACAGAGTTTTATCGATGATGTTTGGGTGTGTGATTTCTCGCCTTTGGAAATTTTAACTTATGGACCGTCAAGGCATGAAGCATTATGTTCGTTTCGCGAACAGTTTGCAGCAGATTGGGATGAAATTGCAGAAGAAAAAGATGGTAAATTAACGTTGGATGCTCAACAGCTTAAGAAAAAATTTAAAGAATTGGTAAAAGAGGTTGAGAACATAGAATGAGTACTTACAAGACAAGGGAAATTAAAGCCAAACTAACGAGTAAAGGTTTTCAAGAATATGAAAGTCACCATACGATACTAAGATTATGCGTAGGAGGAAGAATAACAAAAATAAGAACGCAAATTAGTCATGGCCTATCTGAATATGGAGACAATCTGTTATCGCTAATGGCTAAACAATTAAAACTTCGCCGGCATGAATTAGATGATTTGATTGAGTGTCCAATGACAAAAGAAGCTTACATTGATCACCTTCAAAAGAACGGACATATTAGGATTCAATAGCCGCTACTTCGTTTGCCAGCCTTATTTTCCTGTTTGTAATTTTTCTTTCTGATTTTCCTCCGCCCCCTTTCCCCGATTTATCCGCCTTCGGCGAACTGGCGTGATTGGCTTTTTCGACTTTTCCACAGTCCCCTATTAGGAATAATAGGGACAGCGTCGTTTTTCGAGAGACCCTAATTTCTTTTCCTTGCCTACTCCGCCGATTCATCCTTCGTAGTATTACGGAGAATGGAAGCAACCGCTTCGGCTGCGAAGGCCGGACGGCCAAACCAAAATTTACCCGCCGCTCTTTTTGGAGGGCTTGCCCGCCACTCCGTCTGGAGGGCTTGCCCGCCATCTTCAAAATCTGCCGTCCGGTGGCTTCTCCAACTAACGACTAACGACCAGCAACCAACTCAAAACTCAACACTAAAAACTCAAAACTCCGCCTTCGGCGACCAAATCCTCCTTCCTCAAAACCCTCACTCAAAAACCCCTTCCGGCAGAGCATCGAGCATCTAACATCGAGAATCGAGTATCGAGAATCCAGCATCCAGTATCGAGAATCGAGCATCGATTTTTGTTGACTTTTCTTTGAAAATATGTTAAAATTCCCGCCAGTTTGCGAGCATGCAAACGTCAACCGCCCCGTAGGGCAAGGTCTTCAGGGTTAGCAAACCCAAGTCAAATCCAGTCATTTGTTAATGTTCAATTTGTTTTGAATTTGTGTCATTTGGATTTCGAGATTGTTTCGGATTTCGAAATTCGGATTTCGAATTTATATTGGCATCCTTGGAGGTTCTCTCATGGCCAGCGAAGCTCAAATCCTTTCCAACCGTATAGAGTTGCGCTATGCGCAATACGAGCGACGAGAGACGAGCGACGAAAGACGAATAAATGCAAAACAAACCCAATTTGCTAAATGCTCAAATGAACATAAGCTTTAGTCTCACAAAGTATTATGAAAAGGAACGATTTTGCAGTCACGGTGAAAACAAACCCAAACAAACCCAGCAGTTCTCTAACCTCTTTTTGCCTTTCACTTTTCTTTGCTCCATCTATAATCTGGCGATGCAAAACTGGACGATACAAAAGCTCTTAATCTGGATTACCGAATACTTTACCGAAAAAGGTATCGACCCGCCTCGGCTTAGTGCGGAGCTGCTGCTCAGTCACGTTCTGCAAATGAAGCGAATTGAATTGTACACACAATTTAACAAGGTTGTTACACAGGAGCAATTGGAACGGCTGCACGAATTGGTGAAACGGGCTGGCGAAAGTGAGCCGATTGCATACCTTGTCGGCAAAACCGAGTTTTATTCTCTGGAAATTGACGTCACGCCCGACTGTATGATTCCCCGGCCGGAGACGGAATTGCTTGTGGAGTGTGCGATTGAGTTTTTGCGGACCCGCCCCGTTGGAAACCTTATGGCGGGCAGTATGATGCAAAAAGAGGAAATTTCCAGCGGGGCTCGCACCGGCACTCAATTCGTCTGTGACTTGTGCACCGGCAGCGGATGTATCGCTGTCGCAATCGCGAAGAATTTTCCCAATGCCCGCATAATTGCCACGGACATCTCTGACGCCGCTTTGAAGGTTGCCGCGGTGAATGTCAAAAGGTACCAGCTTGAGACCAGAGTGACATTATTGTGCGGCGACTTATTTGGCCCGCTGCTGTCTCAACTTGATACGGAGAAATTCGACCTGATTGTCTGCAACCCTCCGTATGTAAGCGACTCTGAGTTTGAGGTTCTCGGCAAAAATGTAAAAAACTTCGAACCAAAGTTGGCCTTGTTTGCAGGGACTGATGGGCTGGATGTTCACCGTAAGGTCATTGAAAATGCGGGCTCTTTTCTGAAGAGCGGGGGCGCGTTGATGTTGGAGATAGGTTACTCGCAGGGTCCGGCAGTTAGAGGACTGCTGGAAAAAACAGGTGCACTTGGTGACATCAAAATCGAAAAAGACTTTAACAACAATGACCGCATCGCCCTTGCAAGAAAAATGCCATCCTGATTCAGCAGGTCTGCACCTTGGCCAGGAGGTCTTCACCAGAACCCAAGAAAAAGGGTTTTTATCGGATTTTTAGAAAAATCACAAATTTTTGCTAAATATAACTCCTTGGTGCAGCCATACTTATAAAAAAACCACCGGCGAGCCGGCTTTAAGCCCAAAATACCGAGAAAAATTCTTGACTTTTACTCCGGAAAGGAGCTATGCTCTTTACTTAAAGAAGTGATGAAGCTTTTCGGACCTGACTGTTGTGATAAGCCGGCAGGCCAGAAAAGGTCAAATTGGGGTGAGGGTAAATCGGCTCTGTGCCTGAAGATTACAGGCACTAATGTGCATAAACGGAGTGACGTTAGATTACAAGTAAAGGAGGACTTGCAGATGAAATTATCAAGCATTTTCCTGAGTTGCTTAATTAGCATTATCGTCGCCACAGGAGCATCGGCAGCACCAGTCTGGCAGACCAATCCCCTTGGGCAACCACCTACCACCTACCAGGAGTGGACCTTTAACGATAGCGACAATCCGGCATTGCCGGAAGTCGTCGCAAATTCTTACGGCATGCCCACGCTTACGCTCATAGGCGAACCCGATTACACTTTCGGCTGGTATGAAACATACGACGGACACAATGGTGTATGGCATGCAGAATTTCTCGATCTCACTCTGGAAATTCCAAATCGAACTTTCCCTGATGGGTATAAGGAAATCTGGCTAAAAATAATCTATGAGGGAAATTTAGATGCAGCTACAGTGACACCAATACCAGCAGGCGAAAATGTAATTTACCTCGGTCAAACCGTAACCAGTAAGGATAATTTCTGGAGAGAATTAACCATCGGTTGGCGTCTTGAGCCAAACCCCCGGTCCGAAATTATCTGCTTAGGCTTCAGCGGTACCGGCAGCAGCATAGATTCTGTGATCGCTGAAACCATCTGCATCCCAGAGCCAGCTACGCTGGTGATGCTTGGGCTGGGTGCGTTGGTTTTGGTGACGGGGCGCAAGAAATAGGGCAGCTTCGCCGAAGCGTATTGTGCGTTACTCGAATAAGAAGGGTTCAGGTGGGGGCCTGAGCCCTTTTGTTTTTGGCGGGGCTGCGTTTTGTGAATGGTTGTCATGATGGCGGCAGGGCGCTGGATTGGGGCACAGTCAATAGGATATAACGGCGATGACCTTATATCCGCCGAGTTTGTCCCGTCCGGCTAATTCTTTAAGCTCAACGAGAAAGGCTATTCCTGCGATTTGTCCCCCTATTTTTTCGATGAGCTTGCAGGCCGCCGCCATTGTTCCGCCCGTCGCCAGTAAATCATCAACCATTAAAACCTTTGCTTTTTTTCTTACGGCATCCTGGTGCACTTCCAACGTGTCGGTTCCGTACTCCAAATCGTAACTTACGCCTTCGGTTTTGAAGGGTAATTTGCCCTTTTTGCGGATAGGCACGAATCCTGCGCCGAGCGTTTTTGCGACGGCGGCGCCGAATATAAATCCCCTTGCTTCCACAGCCGCGACGTATTCAACGCCGCTATTTCTGAAATTGGCGCAAAGGGCGTTCACCGCCGCTGCAAACGCCTGTGGGTCGGCCAACAACGGCGTGATGTCGCGAAATAATATGCCTTTTTTGGGCCAGTCGGGGATGTTGCGGATGTGGCTTTTGAGGTCTATTTTTTTGTCGGTCATTGGGTTGCCTTCCGTGGTACTTGTTGTTGCCGTAGTTTAATCTGTCCTTTTTGCGTATGTTAGCGTGCCGCCGGGAAAATGCAAGCTTTATTGAGTTTTATATCAGACTGCTCTTCGTCCATATATTCGTAGAGTTTGATGAGCGCATCACGTCGTATCTGGCGAATCCTCTCTCTGGTCAGCCCCAGTTGTTTGCCGATTTCTTTGAGTGTCATCGGCTTATTCCTGTGCAGGCCGTAGTGCAGTCTCAACACTTCGGCTTCTCTCGGCTCGATTTTGTTGAGCAGCTTCAAGACCTTTACCTTTTCCTCGTCTGCGACCATGGTATCTTCGGGCTTGCCTGTGTTTTGGTCTGCCACGGTCGTCTCGAGAATCTGGTCTTCGTCCATTTCATCGCCGCCTGCGGCGTCGGTTACGGAGCTTAAGGTTTCAACGATGTGGTGTATGACTTTCGCTTTTCGCAGCGGCAGGTGCATTATGTCGGCCATTTCTTCAACGGTAAGAGCCCTGCCGAGCCTGCTCTGCAGTTCCGCTGCCGTGTGCCGCCAGTGATTTATCAGCCCGACCATATAGGTGGGGATGTGGACCGGCTGAATGTTTTCCAGCAGCGAGCGCTTGATGCTTTGCTTTATCCACCAGGCGGCGTAGGTGCTGAAACGTGTCCCGCGCTCGGGGTCGAAGTAATCGACCGCCTTTATAAGCCCCAGATTTCCCTCCTCAATCAAGTCGCCCAGACTCATTCCTCGACCGGCGTACTTTTTAGCGATATTGACGACCAATCTCAAGTTGCTTCGCACCAGTTGTTCTCTGGCCCAGGGGTCGTTTTGCTCGACGACCAGCCTGCCTAACTCTCGCTCCTGTTTAAGCGTGAGCAAAGAGGCCTTGTCGATTTCTTTGAGGTAATCTTTTATGGTGACATCAAACACTAACATTATAGCGCACCCCCCGCCCGGCTGAGGAGCCTTTCGGCTCCGGGCCATAAGGGCAAATTGAATCTGACCATCTTCCTTATAGGACGTTCTCCTCCTTGCCAAATGCAAGTTTATTTGAGTTATCGGCCAAATATGCTTTCGGGTTTAGCTGTGCGTGCCGGAGGCAAGACAACCGGTCGTCCTGATTTTGTTTTTATATCGGACAGAAGTTATGGGTTGTCTGATTGGAAGTGTCAGGATTTTGAAAGATTCCTGCCTGAACCGGCGTAGTCCAAAAACAATCAGGGCTTGTGCGTTTTGCATAGGCCCCGGTATTTTGCAAGTTATTGGCTGACAACCCTTCGGCGGTGAGCTCAGGGTCGAACCACTCGACTGCCTGCGGCTTACTGCGGCCATAATACTTCCTCAAGCCAGCTATCTGCCAGCGAAGCAAAATCCTCGAATTGGTAATCGTTCAGCCAGCCGTCTGTCATAACTTTGAGGTCAGCATAGTCAGCCAGGCAGTCATTATTGAAATCGCCTGCAGGTTTCGCACGACTCGGCACACATCTGGGCGGATACAGCCGGATGTCGTCAAAATATACCAGACCCGAACCGCCCGGGGCCGGATGGGTGTCTCTGTTACCGAACCCAATATAGACCTTCTTGGCACTGTTGAATTCGACATTGGTGAAATCTGTAAGTTTAATATCCCACTGATGCCATTTCGCTTCCCTGACGTGATTGGGGTTACCGTCGTAATATACAACCGCCACCTTGTTGGCATCGTCTTTCAGAGCCACATACATCCGCTCGGTAGCGTTGGCATCATTGCTTGGGCCGCCATAAAAGTACAGCGTCAGTGCTTTGACTCCCTCTTTGGTCCAATCGGAGCCGATTTCCAGGTTGGCGGTATCTGCTTCGGCCTCTGAATAATACACTTTGCCGGTTCTGTTGTTGTCGTAGTAATAGGGCATCGCCTGTCTGCCACCATGAACGATAGTCTGTTCGACATAAGGAGGACTTGGGTGGCCTATTACCGCCCCCGTCCCGCTGTCTATCCAGGTGTTAAATATCAGTTTTGTGCTTCCATCATAGTCTTCAAAATCATCCACAGAAGGATAGCCGCTTTTTGCGCTTTCGTCAGGACCAAATCCCGAGGGTTTGTAATTAGGGTTGGTCGTCAGAACTATCTTGTCGATAATCGCACCATCCTCACACATCCAGATGTTCACGGTGTGGACGCCTGCACTCGGAACCCAAAGATTCGCGGGACCAGCAATCTTCTTGCTGATATTAAACCAGCCCCAATTCGCAGCCGCATTAAAGGTAATCTGCTCGCCGGCGCCGGTTGGAGTTGCCTGATAGTTCAGACCCAAATGGCAGTCGTCATCGCCCCCCCAGCCGTTGGCATTGCCCCGTATCCATACATAATGCGTGCCGGTCTTTATGAAACTGACCTTAAAGTCCAGACGTGGACTGTAGGTTATGTAATTGTCAGCGTCACGCCGTCTGGTGTTAATGTTCGGCAAGGCCTGCATTGCCTTCGAACCGCTGGCACCGGTTGGCGAGGTTACTAATACCCAGGCGTGACCGCCCTGGGACACATTCTCAGCGAAGTTCTCGGCCTCCATCGAGACAATACCGTCCGGGCCAGGGTCCTGCTGCAATGGGTAGGCAGCTGTCGAGGCGCCGGCTAAACTTGCCATCAGGATAAAACAGACCGAACAAGTTCGTTTTCTGTGCATAACGGTCACCCTTGAAAGGTTGAGGCGAATATGTTTTGGCTAAACGACAAGGTGCATCTGCTTTTGTGCGAGCGCTGAAGTTGTTGGGTTCTGAAGTTTCCTACTTCTACTAAGTGTCAAAGGATTACAGAGCAATAGTAGTATCGCTCGCACCTTCATAATTTGGCGTTCAGCGGGTCGTCATTTCGAGATTCGATTTTGTCTCCTTCCTCAAAAGGTCAGCTTTAACTTTCTATCGAGGCAGATGCAGCGAGAGCGGCTTCGAGATGGAAGAATTTTGTCTGCTGTTTGTCGGTTCCTCCTGCGATTTAACTCTTTCCTCACATTATGGAAAACCTCTACCTATTGTTGAAGAGGCGGACTGTAATTTTTGATGACGCTGTTTGTACCAGATTGGATATTTTGTCTCAAGCCAATTTCCTATAATTTCGAGGGAATCGGGCTGTATTGTCAGTTTGGGAAGACTCTTAACCCCGTAGGGGCTTGGGGTGTCGTTCGCCTGCTTACTCTTGGGTTAAGGTTGCGGGGAGTTCGAAGTTACAAATCTGGGCTGGCGAGAAGGGTTTTTTGTCTTGGTTTAACCCTCATTTTTGGGTCATTATGGCGTAATTGAGGGTTTTTCGAATAAAAATTTGGAAAAATGCTTGACAATTTCAAACGAATGTTTCAAACTATCGTATGAAACGGTTGTTTAGGAGCTGGTTGCTATGGAATCGCATAAAGCTGATTCTGGTTCGGATAAGAGTGTTCAGGACAGATTGCTTGATGCCGCAGAGGAGCTTTTTTGTGAAAAGGGCTTTGATGGCACGAGCGTCCGGGACCTTGCGGCGAAAGCCGGCTGCAATATTGCATCCGTGAACTACTATTTTGGCGGGAAGGACAAGTTGTATGTTGAGGTTTGGCGGCGTCATTTGCTTCAGATGCGGGATATGCGAATTGCAAGCATCGAGCGAGTAATGTCTGATACCGGTGGTAAGGCAACTCTGGAAGAGCTACTTAGGTCGTATGCGGAGGCATTTCTTGAGCCGCTTGTCGAGCCGGACAGGGCGCTTCGATTCATCAGGTTGATGGCTCGGGAAATGATTGACCGACACTTGCCCGAGGGTATGTTCGTCAAAGAGATGATTTTGCCTGTTATGACGGCTCTTCAGAAAGCGATACCGCAGATTTGCCCTGGACTAAAGGAGATGGAGGTCCAGCTCGTGATACTTTCTGTTGTTGGTCAGTTGATGCACGTCATCGCTGCGAAAACTATGTTCGAGCAAAGTGGCGAGCTGGGGGCGCCGAGGTTTGACCTTTCTGAAATAGTCGAGCACATTGTTGCGTTTTCGGCTGCCGGGATTCGGGCGTATGCTGAGAAGGGGACCGAGGGACAGGGTGCTGTTTGTGGATCGTCGGAGGAGTTATGAGATATTTAAGACAAGCGAGTAATTGGCGGTGCAAGGTTATGGCTCTGGTGGGTTCGCCACGAAGTCTTGGCGGATTAGTTTTTGCGGCGGTGCTGGCCACAATAAGCGCAAGCGGGTGGCTGGCCGGGTGTGTTAGCAGCGATAGATTTTATGAAGACGTCAGCATGTCCAGAGAGACGGCGTATCGGCAATGGAAGAGGCGAAGTGAGCGGCAGGAGCTTTCGCAGCCGCTGATAAGGGGGCAGTTGAATATCGCTGACTGTCTGAAGCTGGCGATGACCAACAATAAAGGTCTGCAGCGTGTTCTTGAAGAGAAGCAGATTGCCAAGGGAGAGGAGCTGAAATCCGTTTCAGCGATTTTGCCTGCTGTGGGCGTTACGGGCGATTATCAGCGGCTTGATATGGTCTCCTCTATGACCATCCCTTCGGGACCGAAAATCACGATGGGCGATATGGATAATTACTCGGTAGGTCTTCGTGTTACTCAGCCTGTTTTTGCGGGCGGTGCAATCATAGCCACCATAAACGCCGGCAGATTGTTCTCACTGCTGACCGACCAGACGGTCCGGGCGACTGTTCAGGACTTAATTTATTCGGCGACTCATGCATATTATGATGTGCTGCTCAACCAGCATTTAGTGCAGATTAGCGCTGATGCCGTTCGCTCCGCTGAGGCGCATCTTGATAGCGTCAAACAGAAACGGCGGGGCGGCGTCGCTTCGGATTTTGACGTTCTGCGTGCCGAGGTGGAGCTGTCGAATTTCCAGGCTGAATTGATACGCAACAAAAATACCATCAATGTGGCAAAGGCCGGCCTGCTGAAAGTAATGGGCGTTTCGCAGGACAGCGACGTTGTGCTTTCTGATGAGCTTGTTTACGTTCCCTTGAAGGTGACGATGGAGGAATCTGTTGAAACCGCTTACCGCAATCGTCCAGACCTGTTCAGTCGAGAGTTCAATATAAAGTATCAGAAGGAGCTGCTTAAGGTTAATTGGAGCCGGTATTTTCCGGTGATTAGCGGCTACTACCAGAATACGTGGTCCGACCCCGACCCGCATAACAGGATGGAGATTGAATGGGGCCATGCCTGGCAGGCCGGGGCTACGGCAACTATTCCGATATTTGACGGCCTGTCACGTGAAGGCCGGATTATTCAGCAGAAGGCACGGCTTAAACAGGCGCAGATAGACTTGATTGATGCCGAGGAGACCGCTTTGTTCGATTTGACCAGGGCACAGTTGAGTATTGAGGATGCAGATGAGTTTGTTGAATCGCAGAGATTGAACCTTACAAGGGCTGAAGAAGGATTGCGGCTTGCGGAGGTGGGTTACAGAGAAGGGGCGAATACGCAGGTCGAGATGATTGATGCGCAAGCGGCTTTGACGACTGCGAGGGCAAATTATTACCAGGCCATATACACACATATAATCGCGAAGCTGGATTTACAGAAGGCGATGGGGACTTTGGCAACGGCTGAAGCCGCGGCTGGGGGCGGGGATAGCGGTCGCGAATTGAAGAGTGCCGCAGAAACGGTCTCGGCAGATTCCGGCAAGTGAAAGTGAGGCAGAGAAGATGAAGATAGTCAGAAGGATTTTATACTGGGTAATAGCGATGTCGCTGGTGTTTGCCACGTTCTGGTTTGGGTTTACTCGGAAGTCTGCGGAAAAGCCGCAGCAGAAGAAGGTGGTCCCAGTGGAGGTCGAGGCGGTGAGCACCGGCTCGATAGAAGAGGCGATGGCGGTGACCGGCTGGATAAGGGCAAACCAGGTTGTCGATGTGGCATCCAAGGTGGCGGGAAGGGTGGAATCCTTGCGGCTTGCATCGGACCAGAGCGATTTGATAGCGGTTGAGGAAGGAGTGGCTGTCAAAAAGGGCCGGCAGCTTGCCGTTATCGACCACGATGTTTATGTATCGCAGGTGGCGGCAGCTCAGGCGACCGTTAAATCAGGTGAGGTGGGGCTTGCCGATGCTGAGCGCGAAAAGAAACGTATGGTTGCTCTTTACGAGGGCGGCTCGGCTACGGAACAAAGCAGGGACAAGGCGATTACAGCGGCGGAATTAGCCGCGGCAAATCTTAGAATGGCCAGGGCCAATCTTGAGCTTGCGGAAATAAATTTGCGGGAATCCACAATTACCTCGCCTATCGATGGCGTGGTAACAGCCAAGCATATCGATGAGGGTAATCTCATTAGAGTTGGCGACCGGCTTGTTACCATTGCCGATATGAAGACCGTAAAAATGGTTGTGACCGTTGCGGAGAAATATGGAGGGAATATTACGGGCGGGATGCCCGTCAAGATTAAGGTTGATGCGTTTGCGGACAGGGTATTCGAGGCACAGGTATATTCGGTTTATCCGGCTCTGGATATCCAGACGCACGCGATACAGATTGAGATTCGGTTGGATAATGCCGAGATGCTGCTCAAACCCGGGATGTTTGCAAGGGTGACTCTTATTACCCGGGGCAAGAAAGATGTGGTGGTTGTGCCTCGTGATGTTGTGCTGGGAGGCAAGATTGACGAGCCCTACGTCTATGTTGTGGAGAACGGCGTCTCCCGTAAGCGGATAGTGAAGCTGGGCATCACTCAGGCGGACAGATGCGAATTAACCGATGGGTTAAGGGCCGGTGAAATGCTGGTAATGAATGGGATGCATTTTCTAAAAGATGGTGTTGCAGTTGAGGTTGTGCGTTTAGAGGACATAAAATGAAACTTGCTCAGTTTTCCGTCAACAGGCCTGTGACTACGGTGATGATATTTGTCGCGGCCATAGTTCTGGGCCTGATGTCACTAACACTTCTGGGGATAGATTTGATGCCGGAGATGGAGATACCGGCTGTAAGTGTTCTGACTGCTTACGAGGGTGCAGGACCGGAAGAGATTGAAACTCTGATAACAGAACCACTGGAGGATGCTTTGAGCACAATTTCCGGGGTGGATGAAGTGATTTCTGTATCCAAGGAGGGAATGTCGTCGATAACGCTGCGGTTTAAGTGGGGCCAGAAGATAGACGAAACGATAAACGACATTCGTGACAAGATTGACCAGGCGAAGGCACGGCTGCCGGAGGATGCAGAGAATCCGGCGATTGTCAAATTTGATATGGCGATGATGCCGGTTGTGATTATCGCGGTTACGGCCCAGGAGAGCTACCCGAATCTGCAGACCATCGTCAAAGACAATATTGTGGATCCGCTGAAGCGTGTTACAGGTGTTGCATCTGCTTCTGAGCGAGGCGGTTTGGTTCGGCAGATTAGAATCGACATCGACCACGATAAGCTAACGGCCTTGAATCTGTCAGTGGCGCAGATAAATGCGGCGCTTGCTTCTGCAAATATGAGCATACCCGGCGGCAACATTAAGAGCGGCTACAAAGATTATCTGCTGCGGACGCCTGAGGAATTCTCAAATGCA